>Ga0209278_1002268_pt1 | contig 10836 bp, 11 predicted proteins | sample JI81BgreenDNA_FD_187504 | JGI IMG/M metagenome (GOLD analysis project Ga0209278, IMG submission 187504) | Wastewater effluent complex algal communities from Wisconsin, to seasonally profile nutrient transformation and Carbon sequestration -... | ecosystem: Engineered > WWTP > Effluent > Algae... | reverse complement strand
CCCCGGATCGAAGCCATCGAACCCCGGCTGACCGATCGCCGCCAGAATCTCCCGCGCCCGGTCCGCCCGGAAATTCAGGCAGAACAGCCCGTCCCCGTCCCGCGCCCCCCGATAGTCACCGATCACTGTGGGGGCGAGAAATTCATCCGTCTCCCCCTTGGCATAGGATGTAGCCACCGCCGCAACCGCATCCGGCGCGGTCTCGCCCGCGCCCTGCACCATCGCGGCATAGGCACGGCCCACCCGCTCCCAGCGGTTGTCGCGGTCCATCGCCCAATAGCGCCCGATCACCGTCGCCACTCGCGCGCCCACCGGCAGCTTCGCCACCAGTTCCGCAACGAACCCCTCGGCGGAAGACGGCGCGACATCCCGCCCGTCCGTGATCGCATGCAGCCAGACCGGAACGCCCAGCGCCGTGATCGCACGGCACGCCGCCAGCACATGGGCGACATGCCCATGCACCCCCCCATCCGACACGACGCCCATCAGATGCGCCGCCCCGCCCGCCGCCTTCACCTTGGCCGCAAAGGCCAGCAGCGCCGGATTGGCCGCAAAGGACCCGTCCTCCACCGCCAGATCGATCGCGCCAAGGTCCATCGCCACCACGCGCCCCGCACCGATATTGGTATGCCCGACCTCGGAATTCCCCATCTGCCCCGAGGGCAGCCCCACATCCGGGCCATGGGTGATCAGCGTGGCCTTAGGGCAGGTCGCCCACAGCCGATTGAAATGCGGCACATCGGCCTGCGCGGGCGCATTGCCCTCGCGCGTTTCGGAAAGCCCCCAGCCGTCAAGGATGCACAGCACGACAGGCTTCGGAACGCTCATGGCAAGTCACCTCTTCTTCGTCTTGCCCGTTCAATACCGCCCACAGCCCCGGCGGGCAACGCACCGCTTGCCTCCGCCCGCAGTTTTCCCGAATCGCCGGGTTTGGCACTGTGTCGTTAACCTTAACGGGCCGTAGCGGCAGCGTGCGGGTGTACAGTTTGCGGTACGCTTTCCGGTACGGTTTCCGGCACGTCCGTTTTCACGAAATCCGCCCGGTAAACGCAGCGTTCCCAAGGGCTTGGGGGGCGCTCACAGCCGGTGGTAAGGCCCACCCGCCAGAATGTTGGCCGCCCGATAAAGCTGCTCCGCCAGCATCACCCGCACCAGCATATGCGGCCAGACCATCCGCCCGAAACTGATGGAAAAATCCGCCCGCGAACGGAGTGACGGGGCAATCCCGTCCGCCCCTCCGATGACAAAGGCCACATCCTGCCGCCCGGCATCCCGCCACCGCGCCAGTTCCGCCGAAAACTCCGGCGAAGACAAGGACTTGCCGCGCTCATCCATGGTCACGACAAAGGCCCCGCCGGGAATGGCGCGCGACAGCAGTTCCGCCTCCGCCTCCATCCCGCCGCCCTTGCGATCCTCGACCTCATGCTCGGTCAGGGGCCCAAGGCTAAGGCCCCGCCCCGTCCGGTCGAACCGCGTCACATAATCGTCGACAAGGTCACGCTCCGGCCCCGCCCGCATCCGTCCCACGGCGCAAAGATGCACCCGCACGGGCCTCAGGCCCCGCGATGGGCGCTTCCGGGAAGCCACATCTTTTCAAGCTGATAGAACTCGCGCACCTCGGGCCGGAAGACATGGACGATCACATCGCCCGTATCGATCAGCACCCAGTCGCCGGTCTCCTTGCCTTCCATCTTGGACGACACGCGGAACTCCTGCTTCAGCCGGTCCACCAGCTTTTCGGAAATCGCCGCCACCTGCCGCGACGACCGGCCCGAGCAGATCACCATGTAATCGGCAACATCCGACCGCCCGCGCAGATCAATCTGCACGATATCCTCGGCCTTGTCGTCATCGACGGATTTCAGGACGGCGGCCAGAATCTCTTCGGACGTATAGGTAGGCGCATTCGCCGTGGCGCTCTCGCTCATGCGCGGCGCCCTCGGCCCGACCGGAAGCCCGGTCGTTGGGTCAGAATGAGACAGGACATCGTCCTCCAGAAGTTGCACGCCGCAAGGCCCCGGCGCAGGGATTTGCAAAGGGTATCACCGCGCCGCCAGTATCTCAACGGCACGCGAAGCGCGCGCGATACAGGCAGGGGATGAAAAACACAAGGGGAACATGCGTTTTCCTGTGAAAACGCGCTGGAAAACGGTTCTTCTGCGAAGAACCGTGACGATCCTTCGCAGAAGGATCATCACCAAGGAATTTCGCAGAAATTCCTTGCCACTTACCTGACTTCCCACCCCACCTCGTTCAACCGCGCCGCCCCGGGCGTCCATGGCGCGTCGTAGAAGGCATAGACAGGCCCGCCCGTCACCCGCATCCCCCGTCCCTCGGCCCAGGCCCGCAAGGCCACCGCCCGCGCCGCCATGTCCTCGCCGTCCGGCATCCCCGAAAACCCCTCCACCACCATCCGCGCCGCCCCCACCTCGCGCAGCGCAATCCGCCCGTCCCGCGGCACGGGCAGCCCTGCCGCAACAGCCTCCGCGGGCATGGTGAACCGCACCACCCACAGCCCACCGCCCTGCTCCGCCTGCTCCACCGGCACCGTCATGGCGATCTTCCCGCCCGCGTCATTGCCCCCGAAGATATACCCTGCCAGCACGCGAAACCCCGCATTCACCGCCGCGCGCCGATCCCCCCGCACCGTCACCTCCGCCACCACGCGCGGCCCATAGGCGCGCAGTTCGCGCCCGGCCTCGGCGACCTCCACGCGATAGGCGGGCATTTCATATCCCTTGCGCATCATAGCCTCATCCCCTTGCGCCCAGCCCGCCGCCGCCATCGCAACGAAGGCCATCAGTCCCGCCCGAACCCGCATACCCAACCCTCCATCTCCCGGTGGAATATAGCGCCCGCAGCCCAAAACCCATGCACCCGACCGGTGCCATCAGCCCCCCGATCCGCCGCGATCCGGCCTCATGATTGTCAAAAACCCCTTTCACCGTGGCCCAATGTTTTTTTAAGGACTCTGCCTCATGTCGAACGCAGATTTTCAGGCCCGCATCTCCCGGATAACGCAATCGCACGCTCCGGCCCCCAATGGCGAACCGAAGCGTCACCCCTGGGGCGCTCCAGCCCGCAATTATCGCGAACGTCTTGACCGCGCCCTCGCCATCGCCGCTGCGGCGGGCATCAGCCGCAAGGACTGCTTTCCCCCAGCCATGCGCGCCCTTTCGGCCATCGGCATTCCCGTCCGCCCGCTGCATTTCAAATCCACCGCCTCGCTCTTCCTCAGCGGGCTCTGCCTCGGCCTCGGCATCTTCGGCGGCGTCCTATGGCTCTTCACTTCCGACATCCTTCCAGTCGCACCTACAGGCCCGATCCGCGGGCTGATCTCGCTTGGCTGGCCCGGCGTCCTCGTCACATCGCTCTGTATCGGCGCGGCCTTCACCTTCGTCATCCGCGCCAAGGCCGCCCGCGCGGGCCTGCCCCGCTGGCAGGATCTGTGACGCACGACAGCCATGCCTTGCCACACAAGGGATTCGCGCGTATCTAGCCCCCCATGACCCGCTTCTTCGACATGGCCGATCACGCCCGCCTCCCTTGGCGCTTCACCCGCGAAAGCCGGTCCGTCCTCGCACGACTTATCTGACGCAGCCTCCCCCGCGTCCGGCGCATTAGCGCCTCCTTCACAGCCATATCCGAAAGAGATGAGCCATGACCGCTCCGCGCACCCTCTATGACAAGATCTGGGACGACCACGTCGTCCATCAGGCCGAAGACGGCACCTGCCTCCTGTATATCGACCGCCACCTCGTCCACGAAGTGACCTCGCCGCAGGCCTTCGAAGGGCTGCGCATGACGGGCCGCACCGTCCGCGCGCCGGAAAAGACCATCGCCGTGCCGGATCACAACGTCCCCACGACCGCTGGCCGCGACAAGCACATCGACAACGAGGAATCGCGTATCCAGGTCGAGGCGCTGGACAAGAACGCCAAGGATTTCGGGATCAACTACTACCCCGTCTCCGACATCCGTCAGGGCATCGTCCACATCGTCGGCCCCGAACAGGGCTGGACCCTGCCGGGCATGACGGTGGTCTGTGGTGACTCGCATACTGCCACCCACGGCGCCTTCGGTGCGCTGGCCCACGGCATCGGCACCTCCGAAGTGGAACACGTTCTGGCGACGCAAACGCTGATCCAGAAGAAATCCAAGAACATGAAGGTGGAGATCACCGGATCGCTGCGCCCCGGCGTCACCGCCAAGGACATCACCCTGTCCGTGATCGGCGCGACCGGCACGGCGGGCGGCACGGGCTATGTCATCGAGTATTGCGGTCAAGCCATCCGCGAGCTGTCGATGGAAGGCCGCATGACCGTCTGCAACATGGCCATCGAAGGCGGCGCCCGCGCGGGCCTCATCGCCCCCGATGAGAAGACCTTCGCCTATGTGCAAGGCCGCCCCCACGCCCCGAAAGGCGCGAAATGGGAAGCCGCGCTCGCCTATTGGAAAACCCTCTTCACCGATGAAGGCGCGCATTTCGACAAGATGGTGACGATCAAGGGCGAAGACATCGCCCCTGTCGTCACATGGGGAACCTCGCCCGAAGACGTGCTGCCGATCACCGGCGTCGTACCGTCCCCGGAAGACTTCACCGGCGGCAAGGTGGAGGCGGCGAAGCGCTCGCTCGACTACATGGGCCTGACCCCCGGCATGAAGCTGACCGATATCGCCATCGACACCGTCTTCATCGGCTCCTGCACCAACGGCCGGATCGAAGACCTCCGCGCCGCGGCGGCGATCCTCAAGGGCAAGAAGATCAAGGTCAAACGCGCCATGGTCGTCCCCGGCTCGGGCCTCGTCCGCGCACAGGCGGAAGAAGAAGGTCTGGCGCAGATCTTCATCGATGCGGGCTTCGAATGGCGCCTCGCGGGCTGCTCCATGTGCCTTGCGATGAACCCCGACCAGCTTAGCCCCGGCGAGCGCTGCGCGGCAACGTCGAACCGCAACTTCGAAGGCCGTCAGGGCCGCGGTGGCCGAACCCACCTGCTCTCGCCCGCAATGGCCGCCGCCGCCGCGATCACCGGTCACCTGACTGACGTGCGCGAGATGATGGCGGAAACGGCCTGATGGATGCAGCGGCGACAGTAACGATCACAGAGCAAGGCGGGGCCGCCCGGCGGCCCCGCGTTCTCCTCATTGCCGAAGCCGCCAACCCGGAATGGGTAAGCGTTCCACTGATCGGCTGGTCATTGGCCGAGGCGCTTCGGCAGGTTGCCGATGTCCACCTCGTGACCCAGGTCAGGAACCGTGACGCCATATTGCGCAAGGGGTGGGTGGAGGGCCGCGACTTCACCGCCATCGACAACGAGGCCATCGCCGCCCCCGCATGGAAACTGTCGCAATGGCTGCGCATGGGCGAAAACCGTGGCTGGACGGTAGTGCAAGCGGTGACAAGCCTGACATATCCGCTGTTCGAACGGATGGTCTGGAAACGCTTCGGTCCCGCAATCCGTGCGGGGGACTACGATGTCGTCCACCGCATAACCCCGCTGTCGCCCGCAGCAAGCGGAAAGCTCGCGACCTTCTGCAAAAGGGCGAAAGTCCCTTTCGTCCTCGGCCCCCTGAACGGAGGCGTTCCCTGGCCCCGCGAGTTCCTGGCCGAACGGAAGCAGGAAGGGGAATGGCTCTCGCCCTTCCGCAAGATCGTCAGGTTGCTCCCGGGACGCAGGCGGATGCTGTCAGACTGCGCCGCCATACTCTACGCATCGCGTTTCACCTTGGCTGACATTCCACCCCGCCACCTGGACAGGTGCATCTATCTGCCTGAAAACGCAATCGACCCCTCGCGCTTCTTCCAGCAGGCCAATCCGGAACCCGGACGTCTGCGCGCGTGCTTCATCGGCCGCTTTGTGCCGCTGAAAGGGTTATCCATGCTCATAGAAGCAGCACGTCCCCTGCTGGCTTCCGGCCGGATGGAACTGCACCTGATCGGAGACGGCCCTCTCACCCCGGCGCTCAGGGAACATGCCAGCGGACTGGACACGGTGCATTTCCACGGCTGGCGCAAACACCACGAGGTGCAGGACATCGCCTCAAGCTGCAACGTCTTCGCTTTCCCCTCGGTCCGCGAATTCGGGGGCGGAGCCGTTCTCGAAGCGATGGCCCTAGGCCTCGCGCCGATCGTGGTGGATTACGGCGGTCCCGCCGACCTGATCACATCGGGAACCGGCCTGAAGGTCCCGCTGGGCACCCGCGAAGAGATCACGCAAGCGCTCCGAACCGCGCTGCAGCGACTTGCCGATGATCCCGAATCCGCGGCACGCATGGGAATAGCGGCCCGAGATCGCGTCGCCACGCATTTCACATGGCAGCGTCGCGCCGAACAGATCGCCGAAATTTACGACTGGGTGCTTGGCCATCGCGCAACGCGGCCGGAACCCTTTCCCCAACCCGAGATCGCCCGGCTTCCGGGCAGCAACTAGGCAGGACCAGAACGATGGACAAATTCACCACCCTGACCGGCATCGCGGCCCCCATGCCGCTGGTCAACATCGACACCGACATGATCATCCCGAAACAGTTCCTGAAGACGATCCAGCGTTCGGGTCTTGGCAAGAACCTGTTCGATGAAATGCGCTACACGCAGGACGGGCAGGAAATCCCCGACTTCGTCCTGAACCAGCCCGCCTATCGCAAGGCGGAAATCATCGTCGCGGGCGACAATTTCGGCTGCGGCTCCTCGCGCGAACATGCGCCTTGGGCGCTTCTGGATTTCGGCATCCGCTGTGTGATCTCCACCAGCTTTGCCGACATCTTCTTCAACAACTGCTTCAAGAACGGCATCCTGCCCATCGTCCTGCCGCAGGAACAGGTCGAAATCCTGATGGCCGATGCGAAAAAGGGCGCCAATGCACGCGTCACCGTCGATCTGCCCAGCCAGACCGTCACCACCTCCGACGGTCAGGTCTTTTCCTTCGAAGTCGATCCGCACCGCAAGCATTGCCTGCTGAATGGGCTGGATGACATCGGCCTGACGCTGGAAAAGGCCGCCTCCATCGACGCCTTCGAAAAGAAGGTGGCCACGCTGCGCCCTTGGGCCTGACTCTGTGGCCCAGTTGCGCATTAATTTTCATTAACCACAACATCTTGCGCCGCCCTTCGGGGCGGCCATTTTCTTACCTGAATCTTGATGCATTCGCGCGACACATTGTCCGTGAAAAGGCCGGATTGTCCCGCTTACCTCCGAAGAGGTGTTGTGTCAGCGTACGAAAGTAGGCACAAATTGGGCAAGATTGAGGCAGTCCGCCACAATGTGCGGAAAATCGCTGGGAAAGGCACTTCGGGCAAACCGGGGGCTGACTGGCGGGAAGGAAACAGGGCGGTGGTTTCACGGCTTGCCGGGGCGCTTTTGCGCGCAGTTCTGATGATGGTGCTGGTTCTGGCGCCATCCCTGCTCGTGCCCGGTCTTGCGACCGACGCGCAGCAGACAGTCGCCCTCGTCGCGCTCTTCGTAGGGGCCCTGACCTTTGCCGAATACAATTCCAAATGCCCCGGCCTGATCGAATTCCGGGATGCCCCGCCCTTCAACCGGATGCGCTTCCTCCTGCTTGCGGCCACCCTCCTCGCGCTTTCCCTCATCGAACGCGGACGGTTCGAACCCAACACCCTCACCCAACTGGTCGAGGCGGTGGGCACCCTGATAGGTCAGGCGATGGATTTCCCCTACAGCCCCGTCCGCCTTGCCACGCAGGCCCTGATCCCCGGCGCGCCCGAGGCTGACGTCGCCGCCGTCCGCACGGCGGCCGGCATGGCCTATCTCACCTCGCTCATCGCGCTGTTCTTCTTTTCCTTCCAGATGCGCATGGGGAACTGGCCCCGCCGCGGTCAGACCTTCAACGTCTGGATCAACCTGCCGACATTCGATCCCACCAGCGCCTCCGACATCGTCGCCCGCCTCGAACGCGACGCCCGCATTAACATTGCATTAGGGTTTCTGCTGCCATTCATCGCTCCTGCACTGGCGCGGCTGGTCATGGGGGGAATCGATCCTGCCGGCCTGCTCACACCGCACAGCCTGATCTGGACGATGACATCATGGGCCTTCCTACCGGCAAGCCTCTTCATGCGCGGGATCGCCATGCTGCGCGTGGCGCAGATGGTGCGCGACAAGCGCCGTGCCAGCCTGACCGAGACCGACCGTTCCCTCGCCGCAGCCTGATCCGGCGTTGCCGCGCGCTGACCCTTGCGCTTCTCTGCCTCCCCCATGCCGCCACGGCGGAAACCCTGCGTCTCGCGCTCTGGAACATCGGGCTGGAACGCCTGGGGCCGGGCCTCCTTCTGCAGGACCTGACCTCGGGACGCGATCCCGCCATCGAGGCGGCGATCACCGTCCTTGCCGCATTGGACGCCGACATCCTCGTCCTGACCGGAATGGATTACGACCCCGGCCTCAATGCCCTCAGCGCGCTCGAGGCGCGATTGGCCGCGCAGGGCCACCCCTACCCCCATCTCCACGCCCCGCGCCCCAACAGCGGCATCCCCACCGGCCATGACATCGATGCCGACGGCCAGCCGCACGAGGCCGAGGACGCGCAGGGCTGGGGTCCCTTTCCGGGGGCCGGGGGCAGCGCCATCCTCTCGCGCCATCCCCTTCTGACTGATCACGCGACGGATTACGGCACCTACCTCTGGCGCGATCTCCCGGGCACCCTGCTGCCGTGGGACACGCCTCCCGCGCTTGCCGCCATCCAGCGGCTTTCCTCGCACAGCCACCTTTCCCTTCCCGTGGCCCTGCCGGATGGCACCGCGCTCACGCTCCTGATCTGGCATGCCACGCCACCTGTCTTCGACGGCCCGGACGATCGCAACGGACGCCGCAACCACGACGAGGCCGCCTTCTGGCTTCACCTGATCGACGGCAGGCTGCCCCATCCGCCACCGACCCCGCCCTTCGTCCTGATCGGGGACGCCAATCTGGACCCGCTGGATGGGGATGGTCGCGCCGGGGCACTCTCGGCCCTGCTGGCCCATCCGCGCCTGCAAGATCCCGGCCCCAAGGGCACGCATGGCCGCCGCGAACCGAACCATCGCGGTGACCCCGCGTTGGATACCGTGCTCTATCCCCGGCTTGGTGGCCTGAGGCTGGATTACATCATCCCATCGCAGGAAATCGTCGTGCAGGCCTCTGGCGTCTTCTGGCCCGTCGACACCGATCCCCAAAGCGCCACGTTGAAGGCCGCCTCGCGTCACTTCCCCGTATGGATCGACATTGCCATCGGCGCGCCGGCAGGTGGCCCTTCGGCTCGTCCCTGACGGATCGCCTGCACCCAATCCTGCACCGCCTTGCGCCGCGACTGGGCCACCCGCACCTGCGAGCCGTCGATCAGGTCCAGCGTGACCTCGCGCCCCTTGCGCCTAATATCCACCACGGCCGCCCGCGCCACCCAATCCGACCGCGACACACGCATCCCCAACTCATCCGGCAGGGCCTCGACCACCGGCCCGAAAGGCCCCGGCAGAAAGGCACGACCATCCGCCGATTTCACAAGAATGTAATTCCCATCCGCCCCGACATGCCAAAGCGCCGCTGGTGCGAAAGGCTGGCCCTTGATGACGACCGCCCCGTCGGCCTCGTCCAATGTCACCCGACCGCCGCGCCGGGGAACAGTCCCCCGCATGTCACGCAGAACGCGAGGGACGATAAACAACAACAAATAATGGCAGAATGCTTCGCACAGCAGAAAGTAGAACAGGATCATCACAAGGATCGTCCACACCCCGTGCGGCGTGTTGCCGGTGATCAGATACAGCGCCACCTGACCGGCGAGCACGCTCAGCACCGTCGCCAGAATGTGCAAAGGCGTCGACCGCATCCGCAGCACCGGGCCAGTCCCCGGCCAGAACTGAAGACGCACCGCAGGAAGGACGACCAGAACCAGCACCGACATGGCAAGGGATGCCGCGACGACCTGTGTGATTTCCACGCCGGTCAGGGCATAGGGCCCGCTCTTCACCTCCATCAGGCTAATGGCCAGGGCAAGGAAGACATAATGCATCACCAGATAGCGATGCACGCTACTGCGCAGGAACTCGCCGCCCCGGAACCCCACGACATCGCCCGAGAACAGGGCGAATTCCAGCCTCCGGTCGCGAAAGGGTATCGTCGCCTGCGTCTTCACCGCTTGTCGCCCCTGTCTTCCCGCTTCGTGATGCGAACTTCGCCATCCTGTGCCAGCCAGGCCCGCACCGCCCCGACCTGCGCACCCGAAACAGGAACGCTTTCACCATCCACCGTCTGCAACCGCACTTCCCGCCCGACCCTCCGATCTCCCAGCACCGCCCGCCGTGCCACCCAATGCGACCGATGTACCTGCCGCCCGATCCCGCGCGGCATTCGCGCCACCACCGCCGCGAAAGGCCCCGGCACCGACATCCGGCCCCGCTCCGTCACCACGGTCACATAGTTGCCATCCGCCTGCAGCCGCAGCACGGCGGCCAGCGCCGCCCTATCGGGCGAGTCCGCCTCCTCCTCCTCCCCTGCCTCGGGTGCGGCGTCGGCTTCCGTCTCGCCCGCACCCTGCAGCGCATCGTGTTCCTGCCAGTCCGACATGTCCTCCCGGTCACTCTCCTGCCTGTCCTCGCGCATGCGGCGCAAGGCGCGCGGGATGGGACGGCGCATCAGGAAAGTCACCGCCAGAAAAAGGTAAAGCGTGGTGAAGAGAAAAAGCGGAATGCCCAGATCGATAGTCCAGATCCCCGTTACATCGATCCCGCCCGACACGACATGGATCGCACCGGCAAAGGCGATCCCCGCACACAGCAGTGCCGGTTCCATCCGTACGGTCCTCGCCCGCCTGTCGCAGGGCGTTCCCACCAGACGAAGGCCAA
>Ga0209278_1002267_pt1 | contig 10849 bp, 10 predicted proteins | sample JI81BgreenDNA_FD_187504 | JGI IMG/M metagenome (GOLD analysis project Ga0209278, IMG submission 187504) | Wastewater effluent complex algal communities from Wisconsin, to seasonally profile nutrient transformation and Carbon sequestration -... | ecosystem: Engineered > WWTP > Effluent > Algae... | reverse complement strand
CCGCTCCAGCACCGGGAAGCGGCGGTAGGCGAAGTTGACCGAGTCCTCGATCTTGTCGAACTGCTCGTTCAGCAGCTCATGCCCGAAGTCCCAGGGCGTGCCGTCCACCGACCAGGGCTCGCAGGGCTTTTCGTAAAAGCCGATGCAGAGGCCGCGACCCTCCTGGCGCAGGTAGGACTCGCCGCCCGGGTCCATCACATGCGGGAATTCGCGGCCCGATTTCAGGATCTCCATGATTTCGGGGATGTCATCGGTGACGAGGTATTGGTGCGCCATTGGCAACAATGGCAGGTAAACCCCCGCCATTGCCCCGATCTCCCGCGCCCAAAGGCCGCCCGCATTCACCAGATGCTCGCAGGTGACGGTGCCCTTTTCGGTGACCACTTCCCAGCCGTCCTTGGTCGGGTTCGTCTCCAGCACGCGGTTGTGCAGCACGATTTCCGCGCCGCCCATCCGCGCGGCCTTGGCGTAGGCGTGGGTGGTGCCGGACGGGTCGAGATGGCCGTCCAGCGGATCGTAAAGCGCGCCGACGATGCCTTCGAGGTTGACCATGCCGTCGGTGAACTTGTTGATCTCTTCCGGCCCGAGGATTTCGGTATCGAGGCCCATGTAGCGGTGCTTGGCGCGTTCCGCCTTCAGCTGGTCGAAGCGTTCCTTGTTGTCGGCAAGGGTGATGCCGCCGACATGGTGCAGCCCGCAGGACATGCCGGTGATCGCCTCAAGCTCTTTGTAAAGCCGGATGGTGTAGCCCTGAAGCGCGGCCATGTTGGTGTCGCCGTTCAGGGTGTGGAACCCGCCCGCCGCGTGCCAGGTGGACCCGCTGGTCAGCTCGGACCGTTCGATCAGCATGACATCCGACCAGCCAAGCTTGGTCAGGTGGTAAAGGACCGAACAGCCGACGACGCCGCCACCGATCACCACCACGCGCGCATGGGTCTTCATTGCAAGTCTCTCCTGCCATCCGGTTTTGACGCAACATGGCGGTGCGGAAACCGGAAGGCATGAGGATTTGCGACAAAGAATGTCGCGGCCAGGCAGTGATGCCGGGCCGCGACGGGCTTACTTCTCGGGGATCAGGCCCTTCGGCGCAAAGCGCATCACCACAAGCAGCACGACGCCCAGCGTCAGCAGACGCATGTGGGCGGCCGTGTCCTGCAGGTGATCCTTCAGGTCACCGGCGGGAAGGCCTGCAGTGATGATGTCCATCATCTGCGGTCCCAGGAACTCGACGGCAAGGTATAGCCAGCCGATCAGCAAGCCGCCCAGGATCGAGCCCCAGTTGTTGCCCGAGCCGCCGACGATGACCATCACCCAGATCAGGAAGGTGAAGCGCAGGGGCAGGTAGGACGGCGGGGTCAGCTGACCTTCCATCGAGGTCATCATCGCACCCGCCAGTCCGACGACGGCCGAGCCGATGATGAAGATCTGCAGATGGCGGAACTTCACGTCCTTGCCCATCGCGGCCGAGGAAATCTCGTTGTCGCGGATGGCGCGGACGGTGCGGCCCCAGGGACTGTTCAGCGCGCGCTCGCAGCCCCAGACCAACAGCGCAAGAACGATGCCGAACATGCCGGCATAGAGCAGCTTGACGAAGATCGTCGAGGCGGTGACCGGATCGAGACCGGCATTCGCCACCGGCTCCAGGAACGCGGGGTTCGCCTGCAGGTCGATCTCGTAGGGGACCGGCCAGGGCCGCGGCAGGTCGATCAGGTTCTTCACCCCGCGCGCCAGCCAGTCCTCGTTGCGCAGGACGGTGACGATGATCTCGGCGATGCCAAGCGTGGCGATGGCGAGGTAATCCTCGCGCAGGCCGAGGGCGATTTTGCCGATGACCCAGGCGGCGGCCGCTGCCATGAGCGCCCCCACCGGCCAGGCAAAGAGCGAGTTCAGGCCAAGCCCGCCGATGTTGCCGGCCTGGGCGGGGTTGTTGGCTTCGACGGCGATGACGCCGGGGTCAAGGATCATGCGGTAGATGAAGAAGGCCACGACCAGATAGAGCGCCAGGGCCAGGGCGCGGTTGGTGCCCGGCTTCAGCCGGCGGTAAAGCCAGGTGGCGATGGCGATGGCCAGCGCGCCGAAGAGCAGCGCCTCGACGATCTGCGGCCCGCCGGCGGCCCAGCCCTCGGGCACGGGTTTTGACGACACGAGGACGACCGCAAGCCCGCCAAGCGCCACCGACCCGACGATCCCGGTCGAGAAGAGGCCGGCATAGCCCCACTGGATGTTCACCCCGATCGCCATGATGCAGGACAGCAGAGCGAGGTTCAGGATGTTCAGCGACAGGTTCCAGCTTTGCAGCACGCCCGTCAGGATGAAGAGCAGCGCCACACCCGCGAAGAGGAAGAGGTTGCGATACCGGGTCATGTCACTTGCCTCCGAAGATGCCCTGCGGGCGGAAGAGGAGAACCAGGATGAGGATCGAGAAGCTGACCGCGACCTTGTAGTCCGTGGACAGCGCCTGATAGAGCCCGTCGCCCAGCCATTCGGGCGGCACGAGGTAGCTGAAGATCTTGCGCCAGGCGTTGGTGATGATCAGTTCCGAGAAGGCCACGATGAAGCTGCCGATCACCGCACCCAGGGGCGAGCCGAGGCCGCCAACGACGGCGGCGGCGAACATCGGCATCAGCAGGCTGAAGTAGACGATCCCGCGATAGGATTTGTCGAGCCCGTAGAGCGTCCCCGCGATGCAGGCCAGCGCCCCGGCGAGGACCCAGGTGATCATCACCACGCGCTCGGGGTTGATGCCGGACAGAAGCGCCAGGTCCTCGTTGTCGGAATAGGCGCGCATCGACTTGCCGGTGCGGGTCTTCTGCAGGAACCAGAACAGCAGCGCGCAGCAGATCACCGCCGCGATGACCGAGATCGCCGCGGTCGTCTTGATCGCCAGGGGCTCGGCCAGCCCGGTCCAGGCCTTGAAGTCCTGCGGGTTCAGCATCATCCGCGCGCCGTCGGTGAAGTTCTGCTCGGACGTGCCGATGATCAGGCGCACGAGGCCGTTCATCACGAACATCACGCCGGTCGAGACGATGACCACGATGATCGGCTTGGCGCGCTGCTTGCGGTAGAAGCGGTAGACGACGCGGTCGGTGGCCAGCACCATTGCGATGGTGACCAGAATGCCCAGCGGCAGCGCCAGAAGCGCAGTCGGCAGCGGGCCGGCCGTGATGCCCATCGACTGGAACCACCAGGTGAAGAGGATCACGAAGGCGGTGCCGAAGGCCATCGTGTCGCCATGCGCGAAGTTGGAAAAGCGCAGGACGCTGAAGATCAGCGTGATGCCAAGCGCCCCCAGCGCCAGCTGGCTGCCATAGGCCAGGCCAGGCACGACAATGAAGTTCAGAAAGGCGACGAGGGCGTTCAGGATGTCCATAGGCTCACGCGGGTAGAAAGGGGCGGGAAGCGGCTCAGCCGCCGGTGGCCACGCAGGCGCCTTCGCCGGTGATCGAGACCGGGCCGGCCGCATGGGCGGTGAAGAGGAACTGACCCTCGGGGAAGATGCTGATCATGCCCGACATTCCGCCCTGCGGCGGCATGACCAGCACCAGCTCGCCGCTTTCGTCGAGGGTTCCCGCATCGAAGGCCTGATAGACCTGGGCATCGGCCTGGACCGTCCAGGTGTCGCCGGTCTGCTCGATGACGAAGGGGCTGCCCGGATAGGGCTCGCAGGTGCCGCCGCCGCACTGGCGCGAGACGGTGCATTCGAAACCCGCGAGGGCCTGGGTCGGCAGCAAGGCCACAAGGGCCAGCGCAGCGTAGTTCATGTCAGCCTCCAAGGAAGGATTTGCGGACCTCGGGGTCGGCCAGCAGCGCGGCTCCGGTGTCGGTGTAACGGTTGCGACCCTGGACGAGGACAAAGCCCTTGTCCGCGATCTCCAGCGCCTGGCGGGCGTTCTGTTCGACCATCAGGATGGAAATCCCGCTGCGCGCGATCTCGATGATGCGGTCGAAAAGCTCGTCCATCACGATGGGGCTGACCCCGGCGGTCGGCTCGTCCAGCATCAGCACCTTGGGCTGCGTCATCAGCGCGCGACCGACCGCGACCTGCTGGCGCTGGCCGCCCGAAAGCTCTCCGGCCTTCTGGAAGCGCTTCTCGCGCAGGATCGGGAACAGGTTGTAGATCTGCTCCATCGTCTCGCGGATCTTGTCATCCTCGCGGATGAAGGCGCCCATTTCGAGGTTCTCCTCGACCGTCATCCCGGTGAAGATGTTGTGGGTCTGCGGCACGAAGCCCATGCCCTTGCGGACCCGGGCTTGCGGCGAAAGGGCGGTGATGTCCTCGCCCATCAGCCTGACGCTGCCCTGGCGCAGGGTCAGCATGCCGAAGACCGCCTTCATCGCGGTCGACTTGCCGGCGCCGTTCGGGCCGACGATGACCGCAATCTCGCCCGGTTCCACCGACAGCGTGCAGGAGTGCAGGATGTCGACCGGCCCGTAGCCGCCGGTCATGTTTTCGCCGATGAGGAAGGGTGCACTCATGCCGTAAGGTCCAGTTGCAGCGCCGCGATCGGCCCGGGATCGGCCTGTCGGAGCGGGTCATGATCTGAGGTGCCGATGCGGCAGGGGCCGGCGCCGGACGCGACGGGCCCATGGGGCCGCCGCTCTGCGTGCAGGGCCCGGGCGTTGCTGGCAGGCAAGGCCGTCATTCGGCAAGCTTCGTGTTGGCCAGAAGATCGGCCTGGAACCCGGCATGGTCGGCGCTGTAGTCCGACGCGATGGCGTAGGTCATGATCTGCATGGCCTGCTTGGGTTTCAGGAAGATCGAGTTGGCGAAGACCACGTTCACGCCGTCGATCTTGACCTTGTAGACCACCGTATCGCCGGTAATCCCGCCCAGGGTGGCGGTCTGCACGTCGATCACCTCGGCCTCGTTGCCGGTCGCGGCCTTCGCGTTCTGCAGCACGATCTGTCGCATGAATTCGGCCGACAAGCCGTCATCGGTGCCCAGTCCCTCGATCAGGAACTGCGCGTAATGGCGCGCGTCGATCCGGTAGGCGGCGTTGATCTCGGCCGAGCCGGGCGGGCTGGTCGTCCAGCCCAGATCGGCGGCGCAGAACTGCACCTCGGGCGTGACCTGATCGCAGGCCGAGCCCGGGACCGCCGGCGCCGCATCGGCGTATTTCCAGGTGCCGTCGTCAAAAAGCGTCACTACCTTGCCGCCGACCAGCGCCTTGCCGACGGCGGATTGGGCGCCGGCATGGGTCGGGATGGCCAGCGCGGCCGCAAGGGCCAGAATGCGGATCATCATGCGGCGCCTTCCTTGATCTTGTTCTTCAGACCGCGGCCGAGATAGGCCTCGATCACCCGTTCGTCGTTCTTGACCTGGTCCACGGTGCCCTCGGCCAGGACCTTGCCCTCGGCCATGCAGATCACCGGGTCGCAGAGGCGGCCGATGAAGTCCATGTCATGTTCGATCACGCAGAAGGTGTAGCCGCGTTCCTTGTTCAGCCGCACGATGGCGTCGCCGATGGTGTTCAGAAGCGTCCGGTTCACGCCGGCGCCCACCTCGTCCAGGAAGACGATCTTGGCGTCGACCATCATCGTGCGGCCGAGTTCCACCAGCTTCTTCTGCCCGCCCGAGATCATCCCGGCCTTCTGGTCGGCGATGTGGCTGATGGTCAGGAACTCCAGCACCTCGTCGGCCTTCTGGCGGATGCGTTCTTCTTCCGCGGCGACCTGGGCGCGCGAGAAGAGCGCGTTCCACAGCTTCTCGCCCGACTGGCGCGGCGGGACCATCATCAGGTTCTCGCGCACGGTCATGCTGCCGAACTCATGGGCGATCTGGAAGGTGCGCAACAGGCCCTTGTCGAAGAGCTTGTGCGGCGGCAGGCCGGTAATGTCCTCGCCATCCATGAACACCTGGCCCGAGGTCGGCGCATAGCGACCGGCGATCACGTTGAAAAGGGTGGTCTTTCCCGCGCCATTGGGGCCGATCAGCCCGGTGATGGTGCCGGTCTTGATCTCCAGCGACGCGCCGTCAACGGCGTGAAAGCCGCCGAAATGCTTGTGCAGCTTTTCGACCCTGATCATCTGTTTCCCCTGTTCCGACCCGCTTCTTTCCCGGCTGGCCGGGCGGCGGGTCCTCTGTTGGGCGACGGCCCGGGGGTTTCCCGGGCCGTGCCTTGGTGTGATGCCGGATCAGATCAGCGGAACTGGACGGTTTCGTACTTGCCGCCCTTGACTTCGAACTGCTTGTAACGGCCGGCGCTTTCGCCCGGTCCGATCAGCGTCACGCCCGAAGCGCCATCGTAGTCGATGGCAGTGCCGGCCGCGATCAGCTCCAGCGCCTTGCCCAGCTCGCCCGGCAGGATCTTGGTGCCCGAACCGTCGGCCGGACCGTTGGCGATCTCAAGGATCTTCTCCTTGTAGACGTTCGGATCGGTCGAACCCGAGGCTTCCATCGCCAGCATGATCAGCGCGGCGGCGTCGTAGCTTTCCGGGGTGTAGGGCGAGGTGGCGTCGAACGCCGGGTCGTTGGTCTTGCCCATCTCTTGCAGAACCGCGGCGCCGGGGCTGTCCGATTGGGCGACCTGGCCGTAGGAACCGTCAAGCGCCGGGCCGATGGCTGCGGGCAGGCTGTCGCCGACCATGCCGCCGGGCAGGCCGAAGGTCGAGAAGGCACCGGTGTCGAGCGAGGCCTGGATGATGCCCTTGCCGCCCTGGTCGAGGTAGCCGGCCACCACGAGGATGTCGCCGCCCGCAGCCGCCAGAGCCGCGACTTCGGCCGAGTAGTCGGCCTTGCCATCGTCATGGGCCGCGTTGATCGTCACCGTGCCGCCCTTTGCAGTGAAGGCTGCGGCGATGGCTTCGGCCAGACCCTTGCCGTAGTCCGAGTTGGAATAGGTCAGGGCGATCGACTTGATGCCCTTCTCGGTCAGGATGTCGGCCATGACTTCGCCTTCGCGTGCATCCGACGGGGCGGTACGGAAGAAGAGCCCGTTGTCCGGGTCGGCGGTCAGCGCCGGCGAGGTGGCCGAGGGCGAGACCATCACGATGCCGTTCGGCATGGCGACGTTGGTCAGGACGGCGCGGGTGACACCCGAGCAGTCGCCACCGATGATGCCCTTGACGCCATCTGCGGTGATCATGCGCTCGGCAGCGGCGGTGGCTGCCGCCGCATCGGTGCAGGTCGAGTCACCGCGAACCGAGGTGTAGGTGTTCTTGGCCTTGCCCGAAGCGTTCACCTCGGCCATCGCCTTTTCGGCGGCGTTCGCCATGTGCGAGGTCAGCGATTCGATGGGGCCCGTGAAGCCGATCAGGATGCCGATCTTGACATCCTCGGCAGCGGCAGCGCCAGCCATCAGCGCGCAGGCCGAAGCGGCCAGCATGAGTTTCTTCATTGATTGTATCTCCCTAGTTGGATCGAAATCCTGCGCCGAACCTAGTGCCGGGCGCGTGAAAAGGAAAGCATCATTTTGTCGACTTGGTGCCGACACTGTGACCGCGTCGCGGTGGACAGCCGGAAGGCTTGCTCTAACTTATGCGAGGTCAGCGGCGCTTTCCACTGCGGCGCGTCATTTTGCGGGGCAGGATCATGAGAGTGACCGGATTTTCCTTAGCGCTGGCGGCGACGTTTGTCTCGTCGGAACTCCACGCGGGCGAGGTCGCGACCTCGGCCGGGACGATGTCGATCACCGCTGTTCACCAGGGCCTGACGGAGCCCTGGGGCCTTGCGTTCCTGCCGGATGGCGGGGTGCTGGTGACGGAACTGGATGGCCGGCTCTTGCTGCTGCGGGACGGCAAGGTCCAGCCCGTGACCGGCACGCCCGAGGTCTTTGCCGAAGGGCAGGGCGGGCTTCTCGATGTGATGGTCCCGGCGGATTTCGCCACCAGCCGCGAGGTCTGGCTGTCCTTTGCCGCGCCGGTCGACTCGGGCGGCGCCACGGCTGCCGGCAAGGGTCGGCTGTCGCCGGATGGTCTGCGGCTTGAGGGGTTCGAGACGCTCTTTGCCGGCGACGGCTATGCGGGCGGCCGGCACTTCGGCGCGCGGCTGGTCGAGATGCCGGACGGCAGCATCGCCCTGACGACGGGCGACCGGGGGACAGGGCCCGAGGGATTGCAGGCCCAGGACCCGCGTCTGTCGCCGGGCAAGGTGATCCTGCTCGACCGTGACGGCAGCCCGGCGGTCAGGACCGAGGGCTGGCTTCCGGGCGCGCTGTCGCTTGGCCACCGCAACATCCAGGGCGCGGCGCTGGATCTCGACGGCCGGCTCCTGACGGTCGAGCACGGGGCGCAGGGCGGCGACGAGCTGAACGCCCCGGTGGCGGGCAAGAACTACGGCTGGCCGGTGATCTCGTACGGGGTGAACTACAACGACGACCCGATCGGCGAAGGCACAGCGCGCAGCGGGATGGAACAGCCGCTGCACTACTGGGACCCGTCGATCGCGCCCTCGGGGCTGATGGTCTATTCCGGCAAGCTGGTCCCCGAATGGCGGGGCGACATCTTCTTCGGCTCGCTGAACAGCGATTTTCTCGGCCGGCTCGACCCCGACATGGCCGCCGCGACCGGCTATGCCGAGGAACGGATCGCCGCCCCCGAAACCGGCCGCGTCCGCGATGTGGTCGAGGCACCGGACGGCTCGATCTGGTTCCTGTCGGTCCATGACGGCGCGATCTACCGGCTGGCACCCGAAGCCGGCGCGCAGGCCGACTAGATCGACAGCCGCACCTGTACCGCGCCGGGCATCCCTTGCGTCCCGCGCTCGCGGTAAGGCGTGGTGTTGTAGTGGCTGCGGTAGCATTTCGAGAAATGCGAGGGCGAGGCAAAGCCGCAGGCGAGGGCGACGTTGATCACGCTCATGTCGGTCTGCATCAGAAGGTTGCGCGCCTTTTGCAGCCGCAACTCCATGTAATAGCGCTTGGGGCTGCGGTTGAGGTAGCGCCGGAACAACCGCTCCAGCTGGCGGGTGGACATGCCCACCTCCTCGGCCAGATCGGCGGGCGACATCGGGTCCTCGATGTTGCCTTCCATCATCTGGATGACCTGGCTAAGCTTCGGATGCCGCACGCCGATCCGCGTCGGGATCGACAGGCGCTGGGTGTCCTGGTCGGTGCGGATGGTGGAGTAGATCAGCTGGTCGGCCACGGTGTTGGCCAGATCCTCGCCATGGTCGGCGGCGATGATCTTCAGCATCAGGTCCAGCGAGGAGATCCCGCCCGCGGTGGTCCAGCGGTTTCCGTCCATCACGAAGACCGATTTCGTCAGCCGGACATCCTCGAATTCCTCGGCGAAACCGTCCTGGTTCTCCCAGTGGATGGTGGCCTTCTTGCCGTCCAGCAGGCCGGCCTTGGCCAGCGCATGCCCCCCGGTGCAGATGCCGCCGATGGTCACGCCGCGCCGGGCCTCGCGCCGCAGCCAGCTGACGATGGCCTTGGTGGTGGTGCGCTGGATGTCGACGCCGCCGCATACGAGGATGGTGTCGTCGCGGTCCATCTCCTCCAGCCCGAGGTCAAGCCGGAAGGTCGCCCCGTTCGAGCAGGATTTCTCGGTCCCTTCGCCGCACAGGACCCAGCTGTAAAGCGCCTCGCCCGAGACGCGGTTGGCCAGCCGCAGCGGCTCGATCGCGCCGGCGAAACTGATCATCGTGAACTTGTCCAGCAGCACGAACACGAAACGGCGGGTGCTGGACTCCTTCTGCGTCTGGGTGGCTTTGCGGGGGGGCTGCGTCATTTCTGCGACCTGTGGGTGTCGTTTGCGGGCTACCGAACCGCAAAAGCCGACCCTTCGCAAGGCCCGAAACGACAGGTTTTCGCCCAATCGCCCTTTGCAAAGGCGGAAACGGGGGCGTATACCGCAGCCCGACCGACTGACCGACCGGAGAAGCAAGATGACCAAGGGATGGACCAAGACGGCATGGCGCGCGAAACCGCGGATCCAGATGCCGGATTATCCCGATCACGCGGCGCTGGCCGCGGTCGAGGCGCAGCTGTCGAAGTATCCGCCTCTGGTCTTTGCCGGCGAGGCGCGGCGGCTGAAAAAGCAGCTGGCGCTGGCGGCCGAGGGCAAGGCCTTCCTCTTGCAGGGCGGCGACTGTGCGGAAAGCTTCGCGGAATTCAGCGCGGACAACATCCGCGACACTTTCCGCGTCATGCTGCAGATGGCGGTGGTGCTGACCTATGCCGCCAAGGTGCCGGTGATCAAGGTCGGCCGGATGGCGGGGCAGTTCGCGAAGCCCCGGTCCGCCCCGACCGAGGTGATCAACGGCGTCGAACTGCCCAGCTACAAGGGCGACATCATCAACGGCTTCGAGCCGACGCCCGAGGCGCGGATTCCCGACCCGAACCGCATGTTGCAGGCCTACACCCAGGCGGCCGCGTCGCTGAACCTCTTGCGCGCGTTTTCGACCGGCGGTTTTGCCGACATTCACCGCGTCCATTCCTGGACCCTGGGCTTTGCGGAACACGACAAGGCCGAACGCTACCGCGAGATGGCGAACCGGATTTCGGACGCGCTGGATTTCATGAATGCGGCCGGGGTGAATTCCGACACCGCGAACGAGCTGAGCCGCGTTGATTTCTACACCAGCCACGAGGCGCTGCTTCTGGAATACGAAGAGGCGCTGGCCCGGGTCGACAGCATCACCGGTCAGAACGTGGCCGGGTCCGGTCACATGATCTGGATCGGCGACCGCACCCGCCAGCCCGACGGCGCGCATGTCGAATTCGCGCGGGGGGTGCTGAACCCGATCGGCCTGAAGTGCGGTCCGTCCACCACGGCGGATGACCTGAAGGTCCTGATGGCCAAGCTGAACCCGGAGAACGAGCCCGGCCGTCTGACCCTGATCGCGCGCTTTGGGGCCGGCAAGGTCGGCGAGCATCTGCCGCGTCTGATCAAGACCGTCCGCGAGGAA
>Ga0209278_1002266_pt1 | contig 10849 bp, 8 predicted proteins | sample JI81BgreenDNA_FD_187504 | JGI IMG/M metagenome (GOLD analysis project Ga0209278, IMG submission 187504) | Wastewater effluent complex algal communities from Wisconsin, to seasonally profile nutrient transformation and Carbon sequestration -... | ecosystem: Engineered > WWTP > Effluent > Algae... | reverse complement strand
CGCCTCCAGATCCCACAGCGCGCAATCCAGCGCATTGCGCGCCGCACCGGCCGGCAGCAGATCGAGCAGGGCCGGGCGGGTGAGATCGTGCAGCGCGCCCGCGATGCCGTGCAGGGCAGCCAGGGCGGCTTCGGCGCTGTCGCCGGTGTAATAGATGGCGGTGCCCTCCCCGCGGCCGACGAGATCGCCGTCGTGCACTTCGGCCACCACCACGTCCACATGCGTCTTGGCACCGCGCGCGATGGTGAAGCTGCCGCGCACGGGGAAGCGTTCGATGCGGGCGTGGAGGGTACGAGCCATTCCCCTGCCCTGCCGCAAGGCGCGCAGGCGGGCAACAGGCTTTGCGCCGCGCCCGAAAGCCGGGCATGTTGCCGGGATGAATAAGGATAATTCCGGAGACGACGGCGTCGAGCTGGATGCCATCGCTACCGTGTCCCGCATCACGGCACTGGAAATGCTGGTGCGCCAGATCATGATCGTGCAGCTGCGCATCCTCGACAAGATGGGCGAGATCAAGCTGACTGGGGATTATGTGCAGACCGTGGCCAAGGCCTATACCGAGAAGGTGGACGAAAGCCCGATCATCGAAAGCACATCGCCGGACGTGAATTACGAGTTCAAGATGATGGTGCTGCACAATCTGGAACGGTTTTTCGACGATCTGGAACGCCATATCCGCGAACACCCCTAGGGCCCGGCCGCCGCGCAACAAAATCTTACGGGAATGGCGCCCTGTTGCGTCCTGACGTTTGGAGAGGACCTCGAATGGCAAATGCCGCCCGGCAGGCACGGCTGAAGGAAGTGGCGGCACAATATCGCCAGCCGCTGCTGCGGTTCTTTCAGCGGCGGGTGGGCGGCGCCGACGATGCCGATGATCTGGTGCAGGATGTGTTCAGCCGGCTCGCCGCCAGGGATCTGGCCGAGGTGGAGAATGTGCAAGGTTATGTGTTTCAGATTGCGGCCAATGTGCTGCGGGACCGGGCGCGCCGGGCCGGCGTGCGCCGCATCATCACCGAAACGCCAGAGGATTTTGATGCGGTTGATGAAGCCGGCTTTTCACCGGAACATATCCTGCAAAGCCGGGAGGCCGTGCAGACCATGGTGACGGCGCTGTATGAATTGCCGGAGGCCATTCGCGTGGTGTTCAGCCAATATCATTTCGATGGCGTGGCCCAGGTGGAGATCGCGCGGCGCATGGGCCTGTCATTGAGCACGGTGGAAAAGCATATGGCCAAGGCCAATGCCCATCTGCTGCGGCGGCTGGCGAACGTGCGATGATGGCGATCGGCCCCGATCCCGAAGCGGCAGCCGCCGACGCCGCGGCCGAATGGGATGCACGGTTGCGCAGCGCGACCGCGACGGACGATGATCTGCGCGATTTTCAGGCGTGGCTGGCGGCCGATGCCGCCCATCAGGCCGCCTATGATCGGCTGCAGGCCGTGCTTCGCAGCCTGAAGGCGCATGCCGATCTGCCGGAATTGAGCGCATTGCGCGATGAGGCCCGCCGCCGGGTGCGCGCCACCCGCCAGCGGCGCTGGGCGGCCGGCATCACGCTGGCGGCCAGCCTGGCGGCGGTGGGCCTGTTTGCCGCCCTGCCACAAACCGGCACGACCACGGCCATCCTGGCCGAACTGCAGGGGGAGGCCCTCTATGTGACCGGCGCGCAGGAACGCACGCGGGTGACGCTGGCCGATGGATCGCTGGTCACGCTTGATTCGGGCACGCGCATGGCGGTGCGGCTGGATCGCGATGCCCGCAACGTGACGCTGCAGACCGGGCGAGCCCTGTTCAAGGTGGCCAAGGACAGTGCGCGGCCCTTCACTGTCAAGGCCGGGGACCGCGCCATCACCGCGCTGGGCACGGTTTTTGATGTGCGCGTGCAGCCACGCGAATTGCGGGTGACGCTTGCCGAAGGCGTGGTGGCGGTGCGCCCTGCGGCGGCCAGTCGCGATGCGCCACAGCAGATCATGCGGCCGCGCCAGCAGATGGTGGCCATCCCCGGCGGTGGCGCAGCCGTTGTGCGCACGGTCGATATCCGCAATGCGCTGGCCTGGGCGGAACGCCAGTTCTTCTTCGAAGATGAACCGCTGGCCAGTGCTGCCCAGGAAATCAGCAGCACCACCGATCTGACCATCGTTGTCGATCCGGCCGTGGCGCAACTGCGCATAAACGGATCGTTCCGGATCGGCGACGAAGCCGCCTTTGCCGAGGCGCTGCAACTGGCGCTGCCGGTGGCCGTGCGCCGCGACGGCCAGGGCCGCCTGATTGTCGCGCCCGTGGCCGACATCGGGCGCAGCACAGCGGCGCGCTGAACCGGTGCGCCATGCCCTTCCCGATCACTCCAGCCAAAGAGACTGTTTGATGCCCAGATCGTTGATGTTGTTGACGGTGGCCGCCTGCCTGCTGCCAGCTCCGGTGCTGGCCCAACAGGCCCCCGATGCCGCCAGGCTGAAGGCCGATGTCGAAAAACTGGTGGGCTTCGGCACCCGCCACACACTGTCCAGCGCCGATCACCCGACACGCGGCATCGGGGCCGCCCGCCGCTGGTATGCCAGCGAGATGCAGAAGATCGGTGCCGGCTGCGGCGGCTGCATCACGGTGGAAAGCCTGGAACGGATGTTCACCAACGATCGCACGCCGAACGGCGCCAGGGTGGTGGATGTGCTGGGCGTGCAGAAGGGCCGCGATCCGAACCGCGTGGTGATCGTGCAAGGCCATATCGACAGCCGGGTTTCCGATGTGATGAACGCCACCAGCGATGCGCCGGGCGCCAACGATGATGCATCGGGCGTGGCGCTGGTGATCGAGGCGGCCCGGCTGCTGTCCAAGGAGAAGTTCGACGCGACCATCATCTATGCTGCGCTGTCGGGTGAGGAACAGGGTCTTCTGGGTGGCACGCTGCTCGCGGAAACCGCCAAGGAACGCGGCTGGGTGGTCAGCGCCGTGCTCAACAATGATATCGTCGGCAACACGCTGGGCCAGAATGGCCAGCGCGTGGATGATCGGGTGCGGGTGTTTTCCGAAGGCATCCGCATTTCCGAAGATCTGCCGGCACAGGCCTTCCGGCGCGGCAATGGCGGCGAAGATGATGGCCCCAGCCGCGCGCTGGCCAAGACGATCGATCATGTGGCGGACAGCATCAAGGGCGGCCTGGATGTGTTCGTCGATCGCCGGCCGGATCGCTTCGGCCGCGGCGGCGATCACGAACCCTTCCTGCGCCTCGGCTTCCCGGCGGTGCGCTTTTCGGTGGGGATCGAGAATTATAATCAGCAGCACCAGGATCTGCGCACCGCCGATGGCATCGAATATGGCGACACGCCGGACAAGATGGATTTCCCCTATCTGGCGAAAGTGACCGCGATCAACGTGGCCGCCATCCGCCAGCTGGCAGCGGCCCCGGCCGCACCGGGCGAAGTGTTTCTGCAGGGCGCCGTGGGCAGCGACACCAAGGTGATCTGGACGCCGGTGGCCGGCGCAGCCGCCTACCGCGTGCACTGGCGCCGCAACGACAAGCAGGACTGGACCGATCATCGCGACGTGCCGGTGATGGCCACCGAAACCGTGCTGAAGGATGTGATCGTCGATGATGTTTTCGTGGGCGTGTCGGCCCTGTCGGCCAGTGGTGCCGAAAGCGTCGTGACCTTTGGCGGCCGGGCCCTGCGCCGTACGCGCTGATCGGCCAGCAGCACAGAGAAAGGCCCGCGCCGGTTTGTCCGGCGCGGGCCTTTCTCTGTGGGGTGGGCGGCGGGAAGGATCCGCCGCCCTGGGGCCTTACATCTTGAATCGCAGGCCCAGGCGATAACTGCGACCCAGCAGATCATACACCGGCGACACGCCGAACGAGGTGCCGTTGCCGGGCACCGGCGGCGGATCCTTGTCGAACAGATTTTCGACCACGGCAAACAGGGTGACCGTGCGGCCCGCCAGCTTCACATCGACATTCTGCGACAATTCCCAATACCACACGGCCGGAATGTCGTTGAATGCCGGATCGATGCCGTTACGCTCGGTGGGGCGCAGATTGCTCACCACGCCCGGCCCCAGGTAACGCGCCGTCACCGTGGTGCGGCTGGGGCCCACCGAGTAGGTGGCGGTGGCAAAGCCACGCCATTTCAGGCTGGTCGGCGTGCCCAGATCGGGCGGCGTCGTGTCACCCGGCAGGGCGGTGCGATCCTGCAGGCGCTGCGAGGCCAGCACACGCAGGCTGATCGCGCCCGGCAGCTTGGCCGAGATGTCAGCCAGCTGAGTGCGATAGCTGATCTCGTAATCGATGCCTTCCACTTCGACATTCTGGGCGTTGATGGCACCGGTCAGCAGCGTGGCGCCGGTCAGGCCGTTGGCACCCGGCACCGGAATGATCGACTGGCAGGCCGACGGGCTGGCCGGGCGGTTGAAGCCATAGCAGAGATCGAGCAGCAACTGGCCGCCGACACCGAAAATCGCATCCCGGATGCTGATCTTGTACCAGTCCACCGTGGCCGACAGGCCAGGGGCCCAGCCCGGCTGGTACACGCCGCCCACCGTCCAGGTGTCGGCGATTTCCGGGGTCAGGCGCGGGTTGCCGCCGTTCAACGTGACGAACTGCACCAGCGGGCCCGACGGCTGGCTGCGATCCAGGAACTGGTTCACGAACTGGCTTTGCGGCGCGAACAGATCATTGAGGTTCGGCGCGCGGATGTCACGCGAACGGGTGGCGCGCAGCCGCAGATCGCCAAAGCGATAGGCACCGCCAACCTTCCAGGTCGTCACCGCGCCGCTGGTCGAATAATCGGTGCGACGCACGGCGGCGTTCAGATCGAGATCGCCAACCGCCGAATCCTTCAGCAGCGGCACCAGCGTTTCGCCAAAGAACTCCTTCACATTATAGCCGGCAGCACCCGGTTGCGGATTGCCGACGAACCAGCGCCGGGCCAGCGACGTGGCATCGGCAACGGCGACGAACGATTCCTTGCGATATTCGAAACCGGCCGCGAACGACACATCACCCGCCCAGGTGGCGAACGGGCTGTACTGGGCATCGATGGCATAGACATCCAGCGCGATATCCAGATCCTGGCGCGTGCGCAGGCCTTCGTTCTCGCCGGTCACCCAGGCCGTGGCCGCCGCACCCAGCGATCCCTCGCCAAACACGTTCAAGGGCAGGCAGCCGTTGGCCGGATTGGTGATCGTGGAACGGCACACCGGCACGCCGGCCGCCACGCCGGGCACACCGCCGGTGGCCGGGTTGGAGGTCACGTCGACCGCCTGGTTGAAGCGGTCGATGATGATATTGTTGTCACGCGTGTACGACACATTGCTGCGGCCGCGCTGGAAATAGGCGCGCCACCGGCCACTGTCGGCAAACGAACCTTCCAGCGCGAACAGCAGGCGGTTCTGGCGGCGGTTGTAGCCGGCCTCGCCGATATTTTCGCCGGGACGGTTCACCAGATCGTAGAACAAGCGGTTCATGCGGAACGAGGTGAGGTTGTTGGCATCCATCGCCGCGCGGATCTGCTGCGGGATGAACGGATTGTCGCGGCCAATGGTCAGCGCGCCGGTCGCGCCGGTGCCGCTGCGGTTGTACACCGCCGACCAGTTGACCGTGTCGTTGCCGGCATAGGTGGCTTCGAAGATCGCCTTGACGTTGTCGGTCACTTCATAGCTGAGGCGGCCATAGACGCTGAAATTCATCACATCGGGCAGCAGCGCGCCGCGACCCGACAGCGGTTCCACCGTGCCGCCGGCCTGCACATTGCCCTGGGTGAGCGCGGCCGGGCCGAACACGAACTGGCCCACCGCACCACCGGGCAGGAAATTCACGCCGCTGAGCGGGCCGCCGGTGATCACGCCGCCGGGTGTGCTGGTCGAACCGGCATCAAAGCGCACGATCTGGCCGGGCTGGCCGTTGGTTGCCGTCCAGTTCGGATTCTGCAGCAGGCGCAGGCCGGGCTGGAACCAGTCGCGGCGGTTTTCCAGCATCGAAACGCGTTCGCCCTCGATATAGTTGCCGCTGAGCAGCACATGGCCGCGCCCGCCGGCGAACGACGAACCCCAAGCCAGATCGCCACTGATCAGCCGGCCATCGTTGCGATCGGTCTGGCTGAGGTTGATCGTGCCCTTCAGGCCCTTGAATTCGGTATCCAGAATGAAGTTCACCACGCCGGCAACGGCATCGGAACCATAGGCCGCCGACGCGCCGCCGGTCACCACATCAACGCGCTTCACCAGATTCTGGGGCAGCATGTTCACATCGACCGCCGGCAACAGGCCAGAGCCGACCACGCGGCGGCCATCGAGCAGCACCAGCGTGCGGTTGATGCCCAGCCCGCGGGCGTTGATCTGGTTGGCGCCGCCATTGGCGTTGGCGAACAACGTGGTGGCGCGCGGTGACTGGCCCTGCCCGATCGCCGGCAGCTGATTGATGTAATCGGCGATATTGGTGGGGTTGCGGACCTGGATATCCTCAATCGAAACCACCGTGGTTGGCACCGGCGCATTGGTACCATCGCGCACGATGCGTGATCCGGTCACCACCAGTTCCTGCGGCGGGGCCTCTTCGGCGGCGGCGCTTGCCGTCGCGGCGCTTGCGGCCGGCGCCGGCTGTGCGGCCTGGCCACCATCCTGGCCACCATCCACGCCATCCTGCCAGGCGATCGGCCGGGCTGCCGGGCGCTGCGCCGCATCGGCGCGCAGGGTGATGATCTTGCCACCTTCGGCGCGCAGGCCGCTGCCTTCCAGCAGCCGGTTCAGCGCCGCATCGGGCGCCATTTCCCCGCGCACGCCGGGAGACCGCTTGCCGGCTACCTGCTGGCTGGAAAAGATGATGTCCTGATCGGCCTGGCGCGCAAAGCTGTTCAGCGCCGTTGCCAGCTTGTCGCCCGCAATATCGAACTTGCGCACCTGCGCCGCGGTGGCAGGCACGGCCGCCATTGCCGCCACCATTACCGCCAACGAGCTGTACCCAAGCCCGGACAACCGACCACTTGCACGCATCTTTCCTGCCCCCTGCCAGCCCCATGCCAGCGCACCCGTTCTGACGCAGCGCACAGCCAATCCCGCCGCAAAATATGTCAGTTAAATGACGCATGGCGGTAATTTATTCAGCCTGTGCCCGCCCGACGGCGGCGGGGCCGGCTGTTTATGGCTACAGGCTTTCGGGCGTGGTGGCGCGCGCCAGCGTGGCGGCCAGCCCGCCATCCAGTACCAGCGGCTTCACCAACACGGCATCGAGACCGGCCGCGAGGTAACGGGCGTGATCATCGCGCGCACCGTGCGCCGTCAGCGCGACCAGGCTGACCAGGCTGGCCGGGCCACCCAGCGCGCGGATGCGGCGCACGGCTGCCAGCCCGCCTTCGCTGTCACCATCGATGCTGATATCCATCAGCACCAGATCAGGGGCATCCTGCAGCAGGATCTCGATCGCGGCGGTCGTGGTGGCCGCTGTGATCACCTGGTGGCCGTGGCTGGCCAGCAGACTGGTGGTGACGGCCGCTGCAATCGGATCATCCTCCACCAGCAGGATGCGCCGGGGCGGATCAGCAACAACAGCGCCAGCCGTGTCTGCCGCTGTCAGGGCTGGCAGTGGCAATTCGATGCGGAACTGGCTGCCGCCGGCGGGCGGCGCACGATAGGTGATGGTGCCGCCCATCAGCTCCACCAGCCGCCGGCAAATGTGCAGGCCAAGGCCGAGGCCGGTGGATCGGTTGCCGGGCTTGGGTTCCAGCACAAAGGCATCAAACAGGCTGGGAACCCGATCCGGCGGGATGCCGGGGCCGGTATCACTGATTTCCATCACCATCGGCAGCGGCGCGCCATGGTGCCAGCCGGCCACGATGCTCACCGAACCGGCGCTGGTATAGTTGATGGCGTTGGTGAGCAGATTGCCCAGAACCTGTTCAAACCGCGCGCGATCGCCCAGCACCTGTGCCGGCAGGCGATCCTGGCCGATGGCAGAAAGCCCGATGCCCTTGGCAGCCGCCGGTGCGGCGACGATTTCCATCACATCAGCAATGGACTGCGCCGGGCTGAACGGGGCCGGGTTGAGGACGATGCGACCGGCATCGGCGCGCGCGACATCCAGAATATCGGTCACCAACGTTGTCAACACCTTGCCGGCGCGCAGGCCCAGGCCCGACAGGCGATATTGTTCGTCGGAAAGCGGGGCGCGTTCGAATTGCTGCAGCACGCCCATCATGCCTGCCAGCGGCGTGCGCACATCATGGCTGATCATCGTCAGCAGGCGGATCCGTTCGGATGATGCGCGTTCGGCGGCAGTGCGGGCGATCTTTTCAGCCCGCACCGTGCGACGCAGATCGGCGAGTGCGGCCGCCAGCAGCATGCCGGCAATGGCTTCGGCGAACAGATAGGAATGGAGCAGCGCAAAACTGTCGTAGAAACTGTCGCGCTTGAACGGGCCGACACCAAGCAGGGTGACGCCAACGCCGCCCGCCGCCATCAGCAGCGTGACCGCAGCCGGCCCGGTCAGACCGAATCGGGCGCCGGCCCACAGGCTGAGCAGCAGGGTGAACAGCTTGCACAGCTCCACGGCCCAGATCGGATTGTCGATCAGCAACAGGCCCGCGATGATGCCGATACCGGCGATGGCAAAGGCCACGGCATCGGCCAGATCACGCAGCCGGGGCCGCTGCAGCAGATAGCGTTCCCACAGCAGGATGGGGGGCGCGACGATCAGCACGCCCATCGCATCGCCCATCCACCACACCAGCCAGGCCGATGATGCCGGCCCGGCGCCCGGATCGGCGGCCGCCACGCCCAGCGTCCCGATCGTGGCTGACAGCGTGGTAGTGCCAAGGGCGGCCACGAGAATGAACTGCACGACCCGCGACAATTCCCCGAGATCATCACCCATGGCCGTGCGGCGTTCGATACGGACCCGCAGGATGGTGGTGGCCACCAGCGCCGGCAAGGCATTGCCCACCGCCACCAGCGCCGCAAACGGCAGCTGCGCCATCTGGATGGCGTTCACCGCAAAGGCGCCGGCAATCACGCCCGCCACCAGGCGGCGCCCGCCAATCCACAGCGCCGCAAAGGCGATGCCCGATGGCGGCCAGAACAGGGTGACCACATCGCCGACAAAGGCCAGCTTCAACCCAGCGGTACCCGTAACGAAATAGGCCAGCGCGACCGCCAGATTGAGCAACAGGGTTTCCGAAAGGCCCGGCGGCTGCGTTGGCCACGGCCGCACCGCAAGGAAGGGTTGCACTGTCAGGGCAGCCATGGTGCAGCAGGGCGGAGATGGACGCGATCGATCAGAACCGCCTGGGCCAGTTGCTGCCCCTGATGGGCCACGACACGCTGTTGACGCTGGCCGGCCTGCTTGCCGATGGACTTGCCGCGCTGGCCGTGCTGTCGCAGGTGGCGCTGCCCGATCATCTGCACCGCCTGCACGGCAGCGCCGCCAGCCTGGGCTTCACCGGCCTTGCCGCCCGGCTTGCTGCCGCAGAAGCCGGGGACGGTGATGTGCAGGCGCTGGCCGCCGCGGCGCCGGCCGTCGTGCCCTGGATGGACGCGGCGCTTCACGCGTTGAGCCGCCAGCGATAGCCCTGCCCCGGCACGGTCTGCACGGCATTGGCCAGCACGCTCCGGGCCAACTGGCGGCGGATCCGGCTCACCAGCACATCGATGCTGCGGGCATGGGTACCGCTGCCGGCCGATCCGCTCACCTCCAGCAGATAATCGCGCGACAGCACGGCGCCTTCGGCCTGAACCAGCGCGGCAAGCACATCGAATTCCGCGCGCGTCAGCCGCACGACGCTGCCATCGGGATCGGCCAGTTCGCGGCGCACCAGATCGAATGTCCATCCGGCCACGGCCCGCGTGGCGCCAGCCGGCATCCCCCGCCGCCAGCGCCGCAGCACAGCGCGGACCCGGGCGTGCAGTTCATCCAGTTCAACCGGCTTGACGAGATAATCATCGGCCACATCCAGCCCGCGCACCCGATCCTGCACACCGCTGAGGCTGGTCAGGAAGATCACTGCCGGGTTGCCCAACTGCTGCAGGCCGGCCGCAACTTCGTGCCCCGATCCATCCGGCAGGCGGATATCGATCAACACAAGATCGGCCGGCTGATCGGCAAAGCTGGCGCGCGCCGCAGTGCCGGTTTCCGCCTGACGGACGACAAAGCCGGCAGTGCCCAGCGAGGTCGCCACAATACTGCGGACGATGGGATCATCTTCCACAACAAGAATCGAGATATCGTCAGGGCGTCCGGGCATGCGTGTCGCCATTTGCGCGTGAGGGTCCAGCAATTTCATATCGATGGACGATCCGGTTGCAAGCAGCGACAGGATGGCGGCCGGCGGGTTGCTGATGCCGCATCGAACTTCAGCAGATCTTTCCACCTCAGGGGCCGTGCGGCCAAAGCCCCTGATCGCGCCGATCACGCGGCTGTGCGAACGGCGTCACAGGGGTTCAATACCCCGCCGTAAGCTGCAGCCAGCCAGCCGACAACGATCGCACCCGTCCAAAATAGCTGTTGGACGGCCCGGTGAAGATATCGGCGCCCACGGCCAGGCGCAGCCCGTCGCGGATGCTGGTGGACAGGCGCGGCCGGATGGCGGTGTCGCCGGGCTCCAGATAGTGGATCACGGCAATCTCCGCTTCGGCCGTATCATTGGCAAAGCGCCGTGCCAGCCGGGCGGTGAAACCATTCTGTACCCGATCAAGCTGGTTGTTCACCGCGGCCGACAGGAGGGCGATATTGCGGACAACCGGATCGGCCAACTGGCCCGGATCGCGATAATCGAAGATCACCCGCAGGCTGTACTGCAGATTGATGTTCCAGCCACCGTTCAGGTTGACATCGCCGCCGGCCACCATCCAGAAATTGTCATTCTTGATGAACGGGGTA
>Ga0209278_1002265_pt1 | contig 10854 bp, 8 predicted proteins | sample JI81BgreenDNA_FD_187504 | JGI IMG/M metagenome (GOLD analysis project Ga0209278, IMG submission 187504) | Wastewater effluent complex algal communities from Wisconsin, to seasonally profile nutrient transformation and Carbon sequestration -... | ecosystem: Engineered > WWTP > Effluent > Algae... | reverse complement strand
AGCCTCGAGGAGGGCATCGTCAAGAGCGGCTCCTTCAGCATCGACCAGGGCGTGGGCGTGCGCGCCGTGGCCGGCGAGAAGACGGCCTTCGCCTACAGCGACGACCTCTCGCCCGCCGCGCTGATGGACGCCGCGCGCACCGTGCGCACCATCGCGGCCGCCGGGCAGCAGCGGCGCGTCAAGGTGGGTGGAAGGATGGGAAGAGCGCCCAAGGTGGCGAAGAGCCGGCTGCTCTACGCGCCCATGGACCCCATCGGCACGCTTGACAGCACGCAGAAGGTGGCGCTGCTCGAGAAGGTGGAAAAACTCGCCCGCGCGAAGGACCCGCGCGTGGTGCAGGTGATGGCCAGCGTGGGCGCCGAGTACGACGTGGTGCTGGTGGCGCGCGCCGATGGCACACGCGCTGCCGACGTGCGGCCGCTGGTGCGCCTGAACGTGACCGTGATCGCCGAGCAGACCATCAAGGGCGAGCTGCGCCGTGAGGTGGGCAACGGCGGCGGCGGCGGCCGCTTCGGACTGGGCTACTTCAGCGACGCCGTGATCGCGCAGTACGTGGACCACGCCGTGAACGCCGCGCTCACCAACCTCGAAAGCCGCCCGGCCCCGGCCGGCGAGATGACCGTGGTGCTGGGCCCCGGCTGGCCCGGCGTGCTGCTGCACGAGGCCGTGGGCCACGGCCTGGAGGGCGACTTCAACCGCAAGGGCAGCAGCACCTTCAGCGGCCGCATCGGCCAGCGCGTGGCCGCCAAGGGCGTGACCGTGCTCGACGACGGCACCATCCCCGACCGCCGCGGCAGCCTCAACGTCGACGACGAGGGCAACGCCAGCCAGCGCAACGTGCTCATCGAGGACGGCATCTTGAAGGGCTACATCCAGGACAGCCTCAACGCCCGCCTGATGGGCGTGAAGCCCACGGGCAACGGCCGCCGCGAGAGCTACGCCCACCTGCCGATGCCGCGCATGACCAACACCTACATGCTGGCCGGCGACAGGAGCAAGGACGAGATCGTCGCCAGCATCAAGCGGGGTCTGTACGCCACCAACTTCGGCGGCGGCCAGGTCGACATCACCAGCGGCAAGTTTGTGTTTTCCGCGTCCGAAGCGTTCTGGGTGGAGAACGGCAAGATCCTTTACCCGGTGAAGGGCGCCACGCTCATCGGCAACGGCCCCGAGGCCATGACACGCGTGAGCATGATCGGCAACGACCTCGAGCTCGACACCGGCGTCGGCGTCTGCGGCAAAGAGGGCCAGAGCGTGCCCGTGGGCGTGGGGCAGCCGACGCTGCGCATCGAGCGCCTCACCGTCGGCGGCACGGCGTGAGCGTCTCGGTCGAGGACATCCGTGCCGCCGCCGGGCGGCTGCACGGCCACGTCCTCGACACGCCCTGCGTCGAGAGCCTGACGCTGGGCCAGATCACCGGCTGCCGCGTCTTCCTGAAGTTCGAGAACCTGCAGTTCACGGCCTCGTTCAAGGAGCGCGGCGCGCTCAACAAGCTGGCCTCGCTGATGGCCGGGCCCACGCCGCCCCAGGGCGTGATCGCGGCGAGCGCCGGCAACCACGCGCAGGGCGTGGCGCACCACGCAGCGCGCCTGGGCCTGCGCGCGGTGATCGTGATGCCGCAGCACACGCCCATGGTGAAGGTGGAACGCACCAAGGGCTTCGGCGCCGAGGTGGTGCTGCACGGCGAACACTTCGACGCTGCGCGCGAGCGCGCGCTGCAGCTGGCCGAGGAGCAGGGGCTCACCTTCGTGCACCCCTTCGACGACACGGCCGTGATCGCCGGCCAGGGCACGATCGGGCTGGAGATGCTGGCCGCCCAGCCCGAGCTCGACACGCTGGTCATCGCGGTCGGCGGCGGCGGCCTCATCAGCGGCATCGCCACGGCGGCGCGCGCGCTCAAGCCCGGCATCCGCATCGTCGGCGTGCAGACGGCGCGTTTCCCGGCCATGGTCAACGCCGTCAAGGGCACGGCCCACCCGCAGGGCGCCAGCACCATCGCCGAAGGCATCGCCGTGGGCCAGCCGGGCCGGCTGACGCAGGCGCTGATCCGCGAGCGCGTGGACGACCTGCTGTTGGTGGACGAAGGCGACATCGAGCAGGCCGTGCTGATGTTGCTGGAGATCGAAAAGACGGTGGTCGAGGGCGCCGGCGCCGCCGGCCTGGCCGCGCTGCTGCGGCACCGCGAGGCCTTTGCCGGCCGCAAGGTCGGCCTCGTGCTGTGCGGCGGCAACATCGACCCGCTGCTGCTGGCCAGCATCATCGAGCGCGGCATGGTGCGCGCCGGCCGCCTGGCGCGCATCCGCGTGGCCGCGCGCGACACACCCGGCGTGCTCGCCCGCATCACCGCCCTGGTGGCCGAGGCCGGCGCCAACATCGACGAGGTGCACCACCAGCGCGCCTTCAGCACGCTCTCCGCGCAGAACGTCGAGGTCGAGCTCGTGCTGCAGACGCGCAACCGCGAACACGTCGACGAGGTGCTGGCGCGCCTGGCGGCGGCCGGCTTCACGACACCGGCCCACTGAACGGGCATGATGCGGGCTCCTTGAACGGAGCCCGCACCACATGCTCGTCAGCAACCTCGAAACCGCCCCTGGCCACCGCATCACCGCCCATCTGGGCATCGTGCAGGGCAGCACCGTGCGCGCCAAGCACGCGGGCAAGGACATCCTCGCCGGCTTCAAGAACATCGTCGGCGGCGAGCTCAAGGCCTACACCGAGCTGATGCAGGAAGCGCGCGCCGAGGCCGTGGAGCGCATGACGGCCGAGGCCAAGGCCATCGGCGCCAACGCCGTGCTCAACGTGCGCTTCGTCACCACCAGCATCACCGCGGGCGCGGCCGAGATCCTGGCCTACGGCTCGGCCGTGACCATCGAACCCGCCTGAGGGCCGGCGCCATGAACACGGGCTTCTGGCTCGAGACGCTGAACCTCTGGATCCTGCTGGCCCTGCTGGTGCTGGGCTACGGCGTCGGCCGCCTGCTCGAGCGCCGCCACTACCAAAGCATCCGCGCCCGCGAGCAGGCGCTGCGCCATGTGCTGGCGCTGAACACCCGCTACGTGCCCGAGGGCGTGGTGGCCACGGGCGCGCAGCTGGTGAGCGGCGGCGTGGTCATCTCGTCCGATTACTTCAAGACCTTCGTCGCCGGTTTCCGTGCCTTCTTCGGCGGCCGCTTCCGCGGCTACGAGACGCTGCTGGAGCGCGCCCGCCGCGAGGCCCTGCTGCGGCTGAAGGAGGCCGCGCAGGCCCAGGGCAGCACGCTGGTCATCGGCGTGCGCTTCGAGAGCACCACGATCGCGGGTTCCTCCACGCACAGCGTCGAGGTGCTGGCCTTCGGCACGGCCCTGAAGACGGCGTGAGCGAACCGCCGCGCCTGGAGAACCGGCTGCCGCCGGAAGACCTGCTCGAGCGCGACGAGCACCCGCTGCGTGAGCTGGCCTGGCTGCTGGCCGCCAGCCTGGCGGCGCTGGCCGTGCTGGTGCTCGCCACGGGCTTCGTGGCGCGCTGGCTGGCGCCCAAGCTCCCGTTCGAGCACGAGGTGGCGCTGGCCGAGCGCCTGTTCGACGAAACCAGGGCGCTGCAGAAGGCCGATGCCGCCACGCGCGAGCGCCAGGCCGCGCTGCAGGCCCTGGCCGAGCGCGTGGCCGGCGTGATGGCGCTGCCGCCGGGCATGCAAGTCATCGTCACCGACGAGCCTTCAGAGCTGGTGAACGCCTATGCCACCGTGGGCGGCCGCATCCGCGTCTTCCACGGCCTGCTGCGCCGGCTGGAGAGCGAAGAGGCCCTGGCCGCCCTGCTGGCACACGAGATCGCCCACGTGAAACACCGCCACGTGGCCGCCGGCCTGGGCCACGGCCTGGCGGTGGCGCTGGCGCTGTCGGTGGTGTCGCCCGAGGGCGGCGCGCAGGTGGGGCAGGCCGTGCTGGGCGGGGCGGCGCAGATCGCCCTGCTCGGCTACTCGCGCGAGGCCGAACGCCAGGCCGACGCCGACGCGCTGGCCGCCAGCATCGCCCTCTACGGCCACGGCGGCGGCGTGGCGGCGCTGTTTGCCGCGCTGCCGCAGGCCGAGGGCAGCTCGGGCACCGCCTGGCTGCGCAGCCACCCCGAGACGGCCGAGCGCCTGGCCCTGCTGCAGGCCACGGCCACCGCGCGCGGCGCGCGGCTGCAGGGGCCGTCCACGCTGCTGCCGGCGGCGCTGCGCGCGCTGCCCGCGGCAGCACCGTCCGCCCGCTGAAGGACGCGGCGCCGGTTGCATCCGGCGACGATTCACGCAAAGAAGCACCGTCTTGCCGTGGCTCATTCACGCAAGCCACGCGCGGCGGCTGCCGAGAATGAATCGATCCAACCGTCGGGAGTCGCCATGCGCGAACAACAAGTCCTCCGCACCCTGGGCGCCACCGTGGCCGTGGCCAGCATCGCCGCCGCCGCCCTGCTGTCGGCCGGCTCGGCCCGCGCGGGCGAGCTGTACGTGAAAGGGGGCTTCCCGGGCGCCATCATCGGCTGGGCGCAGCCGGTCAACAGCTACTTCGGCCTGCGCATCGACGCGGCCACGCTGGGCAACGTCAACGAGCGCCGCACCGAGGACGGCATCGTCTACGACGCCACGCTCAAGGGCGACCGCACCGCGCTGCTGGCCGACTGGTTCGTGTTCGGCGGCAGCTTCCGCTTCACAGGCGGCATCACCAGCAGCAAGTACTCGCTGGACCTGCTGGCCAACGGCGCCGGTGGCCGCATCACCGTGGGCAACACCACCTACACCACCACGGCGGCCGACCGCTTCAACGTGAAGATCAAGATGCCCTCGTCCATGCCCTACGTGGGCCTGGGCTGGGGCCACCAGGCCAGCACCGGCCTGCGCTTCAGCTTCGACATCGGCGCCAAGCTCGGCAAGGCGAACCTGTCGTACGCGCTGTCGGGCCCCTGGACGAGCAGCGTCTCGCAGGCCGACATCGACGCCGAGCTCTCCGAGCTGCGCGACGGCGTGGGCAAGATCAAGCTGCTGCCGCAGCTGACGCTGGGCTTGGGCTACAGCTTCTGACGCAGCGTGTCAGTGGCGCGTCATCGAGTGCGTGCTACATTCCGTCCCATGCGCCCCGCATCGTTTTACTTTTCGTACTTTTGGTTCTCGCACCGCATGGCGGCTGGAGAGGCAAAGGCGTAAGCAGAACAAGGCAGACGCAACCCCCCCAAGAACCGCCGGCAGCCCCGGCGGTTTTTTGTTGCCCGCCGGGGGTCCAGGCCCCACCCAGGAAACACGCCCGTGAGCCCGAAGTCCGCCTCTCCCACCGACGAACGCCTGGCGCTGTCGGAACGCACCAGCCAGACCGACGACCAGCGCATCCGCGACGTCACGCCGCTGCCGCCGCCGGAGCACCTGATCCGCTTCTTCCCCATCGCCGGCACGCCGGTGGAGACGCTGGTGGGCGACACGCGCAAGCGCATCCGCCACATCATGCAAGGCGAGGACGACCGGCTGCTGGTGGTGATCGGCCCCTGCAGCATCCACGACCCCGCCGCCGCGCTGGAGTACGCCCGCAAGCTGAAGGCCGAGCGAGAGAAACACGCCGGCGAGCTGGAAGTGGTGATGCGCGTGTACTTCGAGAAGCCGCGCACCACGGTGGGCTGGAAGGGCCTGATCAACGATCCGTACCTCGACGAGAGCTTCCGCATCCACGAGGGCCTGCGCATCGCGCGCCAGCTGCTGGTGGACATCAACCGCCTGGGCGTGCCGGCGGGCAGCGAATTCCTGGATGTGATCAGCCCGCAGTACATCGGCGACCTCATCGCCTGGGGCGCCATCGGCGCGCGCACCACCGAGAGCCAGGTGCACCGCGAGCTGGCCAGCGGGCTGAGCGCCCCGGTCGGCTTCAAGAACGGCACCGACGGCAACATCAAGATCGCCATCGACGCCATCCAGGCCGCGGCGCGCGGGCACCACTTCCTGAGCGTGCACAAAAACGGCCAGGTGGCCATCGTCGAGACCAAGGGCAACAAGGACTGCCACGTCATCCTGCGCGGCGGCAAGGCACCCAACTACGACGCCGCCCACGTGGCCGCGGCCTGCGCCGAGATCGAGGCCGCCAAGCTGCCCTGCCGGCTGATGGTGGACGCCAGCCACGCCAACAGCAGCAAGCAGCACCAGCGCCAGATCGACGTGATGCAGGACGTAGGCGGCCAGCTCGCGGCCGGCAACCGCTGCATCTTCGGCGTGATGGTGGAGAGCCACATCAACGGCGGCGCGCAGAAGTTCACCCCGGGCAAGGACGACCCCGCCAAGCTGGCCTACGGCCAGAGCATCACCGACGCCTGCATCGACTGGGCCGACACGGTGGGCGTGCTCGACGGGCTGGCGCAGTCGGTGAAGGCGCGGCGGCAGGCGCGCTGAGGCGCGGCGGCCCCACCGTGACGGCTCAGGCGGGCGCGGCCGGGCCGCCCTTCAGCCGCGCCAGCAGCAGCTGGTGATCGGCCCCCAGGGGCTGCTGCGCCGCGGCCTCGTGCAGGCGCTGCAGGGCCTGCTGGCGCAGCGCGTCGGCGTCGGGCACGCCCAGCCCGGCCAGCCAGCTGGCGGCCTCGGCGGCGTCCAGCAGCGCCGGGCGGGCCACGATGGCGTCGGCCTGCAGCGGCTCGAACAGGCGCAGCGCCTCGCGCAGGGGCTCGGCGCGGGCCTCCAGCACCCCCTGCAGCGCCAGCAGCTGCGCCTGGCGCAGGCGGCCCACCAGCAGCGTGGGCGGATCGCGGTGGCCGATGGCCAGGGCCGCGGCCACCACCCGGCGGGCGGCCTCCCTGTCACCGCAGGCCCAAAGCGCCCGGGCCTGCGTGGCCCCGACCAGGTGGCGCAGGCTGTCGATCTTGGCGGCGTCCACGCGCGCGGCGGCCAGCCCGTCCAGCACGGCCTCGATCTCCTGGCCAGCGCGCTGCGCAGCCTCGGCGTCGCCCAGGCGCAGGCGCGACTGCGCCTCCAGCAGCAGCTCGCGCACCAGCCCGTCCTGCCAGGCGAGGTTGCCGGGGTTGAGGGCCACGTTGGCGCGGCGCAGCGGCAGCGCCTCGGCCACCGAGGCCAGCGCGGCCGCGGGGTCGTCCAGCCGCAGCAACGTGGTCGCGCGCACGGCCAGGAGCGTGCCCAGCTGGTGGCGCACGTACTCGCCGGCCGGGATCTCGCCCGGCGCCGCGGCGGCGTCGATGGCGCGCTGCCAGGCGGTGTCGGCCAGCAGCGTGCGCAGCGTGGGCTCAGCCTCGGCCATCAGCACCAGGGCCTCGGCCGGGCGCACGTAGCGCAGCGTCATGCCCAGGCCCAGCGTGTTGTTGGCCAGCTGCACGGCCAGCGTGGAGCGGCCGATGAGGTCGCCCTGGGCGTGCGGCAGGGCCTCGCGCAGGCGGGCGATGATGTGGCGGCTCAGGCGCTCGGCCTCGGCCTCGCGGCCCACCTGCTGCCAGAGGTTGGCCTGTGCCCACTGCGCGCGCGTGTGCGCGTCGACGAAGCGCCAGTCGCGGTGCTGGCTGGACCACAGGCGCTCGCCGAGGCCCACGCTGCGCGCGAGCAGCGCCTCGCCCTCGCGGCGCGCCTCGGCGCTGCCGCCCAGGGTGTCGTCGCAGCGCAGCTGGCCACGGCGCGACAGCACCGAGGCCAGCAACGCCTGCAGCTCGTCGTGCCCCGGGTGGCGCTCGGCCAGCGGCTCGAGCACGGCCTGCACCTGGGCGAGCAGCGCGTCCTGCGCGCGCGCGCCGCCGGGCATGTAGCTCACCGTGTCGCCGAAGCGGAACACCAGCTCGGCGGTGATGCGCTGCACGGCCTGCAGCTGCTCGCGCACCTGGTCGCGCGAGCGCTCGGCCTCGTCGCGCGCACGCTGGGCCTGGCGTGCCTGGACCAGCGCCAGCACCAGGCCGCTGGCCAGGCCGGCCGCGCCCAGGGCCAGCGCCACGCGGCCCTGCAGCAGCGTGGCCGCCAGGCCCGTGGCCAGGCCCAGCACGCCCAGACCCGCGGCCAGCGCGGCCACGCGGTGGCGGGCCAGGAAACGCGCCGTCACGTACCAGGGCGTGGCCGCGCGCGCGCTCACGGGCCGGCCTTCGAGCCAGGCGCGCACGTCGGCGGCCAGCGCGTCCACGTGCGCGTAGCGCCCGGCCGGCGCCTTGGCCAGGGCCTTGAGCAGCACGTTGTCGAGGTCGCCCTGCAGCTGGCGCCGCGTGCGCTCCCAGCCGGGCTCGGGCCCGCGCAGGCTGCTGGGGCGCGTGGGCGCCTCCTCGAGCACGCTGCGCGCAGCCGCGGCCGGCGTAGTGACCTCGCGGCCGTAGGGCCGCTGGCCCGTGAGCAGCACGTACAGCAGCACGCCCAGGCTGTAGATGTCGGTGGCCGTGCCCATAGGCTCGCCGCGCACCTGCTCGGGGCTGGCGTACAGCGGGGTGAACGGGCGCTCGCCGGAGACCGTGGCGTGGGCGTCGGCGCCTTCCAGCGGGTCCAGCGCCTTGGCGACGCCGAAGTCCAGCAGGCGCACGCGGCCGTCGCGGTCGACGAGCACGTTGCTGGGCTTGAGGTCGCGGTGCACGAGCAGGTTGCGGTGCGCGTGCGCCACCGCATCGGCCAGCTGCAGGAAGAGGCGCAGCCGCCCCGCAATCGGCAGGCCCTCGCAGGCGCGGTCGATGGGCTGGCCGTCGACCAGCTCCATCACCACGTAGGGCGCGCCGCGCGGCGTGGCGCCGGCGTCGATGAGCCGCGCGATGTGCGGGTGCGACAGCCGCGCCAGCGCCTGCCGCTCCTGCGCGAAGCGCGCCAGCACCGCGGCCGAGTCCATGCCGGCCTTCAGCAGCTTCACGGCGACGCGGCCCTGGTACTGGCCGTCGTCGCGCACGGCCTCCCAGACCTCGCCCATGCCGCCGCGGCCCAGCAGGGCCACCAGGCGCCAGGGGCCCAGGCGCAGGCCGGGCTCGGCGGCCGGCGTGTCCACGGCCGCGGCCGCCGGCTGCTCGAGGAAACCGGTGTCGGAGCCGGCCCCGGCCTGCAGCAGCGAGCGCACCTCGGCCAGTACCTCGGCGGGCTCGCCGCAGCCGGCGAGGTGGCGCTCGCGCGCGGCGGCGTCCAGCGGCTCGACGGCGTCGAACAGGGCCCGCACGCGGGCCCAGTCGGGTGCAGCAGGCGGAGGCGGTGGCGGCGGGTTCACGGCAGGGCCATTGTCGGCCGGCCTCGACGGCCGGCCGGGCGCTCAGTCGGAGGTGAACACGCTGCCCAGGCTTCCCACCGCCACCAGCCGCGAGCCGTTGAACGCCACGCTGCGCAAGGTGTAGTTCTGCCCTGCCACGCCGTGCGAGGCCCAGCTGCGGCCGTCGCTGCTGGACAGCAGGATCGCCGGCGTGCCGCTGCCCACGGCCACGAAGCGCGTGCCGGTCCAGACCACGTCCTCCAGCGAGCCGCGCAGGGCCACGGCGGCGCTGTGCTCCGTCCAGCTCAGGCCGCCGTCGGTGCTGGAGGCCACCAGCACGTCGGCCCCGGTGCCGGTGCCGCCGTCGGCGCTCTTGCGGCCCACGCCCACGCAGACCGTGGGCGAGCAGGCCACGCCGCGGAAGGCATTGCTGCCGACGCTGCCGCTCAGGCCCGTGGCCGGCCGCAGCGTCCAGGTGAGGCCGTCCGGCGACGCGATCAGGCCGCCGTTGGCGGTGACGAGGAACTCGCGGCCCGTCCACACCAGGCTGTTCGGGAAGCTCACGCCCAGGAGCGCCGCAGGCAGGTTGGCGGCCACGGTCCAGTTGACGCCGTCGGTGCTGCGCAGCACGGGTGCCGAGCCGCCGCCGCTGCCGATGGCCCACCAGCTGCCGGCGGCGTTGACGACGCTGAGCGGCTGGCCGCTCATGGGCGGCAGCGCGTGCCGCGTCCAGGCGCGGCCGCCGTCGGTGCTGCGCCAGGCGGCAACGGTGAAGCTGCCGCTGGCCGTGATGTCGCTGCCCACGGCCACGCACTCGCTGCTGGGCAGGCAGGCCACGGCGTTGAGCGTGGGCCGGAAGATGCTGGTGGCGGCGGTGGGCGCCAGCACGCGCGTCCAGCTCAGGCCGTCGGTGGAGTGCCAGGTGTTCTCCAGCCCGCCCACGGCGACCCAGCCGCTGCCGGCCCAGGCCACCGACAGCGCCTCGACGGGCGTGGCCGCGCCGATGAAGGCCGAGAAGCCGGGCAGGATCTCGCCACGCGCGACCCAGGTGGTGCCGGCCGGCGAGGGCGCCGGGGGTGGGGGTGGGGGCTCCGGAGCTGGCGGGGGGGACGGCGGCGGCTCGGGGGCGGGCGGCGGTGCCGGTGCGGGGGCCGGCGGCGGCGGTGGCGCCGGCACAGGCGCCGGTGTGGGCGCGGGCGGCGGCGCCGAGGCCACCGGCTCGGCAGCCTCGTCGCCGCCCCCGCCACAGGCGGCCAGGGCAGCAGCGGCCATCAGCACGGCCAGGGTGGAACGGCGGGCGGCGGGGGCGATCGGGTTCATGGCAGGGCCTCGGTGGGTGCGTGGACGCGGGCTGGCACAGCCCACGACAGGCTTTCGCAGCCCCGCGCCGGCAAACGGCTCATCGCCGCGCATGAACTCGCGCACGCTCCGCCCCGCGGCAGGCCGCGGCGGCGCGCCGAGAATCGGCCGTGATGTCGACGCACGAGCCGCCCCTGGAAGTCACCGCCTGGCTGCAGTCGCTGGCCGAGCGCGGCACGGCGGCCGGCGCCGCCACCTCGTCGGCCCTGTTCCAGCACCTCTACGACGAGCTGCGCCGCCTGGCGCGCAGCCACCTGCGCCGCGAGGACCCCGGCCACACGCTCAGCGCCACCGGCCTGGCGCACGAGGCCTGGTTCCGCATGGCCGGGCAGGACCGCACCGAGTGGAAGAACCGCGCCCACTTCCT
>Ga0209278_1002262_pt1 | contig 10860 bp, 14 predicted proteins | sample JI81BgreenDNA_FD_187504 | JGI IMG/M metagenome (GOLD analysis project Ga0209278, IMG submission 187504) | Wastewater effluent complex algal communities from Wisconsin, to seasonally profile nutrient transformation and Carbon sequestration -... | ecosystem: Engineered > WWTP > Effluent > Algae... | reverse complement strand
TCGTCGGTGGCGGCGTGGCGCTGGTCCAGGCCTCGAAGGGCCTCGACGGCCTCAAGGGTGCCAACAGCGACCAGGACGCCGGCATCGCCATCGTCCGCCGCGCGCTGGAAGCTCCGCTGCGCCAGATCGCCGAGAACGCCGGCGTCGACGGTGCCGTGGTTGCGGGCAAGATCCGCGAATCCTCGGACAAGAACTTTGGCTTCAACGCCCAGACCGAAGAATATGGCGACATGTTCAAGTTCGGCGTGATTGACCCGGCCAAGGTGACCCGTACCGCGCTGGAAGACGCGGCCTCGGTCGCTTCGCTGCTGATCACCACCGAAGCGATGATCGCGGACCGTCCGGAGCCCAAGGGCGCCCCGGCTGGCGGCGGCATGGGCGGCGGCGGCATGGGCGGGATGGACTTCTGATCCATCCGTTCAGGCAGGAAACAGGGGGCGGTCTTCGGGCCGCCCCTTTTTCTTTTGGGATGGTGGGCAGATTGCCCACCCTACGGAAGCTGCTTCACCATCCGCTCCAGCCAGTGACCGGTAATCTTGTCCTGTCCGCGCTTGCCAGTCCCGGTGAAACCCTCTCGCTCCCAGAAGGCCCGCCCTCTTGGGTTCACGTCGAGTACAGCAAGGTACAGGCGCGGAGCGTGGCGTTTGCGGGCGAGAGCCTCGACATGCGCGAGGAAGGCCTTGCCGTGCCCCGCGCCTTGCGCCCAGGGGCCAATGAGCATCAGGCCAAGGTAGGCGTCGCCCGGTTCGGGAAAGCCGTAGGAGACCTCGGCCACACCTGACAGGCGCTGCTTCACGAAGAGGCCGAGGCGGTCGCTAGCCGCGGGGTCGCAGTTCGGCGGCGCGTCGGTGAAGAAGTCCTGCGCTTGTGCGGCAGGGTCGCAGCGGCCTTCGGCGAGAAGCCAGTAGTCCGGCGCCTCGCGGTAGAACTGGGCGACGAGGGCGGTTTCGGAGGGGAAGAGCTCACGGATGCGCATGGGCGATCCTGAGGATTTCAAGGTCCAGGACCCCGGCAGGGCGCTTCCAGGTGACGACATCGCCGACCTGCGCCCCAAGCAGAGCGCGGGCCAGCGGGGAATTCGGGGCAATGCGGTTCTGCGTCGCGTCGGCCTCGTCCTCGCCCACGATTTCGTAGGTGGTTTCCTTGCCGTCTTCGTCGGTCACGGTGACGGCGAGGCCGAAGGCGACCTCGGTCAGGGCATGCGCGGCGGGGTCGATGACGACTGCGGCCTTCAGGCGAGCCTCCAGCCAGCGCAGATCCCGCTCGGCGGCGGCTTCGGGGAGTTTGTCCAGACGGTCGTGCCGGGTCTTGAGGGCCGCAAGGTCGGCCTGGCGCTGGGCGATCTGCGCGTGGAGGGCGGCCAGGCCGCGCGGGGTGACGATGTTCGGGCCGGGAGGAACCGGCAGCTCGGGCAGGTCGGGGCGGTCGTTCCCGGCATCCTCGTTGACGAAGGCGCGGCTCATTTCAGGATCACTTCCAGCGGGTCGTAGAGGGCCGCGTCGGAGCCCCAGGCGGCGTCGGGCAGGCTGTCGGGCTTGAAGCTGACGGTCGCAAGTTCGGTGCGGCTGAAGAAACGCCGCTCGGTCACGACGCCTTCAGGGTCACGCCAGGTGTCGTCGAGGTCTCCGGCGACAAGGGTGCAACGGAAGAAGAGGTCGATCTGGTGAAAGCCGGTGTCGGGGTCGTGGAATTCGTTGACCAGGACGGGCGGACCGACGGCGATGGTGAGGCCGGTCTCCTCCATCACCTCGCGCGCAAGGTTTTCCGGCAGCGACTGCCCGGCCTCGCAGCCGCCGCCGGGGGCGCACCAGAGTTCGAGGCGGGCGTCGGGGTAGGCGTTGACCAGCAAGAGCCGGTCGTCATGCAGGATCAGCGCGCGGGCGGCGATGCGGGGTTTGTACTTTGCCATGATCAAGAGCCTGTGACGCAGCGTCGGTTTTGTCCAGCACAGGCTATTCCGGCCTTGATGCGCGGGCTTGCCGGGCAGAGACTCGGGCCATGTGGTTGACCGGACGCCTTGCCCGATTTCTGCCTGCCCCCGCGACCGAGTCGGGGGGCGGCCTGTCCGATGCCGTGGTGCTGCTGCACGGGCTGGCGCGGACCGACGCCTCGCTGGCGCCGATGGCACTGGCGCTGAAGGCGGCCGGGTTCCGGGTGGTGAACTGGAATTACCCCTCGACCAGGGCGGCACCAGAGATGCTGGCCGATGAGGTCGGCCAGGCGGTGGCGCGGGCGCTGCCGGGGCGGGTGCATTTCGTCACCCATTCGATGGGCGGCATCCTCTTGCGCGACTGGCTGAGCCGACACCGGCCGGCAGAGATGGGCCGGGTCGTCATGCTGGCTCCGCCGAACCACGGGTCGGAACTGGTGGACAAGCTGGGCGACATCCCGGTCTTCAGCATGGTCAACGGCAAGGCGGGGCTGACGCTGGGGACCGGGCCGGACAGCTGGCCGAACCGGCTGCCGCCGGCCGATTATCCGCTGGGGATCATCGCGGGGACCCGGTCGCTGAACCCGGTCTGGAACGCGATGCTGCCGGGGGCGAACGACGGCAAGGTGACGGTGGAAAGCACGCGGCTGGACGGGATGGCCGACCATCTGGTGCTGCCGGTCACGCATACGTTCATGATGGTCAATCCGGTGGTGATCCGGCAGGTGATTGCCTTCCTGCGCGAGGGCCGCTTCGACCCCGGGCTGACGCTGTCGGCTGTGGTGAAGGCGACCTTTCAGGCGGCGCAGTCGCGCTGAGGATGCGGTACGCCGGATCAAGCGACGGCTCGTCGTGCGCCTTCGGCTTCTCCTCGCTGGGGCCTGCGACGAGAAGCCGAAGGCGCACGAGGAGCGGTCAGGGGCGCAGGATGCGGTTCACATGGCCCATCTTGCGGCCGGGACGCGGGGCACCCTTGCCGTAGAGGTGGACGGCGGTGTCGCGGGCTTTCAGCAGGTCGGGCACGCGCAGGACATCGTCGCCGATCAGGTTCTCCATCACCACGTCGGCATAGCGGTTGCCGTCGCCCAGGGGCAGGCCCGCCACCGCGCGGATGTGCTGTTCGAACTGGTCCACCGTGCAGCCTGCCTGCGTCCAGTGGCCTGAGTTGTGGACGCGGGGGGCGATCTCGTTCACCAGCAGGCCGCGCGGGGTGACGAACAGCTCCACCCCCATCACGCCCACGTAATCGAGCGCGTTCAGGATGCGGGCGGCGATCAGGACGGCATCGGAGCGCTGGGCGGGGGTCAGCTTCGCGGGAACGGTGGTGGTGCGCAGGATGCCTTCGCGGTGGACATTCTCGCCGGGGTCGAAGCAGGCGACCTGGCCGTCGAACGCGCGGGCGGCGATGACGCTGACCTCGCGGTCGAAGGGGACGAAGCCTTCCAGCACGCAAGGGGCGTCGTTCATGGCTCCCCAGGCGGCGGGGATGTCGGCCTCGGCGTCCAGCTTGACCTGGCCCTTGCCGTCATAGCCGAGGCGGGTGGTCTTGAGGATTGCCGGCAGGCCGAGCGCGTCGGCGGCGGCTTTCAGGTCGGCCTCGGAGTTGACGGCGGCCCAGGGGGCGGTCGAAAGGCCGAGGTCGTTCAGGAAGGTCTTTTCGCTGATCCGGTCCTGGCTGATCGCCAGCGCCCGGCGGTTAGGGCGGATCGGTTTCAGGCTCTCCAGAAGGTCGAGGGCGGAGGTCGGGACGTTCTCGAACTCATAGGTGATGACGTCGACCGATGCGGCGAAGGCACGGAGCGCGGCTTCGTCCTCGTAGGGGGCGGTCGTCACCTTCAGGGCGACGTCGCCGGCAGGGGCAGCGCCGGGCTCATAGATGTGGCAGCGGTAGCCCAGGCGGCTGGCGGCGACGGAGAGCATCCGGCCCAGTTGGCCGCCGCCGAGGATGCCGATGGTTGCGCCTTGCGGGAGGTCAGTCATCCGAAGGCTCCTCGGGGATGGAAGCCGACAGCGCCTCGCGCCAGGCGTCGAGGCGCGCGGCAATGGCGGGGTCCGACACGGCAAGGATCGCGGCGGCCATCAGGCCTGCGTTGGCCGCGCCGCCGATGGCCATCGTGGCGACGGGGTAGCCTTTGGGCATCTGGAGGATCGAGTAGAGCGAGTCGACGCCGGAGAGGGCCTTGGTCTGGACCGGGACGCCGATGACCGGCACGCGGGTCTTCGACGCCATCATGCCGGGCAGGTGCGCCGCGCCGCCTGCGCCCGCGATGATCACCTTGAGGCCCCTTGCGACGGCGGTCTTGCCGTAGTCCCAGAGCCGATCCGGGGTGCGGTGGGCGCTGACGATCTTCGCCTCGTAGGGGATGCCGAGTTCGTCCAGGATCTCGGCGGCGGCCTTCATCGTCGGCCAGTCGCTTTGCGACCCCATGATGATCCCGACCTGTGTCATGTCCCGCCCCGCTGTCGCCTTCCCGCCGCTTATACGAAAGGGGGCCGCAGGGGCAAGCCGCTAGCCCTCGCGCAGGTCGCGGGTCAGGTGGTCGCGCAGGTGCTGGACGAGCGGCGGCAGGTCCCCGGGTGCGGTAAGGAGGCTGAGGTCGAGGACGGGGAGCGCGGGCAGGCCTTCGGCCTCGCCCAGAAGTTGCAGGCCCGGGGGGACGCAGGAGGCGATGAGGCCGACCACGGCCAGCCCGGCCTGGGCGACGGTGATCAGGCCCAGAAGGCTGTGGGTGGTGGACACGACGCGGTAGCGGCGGTCGGCGGCTTGCAGCGCCTCGATGGCGAAGCGGCGGGCGAGGTCGCCGGCCTCGAAAAGCGCGACGGGCAGGGGGGCGCGGGTCCAGGCCATGTGCGCGGGCGAGGCGGTCCAGACGAAACGCTCGCGTCGCAGGACGGCGAAGGGCTGCTGCGGCTCGCGGGTGACGAGGGCGAGGTCGAGCTTGCCGGTGTCGAGGAGGCGCAGGAGGGCGGGGGAGGAGTCGAAGGTCAGTTCGATCTCGGCCAGCGGGTAGTCCTGGCCAAAGCGGGCGAGGGTGGGGGTCAGAAGGTAGGCGGCGTAGTCCTCGGGCATGCCGAGGCGGACCACGCCTGCGGCCTCGGTCCGGCGGAGGCTGGCGACAGCCTCGTCCGACAGGCGCAGAAGGCGGCGGGCATAGAGAAGGAGGTCTTGCGCGGCGGCATTGGGGCGGAGGCTCCGGCCCTCGCGTTGGAAGAGGGGGCGGCCGACCTCTTCCTCAAGCCGTTTGATCTGCATGCTGATGGCCGACTGGCTGCGGCCGACGCGGGCGGCGGCAAGCTGGATACTGCCGCAGTCGATCAGCGCGACGAAGCTGCGAAGGAGGGCAAGGTCCAGGGGCTGCATGGTTCAGGAATCCTGAAGTATTGCGTCAGATATATGCGTTTGTCTGTGGCATTGGCCAGCGGCTAGATGGCGGGGACAAACGGAGGCGGCGATGCGCTACGGAACGGGCATGGCGATGGTGCTGGCGGCGGGGGTCCTGTGGTCCTTCCAGGCGCTGATCATCCGGCAGATCGAGGTGGCGGGGCCCTGGGCCGTGCTGACCTGGCGGTCGGCGGCGATGGTGCCGGTGCTGATGCTGTGGCTGGCCTGGACCTCGGGCGGTGCGCCGCTGGCGGTGTTGCGCAAGGCGGGGATGGCGGGGATCGTGGGCGGCGTCGCGCTGGTCGTGGCGATGGGCGGGGCGATCCTGGCGTTCCAGACCACCACGGTCGCCAATGCGGCCTTCGTGCTGGCGGCGGCCCCCTTCCTGACGGCGATCCTGGGGCGCGTCGTGCTGGGCGAGGCGGTGGCGCCGCGCACCTGGGGGGCCATCGCGCTGGCGCTTGTCGGCATCTTCCTGATGGTGCGCGAGGGGCTGGCGGCGGGGGCGCTGGTCGGGAACGTGGCCGCACTGGTTTCCGCGCTGGGCTTTGCCGCCTTCACCGTGGCGCTGCGCTGGCGACGGGTGGAGGACAGCCTGCCCTCGTCGATCCTTGGCGCCGGGTTCGCGGTGGTCGCGGGGGTGCTGGCGACGGTGCAGCTGGGTCAGCCGCTGGCGATTCCGGCGATGGACCTGATGTGGTGCGTGCTGATGGGCGTCGTCACCATGTCGGGCGGGATGATCCTGTACACGCTCGGGAGCCGGGTTGTGTCCTCGGCCGAGCTGACGCTGCTGTCGAACACCGAAATCCTGCTGGCCCCGCTTTGGGTCTGGCTGGTGATGGGCGAGACGGCCAGCGCCAATACCATGCTTGGCGGTTCGGTCGTGCTGGCGGCGATCCTGTTCAACGCCGTGACGGGCGCAAGGCGGGCGGCGCTGGCCTGAGCCTTCAGGCGGTGATGCCCGTCAAGCGATGATGTCGGGGATCAGCATATCCTCGATCTTCACGATCTGGTCCTTCAGCGCCAGCTTCTGCTTCTTCAGCCGGCGCAGGGTCAGCTGATCCGGGCGGCCGGTCTGTTCCAGGGCATGAATGGCCTCGTCCAGGTCGCGATGTTCGCGGCGCAGGACCTCTAATTTGATGCCAAGCATCTCTTCATGGCTGAGTTCGGTGGGGGCGTTCATGGTCGGGCGAATCGTTTCCTGCCTTTTCCCAAGGATATAGGAAAGCGTCGCGCCTGCGGGAAGGTTTCTGCGCAAAGTCTTGACGAAACCCGGCACGGCGACAGCCGGGGGCCGGGGGGCTTTGCAGGCTCTTGCGGGGGGCTCTGGGCTTCCCCATATTGATCCCAGGCGGTGCCTGAACGCAGGGCCGCTGACCGAACCGTCGCTTATGCCAAGGACTGTCCGATGACGAAACTGAGCTTTGGGGCCCATCCCTATCTTCTGGGGTTCGAGCAGCTGGAACGGCTGGTCGAACGCACCGCGAAATCGGGGGCGGAAGGGTACCCTCCGTTCAACATCGAAGCCGTCTCGGACCACGCCTACCGCATCACCCTTGCGGTCGCCGGCTTCCGTGAGGAGGATCTGGCGATCACCGTCGAGGACCGGCAGCTGGTCGTGCGCGGCCGGCAGGCCGACGACCTGGGAGAGCGGGTGTTCCTGCATCGCGGCATCGCCGCCCGGGCCTTTCAGCGCAGCTTCGTGCTGGCCGACGGGGTCGAGGTCGGGGGCGCGTCGATGGAGAACGGGCTTCTGCACATCGACTTGCGCCGCCATGTGCCCGAGACGGTGGTGCAGACGATCCGGATCGGTCGCAAGGATGCCAGCCACAAGGAAGGGGGCAAGACATGAACACGCCATTCCACGGCCTGCCGCAGGGGGCCGACCGCATCGTCTATGTCCGCGAGGTCGCGGTGACGGACCTGCCGGACGAAGTGCGCGAGCAGATGGGCGAGCTTGAGGTGATCTGGTCGGTCCATGGGGCCGACGGACGGCAACTGGCGCTGGTCGCCGACCGGAAGCTGGCCTTCCATCTGGCGCGCGAGCATGACTTCACGCCCGTAAGCGTGCACTGACGCGGCCCGCCGCAAGCCCCGCGCTGACTGGCTTTCCGCTGCGGAACCGGTAGGCTTTGCCGTATCGGTTCTGTCACGAGCGGAGGTCGAAGTGAAAACCACCACGGGTTATTCGGGGCTGCAGATCGCTCTGCACTGGGTGATCGCCATACTGATCGTCACCGCCTGGTTCACCGGCGAGGGCGCGGAAGAGGCGCTGGAAGTCGTCGAAGAGGGCGGCGCGGCCGGCTTCGTGCCGCATGTGGCCATCGGCCTGGCCCTCCTGGCGCTGGTCGTCCTGCGAATTCTGGTGCGGCTGGGCCGCGGCGCCCCGGCTGCTCCCGGTGCGCCGGGAAGCCTGGCGGTTCTGGCCGCGGACTGGGGGCACCGGCTGCTTTACCTGCTGATGATCGCGGTCCCGCTGGGCGGGGCCAGCGTCTTCTTCCTGGGCCTCGATGTCGGCGAGGTGCACGGGCTGGCGGCGAACCTGCTGCTCTTGGTCGCGCTGGGCCATGCGGTGATGGCGCTTTACCACCAGTATGTGCTGAAAGACGGCCTGTTGCGCCGGATGATGAAAGCCGAGTAGCCCCGCTACGGCGCCGGGCGGCTGGCCCGCACCAGGGTCGCCGCCCGCTCTGGCCCCGGCACCGGGGCAAGCGACAACAGCGGCTCGTCCGTCGGGCAGGTCACGTCGTCTTTCGAGCCCTGCCGCAGCCGGAAATCCTCGCCATAGTCGGTGCGACCGATCAGGTCGTCGCCGTCGTTGCGGTAGATCATGCAGTGGCCGGGGTTCGACTCTTCGTAAAGGTAGCAGACATAGCCGTCCTGCACCTCCCAGATGCCCTTCTGGCAGGTGCCGTCGGCGGCCTGCCAGATCACCTTGCGGTCGGAGAGGAAGATCTCGATCCCGAGGAGGGTGCCGTCCATGAAATAGGTGCCGAAGGCGCGGCCCTCGGTGCGGGCCTGGAACGCCTCGGGCGTAAGCTCCTGCGCCCCCGCCATGGGAGCAAGGGTCAGGGCAAGCGCAAGGGCCGCAGGCCGGATCATGCGCGGATCAGGCCCATCTGTTCCAGTTTCAGCAGCACCTGATGCGCGCAGTGGTCGACATCGACATTCTCGGTGTCCACCACCAGCTCGGCCTGGGTCGGGGCCTCGTAGGGGTCGGAGATGCCGGTGAATTCCTTGATCTTGCCTTCCCGCGCCAGCTTGTAGAGGCCCTTGCGGTCGCGCCTTTCGCATTCTTCGAGGCTGGTCGCGACATGCACCTCGACGAAGGCGCCGTAGGCCTCGATCATCTCGCGCACGGCGCGGCGGGTCGCGGTGTAGGGCGCGATCGGGGCGCAGATCGCGATGCCGCCGTTCTTGGTGATCTCGCTGGCCACATAGCCGATGCGCTTGATGTTCAGGTCGCGGTGTTCCTTGCTGAACCCCAGTTCCGAGGAGAGATGCTTGCGCACCACATCGCCGTCCAGCAGCGTGACGGGGCGGCCGCCCATCTCCATCAGCTTGACCATCAGCGCGTTGGCGATGGTGGATTTGCCGCTGCCGGAGAGGCCGGTGAAGAACACGGTGAAGCCCTGCTTGGACCGCGCCGGGCTGGTCTTGCGAAGCTCGGCCACGACTTGCGGGAAGCTGAACCATTCCGGAATGTCCAGGCCTTCGCGCAGGCGGCGACGCAGTTCGGTGCCCGAGATGTCCAGGACGGTGGAGCCTTCGGGGATCTCGTTCGCCGGGTAATATTGTGCCTTTTCAGCCACATAGACCATGTGTTTGAAATCGACCATCTCGATGCCGATCTCGGCGGCATGGGCGGCGAAGAGTTCCTGCGCGGCATAGGGGTCGTAGAAATCCTTGCCCTGGCTGTTCTTGCCCGGCCCCGCGTGGTCGCGGCCGACGATCATGTGGGTGCAGCCGTGGTTCTTGCGGATGATGCCGTGCCAGACCGCCTCGCGCGGGCCGGCCATGCGCATCGCAAGGTTCAGCAGGCTGAGCGCCGTGGTCTGGGCCGGGTACTGGTCCAGCACCGCCTCATAGCAGCGGACGCGGGTGAAGTGGTCGACGTCGCCGGGCTTGGTCATGCCGACGACGGGGTGGATCAGAAGGTTCGCCTCGGCCTCGCGGGCGGCGCGGAAGGTCAGTTCCTGGTGCGCGCGGTGCAGCGGGTTGCGGGTCTGGAAGGCGACGATCTTGCGCCAGCCGAGCTTGCGGAAAAGGGCGCGGAGTTCATTGGGCGTGTCGCGGCGGGCCTTGAAGTCGTAATGCACCGGCTGCTGGATGCCGGTGACCGGGCCGCCGAGGTAGACCTTGCCGGCGGTGTTGTGCAGGTAGTTGACGGCAGGATGGGCGAGGTCGTCGGCGCCGAAGACCTTCTCCGCCTCGACCGCCTTGTTCGGCACCCATTTGTCGCTGATCGACAGGATCGCCAGGATCACGCCTTCCTGATCGCGCAGTGCGATGTCCTGGCCGGGGGCGACCTTGTCGGCAAAGGCTTCCGAGACGTCCAGCGTGATCGGGATCGGGAAGAGCGTGCCGTCGGCGGTGCGCATGTTGGCCACGACGCCGTCGTAATCCGCCTGGCCCATGAAGCCCTTCAGCGGATGGAACCCGCCGTTCATCAGGAGTTCGAGGTCGCAGATCTGCCGTGGCGTCAGGTCCCAGGAGAGCAGCTGCCCGGCTTCCAGCTTCAGCTTCTGGGCCGAGTCGGACGAGACGTAAAGCTCGGGGATCGGGGCATGGTTCTGCAGGGACATCGGAACAACCTTTCAGCGCGGGAGGCCGCATTTGCGCGGGTCCGTAGCGCGGGACCGGGACCGACTTCAAGCAAATGCACAGGATTTGCCGAAGATAAGGCGGAAATCGCAGGCGTTCTGGCGCAGGCGGGCAACGGTTCCTGCCAAGGGCAGACGCCGCGACGGATTTCCCGCCGGTGCCGGTTCTGCGCCAGCTTTCGGAATTCTGTTCCGGCCGGGCGGCTCGTCGGGACTTCGTCCTCCTCGCGGGGCGCGCTCCGACGAGAAGACGAAGTCGCACGAGGAGGCGTCAGGCAAGATAGGCGCGGAAGCTGCGGATCACCTCGTCATAGACCGCGCGCTTGAAGGGGACGATGCTGTCCAGCATCTCGTCAGCCAGGATCCAGCGCCAGGTCGAGAATTCCGGGTGCTCCGTGGCGATGCGGATGTCGCTGTCCTGCCCCTTGAAGCGGAACAGGAACCATTTCTGGCGCTGCCCGCGATACTTGCCGCCCCAGACCTTGCCCAGAAGCTCGGGCGGCAGGTCATAAGTCACCCAGCCATGCGTCTTGCCGACGAATTCCACCAGGTCGCGGGTGACGCCGGTTTCCTCCCAGAGCTCGCGATAGGCGGCTTCGCGCGGCTTTTCGCCGTCGTCGATCCCGCCCTGCGGCATCTGCCAGGCCGGCGAGGGGCTGTCGATGCGCTGGCCGGCAAAGACCATGCCGCGGGCGTCAATCAGCACGACGCCCACGCAGGGCCGA
>Ga0209278_1002261_pt1 | contig 10862 bp, 12 predicted proteins | sample JI81BgreenDNA_FD_187504 | JGI IMG/M metagenome (GOLD analysis project Ga0209278, IMG submission 187504) | Wastewater effluent complex algal communities from Wisconsin, to seasonally profile nutrient transformation and Carbon sequestration -... | ecosystem: Engineered > WWTP > Effluent > Algae... | reverse complement strand
GTTTTCGCCCCCTTCACAACGCCATTTCAGCCGCTATAGAGCGCGCTCTTGCTGGGGCGTAGCCAAGCGGTAAGGCAGCGGTTTTTGGTACCGCCATGCGAAGGTTCGAATCCTTCCGCCCCAGCCAGATTTCTCCCAACATATTGCCATTCTTGGATTTTTATCCGGCGCCTTAGGTTTGCTGGGGTTTCGCTACAGAACCCTGCTACAGAGGATGGGCAGTCGCGGCATGGGAGCAGTGCCAAACACGGTACGCAGGGGTGGCATTTACCACTTCCGCCGGGCTATCCCGCTGAGCCTGCAAGGCATCTTCAAACGCGCCGAGTTGACGGTAAGTCTGCGCACAGCAGATAATGGGATCGCCCGTCGCTTATCGCGAACCTTTTATGTCTGCACCGAGGACTTGTTCGATGCCGTCAGAAACGCGCCCATGCTGAGTGAGCTCGACATCGCCGCGATGGTGAAGGAGTTCTATGCCTCCGTCCTGGAGCAGGATGAAGCCGTCCGGCTGATGCGCGATATGCCCATCCCCGAGGGACTACGCGCTCACTACATTGAGCATTATCGGCAGCTGGCAGAGCGCGGCCGCGCAGACTTGGCGAACAGCGCCTATGGATCAGTCCGGCTGATTACGAACGCCATGCTGGCGCGGCGCTTCGGTCCTGACTTCACGGTGGACAAGGCGGCGCAGATCGTAGAGATCAGGCTGCCAGTCGGTCACCCATTCGTGAACACCCTACCAGCCGGTCCTCTTCATCGACCGGATCTGGAGACGTTCACACATGATCCCTGTCAACAATACCCCGATCGCGCAGCTGCCGATCATCCCGCCCGCCGTCCTCACCCGCTACAAGGTCCGCGAAGACTTCGACAACCGCTTCCGCGCCTGCGCACGGCTTCTTCAAGCCAAGTGGCGCGAGCAGCAGGACCTGCCCATCGGCACCTACACCGATAAGAACGGGCGCCGGCGCGCGATCGGCTCGCTCATCTCGAAGACTGCCGCCGACGAAGGTCGCAACTTCCTCACCCCCGAGATTGCTGAAGTCGTCCGGCTGGAGATGGCCTACCAAGAGGCAGGCGCGCTGATCGACCAGAACCGGCTTTACGGCAATCTGCTTTCCTCGATGCCGCTGTGCTTCAACCTCTTCGCAGGGCTGCGCAATGACCTTGCCCTTGCCGCGCGCATCCTGCGGTCCATCATCCCCGCCATCGACCTCAAGGCGGTTCATCACGTCTGGTTCGAGCACTCGCCTGGTAGGCAGGACCCCACCCTGACCGGCGACCGCAGCGCCTTCGACGTCGCCTTCGTCTACGAGCGCAGCGACGGCAACACCGGCTTCATCGGGGTCGAGGTCAAGTACTCGGAAAGCGGCAACGAACCTGCCCCGCCCGAACTCAACCCGCGCTACGACGAACTGGCGCCTGCATCGGGCCTCTACAAGGAACCGGCCCATGCCGCGCTGCGGATCAACCCGTTCCAGCAGCTCTTCCGTGAGCACCTCTTGGCGCAGGCCGCCGTCATGCGCGGCGACTATGCCGAGGCCTACTTCGTGCAGATTGCCCCGCGCCACAACCATCTCATCCAGAACACCGCCGCGCTCTACCAGTGCTTCCTCGCACCGGTCGGCGAGACGCAGGTCCCCTTCGTCAACCTCGAACTCGAACAGGTGATCGAGGCCTACGGCTGGGCCGGTGAACACGGGCTCGCGACCGCGCTGTGGCAGCGCTACTGCGACTGGTGGCAGATCGACGAGGTCGTCCGCGACGCGGTCAAGGTCGCGCGCGAGCGCTGGACGGCGCCCGCCAAGCGCAAGACCAAGGCCGCCATGCTTCCCGCTCCCAAGGCCGCCTGACATGTGGCCCACACTGCGGCCCGCCTTCATCACGCAGGCCATCCACGCCCAGCTCCTCGCCAACGGTCACCGCACCGCTGGCGCGGAGGACATCGACCCGCACCCCGTCGTCAAGCTCTTCACGCCGGACGCGGGAGCCACCTGGCTCCTGACTGAGATCGATCCTGACGACGAGGACCGTGCCTTCGGGCTCTGCGACCTCGGCCTCGGCTGTCCCGAACTCGGCTATGTCCGGCTCAGCGAGCTGGCGCAGGTGCGCGGGCGTCTCGGCCTGTTCATCGAGCGCGACCGGCATTTCCGCGCGGACAAGCCACTGTCGGCCTATGCAGAGGAGGCTCGGGCGGCGGGAACCGTCAAGGCTTGAGCGTACCGATTGTCGGCTTGCGTTGACCACGGTCGAGCCCGCTGCGGCATTGCTGCTGTGGCTCAACCGTGTCGGTTACCAGTCGATAAGGCCGGTACGGAATGCCCGACGTTTGACCCAACCGGAATTTGCATATCCATAGGAGAAATGGTTGTTTATATGGCTGATAAAGCTGGGCAACCTTTTCAGCCACCAACAATCACGCACGACCTTAGGGGGCAATATATGACAGAAGGATCTCCGAGAAACATACCTTGGGCTTGGATCATTGTTGTCCTGCTCGGAGGCGTTGTTTTGCTTCTCTCCTGGGATCGATTTGGTTCTGGCGACAATGCGCTTCTAGCTGATGGCCAAGGTATCGTTGCTGAGGCTGTAGGCACTTCGGCGCAATGGGCATTTACAGACGAAACCGACGAGATGACCGATGAACAAGTTCTGTCCGCATATCGGGAGATCGAGGCCGACGGTTACATCATTGAGGCCACGATCTCTTGCCGCCCATCATCTAACGCGCTCACTTACTCGTTCTTGACATTCGGATCGGATCGCGAGCCAAGAGATGCCAAGCCTCAATTCTCCGGCAATAACCCCAATCCGTTCCACGAAGCTAGAATTCGCGTCGATGACAATGCGCCAAATTCCCTCGCCCACTGTCATCGTACAGGACGTTGCCACAATGCAGATCGCAATGCTGAACGCAGCGCGCAACGTCGATCTCCACATTCTCTACGGACGCCAAGGCGCTCATGCAATTTAGGCAGCGCCAGCAGCTTTTCGCCAATGTCCGCAACCTCTACCAAAAGAGTTCGTATTTCGGTTGAGGCTGACTTGATCCGCGCGTGCAGGGGTCCGCGCTTAGCCGCAGCCGCGCCGCGCCCGGTGATAAAGCCATCGACCAAGCGCATGCGCGACTGGGATCGCGCGCCAATCTGCTCGACTTCCTTTTGCGAAAACACGAATGGCGGCGAGATTTCCATTGGACAGTTGTCGTCAGTGTCGGTTGCGATCCGGGAGACCTCAATCCGATCGCTTCCGTTGGTTAGAGTGATGACCACCTTGCCGTCGCCCAGCACCCCCAGAGCGTGCTCAAGGGCGTCCTTGCCGATTGCGTCAGATGAAGAAGGCGCGCCCAAGCAGAAACGGATCAACTCGATCACGGAACTCTTGCCGGTACCGCGGCCGCCAATCAGGACGTTCAAGCCTGGGCTGAGGCTTTGTCGGAAGCCATCTAGCGATCCCCCCTCTATTCTGATGGACTCGATCCACACTCCTGAATGCCTTCCCATTTCAACGAACCTACCCCCGTGTAACGTCCTTATGGACGTCCCGAAAGCTCCAGTTGTTAGATCGCCGTTTACCTGAGGACCACCGTCAGGGTTAGTCGACGTAAAGAGTGGCGCTCGGCCATATCAACGAACGTTCACTTTAGGACATATGCTTCATTTGGTGAATTATCCTGGCCCGCTTTCTGCCGTTCAGCCGACGAGGCACAACATCCTGTTCTGGGGCGCAAAGCGGAAACTAAGGGCGCCCTCGCTTGAACCTCGCCTCCCCCGCACGGAGGTTCTGGTGGCCAAGATCAATCTCTTCGCACGCATCACTGCCCAAATCGCCGAGGCGATAGAAGCAGGCGCGCCAGACTACGTTATGCCTTGGCACGGCTCGTCCGGCGCACTCCACTGCCCTTCCAACGCAATCTCCGGGCGCCCCTATCGCGGGCTGAACATCCTGACGCTCTGGGTTGAGGGTGAAGCGAGGGGTTTTGCCTCCGGCCAATGGGCGACCTATCGGCAATGGTCGGAGCACGGCGCCCAAGTTCGCAAGGGCGAGCGCAGCACAACGGTATTCTTCTGGCAACAGCGTGCTGGAGACAGCTCAGCGGACAGCACCGATCAGGAACCACGCCGACCAGCCTTCGTTGCCAAAGCCTTCACGGTCTTCAACGCGGCTCAAGTCGATGGCTTCAACCCTTCTGTGCCGCCGATCCTATCGGAACAGGAGCGCGAGACGCGCATCGAGAGGTTCTTGCAGAATACCCGCGCCGCCATCACTCATGGCGGTGATAGCGCCTTCTATTCGCCAAGCGCAGACCGCATTCACATGCCGGAATTCGGGCGCTTCAAATCCGCCACCGCCTACTACAGCACTCTCGCCCACGAGCTTACCCATTGGACCGGCGCCAAGCACCGGCTGGATCGCCGCCTCGACAATCGGTTCGGGTCAGAAGCCTATGCCATGGAGGAACTGATCGCCGAGCTCGGCGCAGCCTTCACCTGCGCACGGCTGGCCATCTCGACCGAACCGCGCCGTGACCATGCGCCCTACATCGCATCCTGGCTCAAAGCGCTTCGCAGCGATCCGCGCGCAATCTTCGCCGCGGCGAGCAAAGCGCAGGAGGCTGCCGACTTTCTAGAACTCTTGACCACCAGTCCCGATAGCCCATCTGCGGTTTGCCTTACGCCCTGATGATGGGGCCCTTAGTGTGACTCCTCCCGGGTTAGACGGCCTTTAGATATCTGATTTATAAAGGCATTATCGCCCCCTTCGGATGGCGATCTGGAGGGATTCTAAATCCCCAGACTGTCGAGATGCTCGATTAGCTGCTCAAGAGTAATGACAGAGCGATCCGCAGCATCGCGAGCAGGCTGGGTGCCCGTGACAAATCGCACGAAGGCCTCCCCGTAGATCGCCCGCACATCAAAGCGCCCGCTTTCCACTGCGGCAACGAACGGCGACGGCACTCGGCTTGGAGGCCGTGCCGCCACCCCGATGTTGGCTCCCGGTACCACCTCAAGCGCCAGCATGTCTGGTTTGGTAGGCAGCATATACTCGAACCCAGACGGCATCCCGATCTTGCGGCGCGCAGGACCGAGGTTCCCTGAAATGAACAACCGGCGCCCTTCTACATCGCCTGCAGACCGATAAGGAAATGGCATAATGTCGGCCAGTGCCACTGCCTCGCCGTCCCCGCTGGCACTTGGCGGCGCCAGAACAGCAGTGCGATCAAAGCCCTTGAGCAGGTAGGTCACGCAAAGCCAGTGAGCGATTTCCGATTGCTGCAAACCGCAGCGGATATTGACCAGCCGCGGTATCACCTGCCCAACGTGTCGCGCCATGGCCTCCCGCGCCCACTTGCGAAACTGCGTACGGTAGCGGACGCCTTCTATCCGGTCGCCATTTTTGACAACCCCAGGAACATGAACGGCAATATGGGCATGTAGGATGCCGCCTGTGCCGCGCTCGATCGCGGCGATCCAAACGACCGGGAGGCGGCGTTCATTGAGCCACGCCGCCATGGTCTTGAGGAAACGCTGCAGTTCGGCGCGTGCTTGATCAGGTCGCGTCACGCCGATCGCCGTGAAGTTGATCGTGACGAGCACATCAAGCGGCAAGAAAATGGCCGCGGAGAATTGCCCCGCGGCCAAGGCTTCGAGGACCCGGTCAACGCCCAGGTCGGAGGATCGATCGCTCATTTTTTCGGCGGGCCCTTCGGCGCAACCTTCTTGACGAACTTGCCGGGATTCCGGCGCTGCTTGTCTTCGTGTTCCTTCATCACGATTTCGCCGAATTCGTGTTCGGAACAACCCCAGACGCCCAGCATGACCTGGCCAGCGATGCCATCCGGGCGGTCGACGTACATGTCATGCAGCCCCCAGCGCTCGTTACGAGGACGGCGTCCAGGATTCTTCTTCTCGCTCATGCCAGCACCTCGGCATGCGCCTTCGCGAGGAGTGTAGACAAGAGACGCGACAGTGCCTCCAGCACGTCGAAGCGGATATCGCTCTGGTGAACACGGAGCTGCTTGGCCTGTTCGAGGCGCTCGATGATGTAAGCGATGCCGTCGAGGTCAAGGCCGTCGATGCCTTCAGGGTCATACAGCAAAACCGTCCGAACCAACGGCACGGCCTCCATGTAGATCACCACAGGGTCGATCGGGTCATTCGGGCGAAACTTTACCCGCGTCAGACTGGCAGTGCCGCCGCCTTTGACCTCAATGTATTGCTTTACCCCGTTGGCGAGGTGATACGACAGATCCAGCGGTTGAGCACGGTTAATCAGCTGGGTCTGCTTGTGCAGCTGGTTGCAGATGCGCGCAAACTTCTCGAAGGGCTCGGTCCCCTCCAGAGGCGGGAGAACGGGAGTTAGCTCAGAGCGATCGAGAAGCGAATTGATGAGCGGCCGGTCCGGACGCAAGTCGTCCAGCGCCGTGCCGTCGCGCAACGGCGAGCGATGCTTCGCGTCAACCGGATTGCCCGGGGCATCCATGGTTGGGTTGAACCCACTTGCATCGCGAGTGGTAGTGTGGTGTATTGTGTCGGTCATGCCGCAATCTCCTTTTGCCCAAACCGGGCGGGTGGATGGATCGCAGCGCACGGAAATCATCTTCCCGGCTCTGCCTACACATATAGATTTTTCGTGAATTCAAACGCAGCTGGCGCGCTAAGTCCCGCGGCCGACCGTGCTTTGAATGCGACAGAGCGAATAATGCGGCGTGATGATTCCGGCCGATCGACGTCAATCGCTCATGACGAATTTTCGCATTTCCACCGAACAATTACGTCCTGCTCGGCACCCAAACTCTAGAACCAGCGCTGCCCTAGTTAGGTCTCGCCTCGGCACCTCTGCGGGCTTGGATCATAAGGTGAGCGAGTACGGCGTCGGTCTTCGCCTCGATGTCTGGCTCGCTGTAGCTGACCGGAAGCCCCTTGTTCTCATCCCATAGATAATTTCGGATGGTCACCCGAATTTGATCGCGCGTGGCTTGCTTGGCAGCGAAATCCTGCATCGCTTCAATCTGTGCCTGGAGGGTCTCATAGCGCCCAGCCGCCACCTGCTTGAGCCGCTTGATGTCAGCCCCTTCGAGGTCAAGCCTCATCAGCAGATCGAACGAGGTCTGCATCTCTTCTGTCAGCCGAGTTTACCTTCACCAGCATGCCAATCTGATCCAGCTGAGCGTAGCCCTGATCCCGAAGCGCGCTACTCCGGCCCGATCCGCAGGCGCACCCCGGCATTGACGATGAACCCGTCGAGCGGAGCCCAGGCATCCACCGTCCATTGTCCGTTCGGTGCGCGCTGCGGGCGGAGCAGCGGATCGTAGCGGGACTGGCGGACATCGAGCAGGTTCTCGGCATTGACGAACAACCGCCAGCGCCCGAGCGCGATCTCTCCCAGCATCCCGAGATTGAGATAGGGGCGCGAGCGGGCGCGGAAGGGATTGTCCTCGAGCAGCTGGCGTCCGGTGTAATAGGCCTCGATCCCGATGCGGCCCTTGCCGTGTTCCTCCCACATCCCGACAAGGCCCGCGCTGTGCCGGGGCGTGAGCGGCACCTGCCGCCGCCCGAAACCGGCGGGATCGGGCTCGCTCGAAGCGACAAACACATAGCTGCCCGTGACGGTGAAGCCGTGTTGCCGGAACCGCAGCAGCGCCTCGGTGCCGCGCAGGCGGGTGGTGCCCGCGATGTTGACGAGACGCACACGGTCGGGCGCGGTCGGCTCAAGCCGCGTGGCATCTGCAATGTTGGACCCGAACAGGGTGAGGTTCGCTTCCCACGGACCCTGGGTGTAACCGACATCGAGCGAAGCGGTGGTCGCGGTTTCCGGTTCAAGCGCACCGAGCGGCTCCAGCCGCGAAAGGCCGGCGGCCTCGATCTCGTCGACGAAGGGCGTTGGCGCAAAGAAGCCGCGCCCTGCCGACGCCCGGATGGTCCAGCGCCCCGGACGATAAAGCGCCGAAAGGCGCGGGCTGAACTGCGTGCCGAAAGTGTCGTGAAAATCCACCCGCGCGCTTGCCCCCAGTGTCAGATCGGGGGCAGTGTCGTGCTCGACCTGCGCGAACACGCCGGGCACGTCATAGCTGTAATCAAAGGCCGGGAAAGTCTGCGAGCGGAACCCGTCCGACTGGAACGCCGCGCCGGCCACCCATTGGGCCGCGCCCGCGCCGCCCGACAGCGAAGCCTCGGCGAACAGGCTGGTGTGGCGATCATCCTCGATCACCGCGCCGAACTGGTGGCGGTGATCCTGACGCATCCCCGACGCGCGCAGGCTGAGGGTCTGGCTGCCCGGCAGCGGCTTGGACAGGACCAGCCCCACGTCATAGCGTTCGGTGTCCTGCGCCTGCACGAAGGCGGTGCCGTCGGGCACGGTGCGGCCCGGAAGCGTGCCGCCGGTGCGATCCTCGATCATCGCGCCTGCGGTAAGGTAGAGCGAGGCGCCGTCCGCGCCTTCCCACCCGAACCTCGGGCGCAGGGTCAACCGTTCATATCCGGCCATATCGCGCCAGCCATCGCCATCGAGATCCTGCCCGCTCTGGCGATGCGCTCCGGCGGTGAGCGAAAGCCCAGCCTCGCCACTTACCGGGGCGGCGACGTAGGCGGTCAGATCCTGCCCGTCCCGGGTGGTGGCGTTGGCGAGGATATCGGCCTCGAAGGCATCGCCAGGCCGTTTGGAGACCAGGTTGATGACCCCGCCCAGCGCCGAGCTGCCGTATAGCGCGGAGACCGAACCCTTGATCACCTCGACCTGCGCCAGATCGGTCGGCGGCACCTGCAACAGTCCGAGCGAGGCGGTCTGCCCGCCATAAAGCGGCAGGTTGTCGGCAAGCAGCAGGGTATAGCGGCCGTCGAGACCCTGAATGCGGATATTAGCCGCCCCCAGCGCGGGCGAGGTGACCTGCACCCGCACGCCGCCGATCTCGCTCACCAGCATGGCGATATTGCCGGGGCGCATCAGCGCCTTCTCTTCGATTTCCTCACCCGCGATCACTTCGACCCGGAGCGGCTCGTCCTGCAACCGGCGCCCGAGCCGGGTGCCCTGGACGATGATCGTCTCCTCGCCCTCCTCCCCGTCCGGTTCTTCAACGTCAGCCTCGTCGGCGGGGTTGGCAGGATCGGCCTTCTCCTGCGCCATCGCAGGCAATGGGAGGGTAAAGAGGGCAATAGCGCCGGATAGCAAGGCGGCACGCAAAGGTGTGGTCACGGGGAACTCTTTCAGGTTCGATTGCGTCAGGGGCAGGCAGACGATCAGGGCGTGTTACGGCCCAGGATCGCTGCCAGATCGGGCGGGAGCGCCATCGGGGCGAAAGCGCTGACATTGCTGCGTCCGGTGTTGCCGAAGGGCAGCCGTCCGGTGAGATTGCCGAGAGGTGCCAGCATCAACCGCACCAGCTGACCTGCGGCTTCGCGCGCGTCGCCCTGCCGGATTGCAAAAGCCAGCATTGCGCCATGCGAAGCGATGTGCGCGCGCAGATTTGTTTGGGCGAGGATATGCGCCCGTTCCAGATGATGCCAGCCTGCGGCCACATCGCCGTTCCGGCGCGCGGCGCGGTAAAGGCGGTATTCGGTCGCCAGCGCCTCGGCGATGGCCCGTTTGATGGCATTGTCGGCACCTTGCGCAATCATGGCTTGCTCCTTGCCTGCGGCGAGTCGCGCAAGCATATGCACCTTGTAGCAACTACAAGGTCAAGCGATGCGCATCGGCGAACTGGCGAGGGCCACCGGCACCAAGGCGGAAACGATCCGCTACTACGAGCGCGAAGGCATCCTGCCCCGCGCCGACCGGACCGGCAGCAATTACCGAGACTACGGGCCCGATCACCTGGCCGCGCTGTCGTTCGTGCGCCGGGCGCGCGAGCTCGGGTTCACAATGGCGCAGGTGCGCCAGCTGCTTGCGCTCTCCGACGAAGCGGAAAAACCGTGTCATGAAGTCGACCAGATGGTGCAGAACCAACTGGCGGAGGTCGACCGAAAGATTGTCGACCTGAACCGGCTGCGCAGCGAACTGGCGCAGATGCTGCGCGCCTGCCATGGTGAACGGATCGACGAATGTCGCATCGTTCAAAGCCTGGCCGCGCGATAACAGCGGCATTCAGACGGGACGTGGCCCCCACAGAATGATCGCACCACCCGCTACGCACAGCGCCACGCCGCAAATATCCCAGCGATCAGGGCGCACCCCTTCGACCAGACCAGTCCAGGCCATTGCAGACAAGATATAGATCCCGCCATAGGCGGCGTAAGCGCGTCCGGCATGTTCAGTCTCGATCTGCGTCAGCAACCAAGCAAACACGCATAGTGCGCCAAACCGGCTCCATACCCCCTCGCCCACAGCGCGCAGATCGGCGTTTATCGCGGCGGCGTTGTGGGTCTTGTCGGCAAGGCTCACCGCAAGGCTGCGCGCGGGCTTATACGCGAGGCTGGCGATGTAGGCCTCCTTGCGCGGGCGCCAAGCGGGTTTAGGCTCTTCGTGCGCGTCGGTGCAATCTGCGACCATGGCGGCGACATCTTCGCCGAAGCGCCCGCGGATCACCTCCAACTGCGCGAGGCCACCCTGGTCCTCGACCGCATCATGCAACAGTGCCGCGATCGCCTGATCCTCGTCCGCCCCGTTCTCGAGAGCGATCGCGGCGACCGCGAGGAGGTGCGAGACATAGGGGACGCCGTTGCCCTTGCGGGCCTGGGAGCGGTGGAGGCGACTGGCATAGGCGAGTGCATCGTCGAAGCGGTCGGTGATGAAGGGGGCGGAAGGGGCATCTGTCATCAAGGGGTCCTCCTGTAGCCAAACCAAACGGCGATTGCGCCCGGCAGCTGGGCTGCGGGCGTAATGTTTGGTCATGTGGTGGGTTTTTGACGGTGGTTGCGGGAGTTGGA
>Ga0209278_1002260_pt1 | contig 10868 bp, 7 predicted proteins | sample JI81BgreenDNA_FD_187504 | JGI IMG/M metagenome (GOLD analysis project Ga0209278, IMG submission 187504) | Wastewater effluent complex algal communities from Wisconsin, to seasonally profile nutrient transformation and Carbon sequestration -... | ecosystem: Engineered > WWTP > Effluent > Algae... | reverse complement strand
CTGCGGGTAGCTCGGCGGCTGCCACCGCTGGCTCTGCCAAGGCAGGGTCCAGCTCCGTGAACGCACCATCGGCATCCAGGCCGGTAAGTTGTGCCAGCGCCGCCCGGGTGCGCTCCGAAGCCAGCTGTGCTTTGCCCAGCTCCTCGATGCGGGTGTCGAGTCCGCCCGCTGCCAGCTGGATGCGGGCCATGGCCTCTGCGCGGCGTGCAAAGTTGCGCCGGCGGTCGCGCAACTGGGTGTCGAGCTGCGCTGCTGCGGACTTGTTCCACAGGTCCATGTCGTTGGCGGCAGATTCGAACACCCCTTGCAGGCGGCTCATGAGCGCCTTGGTCAGACGCTCACCGAACTCCGGGTTGGCCAGCTTGAGCACATTGCCCAGCCCCAGATACTGCAGGTGGTTGCGCTCCACCATCTGCAAGTCTTCAAGGTAGCGGGAAAAGTCGGGCTGGTCAGGCAGTTGCAAGGCGAAGCCGAACTCGGTGTTGAGGTCGCGGAAACTAGCGCCCAGCATGGTCTGAACCTCGGCGCCCAGGGTCTGGGCGCGCCCGAGCGCATCCCGCAGGCGATCGAAAGCCTCGGCGTACACCTTCTTCACGCCAAACTTGATGCCGGGCTGGCGCAGCGCTTCGGCCAGTTGCGCCACCTCGGCCTTCAGCCGGGTGGTGCCCAGCAAGCCCAGCAGATCCTTGAGCTGGCGCATGTGTACCGAGCGGATGGCCTGGATGCGCGCGCCGCTCGATTCAAACTCTGCCTGCTCCTGCTCGATGCGGCGGCGCATCTGCTGGATCACCGTGCTGTTCTTGCCGCGCAGGCCCTCCAGCTCCTGCAACTGTTCCACCAGTTCACGGTCGCGGGCGTAAAGGCGTTGTTCCACCTCGGCGCGGATGGTGGCCAGACCTTCACGCACCTGCCCCACCAGTATCTGGCGGCGCTGCACCAGCACGCCATCGGAAAGTGCCTGCTCCAGATCCACCAGGCGGCTCTCGGCCAGCAACGCTTCGTCCCCACGCACCTTGGCCAGCAGACCCTTCTGGGCCGACACCGCAATCACCTGCGAGGGAGCGAGTTCCAGCACCTGGGCCGAGTGCTCGCGCTGGCGCTGTATCTGCGCCTCGATGTATTCGGGCGTGCTCAGATCGTCCCAGAGGGTGTCGATCTTGTTGAGCACCACCAGCCGGGCGTCGCGCCGCTCGGCAGCCGGGGCCAGGTGTTCGCGCCAGATCGCCAGGTCGGACTTGCTCACCCCGGCATCGGCAGCCAGTATGAACACCACCGCCTGCGCTTGCGGCAACAGACTGACGGTGAGTTCCGGCTCGGCGCCTATGGCATTCAGACCCGGGGTATCGAGGATGACCAGGCCCTGCTTGAGCAACGGGTGCGCCATATTGATGAGCGCGTGGCGCCAGTGCGGCACCTCCACCAGCCCATCGGCCCCTGGCAAGGGGTTGTCCTCCGGGGTCTCGTCGTGCCAGAAGCCCAGAGCGCGCGCATCGGCCACACTCACACGCCGCACTTCCGCCACCTTCTCTATGGCCTGGGCCAACTGGGTGGGGTCGTTCACATCCAGGTCAATGCGTTCCCACTTCTCGGGTGCACTCCGCCATTCCAGCAGAGACTGGGGCTGCAGACGGGTATCGATGGGCAAGAGGCGCAGGCACGGGGCCACCTCGGGGTCGTAGCCCAGCTCGGTGGGACACATGGTGGTGCGCCCGGCGCTGGCCGGCATGATGCGCCGGCCGTAGCCTGCAAAGAAAATGGCGTTGATCAGCTCGGACTTGCCACGCGAGAATTCGGCCACGAACGCCACGGTCACCTTGTCGGCGTTCACCTGTTCGCGGGCACGGTCGAGGCGCTCGCGCACACCGGCATCCATCAGGTCGCGCGCCTCCAGCCACTCGGACAACGTTTTCAACCGCGCGGCAAACAGCTTGCGCCAAGCGTGGTGCTCGTCAAATTCCTGTTCAAACGACATGGGTGGTGCCTTTGGCAAATCAATCAGTTTGGGCAATATAGCACCGCCCTGTGCGGCGACAACCCACCTGCGCGCCAGTCATGCCGCGGCAGCGTGGCAGCAAAGCCACGTCAGGCTAAAAGCGCTGGCAGACCGGGCAGAAAAAAGTGGAACGCTGCCCCTGGCGCAGGCTGCGTATGGGGGTAGCGCAAACACGGCACGGCTGCCCGGTACGGTCGTAAACCATGGCCTGCAGCTGGAAGTAACCCGTCTGCCCTTGCGCGCTCACAAAATCGCGCAGCGTGCTGCCGCCCTGCTGCACGGCAGCAGCCAACACCTCCCTGATGGCCTGCCACAGGCGCAACGCACGCGGGTAACTGATATTGCACGCCCGCACCGTGGGGCGTATGCCGGCGGCAAACAGCGCTTCGGAAGCGTAAATGTTGCCAACGCCCACCACCACATCGCCGGCCAACAGCACTGGCTTGATGGCGCTTTTCCGCTGCCTGAGCGCGGCATGGAAGGCGCGAGGCTCAAAATCCGGGCCAAGCGGCTCCACCCCCAGGCCGCCCAGCAGCTTTTGCGCCACCGGGCTGTCCTCGGAGCTGGCCCACACCACTGCGCCAAACCGGCGCGGGTCGTGCAGCCGCAACAAGCCACGGTCGGTCAACAAGTCAAAGTGATCGTGCACGCCAGCACTTCCCTGCACGTGGGCTGGCGCGAAAGCCAGGCTGCCAGACATGCCCAGGTGCACCAGCAGTACCCCGCCCGGCACAGCGGCTGTGCCATCGCTCGCCGGTGCGGTGCTAAGGTCGATGAGCAAATACTTGCCACGCCGGCGCACCTGCTCTACCCACAGGCCGGCCAGCTTCTCCGGCGCAACACCCAACGGCCAGCGCAGCGGTTTGCCCAACCCCGCCGACAACACCCGGGCACCCGCAATCCGCGAGGCAAAACTCAGGCGGGTGACTTCAACTTCGGGCAACTCGGGCATGTTGGGTTGGGCGCAGGTGATACGGCGTTCCATTATCATGGGACGATGCACTTTTCACCTTCGCGCGCACGCCCTTCCAGAGCGACCCTGGCGACCCTGGCGACCCTGATGGCCGGGCTCTTCGCCCTGGGCGGGTTGGCCCCCGCGCGTGCCGAACTGCCTGCCTGGGTGGCACAGTCTGCGCCTGCAACACTTGACGCTGGCGCCACGGGCCAGGCGGCCAGCCCCGCGCAGGCGCCCGCCTCGTCCGACATGGACGGAGAGCTTTTCTTCCAGTTGCTGCTCAGCGAGATTCAGCTTGGTGCTGGCGACCCTGGGGGCGCCTACTCTCTGGTACTGGATGCAGCCCGCCGGACCAACCGGCAGGAGCTGTACGGCAGGGCGGTAGACATCGCGCTGCAGGGCCGCTCGGGCGACGCAGCCCTGACCGCAGCCCGTGCCTGGGCCCAGGCGTTTCCCTCGGAAACCGAACCCCACCGCTATGTCTTGCAGATTCTGCTGGCGCTCAACCGCCCTGCCGAACTGGCCAGCACCCTGGCTCGGCTTATCGAGCTGACCCCGGCGGGCGAACGCCCCGGTCTTATCCAGGCCATTCCGCAGACTCTGGCGCGCACGAGCGACAAGACGGCCGCCCTCGCAGCGGCCGAGCAGGCGCTGGCGCCGTCGCTGGCTGCCAGTGCCCCCGCCGACATCCGGGCCGCTGCGCTGAGCGCCACCGGGCGCATGCAGTTGGCCAACGAACAGCCTGAAGCCGCCCTGAAAAGCGCCCGCGACGCGGCGGCGGCGAGCCCCCTGTACGCCCCTTCGGCCTTGCTGGCCCTCGAACTGATGGGGCAGGGACGGAGCGACGCCGAGCCACTGGTACTGGCCTACCTGGAGCGCACGTCCGGGCAGTCGGCGCCCGCCGTACAGATGGGCTATGCCCGATGGTTGCTGGACCAACAGCGTTACGCAGAGTCCAGCCAACGGCTTCAGGCCCTGACAGCGCAAGCCCCCGAACTGGCCGACCCCTGGCTTTTGCTGGGCTCCCTGCAGGTGCAGGAGAACCGCCTGGACCAGGCACAGGCCAGCCTGGACCAGTACCTCGCTCTGTCCCGTGAGCTGCCTGCCGAGCAGGCTAGCCGCGGGCAGACGCAGGCGTTCCTGATGTTGTCCCAGATTGCCGAACGGCGTGGAGATTTTCCTGCCGCCAACGCATGGCTGGACCGGATAGAGAACGCCGACGAGCTCATGGCAGCGCAGCTGCGCCGGGCCATGTTGCTGGCCCGACAGGGCCAGTTGGCACAGGCACGGGCTCTTCTGCAGGGCCTGCCCGAGCGCGACGAGCAGGACGCGCGCCGCAAACTCACCGCGGAAGCCCAGCTGCTGCGCGAAATGGGCGAGTTCCAGCAGGCGCTGGATGTATACGCCAAAGCGGCAGAACGCTTCCCCAACGACCCCGACCTGCTGTACGAGAAGGCCATGGCAGCCGAGAAAGCGGGCCAGCCGGCGTTGCTGGAAAGCCTGCTTCGCCAGGTGATTGAACGCCACCCTGATTACTACCACGCCTACAACGCGCTGGGCTATACGCTGGCAGACCGCAACGAACGCCTGCCCGAGGCCAAGGCGCTCATCATGAAGGCGCTGGAGTTCGCCCCGGGAGACCCCTACATCCAGGACAGCCTGGGCTGGGTGCAGTTCCGGATGGGTATGTTGCCGCAAGCCCTGGCCACCCTGCAGGGCGCCTATGCCCGCCGGCCAGATGCCGAGATTGCCGCCCACCTGGGCGAGGTGCACTGGAGCCTGGGCCAGCGCGAACAGGCGCTGCGTATCTGGCGCGAGGGCCTGCTGCTGAACCCGCAGAATGAGACCCTGATCGAGACACTGAAGCGCCTCAACGTACAGCCATGAAGCGACGGCAAGCCCTGCTGGGTGGACTGGGCCTGACAGTTTTTCTGGGTGGCTGCAGCACACTGCCCGCACCCGCCTCCGAAGACTCGACCCCGAGCAGCCGCACCGAGTGGAGCGGGCGCCTGGCACTGCAGGTACTCACCGAGCCGGCAGAGAGCTTTTCTGCAAGCTTCGAGCTCTCAGGAAGCCCCGATACGGGAACCCTGCGCCTGTTTTCCCCGTTCGGACAGACGCTGGCTGCCGCCGAATGGCAGCCCGGCCAGGCGACGCTGCGCAGGGGCGACGAGGAGCGCACCTACCCCAGTATGGAAGCACTCACAGAGGCGCTCACCGGGACCGCTCTCCCGCTGGCAGCGGTGTTTGGCTGGTTGCGCGGTGTAGCGACTGCGGTGGAGGGCTGGCAGGTCGACCTGAGCGAGCAAGCCGCGGGGCGGGTGCAGGCACAGCGCCTTTTCCCTGCCCCCGAGGCGCGCCTGCGGCTGGTATACCGATGAGTACCCCAGCCCCTGCACAGCACACAGTGCCCGCCCCGTCAGCAGGGCCGCGCGAACTGTTGGATGTACCGGCACCGGCCAAGCTCAACCTGTTCCTCCACGTGGTGGGCCGCCGCCCAGACGGCTACCACCTGCTGCAGTCGGTGTTTGTGCTGCTGGACTGGGCCGATGTGCTGCACTTCGAACGGCGCGCTGGCGGGCGAGTGGACCGCAGCGATGTCCATCCTGGAGCGCAAGCACTGCCTGCCGACGACCTGTGCGTTCGTGCAGCCCGCGCCCTGCAGCAAGCGACCGGTTGCACCGAGGGCGTACACATCACGCTGGATAAACGCTTGCCCGCGCAGGCTGGACTGGGTGGCGGCTCCAGCGACGCGGCCACCTGCCTGCTGGCGCTGAACCGGTTGTGGAGACTGGGGCTGAGCCCAGCGGAACTGCAGCGCATTGGCGTCACGCTCGGGGCCGATGTGCCGTTTTTCCTGGGCGGTCAGAACGCCTGGGTCGAGGGGATAGGAGAACAGATCACCCCTCTGGTCCTACCGGATTGGCCGGCCCGCTTCCTCGTCGCCAAGCCGCCGGAAGGGGTTTCGACGCCCCAAATTTTTGGCCACCCGGCTTTGAAACGCGACACAAAACGTTCTATAATCGACGACTTTGTTGCAAGCACCGGCTCACAGCCGGATTCGAAGCACGGAAACGGGTGGACTACCCCGCTGTACGGTCACAACGACCTGCAGGCGCCTGCCGAAATGCTCTGCCCTGACATCAGCTGGGGACTGGAGCGGTTCAGGCAGATGGGTTTGGCGGGCCGCATGAGCGGGTCTGGCAGCGCGATCTTTTCGCCGCTTGGCCGCGCTGGTGGTATGGACCCGACGGCCGAGTCAGAGCATCAGGTGCTGCTGGCGGGCTGGCCTTCAGGTTGGGTGGTTCGCGTTTGCAACAGATTGGACAGGCACCCACTGCTGGGCTGGTGAAGCACCAGCCAGCGGCAGCGTTAAAATACGCGCCGCAAGCTCCGGCGGTGGAGTCTGTCTGAACTGCATTTCGGTGCACCGATCCGTCGGTGAACCTGTGTAGGGGAGTCGCCAAGTTGGTTAAGGCACCGGATTTTGATTCCGGCATGCGAGGGTTCGAGTCCTTCCTCCCCTGCCAAATTTTTTTGATTTGGTTTTGAAGCTTCTGTCTGGCCGGTGCTGCTGCAAACAGCGGCTGCTTTGCAGACACTTCCTACTGTGGCTGGCCCGAAGCCGCACAGATTCCGCGAACCCCAAGAACCTGTGCCGGGAACCTGTATGTCAGCATCCATGACCGTCCAAGCTTCCAACCACGCCCCCGACTTCATGCTGTTCACCGGCAACGCCAACCCCGTGCTGGCCGCCGAGATCGCACAGCATCTGGGTACCACGCTGGGTGCGGCCAACGTCGGCCGGTTCTCCGACGGGGAAGTCACCGTGGAGATCACCCAGAACGTGCGCGCCCGCCACGTCTTCGTGATCCAGTCCACCTGCGCACCCACCAACGAGAACCTGATGGAGCTCATCATCATGGTCGATGCGCTCAAGCGCGCATCGGCGGTGAGCATCTCTGCCATCATTCCCTACTTCGGCTACGCCCGCCAGGACCGCCGCCCGCGCTCCAGCCGCGTGCCGATTTCCGCCAAAGTGGTGGCCAACATGCTGCAGGCCGTGGGCGTGAACCGCGTGCTCACCATGGACCTGCACGCCGACCAGATCCAGGGCTTCTTCGACATCCCGGTAGACAACATTTACGCGTCCCCCGTGTTGCTGGGCGACCTGCGCCAGAAGGCCTATCCGGACCTGCTGGTGGTCTCGCCCGACGTGGGTGGCGTGGTTCGCGCCCGCGCGCTGGCCAAGCAGCTCAACTGCGACATGGCCATCATCGACAAGCGCCGCCCGCGCGCCAACGTGTCCGAAGTCATGCACGTGATTGGCGACATCGAAGGCCGCAACTGCGTGATCATGGACGACATGATCGACACCGCCGGCACGCTGGTGAAGGCCGCCGAAGTGCTGAAAGAGCGCGGCGCCCAACACGTGTATGCCTACTGCACGCACCCCATTTTTTCCGGTCCCGCCATCGACCGCATTGCCAAAGGCGACGCGCTCGACGAGGTGGTGGTGACCAACACGATTCCCTTGAGCCAGGCCGCGCAGGCCTGCGCCAAGATACGCCAACTGTCCGTGGCACCGCTGATGGCCGAGACCATCGCGCGGATTGCCAGCGGAGAGTCGGTGATGAGTTTGTTCGCGGACCAGGACAACCTGTTCTGATTTGCGGCAATGCGTGGACGCCGCCGGAATAGGCCGGCAGCGTCCTTTTTTGTGACAGGGGCCCTCTGGTCGCGGTTGGCCCCCTTAGGAGTAAAGCCATGCAATTCGTCGCTTATGAGCGCACCAAGCAGGGTACGGGTGCGAGCCGCCGTCTGCGCAACACCGGTCGTGCGCCCGGTATCGTTTTCGGCGGTGACACCGCCCCCACCACCATCGAGCTGGACCACAACGCTCTGTGGCACGCTCTGAAAAAGGAAACCTTCCACGCCTCCATCCTCGAGATGGAACTGGCTGGCAAGGTGCAGAAAGTGTTGCTGCGCGACGTGCAGTACCACCCCTTCAAGCCCCTGGTGCTGCACATCGACTTCCAGCGCGTGGACGACAAGACCCGCCTGCGCAAGAAAGTGCCGCTGCACTTCGTCAACGCCGAGAATTCGCCTGCGGTGAAGAACGACAAGTGCGTGATCAACCACGTGGCCACCGAGGTGGAAATCGAGTGCCTGGCCATCCAGCTGCCCGAGCACATCACCGTGGACCTGGGTGAAGTGGTCAAAGGCCAGAGCGTGCACGCCAACGACGTGAAGCTGCCCGCCGGCGTGAAGCTGGTGACGCACGGCAAGCCGAACCCGACGCTGGCCACCGTGGTGGAACCGGTGGAAGAAGTGATTGCCGCTCCCGTGGCCACTGCCGCCGACGACAAGAAAAAGAAGAAGAAGTGATGACCTTGGCGCTGGCTTGTCCAGCGCTGGGTGCCCACCCTCTTCCACGGCCCGTCAGGCTTGCCTGCCGGGCTTTTTCTTGGTTCTTCACGGATTACCGGGAAACGCTGCTTTGATCTTTAGGAAGAAGTAGTCGGTATCTCTGTATCCGAAGGCTGTGCGCTTGATCAGCTTGATCTTGTTGTTGATGCCCTCCAGGGTGCCGGTGTGCATGGGCCATCTGACCCGGCTGAGAATCCCCTTCCAGTAGGGCTTGAGCAGTTCTGCAAACCGGATGAGTGCCGCGATGTTGCTCTGCTGGGCATGCTCGAGCCACTGCTTCCAGCGCCGTCGCCACTCCCAGGCATTGGGTGCGCTCCATAGCGACTTGAGCTCATCCTTCATGATGTAGGCGCTCATCAAGGAGCGGTTGGCCTGGAGCACCTCATCGAGGTGAATCCGCTGGCTCGACTCCAGGCGGGCCGGGTTTCTCAAGAGTAGCCAGTGAGCTTGCTTGACGACACGCCGCGCAGGCTTGTCGTGGCGTAACTGGTTGGCTGCATCCACCCGTACGCGGCTGATGACCTCCCGACCGTACTTGGCCACCACGTGGAAGAGGTCATAGATGATGCGCGCCTTAGGGCAGTGCTGGCGCACTTCGAGGTCGTAGGCGGTGTTCATGTCCATGGCCACTGCCTCAATGCGAGCGCAGCCCTCGTGCCCCAGCCCGGTGAAGAAGCCCCGCACTGCAGCCCTGGAGCGTCCCAGCCCGATCCACAGCACCCGCTTGGTCTCGGCGTCGAGTACGACGCTGGCGTAGCGATGCCCCTTGTGCAGGGCGAACTCGTCCATGATGAGGCGCCTGGGCTGCGCGGGTGGCAACTCACTCAGGCGCTGGCGCAGGGCTCGCCGGTCGATCTCTCGCACCGTGCTCCAGTGCAGCTCGAAGAGCTCGGCCACATGGGCTGTGGACATTGTGGAGCAAAGGGCCGCTGCGGCTTGGGCCAGCCGCTCGGTCAGGCGCTGGTGGCGTCCGAGCCACTGGACCATCTGCACGCGGGGACCACAACGGTGACAAGCTACACGCAGGATCAGAGCGTTCAAGACCAGCGTACGCCCGAGCATGGGCAGATCACGGATACGACGCCATTGCCGGTCATGAACCGAGCTACAGGAATCTCCGCATCCACTACAGAGCAGCTCACTGTGTTCATCGGGTTCCAGCTGGGCATCGACCCGGTCCTCTTGGATGTGCAGCTCGGTCAGGCGAAAGCCCGGCCAGAAGGCCGACAAGGCGATATGCTGTGACATGGGAGCGGTCTCCTCGGTGGGTTGATGCTTGGTCGCTCAACCATCTTCTCCGAAGATGCACCGCTCCTCCTAATCACTCCTCTTCACTCGAATCCGTGAAGAACCTTTTTTCTTTGGCTGCAGCGTAGAACTTCTGCTGGGGTGCGATCCCGGCTATGCTCGTTCGGCATATGCATACCCAGCGCGCCTACTACTCTGCCACCATCGCGACCTTTCTAGGCTCGTCCGCAGATTCGGTGTTGGGGGAAATGACCCGAACTTCGGGTTTTGGGATCGAGCTGACGCAACGCGATGCGTGGGTCACGCAAATCGATATCCTCCAGGCCCAATTGAAGCCTTGGCGCAGCAGGGGGCAGGTTTTTTTCGAGTTTGTAGTCCCCAGGATGGGGCGCCGTATCGATGTACTGGTGTTGATTGACCACTGCGTCTTGGTCATCGAGTTCAAAGTAGGCGAGGCCCACTTCACCAGGACTGCCATCGACCAAGTTTGGGACTATGCGTTGGACTTGAAAAACTTCCATGAGCCCAGCCACAGCGTCACGATCGCACCCATTCTGGTTGCTACCGAGGCCCGGGCGGGTTTGGGCAGCGTACAGGCGAGCCACCACAACGACGGCGTTCTACTCCCCATCTCTACCGACCCCCATCATTTGAGCTGGTGCATTGAGCAAGCCTTATGGCTGGGTGACGGGCCGGCCATCGATCATCAGGCCTGGATAGCAGGCAGGTACAAGCCCACCCCCACCATCGTAGAGGCTGCATCGGCGTTGTACGGACAACACTCTGTGGCCGAACTCTCGCGCAGCGATGCAGGCGCTAAAAACCTGTCGATTACGTCAGGCGCGGTGGACAGGGTCATTCAACAAGCCAGGGAGCAGAACCGCAAAGCCATTTGCTTCGTCACAGGCGTGCCGGGGGCAGGAAAAACACTGGTGGGTCTGGACGTGGCCACCAAACACATGGATGCCCAGAGCGACTTACACAGCGTTTATCTGTCAGGTAACGGACCGCTGGTGAAAATTCTTTGCGAGGCGCTGACCCGTGACGAGGTAGCCCGCGCCAAGGTCAAGAATGTGCGCCTTCGTGTGGGCGAAGCGCGCAAGTCGGTAGAAGCCTTTATCCAGAATGTCCACCACTTCCGGGACGCGTATTTGGTGGATGAAAAGGCACCTGCAGACCATGTGGTTATCTTCGATGAGGCGCAGCGCGCGTGGACGCTCGAGCAGACCACCAAGTTCATGG
>Ga0209278_1002257_pt1 | contig 10874 bp, 7 predicted proteins | sample JI81BgreenDNA_FD_187504 | JGI IMG/M metagenome (GOLD analysis project Ga0209278, IMG submission 187504) | Wastewater effluent complex algal communities from Wisconsin, to seasonally profile nutrient transformation and Carbon sequestration -... | ecosystem: Engineered > WWTP > Effluent > Algae... | reverse complement strand
GATCGCACTGGATACCGTGATTCCCCGCCAGGGTGGTGGACGCATGTGCCCAGAGCGCCTGGCTTGGCTGGATGACCAGTTGAGCCAGGACGGCTCACCCACCATCGTGGCTATGCACCATCCGCCTTTCCTCACCGGGATCGAGCACATGGACATGCAGGGGTTCGACGGCATGGAGGCTTTCACTGAGGTGATTGCCCGCCACGCCCATGTGGAGCGCGTGATCTGCGGCCACATGCACCGCAGCATCCACTACCGGCTGGCCCACACCGTAGCCCTCACCTGCCCCAGCCCGGCGCACCAGGTGGCGCTGGACCTGAACCCGGGTGGCCCAGACTGCTTCATCATGGAGCCGCCCGGGTACCTGCTACACCGCTGGGTAGGGGGAACGCTGGTGACGCATACGTGCATGGTGGGAGACTTTGCAGGGCCGTACCGGTTTCGCGAGGGTGGAGCTTTGATTGACTGAGGACGGTCAACGATCCCAATTTCCCGGGGCAGGAAGACTTAAACGTGTTGCTGGAGGTTGTGAGTCTAGCCAGCGCCTTCAAGCTGAGCCAAGCAAGTTGCGTTCTTTTGCGTAATGTCTGTCTAGGCGCCAATCCTCAAGTACCTGCAGAGCAAGCCTGAAGTTCTCCGCGCCCAGGTCATAGAGTTTCGACAATGGGAACTGGGCGTCGGATTGCAGCGCAGCGACTAGGTCGGAAAGAATGGAGACTTGAGGGTCACTTGGGTGAGTGTCGATGAACTTCTTGACTTGGGTGATAGCGAACATCGTGGTTCTCTCCTGCCAGTGGTCGAATAAGCATATGACGGCTTGCCCTGCATGCTAACTGACGTCATCCTAGGTTTGTGTGAAAACTAGGTGGACTTTGGGGTTCAGGCCAAGACACCTAGGGACGGCTCGACGGTCGGATTGTGGCTACCAGTCTCCAGGAGTCGATGCCGACCGTTGTATTGCGCAGCCTAGGAATAGTCAACTCTGGGGGGGGACATCGGGAGGACCTACCGTTCATTCCGCAGAGCATGCGTACCCTCAAGGCCGTAGTCGCCTGGTACCTGACGAGGTGGGCACAAAAGAACCTCCGCCCAGAAGTCATGCGCTGAATGGATTCCAGCAAGTGCCAACAGTAAAGGCTTGTTCCGGATATTGAGCCTGCCTCGTAAATTGCACGACGCTATCAAACAAACGCGTTACGGTGGCCGCTGTGGCCCTGCTTGCCACCAAAAGTCCGGCGAGCCCTGCGGGCCCGCGCGATTATGCGCACATCGCTTACCTGCCCGAGGAGATTACGCCTCTGCTGGCCAAGATAAAGTGCGCGAGCCCGCCTGGGATGATCCAACTAGAGAGAAAAGGCCTCGACCCAAAAACATTGCAGGCTCTGTCCGTGGCTTCGGGGGTAAGTTTGTCGGGACTTTGTGAAATCGTAGGTATCTCCAGAAATACGCTGAGACGACTTTGCACAACGGGCAAAACCCTGCAGGGCGCCTCTGGTCTTGCAGTCATCAACCTACTACGGCTTTTCAGCCTCGCGCAGGAGATTGTTGAAGACTGTGGAGTTGGACATGCAGACCTATTTGATGTTCGGGAATGGCTGGGACGTTGGATCCAGACCCCGCAGCCATATTTGGGCGGCCTCAAGCCAGCAGATATTCTTGATACGCCCACAGGATTCGCGCTGTCTACGAAGCTACTCGGCGCACTTAGCAGCAGCGCCGACCAGTAGCTGTCACCGCCCGAAATTGCCGCGCAGAGGTTTTCCGCAACCACTGTGAGCCAGAAGAGCGAAGCCAGGATCACTCCTCTAAGGATTTCGCGCCAAGCCGGCGGCAAAGTCCGACCATCATCGTCTCTGGAGTGCGCGGACCTTTTGCCAGAGCTGGGCTTTGGTCAAAGTGATTGCCATCACCTCCATGCAGCGCTCTGCATGGCCCAGGTGGTTCTGGAACCGGTCAATGGCTTTGTCCAAACTCTCTTGCACCACGTGCCCGTAGGCTCCTTCCGCTTTAGCCAGAGCCTGCCGAAACAATGGCAGGCGTAGGCTCATCATCGCCAGATCGATGAGATCGCGGCTGAACACACCGTCGTCGCGCCACCTGTCTGCATTGGCTAGCAGCTTGCTGGCAGCCATGTCCAGAGGTGTCAGCGTACGAATGCCACAAATCACATCGTTGCGGTCAGGTTTCGCGAACTCTATGCGGCCTTCTTTCACGATTTCGAACTTAATCGTTTGGCCTTCGACCAGAAGCGTGGTGCGGACGCCGTACCCGTCTGCCCTCAACTCTCGAACAAGCTGCCAGTTGGGAGTACCGTCCAGTTGGATTGGTCCGAGGTCCTTTCTGGCGTCCAGCATTTTTCGCATTGCTTGAAACCCATCCGGATCGGAGCACAGGAAATCGATGTCTACCGACTCACGGTATTCGCCGTAGCGCATGGCAATAGCGGTACCGCCACCAAAAAAGCATCCATGGGATAGCAGCAATGAGGTGTCTAGAGATTCCAGCACGCGCGCGATGCGCTGGTGGTGTTGCCGCTCAAACATGCGATTCGCCGAGCGCCAGGTGTAAGGCTTCCAACAACTCCCGCTCATGCGGCTCCATAGCGCTTTCATCCATGTGTCTACTGTTGCGCGTGTAGATGCTCAGTGCTTCAGGAGGCGTCAGCGTGTCCGTGCCGTGTACTTGCCAAGCCAGTCGCTTAAGCTGCGGATACTCCTCCAGCCGAATCCGTGCGGGGATCCAGCCTCTACGATTGGCTTTCTGTTGCACCGTCTCGGTCGGCGAAAGAACCCCGAGCGCCAGCCCAAGCGCAGCCAGCGCATTCATGTAAGCACCCATGGTCACTGCAGGCTCGCCTTGCTCAATCCGGTACAGAGTGACGCGCGACATTCCAGCGGCTTGCGCCGCCGCAGTCGCACTAACCTTCAGAGCTTTGCGTCGGGCGCGGATCTGCTGGCCAAGACCCAAAAGTTGACTGGTGACAGCAGGTGGCGTCGGAAGAGCGGGAGCGGGCATAGTGTTTCTTATTATAGACAAAATGGTGGTTTTGCAAATAACGAGAAATAATTTCAGCTTAGGGACTGCCCAGCGACAGTTGGCACGCTCTGGCACTTTGCCTACAGTCTTTTCTATACAAGCCGGAGCCGTTAGTTGTCCGTCCCTGATGACGGCTTTGCAGCGCAAGCCGTCGTTGGCTCACCCAATGTGACTGTCTGATGTCAGTCGCCGAGCAGTCATTTGCACCCCATGTGACAGCATACAACTCTGGGTTGTACCCAGCGGATATGGTTTTGCAGGGGGCCTCGGCATGTCCACAAAGCATTGCGTATCAACACAAGGCAATGATGGGGATGATAGGAGCGGCAAACCCTCAAACTAAGGTCTGAAAAGAGGTGCTTGAGTCAGAAGAGATATCCGGAAGGTTTCAAGACCAAATTGATCGAAGACTACCGACGTGGTTTGGTAGAAAATCAATGCACCTCGAAACCGCAAGGACGCGTTGCCGTGCATCTGATCCGCTTGCTTTTTGCCCTGCTGGCCACGTGTGCGTCGTTGTGGAATCCTGCAACAGCCGCGACCGCCACGACCGAAGCCGGCATCCCGTTAGAGGTAGGTCAACGTACGGTGCACACTTTTCGCGTGCCTTTGGGGATGTTCACCCCCGCCGAGAGGGCTGAGGCCGCGCGCCGGCGCATAGAGACGGCGTTCCAGCAGGGAGGAGAGGGCTGGACGTCCATACGACCCACTGAACAGGGGTTACAGGTTGAACTCGATGGGCAAGCCCTGTTCTTGGTGCTGCCAGGCGATGCACTGAGCCAAGCCGGCGAAACGACCGAAGACCTTGCAAATCATGCCTCCCGCACACTGCAAAAGGCTTGGGCGGAGTCGCGAGAGCGGCAGGACCCCAAGGCTCTGTTGAACGCTGCGCTGAAAGGGGTGCTGAGCACCACCTTGCTGCTGGTGGTCCTGGCGTTACTGGCGAAGTTGTCGTCCAAGGTGCGTTACTTGACGGTAGAACGGCTGCGTCCGTGGCTAAAGCGGACCGTCGATGCTGCCTTGAGTGAACGTACCATCAACTTGGTGCCCGCCTTGATGGACCGCCTCCTGTTGTTGGGCAGCTGGCTGCTGGCGTTGGGGGTGTTTTTTGTTTACATCACGTACACCCTGGGTCTTTTCGTCGTCACGAGGCCGGCCAGCGAAACCCTGGCGCACTCCATCGGCCAGCTCAGCGGCAACGCCCTGTCCTCGGTGGCAGATGCCCTGCCCGGGTTGTTTATCGCTGTCATCATCTTCCTGGTGGCCTGGGTAGTCACGCGGGTTTCGGCCGAATTTTTTGACAGTGTCGAGCGCCGCCCTGACGGTCAGTCGCCCCTGAACACCCACACCGCGCCGGCCACTCGCCGCATCGTCAATGCCACCTTGTGGCTGTTTGCAGTGGCCATGGCCTACCCCTACCTGCCCGGCTCGCACACCGAGGCGTTCAAGGGCCTGTCTGTGATCGTCGGCCTGATGGTGTCCATCGGCGCCTCGGGGGTGGTGGGTCAAATCGCCAGCGGGGTGATGATCGTTTACACCTACGCCCTCAAAAAGGGCGAATATGTGCGCATTCTGGATTGCGAGGGTACTGTCACCGAACTGGGCCTGTTCGTGACCCGGCTGCGCACCGGCATGGGCGAAGAAATCGCCTTACCCAACGCGCTGGTTTTGGGCAATGTGACACGCAATTTTTCGCGGGTGCACGACGGGCGGGGCTATGTGCTCGACACCACCGTCACCATCGGCTACGACACGCCGTGGCGGCAGGTGCACGCCATGCTCATCGAGGCGACTCAGGGCATTCCCGAGATTTTCAAGGACCCTCAGCCCTACGTGATGCAGACCGCGCTGTCGGACTTTTATGTGGCTTACAAACTGGTGGTGTACGTACAGGCCGATGCGCCGGCCGCACGGGCCCGTGTGGCCAGCGATCTGAATGCAGCCATTCAAGACACATTCAACCGGCACGAGGTGCAGATCATGTCGCCACACTACCTGGGCGACCCACCGACCCCGAAAATGGTGCCCGAGGCCCAGTGGTTTGCGGCGCCGGCACGCAAACCTTGAGTTGGGATGCAAGCAGGCAGCTTGGGCAATCACGCCATCTGAAGAATTCGGCACAGCATCGATTTGACAGAATTAAGTGGTAGCAATGGGCATCGTGCCTAACTCGGGCCCCACAGAAAGGAATGTGATCATGCAGGAGTGGATTCTGTGGCGGAGGGCTCTAGTAGGATGTGTTGGTTTGATCACAGCCCTGTGCGCTGCGCAGGCAATGGCGATGGACTGCGCCAGGACGGATGGCAGCATAGAGAAACTGATCTGCAACGACGCCGAGCTGACGGCACTGGACCAGGACATGGCACGCGTCTATGCGGCGGCCCTACGCAAAGCGGGCAATGAGCATCCACCTGCGCTTCAGGCCGAGCAGCGCGGGTGGATCAAAGGGCGCAACGACTGCTGGAAGAGCCAGGACCGGCGCCTGTGCGTGGTGGAGCTTTACCGGCTGCGCCGCGTTGAATTGGAAACGCGCTACCGGCTGGTTCCAGTGGTGGCCAGCGCACAGTACATCTGCGACGGCGACCCGCGCAACGAGGTACTTGTCGATTTTTTCCAGACAGATCCGCCCAGCCTGATCGCCGAGCGCGGCGACAGTGTCTCCCTGATGCTGCAGCAACCGGCAGCCAGCGGCACGCGCTACCAGGGACGCAACGAATCCTTTTGGGAGCGCCCGGGTGAAGCCACCGTGGTCTGGGGGTATGGTGCGCCGGAAATGCGCTGCAAGACAAAACCGGATCAGCTCCCGGATCAGACCATCCCCTTGATCGGCACGACCTGGGAACTCGTCTCCATCCAGTCCATGGACGATGCGCAAGGCACGACCCGCATCGTTCACCCCGAGACATTCACTCTCAGCTTTGCCCCAGACGGACGCGCAAACTTTCGGCTCGACTGCAACCGCGGCTCGGCGATGTGGAAGGCTGAGCAGTCGGGAGGATCCACCTCTGGATCCCTAGAATTCGGCCCGCTCACCGCCACCCGGGCCATGTGTCCGAGCGGCTCGCACGACCAGAAGCTGATCCGCGCTCTTCCCTACGTACGGTCGTACCTGCTCAAGGACGGGAAGCTCTACCTGTCGCTCATGGCCGACGGCGGGATCTATGAATGGCAGCCACACAAGCCCTGATAGGAATTCATTCGCCAGCACCGACTTTCGGCATCGCCAACAACCCATCAGGAGCCAATGCATGACACGCGCTTTGTTTAGTGGGGCAATCGCCACCGCGCTATCTGCATTGTTCATGGGGGTAGGCTGGCTGGCCGCGACCCCTGCGCAGGCCGGCAGCTTCCCCACCGACGTGCCCGCCCTGGGCTACTCGCCCCAGAACATGGACCGCACAGTCGATCCGCGACAGGACTTTTACCGCTATGCTGCAGGGAACTGGCTCAAAAGAACCGAGATCGCGCCCAGCGATCCCGACGTCGGCGGCTTCACGCTGCTGGCGCACAACCTGGACCAGCAACTGCTGACCCTGATCAAGGACGCAGCCGCCGCGACCGATGCACCCAAGGGCTCTGCTCGCCAGCAAGTCGGTGATTTTTACAAGGCGGCCATGGACGATGCAGGCCGCTATGCAGTGGGCTTGAAGCCCCTGCAGGCCGACCTGCAACTCATCGCCGAATCGGGCAGCACGCCAGCCGACTATGGCCGCCTGGCCGGACGGCTGCACGACGGGTTCGGCGGCTCCCCGCTGATCATGGTCGGCGCCATGCCGGACGCCAACGACAGCAGCACCACCGTCATGGTGCTGGGACCGGGCGCGCAACAGCTTGAGCAGGACGAGTACGCCAAACCCGAGTACCAGGAACTGCGCGACCTGTACCGCCAGTACATCGTGGCCATGCTGAACGGGATTGGCGATCCGGTCGATACCGCTAGGGCCAACGCAGTCAAAGTGCTGGCCATGGAGGCCCGCATAGCGGGTTCGGTGATGACGCCGCTGCAGGCGCGGGATCCCGCCAGCACCTACAACCTCATGACGCTGGAGCAAGCGCAGGCGCTGATCCCGGCGCTCGACCTGCGCACATTTCTGTCCACCCTGGGGGTTGCAGCGCCCGAGCGGGTACAGGTCATTGACATCAACGCCATGAAGGCGCTGCAGAGAATGCTGTCCGAGTGGACGGTGGACGAGGTGAAGCAATTGCTGCGGTGGTTCCTGGTGGCCAGCCGTGCATCCGAGCTGGGCCGACCCTACCGCTTGCAGGAAGAGGCGTTCACCACGCTGCGCAGGGGCCTAAAGCAGCCGCCGGAACTCGAACGCGTCGTCACGCAGCAGATCGGCGCCCAGCTCTACCACCCGCTGTCGCAGTTGTACGTGCAGACCCACTTCCCCGAGGCCACCCGGCGCGACATCACCGAGATGGTCGGGCACATCAAGGATGAATTCGCCACACGCCTGCGCACCAACCCTTGGCTCGACGAGGCGACCCGCAGCGCCGCGCTGGAAAAACTCAGCAAGATCGATATCCAGGTGGGCTACCCCAAGCAGTGGGTCGATTTCAGTGCGCTCGACATTCGCCCAAATGACCATTTCGGTAACGTGCAGCGTGCCAGCCGTTTTGCATTTCAACGGGAGATGGCACAGGTCGGCAAGCCGGTTTTGGACAATCGCTTCGCGGTCGCAACCAAAACCACTCCGATTTCAGTCAACTCGGCTTACAACTTCACCACCAACACCATCGACATCACGGCGGCCATCCTCCAGCCGCCGTTTTACAAGCCTGGCGCTGATGTGGCGGCCAACTACTGCGCCATTGGTGGGGTGATCGGCCATGAAATCACCCACGGCTTCGACAGCCTGGGGCGGCAATTCGACCCGCGTGGCAACCTGCGCAATTGGTGGACACCGGCAGCCGACAGCCAGTTCAAGCAGCGCACTGACGTGCTGGTCGACCAGTACAGCCATTACGAAATTCTGCCCGGGCTGATGCACAACGGCGCCATGACCGTGACCGAGAACACTGCCGATCTGGGCGGCATCACGCTCGCCCATGCGGCCTTGAAGCGCTATCTGGCCAAGAACCCGACGCCGGACGTCGATGGGCTGACCGCCGACCAGCGCTGCTTCGTGGCTTGGACGCAGATGTGGGCCTACAAGGGCCGTTCGGAGCGGCTGCGCTTCCTGGTGTCGGTCGATGTGCACGCCATCGCTTCGGTTCGCGCCGTGGCGCCGCTGCTGCACCTGGATGCTTTTCACAAGGCCTTTGGTACGCGGCCGGGCGACCGAATGTGGCGCGACCCCAAGCAGCGCGTCTTGATCTGGTGAGGCAGAGCTGAAAGCGCCCTTCATGGCATCCCTGAACTCCAGCACAACCGCAGTCGAAGGGCGGTTCAAGCATCTGGAAGATCCCGGTGTCGATTTCCCCTACTTCAACGGGGCCCCAACGGCCATCTCGAACCGGCAATGGCTATTTGTCTTGGCGATGGTGGTTCTTGGCTTCCTGGTGCTGGCCTGTCCCCTACCCTGGCCGAGCGGCCCTTTCTGGCCATTCGTTCGCGCGATCCTGTTGCCCGCCATTCCGCTGGTGGCACTGGCCATTGTGGCGCCAGGCCACTGGAAGGCGATCTTCGGCAAGGTCGGCGGCCGTGAGGTGAAGCTAATGTCGGGGTTTGCTTTTCTCAACATCGTCGTCAGCTTCTGCGTTGGGGCCCTTGTACACAGTTTGACTGAGGTCACGCCCAACCCCGCGATGGCGCAACTGAGCCAACTCGACACAGCAGAGCGCATTGCTTTTTTGGCCAAGACCATTCCTCAACTACTGGGCGAGGAAGTGATCACGCTTCTGCCGTTTCTAGCCTTTTTGCAGTGGTTGTCGACACGCTGGGGCATGGGGAGAAAGGGCGCGATCATCGGGGCTTGGCTGGCCACGTCCCTCGTCTTCGGCCTCATCCACCTACCTACCTACGACTGGAACTGGATTCAGTGCATCTTTGTAATTGGAACGGCCCGTCTGATACTGACATTGCCGTGGATCATGACCAAGAACATCTGGGTTTCAACAGGCGCACACATCGTAAACGACTGGACGCTGTTCGGCATGGGCTTGATGGGGGCGGCCATCGCGATCAAGTCCTGAAGCGGGTCTGCCAGGAAAAGGTTATGTAGATTACCGGACTTCACTGGGGGTATAGCTGGGATACCGGCAACTCATGGACGAATGTCCGGTGTCGATCAAGTCGGTTCATCAACCTAACGATCGCGAATGACTCAGATCAGCCTTGACCGGCCCCTGCCGCATGCGTTAACTCAGGCAGCGAGATCTCGTCATTGAACCAGAGTTCGCTCCGCTTCTAAGTTTGCCTGCCTAGGCAGGATCATTTCTAGGCTTATTTGGCTTTTTGAGCCGGGGCGTTGGACGATGCCTCAACCATCTCTCGTAGATTGCCCGGATGGGCGCTGCTACCGTCGATGGATATGACGACCTAGGATGAAAATCCACGGCGAGCCCCGAGTTGCCCACTACGTTGGCCGTTTCGCCGCAAGCGCCGACCGCGGAGGTGGACAACCCTGCACCTCTTCAACCTGCCTGCATTCGCTTTATCTCTTTGGGCAAAACTGATCAGACAAGGGGAGCCATCTCTGACCTCACTCAAACACCAACTCCGGTAACACAACCTCCCACTCCTGGGTCTTGACCATCGGCAGGTATTCCTCTTCCACCATGGAGATATTTCTGGTCTGGATCGCAAGCACCTTGGCCTCTACAAAGCGCTTCCCCGGTGGAATCTCAAATGCCTTGGACATCCGCCCTACCATCTGACCAGCCATCGTTGTGACGCTCCACTTGCCATCCACGCGGGCCAGCAGGAGAGGAGACCCGACGTCCAAACCTGCAATGTCGCGGTGCACCCGGTGGGTTGGCGAGAAGCGCCCCGCATACCCAATATCAATCTCGCTCAGCGAAGGCGTGATGTAGCGCCTTCCGTAAGCCGCGGGTAGCGCACCCAGATGAACCTCCCGGCGAAGCACATGTAGGCTAGGCTCCAGCACCTCGCTGTATCGGTGGTACTTGCCCGCCTGGGCTAGGAGCAAGGTTTGCTTCGCCCTGGTCATGGCTACGTAGAACAGACGACGCGTTTCGTCAGGGTCAGCCCCGCGCCCGTCGCGGTCCCATCCGCCATCTAGCACCCCGACATGGCGGAACTCCAGCCCTTTGGCTCGGTGTGAAGTCAGTAGGAGCACGCCCACCTGCTTTCGGCGAACCTCCCGGCCCCATTCGGCCAGCCAATCAATCAGGTGGTTCCCAGGCAGTTCAAGGCCTGCCACCTCAATACGGTACGCGTCGATCGCTTCCTGAAGCAGCTGCCACCAGCCATTGCTTTCATGCTGCGCAATCCAGGCGGAAAGATCCCCAAGGCTCAGCATCTTGGTTGCGAGCGATCTGACCCACTTCACCAGCGCCTGGGTCTCGCGCAGCCGCCAAATACTTATCGTTTCTTCGCTGGCCACCTGAACCGGCACCTGGTTGATCTCGCACCACGCCCTGACGGCGTCGAGGTACTTCCACTCCCGCGCAATGACAGCGCACTCCGACCACTTCCAGCCCTCATCCATCTGGCGCAGCCGCTCAAACTCAGCCATCAACCCGGCGGCCTGGCCAATATCTGGATCTTCCATCCCAGAGGGCATGACCAAGAGTTGCACGCGCCCCTGTGCCACGCTGTCTCGCTCGGTCCAAGCGCCGCCTGGCGGGGCCTTCTGACGTGCCCGGTCTACCTCGATCGGATGGTCCACCTTCATCCGCTGCTTGCCAGGCGCAATGACCGCGTTGGAAGC
>Ga0209278_1002255_pt1 | contig 10878 bp, 5 predicted proteins | sample JI81BgreenDNA_FD_187504 | JGI IMG/M metagenome (GOLD analysis project Ga0209278, IMG submission 187504) | Wastewater effluent complex algal communities from Wisconsin, to seasonally profile nutrient transformation and Carbon sequestration -... | ecosystem: Engineered > WWTP > Effluent > Algae... | reverse complement strand
GGTGCCGAAATCCACCGCGCTGATCAGCTTGGTCTGGCCGCGGACGGCCGTGGCGCCGACGCTGGCCGACCAGCGTTCGCCGAGTTCGAAGGCCAGCGCCGGGCTCAAGGCCAGCGTCTTCAGTTGGGCGGTCTGCACCTGGTAGCGCCCCACCCAGTCGGGGTCGTAGTCGGTGGAGAGGCCGAAGGGCGTGGACAGGGCGACGGTGAACGCGCTGCGCTCGCCCAAGGGCCGGGTGTGGAACACGCTGAGCAGCGGCGCCGCGCCGTCGGCCCTGGAACTCGCCGGTCCCGAGGCCGGCGTGCCCACGGCGGAGAGGCTCTGGCGGTTGTCGAAATCAGCCGTCAATGCGATGCCGCCGAGCGCCACGCTGGTCTGCGGCGCGTCGAAGCCGGTGGCGAGGGCGGGATTCAGCAGGGCCACCGAGGCGTCGTCGGCGCGCGCCACGCCCGCGTGGCCATTGGCGATGGCTGTCGCGCTCTGCGATTGCACCGTGAAGCCGCTGCCGAGCGCGCTGCTGCCCAGTGCGAGTGCAATCGCACCTGCGAGGATGCGGGTGGCACGGCCGCCGGGCCGCGATGTCGCCGATGTCGCCATGGAGTTCCCCTCTCGTCGTTGCGTGGCGGGTGGTGCGTTGATCTAGGCCGAACGATGGCCGGCCCGCTGCGCCTTGCGCGTGGCCTTGTTCTCGTACATGCGCTGGTCCGCGATCTCGAGGAGTTGCGCCAGATGGCGGCTGGTCGGCAGGGCGCGGTCGGACGTGGCGATGCCGAAACTCAGTCCGGCCTGCGGGAACCCCTTCGCACGCACGTCCATCTCCACGCGCTGGAGTTCACGGCTCAGGCGCTGTGCGGAAAGCTGGTCGCCCGCCAGCAGCAGCACCGCGTATTCGTCGCCGCCGAGCCGGTACACCTCGGCGTTCGGTATCGACATGCCGCGCAGCCCTTCGGCCACGGCGCAAAGCAGGGCGTCGCCCTGGGCATGGCCCTCCAGGTCGTTGACCGACTTCAGGCCATCGAGGTCGATCATGGCGACGAGGATCCCGTTCGCCAGCAGGGCCTTGTCGGAATCGAGGATCTCCTCGAAACGCAGGTTGAAGGCGTAGCGGTTCTCGAGGCCGGTCAGCGGATCCGTGCTGGCCTGGCGCAGCGCGACCTGCATGCCCACGCGGAAGGTCTCGCGCGAGGCTTCCACCGACTTCACCCGGTCCGCCAGCGCAACGGCGAGCAGCATCGCCTCCACGGCATTGCCGATGAGCACCAGCAGGTCGGCGTTGTCGATGAGGTCTTCCATCATCCCGAGATTGGCCGGGAGGATGATGACGCCGGGGATGAGGATGGCGAGGTAGCCGGCGAGCATGAAGCGCGCCTGGGTCACGCCATTGACCAGCGCCCAGATGCTGGAGCCCACCGCGAAGGCAATCGCCAATCCGACGAGGATGGTGGCCCAGAGGTGCGCGGTGCTCGGGATCGTCAGCGCGCCGAGCAGGCCGATCGCCGCCAGCACCATCAGCCCGTCGGCCATGTGGGCCAGTTTCGGATCCAGTTTCGGCAACTGCAGGAAGCTGCGGCAGAAGCCCGCGTGCAGCGCGGTGAGGGCGATGAAGAACACCGAGTAGTTGATGGTGGTGTCGCTCCATCCGAACCACTGGTAGGGCAATCCGAAGTAGAAGCCCCAGCCCAGCACGAGGGCCAGCGATTGGCCGCCGTAGTAGACGTAGGCCGAGGATCGCGTCCAGGCGCCGATCAGCAGGTTGTACACACCGAGGGCGAGCAGGCCGCCCAGGGCCAACCCGAAGAGCAGGGTCTCGTTGCGGATGCGCTGGGTGAAGGCCTCCACCTGGTAGATGTCGACGCGCGGCAGCGAGGTGAAGAGCGGGGTCTCCATCCGCACCAGCACGTCGTAATCGGTGTCCGGCCTGAGCACGACGTCGACGCCCTGGTGCATGACGTGCGGGGAGGGTCGGCCAATCCCCACCGTACCGGCTTGCACGCCGTCGGGCCCGTACACGCGGACCTCGGCGAGATGGAAGAAGGTGTTGCCCGGCATGACGGTGTAGGTGCCGCCCTCGCCGGGACTGCGGAAGCGCTGCCTCAGCCAGAACACCCCGCCGCGGAAGTCCACGCTGCGCAGGCGCTGTTGGCTCGTGGACCAGCGTTCCACCTGGGTTTGGCTGGTCGGCCACCAGACGACCTCGCCGGCTTCATAGACCGTCAGCTCGGCGCCGGCATTGTCGGCGGCCGGACCGAACAGCCACCACGGGCCGGCGGCGACCGGCAGGGACACGGACGCCAACAGCCAGAACAGCAGTGCGCGCACCGTCGTGATGATCGTGTTCCCAAAGGGCGGGTGGCCGACCCCCCATTGTGAGGGACCCGGGGCGCGCCACAAGGCGCGCCGCGTCAAAACCTGTGGGAAGGACCGCGGATCAGCGCTTCAGGGCCCGGAGCGCGTCCGCCATGGCGCTGTTGGCCGGGGCCGGGCCGGTCCCAGCCGGGGCCCGAGCGCCCCCCCGGTTCGCCTCGTGGCGTGGACCGCCGGGGCGCGGGCCCCGATCGTCGCGACCGCGATCGTTCGGGCCGCGCTCCTCGCGCTTGCCGCCACGGGCCTCGCCCGGCACGTCGTCGAGGCGTCGGGTGAGGGCGATGCGCTTCCGCAACACGTCCACCTCCAGCACCTTCACCTTGACCACGTCGCCGACCTTCACGACCTCGCGCGGGTCCTTCACGAACTTGTCGGACAGCGCGCTGATGTGGACGAGGCCGTCCTGATGCACGCCGATGTCGACGAAGGCGCCGAAGGCCGCGACATTCGTGACCACGCCCTCCAGCACCATGCCGGGCTTGAGGTCCTTCAGGTCCTCGACGCCGTCGGCGAAGCGCGCCGCCTTGAACTCCGGGCGCGGGTCGCGGCCGGGCTTCTCGAGTTCCTTGACGATGTCCTTCACCGTCGGCAGGCCGAAGCGCTCGTCGGTGAACTGCTCCAGCTTCAGGCCGCGAAGGCTCGCGGCATCGCCGATCAGCTGGCCGATCGCCCGGCCGCAGGCCTTCACGATCTTCTCGACCACCGGGTAGGCCTCGGGATGGACCGCCGAGGCGTCCAGCGGCTCGTCGCCGCCGGCGATGCGCAGGAAGCCCGCGCACTGCTCGAAGGTCTTCTCGCCGAGGCGCGGCACCTTCAGCAACTCGCGGCGGGATTTGAACGCACCGTGTTCGTCGCGGTAACGGACGATGTTCTCCGCCACCGTGCTCGTCAGGCCCGACACGCGGGCCAGCAGCGGCGCGGAGGCGGTGTTCACGTAGACGCCGACGGCGTTCACGCAGTCCTCGACGCGGGCGTCGAGCGCGCGCGCCATCGCGAACTGGTTGACGTCGTGCTGGTACTGGCCGACGCCGATGGCCTTCGGTTCGATCTTCACCAGCTCGGCCAGCGGGTCCTGCAGGCGGCGGGCGATGGAGACGGCACCGCGGATGCTGACGTCGAGGTCGGGGAACTCGCGCGCGGCGAGTTCCGAAGCGGAGTACACCGACGCGCCGGCCTCGCTGACGACGATCTTGGTTAGCTTCAGCTCCGGGTGCTTGGCCATCAGCTCGCCGGCCAGTTTGTCGGTCTCGCGGCTGGCCGTGCCGTTGCCGATGGCGATGAGCTCGACGCCGTGCGCCGCGCAGAGCTGCTTGAGGCGCGCGATGGACGAATCCCACTGCCGCTTCGGCTCGTGCGGGTAGATGGTGTCGTAAGCGACCAGCTTGCCCGTGGCGTCGACCACGGCCACCTTCACGCCGGTGCGCAGGCCGGGGTCGAGGCCGAGCACCGGGCGCATGCCGGCGGGGGCCGCCAGCAGCAGGTCCTTCAGGTTGTCGCCGAACACGGTGATGGCCTCGGCCTCGGCCTTCTCGCGCGCGGCACTCACGAGATCGACCGACAGGTGCATCAGCAGGCGCGCGCGCCAGGCGAGGCGGCAGGTTGTGAGCAGCCAGGCGTCGGCGGCGCGGCCCTTCGGACTGACGCCGGCGGCGAGGGCCACGCGGCCCTCGGCATAGGCGTGACCGGCTTCGAGGTCGGCCGTCGGTTCGAGGTCGACGCTGAGGATCTCCTCGCGGCGGCCGCGCAGCAGGGCGAGCATGCGGTGCGAGGGAATCGTCGCGATCGGCTCGACGTGCTCGAAGTAGTCGCGGTACTTCGCGCCTTCGTTCTCCTTGCCCGGCATCACCTTCGAGCGCAGCACGCCCTTGGCTTGCAGCCACTCGCGCAGTTCGCCGACCAGACCCGCGTTCTCGCCGATACGCTCGATCAGGATGGCGCGCGCGCCGTCCAGTGCGGCCGCGGCATCGGCCACGCCCTTCTCGGCATCGACGAAAGCGGCGGCGCGCTCCTCGGGCGCGACGGTCGGATCGGCCAGGATCGCGTCGGCCAGCGGTTCCAGCCCGGCCTCGCGGGCGATCTGCGCCTTGGTGCGGCGCTTGGGCTTGTAAGGCAGGTAGAGGTCTTCGAGCCGCGACTTGCTGTCGGCGGCGAGCACGTCGTCGAGCAGCGCCTTCGTCAGCTTCCCCTGCTCGGCGATCGAGGCGAGGATCGCGTCGCGGCGCTCTTCCATCTCGCGCAGGTAGCCGAGCTGCTGCTCGAGGTTGCGCAGCTGGGTGTCGTCGAGGCCGCCGGTCACTTCCTTGCGGTAGCGGGCGATGAAGGGGACCGTCGCGCCTTCGTCCAGCAGTTCGACCGCCGCGCGCACCTGCGCGGGCTGCGCGGCGATCTCGGCGGCGATGCGCTGGGCGATGGTCGCCGCGATGGCGGCGGCGGGACGGACGGGCGCGGCGAGGCCGGCGGCTTCAGAGGCGGGTGCAGCAGGAGCGGACATCGGGACTCGGGGAACGGGTGGTACGGCCGGCGATTGTCCCCCCGGCCGATCACGCCGGACAGGCTGGCGCAAAGCCGCGGGCTGTGTCAGGCCGCCGCTACGGCGAGGCGCGGGGCGTCAGCGCCTCGGTGACCGCGGCCTGTTCCCGGCGTCGGAACGTGACGCTGTTCCGCACCTCGCGCGTGGTCGACCACACCCGCTCGGCCAGCCCGGCATCGGCAGCGGCGAAGGGCTTCGAAAAGGCGAGGAAATAGCGCATCGAAAGGATGGGTTCCGGCAAGGCCTCGAGGCCCTCCAGCGCCATGCCGCCGGCCGCCTGCAGCTGCGCCCAGCGGAATTCGCTCAGGGCGATGGCGTCCAGTTCGCCCGCCGCCAGCCGCGAGAGCTGGGCGACGTGGTCCCTCGACGACATCTCCACGGGCCATCCGGCGCGCCGCAGTTCGTCGCCGATCGCGTAGCCCGGCAACACACCGACGGGTCGCGTCGACCCCACCAGCCGCCCGTCGACGACGTCCACGGCCGTTCCGCGTCGACGGACCAGCACGATGCGGTCCTGCCGCAGCGCGTCGGCGTCGCGCGCCGGTGCGGCCGAGGGGAAGACGAACATCGCCTCGCGCTCGGGCGAAAACGCCACGGCGAAGGCGCCGTCCATCCGCCCGGCGGCGATCTCCGCCAAGCAGTAGGGCCACGGTTGCGGGTGGTAGACGAAGCGCAGCGCGAGGCGGCGGGCCACCTCGTCGAGCAGCTCGAAGTACAAGCCCTGCTTCTGCCGGTTGCGCCACGGCATCGCCGGCGTCTCTTCGAAGCAGAAATCGAGGGTTTCCGGTGCCTCGGCCACCGGTTGCGGCGTGTTGGCGAGGGCGGGCAAGCCCGCGGACAGACCGAGAAGGACCATCCCCTCAGTGACACGGTGGCGGAGCCGCTTCACTCGGCCCCCCCGGCCTCCACGCGCCCGCGCAAACGGGCGAGCTCCGCCTGGTAGGCCTCGCTTTCGCGCACCTCGGCGACCGCCTGCCAGATCCGCGCGGCCAGCTCAGGATGCCGGGCGACGAAGGGCTTTGACAGCGCGAGGAAATAGGGCTTGTCGATCAGCGGACGGGGGACCTCCTCGAGCTCGATCAGCCACGGGTGGCGCTGGCCATTGAGCTGGTGCATCTGGTCGGTGCCCACGGCGGCCGCACCGATGCGGCCCGCGGCGAGCTTGCGCAGCAGCGCCTGCGGACTGGGCGCCGCGTCGTCGACGGCATAGCCCTTGCGGCGGAGGTCCTGGGCGATCGACGTGGCCGGTTCGGCCCCGATCGGGCCGAGCAATCCGACGATGCGCTCCCCGTTGTAGTCCACGGAGTCGCCGCGGCGCCGCACCAGCACGTAGCCGCCCTCGAACATGCGCTGCGACGCGTCCGGCGTGTCGCCCCCGGGGAACGCGGCGAAGGCCTGCCGTTCCGGCGTGACGCTCATGCCGAACGTGCCGTCGACGCGGCCGGCGCGGAGATCGTCGTGGCAGCGCCGCCATGGCCGCCCCTGGTACTCGAAGCGCAAGCCGGTGCGGGCCGCGACGGCGTCGAGCATCAGGAAGTTCAACCCCTTCTTGCCGCGCGTCCGCCAGGGCAGGACGTCGCTGTCCTCGAAGCACAGCACGAGGGTGCGGGGCGCATCGCCCGCTGATGGGGTGGACGGCGGCACCGGGCGGGCCAGCGCCACGCCCGGGAGCAGCGCGAGGATCAAAAAGAGTCGTCGCATGGCCGCCACACTATCGATTTCTTGGGCGTTTTTTGCCGCCGGGACGTCAATTCCTGCCAGCGTCGTCCACGCTTTCGCCGTTCACCCGCCCCGCCCACGAGCCGCCGTACTCCCACGGCATCGGGGCACGGTGGCCTTTCGGGCAGTGGCAGGGGGCGGTGGGGCCCCACTCCGCGCCGCGCATCAGGCCGTTGCCGAGGCGCTGCCAGTAGAAGGTCGGGGCCGGCGTCTGGCGACCGCCGATCTCGGCCATGGTCGTGGCGTCGAACAGCCGGCCGTTCACCATCACGTGCGTGGTGCGGGTGCTGGCCTTGAGGTCCTCCAACGGGTTGCCGTCGAGGATCACCAGGTCGGCCTTCTTGCCGGCCTCCAGCGAGCCGAGGTCCTTGGCGAAGCCGAGGTGGTCGGCGCCGTCGATGGTGAAGGCGCGCAGGGCCTCGAAGTTGGTGAAGCCGCCCTGGCCCAGCATCCACATCTCCCAGTGCGGGGCGAGGCCCTGCAGCTGGCCGTGGCCGCCCACCTGCACGCCGACGCCCGCATCGCGCAGGGTCTTCAGCGACTTCGCGACGGTGAGGTGCCAGTAGTCCCAGTCCGGCCCGACCTCGCGGCGGATGCTGCGCGAATCCAGCGTCTCGCGCGGAAAGAAGCGCAGCAGGCGCTCGTTCTCCCAGACGTTCTCGCGGGCGTACCACCAGTACTCGCCGGACAGGCCACCGAAGCTCACGACCAGCGTCGGCGTGTTGCGCACGTCGGTCTGCCGCCACAGTTCGACCACGTCGCGGCGCAGCGGTGCCACCGGCAGGTTGTGTTCGATGTTGCTGCTGCCGTCGACGATCATCGTCAGGTTGTGCTGCAGGGTGCTGCCGCCTTCCTCGACGGTCATCATCCCCAGCTCGCGTGCGGCCTGGTTGATCTGCTGGCGCTGGTCGCGGCGCGGCTGGTTGTAGCTCTTCACCGCGAACGCGCCGTTGGCCTGCAGGCGGCCGAGGTGGTTGCGGGCGTCGTCGATCGAGTTCACCACGGCTTTGAAATCGCCGTCGGCGCCGTAGAGGATCGTGCCGGTGGAGTAGACGCGCGGGCCCACGAGGCGGCCGGCCTGCACCAGCTCGGCCTGCGAGAACACCGTCTCGGTGGTCGCCGACGGATCGAACATCGTGGTGATGCCGAAGGCGAGGTTGGCGTAGTAGGTCCAGTTGGCCTGCGGGATCACGCCGCTGAAGAAGTGGCTGGAGTGCGCGTGGGCATCGACGAAGCCCGGCACGACGGTCTTGCCGGTGGCATCGACGACGCGCGCGCCCTCGGGGACGGCCACCTCGCCACGGCGGCCGACGGCGATGATGCGGTCGCCGCGCACCAGCACCACGCCGTCCTCGATCACCTCCTGCGTGGTTTCCGCATCGCGCATGGTCACCACGCGCCCGCCGGTGATCGCCACCGTCTCCGTCGGCGTGTCCACGGCCACGCTCGGCGCGATCGCCACGCCGCCATCGTCGCGCGCGGCGCCGAGGTCGCGGCTCACGTACTTGTCGCCGGCCATCCAGTGCAGCGAATCGGCGTCCGACCAGTGCAGGTAGGCGCCCACTTGCGTCGTCAACGCCGTCACCGGCACGGCCTTGGTGTCCTTCGACAGCGCGATCGCCGCGCCGGTCTCGGGCAGCGGGGCCACGTAGGCGTTGAACAGCTCGGTGAAGGCGACCTGCTGGCCGTCCGGCGAGACGCTCACGGCGTCGACGTACTTCAGGTCGAGCACTGGCCGCGGCTGCTCGCCGTGCAGGCCGACCGACATCAGCTTCTTCGACAGTCCGCCGCCGGTCAGGAAGAGGACGCGCGAGCCATCGTCGTTGAACTGGGGTTCGCGGCCGTTGTCGGCGATCTTCCGGTCCTCGCCGCCCGTGGTGGGCATCACGTAAAGCCCGGCGTCGCGACCCCAGGCGCTGCCGATCATCGAATTGCCGCTGTCGCGCACGAACACGACCTGCGTCCCGTCGGGCGAGTAGCGCGGGCCATAGTAGAGACCGCGGGTGGTCGTGAGCACGCGCTCGCTGCCGCTGGCGAGGTCAAGCTCGACGACCTGGCCACGGGTCTCGTCGTTCCAGGTGGTGAACAGCAGCTTGGTGCCGTCCGGCGAGAAGCTGGGCTGATACTCGAAGCGGTCCTCGCGCTCGCTGATCGCGCGCGGCGCTCCGTTGCCCTCGCGCAGCCACAGCCGGCCGACGGCGTGGAAGGCCACGCGACGGCCGTCCGTCGACGTCGCGACATCGCGGATCATCCGCGGCTCGAACGTCCCGGCGGGCAGGGGCTTCTGCTGGCGCGGCGCTTCGGTGACGCGCTGCTCGACCTCGGCGCTGAAGGGGATATTCGTCGCCTCGCCGCTGGCGGCATCGACGCGCCAGAACTTGCCGTCCTTGCCCCAGACCACGATCGCGGCGCCATCCGGCGTCCAGTCGAAGTTGGCGTAAGGCCCGAAGATGGCCCAGCCTTCCTGCTGGTCGCGCTCGAGGCCGTCCCACAGCGGGCGCACCTGGCCCGATTCGAGGTCCATCAGGTGCAGCACGCTGTTCTCGCGCACACGCTTCACGAAGGCCAGCGTCTTGCCGTCCGGCGAGGGCTGCGGACGCACCGCGCCGCCGGGGCTGCTGACCAGCGTTTCGATCTCGCCGGTCTGGCGGTCGAGACGCTTGATCGCGTAGATCAGGCCGTGCGGGTCCTTGTTGTACTGGAAGAACGGGCCCTCGCTGACGTCCTCGCTGAAGTAGACGTAGCGGCCGTCCGGCGACACGGCGGGTTCGCCGAGGTCCTGCTGGTCGTTCTTCTGCCGCGTGAGCTGCAGGCCGTCGCCGCCGTCGCGGTGGTAGATCCACAGTTCGCCGGCACCGAGGGAGCGCTGGCCGGTGAAGTGCTTGCGGCCGATCAGGTACTGGCCGTCGGGCGTCCACGCCGGGTTGTTGAGCAGGCGGAAGCGCTCCTTCGTCACCTGCGTCGCACCGCTGCCATCGGCTCGCATCCGCCACAGGTTGTTGCCGCCGTCGCGGTCGGAGGTGTAGGCGATCTCGCGGCCGTCCGGCGAGTAGCGCGGCTGCACGTCCCAGGCCGGGCCCGAGGTGAGGCGCGTGGCGCGGCCGCCGGTGATCGGCAGGCGATAGAGGTCCCCGAGCATCGAGAACACCATCGTCCGGCCGTCGGGCGCGACGTCGAGATCGAGCCACGTGCCTTCGTCGGTCGTGAAGCGCACGGTCTTCGTCGGGCCGTGTTCGGCGTTGACATCCCAGACGGGCGCGTCGGCGGCAAACGGGGCGGAGGCGGCGAGGGCGAGCGCGGCGGCGATCGCGAGGCGGGTGTGGCGCATGCGTGGGTTCCCCTGGGCGAGGCACCGAGCGTAGCCGCCGTGGCGTGTCCCGGCCTGTGCCGAAGCGCAGGGTTCGCTCAGCGGGAGGCCGGGAAGCGACGCGCGCGGGTCTCGCGCCGGGCGGCGGCCGCACCGAGGATCCGTGATCGTTCCGCTTCATCCGCCCCATGCCAGGCCTTGATCTCCTCCAGCGTCCGCCCGCAGCCCACGCACTCGTCCGCGTCATCGAGGCAGCACAGGCGGACGCAGGGCGATGCCAAGGTGGGCGCCTCGTCGATCGGGCGACGAGGAGGCAGGGCCATTGGCGGTCGGGCCGGCGGCATCCGGTTCAGCCGCGGGTGTCCTCGCCGGCGGCGAGCCGGGCTTCGAGGGCGCCCAGCCGGGCCTCGAGCGCCTCGATGCGCGCGAGCAGGACGTCGTCGCCTCGCGGCACGGGTTCGCGCGCCGGCGCGGCGCCGGTGTCGAGGGCCATCGCGCTGACGTCCACGGGACCGCAAAGCAGGTGCGCCCAGCGGCCTTCGCGCTGCCCGGGGGCCCGCGGCAGGGCCACGGCGAAGCCGCGGGCCGCGAGGCGATCCAACGCGTGCGCGAGGTCGTCGGCGTCGGTGTATCGATGCAGACGCTCGGCGCGCGCGAGCAGCTCGGCCGCGGTCTGCGGGCCGCGCAGCATCAACAGTGCTAGGGCGACGAGCTGTCCGCGGGTGACTTCCAGCGTGCGAGCCGCCGTGTGCTCGAAGCGCAGGGCGCGGGCGCCATCGACGCGCCGCGCCAGGGCCTTGGCCTCGAGGCCGCGCAGGGCGCGTGCCACCTCGCCGCTCTCCAGCGCCATCACCGGTTCACGGCTGGTCTTCTGGTTCGCTGCCTGCAGCGCCGCGTTCTCGGTGAGCGGGTATTGCTCGGGCGTGGTGGCTTCCTTCTCGACGAGGCAGCCGAGCAC
>Ga0209278_1002254_pt1 | contig 10883 bp, 13 predicted proteins | sample JI81BgreenDNA_FD_187504 | JGI IMG/M metagenome (GOLD analysis project Ga0209278, IMG submission 187504) | Wastewater effluent complex algal communities from Wisconsin, to seasonally profile nutrient transformation and Carbon sequestration -... | ecosystem: Engineered > WWTP > Effluent > Algae... | reverse complement strand
CATCGTGCGCCGACGAGCCCGCGAAGGGCACGAAGACGTTCGCCATCGTCACGTCGATCTGCGGCTCTTCCTCGCGCGGCGTGATCATCACCGCCACGAGGCCGAGCAGCAGGGCCGCCAAGGCGAGGACCGGCGTCAGCGGGTTGGTCTGGAAGGCGCGGGCGAGTCGCCCGGAGACGCCCAGGCGGGACTCACTCATCGACGCCCTCCTTCGCGGCGCGCTGGGCCACGAGGGCCGCCACCGGGTCAAGGGCCACGCGCTCGCCTTCAGCCAAGCCGGCGATCACTTCGACGCGGTCACCGAACACCTCGCCTGCGCGGATCTGCCGCAAGCCCACACGGCCCTCGGGCGACACCACGTACACGGCAGCGATCTCGCTGCGACGGACGAGGGACGTCGCGGGCACCAGCAGGCGCTCGGCCTCGCCCAGCTTGAAGCGCACCTTCACGGTGTTGCCCGGCTGCAGGCCGGTTTCCATCTCCGGCAGTTCGACCCGCACGGTGAACGTATGCGTCTGCGGGTTCGCCGTCGGGAAGACGATGACCTCGCGGGCCTCGACGTCGCGACCGTCGGCGAGCCGGATCGTCGCGGCCTTGTGCTCGCGGATGGCGGCGATGTCGGCCTGCGGCACCTGCACCTCGACGCGCAATTGGCCGAGCGAGAGGCCCGAGACCAGCGGCTGGCCTGGCGCGACGGTCTCGCCGATTTCGACATGGCGCTGCGTGACGAGCCCCGAGTACGGCGCGCGCACCACGGTGTAATCGACCTGCTCGCCCGCCTGCTTCACGCCCGCCTCGGCGGCAGCGAGAGCGGCGCGGGCGGCATCGCGTCGCGCCGTGGCCTGATCGAGCTGCGACCGCGCCACGAGCTGACGCGCGGCGAGGTCGGCGATGCGGCGCTGGTCGGCCTCCGCTTCCGCGGCCTGCGCGCGCGCCGCACGAAGGGCGGCTTCCGCCTGAGCACGACCGCTGCGCTGCTCGACGTCGGTGAAGCGCACCACGACGTCGCCGGCCTGCACGACGTCATTGACGTCGAACGGTAGCTCGACGACACGGCCTGCCGTCTGCGCGGCCAGGGTCGCCTGGTTCACCGCCTGCACCACGCCGTCCCAGCTGCGCTCGCGCGCGGCGGTGGCCGGTGCGACGGCGAACGTCTGCAGGCCCGGATCGCCCGGCGTGGGGGCCGCCTCGTCACCGCCCGAACAGGCGGAGAGCGCAAGCGCGGCAAGAAGAGCGGCGACGAGGGGCAGGCGGCGGGTCATGACGGAATCCTTCAGCGGAACGCGCAGCCGGAGGAAAGGCCCAGCTTCTTGAACACGATGGCGGCCGGGCAGAAGCCGGTGAACGCCGACTGCAGCAGGTTCAGGCCAATGAAGACCGTCAACAGGAAGAACCACGGCGAAACGAACTGGGTGAGGGCAACGGACAGCAGGGTCATCACGCCGGCGAAGGCGAAAACAGCACGGTCGAGGTTCATGGCGGAGCTCCGAGTCAGGATGGGCGAGGTGGGGACGGTGGGTGAGCAGGCGATACGGCAGGCGTGGATCGGCGTTACTTCAACCGCTCAATGCCGAGGGCCTTCAGGACGTATTTCTCGTAGATCGGCTCTGTGTTGCCGGACTTCATCTTGGCGATGAAGTACTTCTCGAAGGCGATCTTGGCGACATGCACCCACTTGCCGACCTTGGCCCAAGTGACGTTGCGCGGCGGGATCTGCGGCAGGGCGACGAAGGCCGCCCCCGTGTCACCCATGTCGGCCAGGCAGATGGCGTTCCAAGTCGGGACTTCATCCGGCTCGCGGCCCGCGAGCACGGCGGCGAGATTGTGGGCAATGGCGGTGACCATCGACTCGATCATGAAGCCGGTCTTCGGCGCCCCGGTGGGCACGGTCGTGACTTCAACCGGCGGAATGGCCACGCAGACACCGGCCGACCAGATGTTCTTGAAGGTCGGATGTCGCTGATGCGGGTCGATCAGCACGAAGCCGCGCGGATTCACGAGACCCTCGACGCCGCGGACGGCATCGACGCCGGTGAAGGGCGGCATGATCATCGCGAAGCGGTGCGCGACCGCGTGCTCCTTGACCGCGTTGCCGCGCTCGTCGAACTCGGTGGCGCTGACGGTGTCCGCCGTCACGGCAGTGATCTTCGCGTTGGCGATCCACTTGATATGGCGCTGGCGCATTTCGCTCTCGAGGAGGCCCTTGCTGTCGCCCACGCCCCCGAGACCCATATGGCCGATGTAGGGCTCGGGCGTGATGTAGGTCATCGGCACGCGATCCCGCAGCTTTCGCTTGCGCAGGTCGGCATCGAGGGTCATCGCGAACTCGTAGGCGGGCCCGAAGCAGCTGACGCCCGGCGCGGCGCCGATGACGATCGGCCCAGGGCTCTTCAGGAACTCCTCGTAGGCGGCCCACGCACTGGCCGCGTGTTCGGTCGTGCAGATCGAATGGCTGTGCGCGTCCGGGCCGAGGCCGGGCACCTCGTCGAAAGCAAGTCGCGGGCCAGTGCAGATGACGAGATGGTCGTAGGCCAGTTCGCGGCCATCCTTCAGGACGAGACGGCTCAGAGCGGGGTCCACACGCTCAGCGCCAGCACCATCGAACCCGATCTGCTTCTTGGCAAGGTGGCCGGCCACGTCGATCTGGATGTCGGCGGGCTTACGCCAACCCACGGCGACCCAAGGATTGGAGGGCGTAAAACTGAACTTCGGGCCTTCGCCGACCACGATGACTTCGTGGTCGCGACCCACGGCGGCACGGATTTCGTAGGCGGCACTCATGCCGCCCAGCCCTGCACCGAGTACGACGATCTTCGCCATGGGACGCCTCGCTTGGGTTTTGTTGTTTTCTAATTTAGCACGCGCTAAAGTTAAGTCAAGCGCCCGCCATGCTCATCAGGCGCACCCTGCCCACGGAGGCCCCATGTCCCGCTCAAACGATCCCCGCCCCGCCCGCGCCGGCGGTGTGTGCCGCTTAGCAGGGTCGCCAACCTACAATGTCGGCCCTATGCCCAAGACCCCGAACCGCGTGCCGCCGATGGCCGCTGCCATGGCCGCCCAGGCCGAGGCCGCCGCCGAACTCCTGAAGACGCTGGGCAATCCGCAGCGCCTGCGCATCCTCTGCCTGCTGGTCGAGGGCGAACATTCGGTCGGTGAGATCAACGCCCACGTGCCGCTGTCGCAATCGGCGCTGTCGCAGCACCTCGCCGTCCTGCGCGAACAAGGCCTCGTGGAAACACGCCGCGAGGCACAGACCATTTTCTATGCGCTTTCCGAGGGGCCGGCGCGCGCGCTGCTCGGGACCCTGCACGACCTGTACTGCCCGACACCGGAGGCCGTGGCCCCAGCGACGCGCAAGGCGGCCAAGACCGCCGCCCGGGTCGCGGGGACGACGTCGACCACTCGTCGCAAGGCCTCGTGATGGACAGCCTGAAGTTCCGCGCCATGTTCTCGGTGATCATGGCGCTGCTGATGGCCTTCCTGATGAGCGCGGTGCTCACGGCGGTCAACACCGGCCTCGACGCCGGCTTCGTCGGCCGTTGGCTGCACGCCTTCATCGTGGCATGGCCGATCGCCATCGTCGCGGCCTTCTTCTGTGCACCGATCGCCCGGCGCTGGACGACGCGCCTGCTGTCCGCTGGTCCCCGCGACACGGCGAAGACCCATGGATGAGAAGCGCATCGAAGTAACCCTGCACCAGCAGGAGGACTACGCGTTCCGGATCGCGTTCGGCGAGGGCATCGACGATCTCCTGTCGGACGAACCGGCGCCTCTGGGCGCCGGCCGGGGCCCGAACCCGTCCAAGCTGCTGCTGGCTTCGATCGCCAACTGCCTCGCGGCCAGCCTGACCTTCGCGCTGCGCAAGTTTGGCAACCAACCGGGCCCGATCACCGCCAAGATCACCGGCCTGATGGGCCGGAACGCCACCGGCCGATGGCGGATCCCCCGCGCCCGCGTCGAGATCACGCTGGCCGAGCACCCGGGCGTGCACCAGCAGTTCGAGCGCGTGCTCGCGCAGTTCGAAGACTTCTGTGTCGTCACCCAGAGCGTCCGCGACGGCATCGACGTCGAAGTCGAGGTCCGCGACGCGGACGGTCGCGTCTTGCTGGGCGACAAGAGCAACGAAGGCGGCGGCTGAAGTGGCGGACCAGGCGTTCTGGGAGGCGCGCTACGCCGAGTCAGGTTTTGCCTATGGGCAGCGGCCCAGTCGCTAGGTCGTGGACTGCGAACCTCGACTGCCCCGCAACGCACGCGTGCTCGTGCCGGGCGATGGCGAAGGTCGGAACGGCATCCACCTCGCCCAACAGGGCCATCAGGTGCTGTCGGTGGATGTGGCGGCATCGGGACTGCGCAAAGCGGCCGATGAAGCGCGGCGTCGAGGCGTAGCCATCGACACGTTGCAGGCCGATCTCGCCACCTGGGCCCCGACGCCGGAAAGCACCGATGCGGTGGTGCTGGTCTTCGTGCACCTGCCCCCCGCACTTCGGCCGCGGGTGCACCGGGCGATGGCCGGCGCGCTTCGGCCCGGCGGCCTGCTGGTGCTCGAAGGTTTCGAGCGCGAGCATTTCGGTCGGCCCAGCGGCGGTCCACGGGACCCCGACTGGCTCTTCGACGAAGCGCAGCTAACCCGCGATTTCGACGGACTGTCGACGGAGGCGCTCGATGTGCACGAAGTGGACTTGGACGACGGGCCCTTCCATCAAGGCAGCGCTCGCGTCATTCGTGGCCGATGGCGGAAGCCGGGCGGTCCCCAGAACTGAACGGCGCCCGGCGCGGCGCGCTCAGTGCTCCAACATGCTCCGGAGCATCCACGCGGTCTTTTCGTGTATCGCGAGGCGCTGGGTGGCGATGTCCGCCGTCGGCTGGTCGTCGGCTTTTTCGGCCAGTGGCAGCAGCGCACGCGCGCTGCGCGCGGTGGCTTCCTGCGCACGGACGAGGTGACGAAGCATCTCATCCGCGGTAGGAACGCCTTCCACTTCGCCGAAGGTCGCGAGTTGGGCGAACTGCCGGTAGGTACCCGGGGCCGGGAATCCCAGCGCCCGGATGCGCTCGGCGATGTCGTCGAGCGCGTTCCACTGCTCGGTGTACTGCCCCATGAACATCATGTGCAAGCCGTTGAACTGCGGACCGGTGACGTTCCAATGGAAGTTGTGGGTCATCAGGTACAGGGTGTAACTGTCAGCGAGCAGCACCGACAGCCCGTGGGCCAGGGCCTTGCGCTGCTTGGCATCGATGCCGATGTCGATCTCGGGTGCCTTGGGCGTCTTGGCGGGCTTCGTGTTCTTGGGCATGGCGGAACTCCGGTTGGCGTTGGACGGGCGGGGATCAGGGGGCACCCTCGAGGGGATCGGCCGCAGCGCCCCGCTCTTCGTAGGTTACGCCGTCGCGAATGCGATAGAGGCGCTTGAAGGTGGGGATGATCTTGTCATCGTGCGTCACGACGATGATCGCCGTCTCGTACTTCCTTGCCATGTCGGCCAGAAGTCGGACCACGGCGAGCGCCCGCTCCGAATCGAGGGGAGCGGTGGGTTCATCGGCGAGGATCACCGGCGGTCGGTTGACGAGGCCACGGGCAATTGCCACCCGCTGCTGCTCGCCCCCCGAGAGGCGCGACGGCATCGCCGTGGCCCGATGGCTGACGTCGAGGGCCTCGAGGAGATCGAGTGCGCGCCGCCTGGCTTCGGCATCCGGCACGCCGGCAAGCATCGGCAGCAGCGCGACGTTGTCGGTCACATCGAGGAAGGGGATCAGGTAAGGCGACTGGAACACGAAACCGATCCGATCCCGTCGCAGCGCGCGCAGGTCCCGCGCGACCCATCCGCCGTCGAAGATCACCTCGCCGCCCAGCACCATTCGGCCGGCCGTCGGCTCGATCACCGCGCCGAGGCACTTGAGCAGGGTGCTTTTCCCTGATCCCGAGGGCCCGATCAGTCCGACGACCTCGCCGGGATCGACGCGCATGTCGACCCCCTTGAGGGCATCGACTGCGGCGTCGCCCTTGCCGTAACGCTTCCTCAGCCCTTCGATCAGGATCCCTTGGCCGGCCATCTCACCCTCCGATCGCATCGGCCGCGTCGACGCGCAGTGCGACACGCACCGCGAGGCCGCTGGCCAGCAGACAGATCACCATCACGCTGGCGAACCCGAGCACCGAGTCCATCGGCGTCAGCAGGACGAACTTCGGGAACAGTGGAGCCGAGTAGGCGGCGGTAATCCGCCCCACTGCGAATCCGATGGCCCCCAGCACGAGGGCCTGCTGGACGATCATCCACGCGATGGTGCGGTCGCGCGTGCCGATCAGCTTGAGCACGGCGATCTCCCGGATCTTCTCCATCGTCAGTGTGTGGATGATGAAGGCGACGATCGCCGCACTGACGGCCGCGAGGATGATGAGGAAGAGTCCGATCTGCCGGGCCGAGGTCGCGATCAGCTTGCCGATCAGGATGGACTCCATGTCGACCCGCGTATGCACTTCCAGTCGCTTCCAGGCCCGGATCTGCTCCGCCACGGATTCCGGCGGCACGCCGGGCGCGAGTCGAACGAGGATGGCATTGACCGATCGACTGCTCTCCTGGCTCGCGTCGAGAACCGCGAGCGCGCCCTTCGCACCGGGCGCGGCGAGGATCGGGTTCTCCCGGTTGCGCTCCCGGCTTCGCCGGATCGCATCGTTGTCCTTCGTGAACTGCGCCTGCTGCCCGTCCTTGAGCGTGAGGAAGACCATCGGGTCGCCGCCCGACGAGACCGTCCGCCGCGTCAGGCCGACCACCGTGTACCGGTTGTTGCGCAGCGAGAGCACGTCGCCGATCTGGAATCCCGTGGCGAGGTCGGCGATCGCCTCGTAATGGCTGCGGGTGATCGGCCGACCCGCCGCCAGGCGCGTCGGCCAGCCCGGCTCGTCCCAGCGGCCGGTGGTGGCGAGGCCAACGACCATGGCGCGCACATCGCGCCCACCGCTGCGGACCTGCATGGTCAGATACGTCACGTTCGCCGCATGGGTCACCCCCGGCATGCCGAGGATGCCGCGATACAGATCGTCGGCCACGCTGGACGATTCGGCATACGGGCCAAGCGTGTCCTGCTGGACCACCCACAGGTCGGCGCCGCTGTTGTCGAGGAGCGCGCGGCCGTCTTGCACCATGCCCCGGTAGACCCCGGCCATCACCAAGGTCACGCCGATCAGCAGCCCCAAGCCCAGCCCGGTGAACGCGAACTTGCCCCACGCATGGAGAATGTCCCGTCCGGCCAGGCTGATCACTTCGCCACACCCGGCAAGCGATCGACGATGCGCAAACGAGACTCCGGGACGAGCGCGCCTTCGGCGTAGACCACCACCGTCTCTCCGCCCTGCAGCCCCTCCAGCACCTGGACGTGGCCGTCCAGATCCCGCTCGCCCGTCCGGATCTCGACGAACGCGAGATCATCGTTGTCCACGGTCCAGACCCCGATCGCCGTGCCGAGCCGCTGGATCGACGCCGTGGGAATGGTCGGGCGCGGGCCGGTGGCGGGGAGCGCGACCGTGACTTGCGCCAGTTCACCGATGGGCGGCAGTGGGTTGGGCAACGTGTTGAAGCGGACCTTCGCCACCAGTTCTTCCGTCACGGCATCCGCCAACGGATCGACGCGGAGCACCTCCGCCTCGTGGAGAATGCCACTGCGCGAATGCAGTTCGATGCGGGCACGACGACCCGCCGCCAAGCCATCCGCGCCGATCTGGTTGAAGCGCGTATCAACCCAGAGGCTGCCGGGGTCGAGGATCTCCAGAACCGCCTGACCGGCCACCAAGGCGTCGCCGGGCTGCGCATGGCGTTCGGCGACGAGCCCATCGACCGGCGACCGCAAGACGAGGTCGGCCTGGCGGGCGTCCAGCGCTTCCAGTTCGGCGCGAACCCGGGCAGCGTCCTCGTGGGCCACCTGGGCACTGGCCTCGGCGAGGGCCAACTCCTGCCGCTTCAGTTCGAGCAGTTCAACGCTGACCAGCTTCGATTCGCCAAGCGCGGCGTAACGGGCCAATTGCGCCCGCGCGTGGTCACGGCGCGTGCGCGCCTCGACGACGAGCGCCTCCGATCGCGACAGGGTCGCTGCCTGGGCGCGACGGCGCTCGGCCAGGTCGACCGGGTCCATCTCGGCGACCACTTGGCCGATGCGGACGCTGTCTCCCACGTCCACATGGACCTTGGACAATCGCCCGGGCGCGGTCGGGCCGAGCGTCGCGATCGTGCGCGCATCGACGATCCCCACGCCGAACAGCGCGGGCTCGATCCCGCGCACCGGCACGGTTTCGACGGTGACCGCGACGGGCGCCATCGGGCCGGATCGCAGGGCGACATAGGCGAAGAGCAGGGTCAGCGCCACGCAGGACGCAATCACCATTTGCAGGCGGCGATTGCCGCGAATCACGATCATCCGGGCTCGGTCCTCTCGACGTGCGATCCACGAAAGATAGCCGGGGCCGCCCGCAGGCGGCCCCGGGCCGGTGCATCAAGACGCTTTCTTCATCGAGAAGTACCAGTCGGTCGTCTCGAGCCCTTCGCCGAGGCGGGCCTCGAGGTCCGCGACCGTCTTCGGGGCGCCGACCAGCACCTTGTCACCCGGCTGCCAGCCTTCCGGCGTGGCCACGCCCTGCGAAAGGCTGGTCTGCAAGCCTCGCACGAGGCGGAGGATCTCGGCGACGCTGCGGCCGTTCGTCATCGGGTAATAGACCATCGCGCGCAGGATGCCGTTCGGGTCGATGATGAAGGTGGCGCGCACCGCCGCCGTGTCCGAAGCGCCCGGATGGATCATCCCGTAGGCGCGGGCCACGTTCATCGACAGGTCTTCGATGATCGGGAAGGGAATCTCGACGCCGAACTTCTCCTTGATGTTCTGCACCCAGGCGAGGTGGGAGTAGATCGAGTCGATCGACAGGCCCAGCAGCTCGCAGTGGATCGCTGCGAAGTCGGCGGAGGCCTTGGCAAAGGCAGTGAACTCGGTCGTGCAGACCGGCGTGAAGTCGGCCGGGTGCGAGAACAGCACCAGCCACTTGCCGCGGTAGTCATCGAGCGAACGCGGCCCGAAGGTGGTCTGGGCTTGGAAGGCCGGCGCCGGCTCATTGATGCGCGGCAGGCCATAGGCGACCGGCTCGGCGGCGACGACCGGGGCCGAAGGGGTGGCTGCGACGGACGCAGCCTTCGGGGCGACGGGGAGGACGTTGGATTCGGTGCAACTCATGGCATGTCTCCTGGGGAGGCCGCGACGCGCGCGGCGGAAAGGTCAAAGCGAATCGAGGGGAACCTTCAGGTAGCGGACGCCGTTGCTCTCGGGTTCCGGAAGAGCGCCGGCTTTCATGTTCACTTGCAGGGAGGGGACGATCAGGGTCGGCATGCCGAGGGTGGCGTCGCGGGCCGTGCGGAGGCGCACGTAGTCGTCCTCAGGGATGCCGTCGCGCACATGGATGTTCGAGGCCCGCTGCTCGGCGACCGTGGTTTCCCAGCGGATCTCGCGGCCACCCGGGCCGTAGTCGTGGCACATGAACAGGCGCGTCTCGGGCGGCAGCGACAGCACGCGGCGCATCGAGCGGTACAACGTTCGCGCATCGCCACCGGGGAAATCGGCACGGGCCGAGCCGCCGTCCGGCATGAACAAGGTGTCGCCGACGAAGGCGGCATCGCCGATCACGTGGGTCATGCAGGCCGGCGTATGGCCTGGCGTGTGCAGGGCAACCGCCTGGAGCGCGCCGATGGCGTAGCGCTCGCCGTCCTGGAAGAGGTGGTCGAACTGGCTGCCGTCGCGGCGGAACTCCGGCCCTTCGTTGAAGATGCGGCCGAAGGTGTCCTGCACCACGTCGATGCGCTGCCCGATGGCAATGCGCCCGCCGAGTTCGCGCTTGAGCCAGGGCGCGGCCGACAGGTGGTCGGCGTGCACATGGGTCTCGATCAGCCACTCGACGCGCAGGCCCTCGGCCCGCACCACGTCGGCAATGGCCTGGGCCGAGCGGTGGCTGGTGCGGCCGGACGCGTAGTCGAGGTCGAGGACGGGATCGACGATGGCGCAGGCCGGACCGTCCGGCTCACGCACCAGGTAGCTGACGGTATGCGTCGCGGGATCGAAGAAAGCGGTGACGCGCGGGGCCGGGCCGCCGGGGGCTGCGAGGGGGTCGTTGGCGTTCATCGCGATGTCCTGGTTCGTCGTCATGGGAGGCACTCTAGTTCGCTCATTTGATTGATGGAAATGAATAGTTTTGATCGCTGTGTCTGGTAACGTCGAACACATGGACAACCCACCCAGCCTTCGGCAACTCGAATACCTCGTCGCCCTCGACGCCCACGGCCATTTCTCGGACGCCGCGCGCGCCTGTGGCGTCGGGACACCCGCCTTCAGCAGCGGCCTCGCGGACCTGGAGGAACGCCTCGGCGTCCGCGTCGCCGACCGCGACCGCCGCCACGTGGCGATGACGCCCATCGGGCGACGGCTCGCGGCACAAGCGCAGCGCGTGTTGGCGGAAGCCACGGCCTTCATCGCGCTGGCGAGCAGCGACTCGCGACCCATGGCGGGCACCTGGCAGTTCGGCAGCATCCCGACCATCGCGCCCTTCCTGATGCCGAAGCTGCTGCCGGCCATGCGCGAACGTTTCCCCGAGCTCGACCTGCGGCTGTCCGAGGACAAGACACCGGCCTTGCTCGCGGCGCTGGAGACGGGGCATCTCGACGTGCTGCTGATCGCTTTTCCCTACGAGGTGCCGGGCTGCGACACCGACTGGCTGTTCCATGACAGCTACCGCTTCGCCTGCAGCCCCCGCTGCGCACTGGCGAAGTCGGCGCGGATCGGCCCGAACGACATCGCCTCGCAGCCGCTGATGCTGCTGGAGGCATCGAACTGCCTGCACCACCACGCCCTGCCCGTGCTGG
>Ga0209278_1002250_pt1 | contig 10894 bp, 10 predicted proteins | sample JI81BgreenDNA_FD_187504 | JGI IMG/M metagenome (GOLD analysis project Ga0209278, IMG submission 187504) | Wastewater effluent complex algal communities from Wisconsin, to seasonally profile nutrient transformation and Carbon sequestration -... | ecosystem: Engineered > WWTP > Effluent > Algae... | reverse complement strand
GCGGCGGTGTTGGTGATCACCAGGCGCTTCACCAGGCCGCGGCGCTTCAGCGCCCAGCCGAAGCCGATCATGCCGCCCCAGTCGTGCACTGCGAGCGTGATCGGGCCGGTGATGCCCAGGTGCTCGAGCAGCTTCTCGAGGTCCTCGATGCGCGACTGCAGCGTGTAGCGGTAGCGCTGGTCGTCCGGCTTGTCCGACAGGCCCATACCGACGTGGTCCGGCACGATGCAGCGGTAGCGGTCGCGCAGGCCCAGCACCAGATGGCGCCAGTAGAAGCTCCACGACGGGTTGCCGTGCAGCATCAGCACCACCTCGCCGTCGCGCGGGCCTTCATCGAGATAGCTCATCGCGATCCCGGCGCCGCGGTCGAAGCGCTGCGGGGTGAAGGGATAGTCAGGGAGCGTATCGAGTGGGAACGACATCGGAATCCTTTGGTCTTGCGCGGCGGGCGCGATTCCCGCGGGCCGCTTCAATGACGAGGGCCGGTCGCCCGGCCCTCGCGTCGCATCAGTCGGCGGTGGGCCTTACCAGACCACTTCCGCCATCGAGCAGTTCAACCCGGAGCCGATGCCGAGCAGGGCGATGCGCTTGCCCTTCTTCAGGCGGCCCATCTCCTTGAGCTTCGACAGCACGATCGGCACCGACGCCGGGCCGATGTTGCCGTGCTCGTGGAAGATGGTGAGCACTTTCTGCGGGTCGATGCCGAAGGTCTTCAGGAAAGCCTCGGTGTGGGCGCGCGAAATCTGGTGGATGACGAACTCGTCCATTTCCTCGACCGCCCAGCCCAGCGCCTGCTTGGCGGCGCCGAAGGTGAGCTGGGCGAGCTTGATGCCCTCGATCAGCAGCATCTTGGTGTCGGTGACCATGCGGTCGAGATTGCCGCGGCAGAGATGGCTCCACTGCGTGGCCGCGCGGGTGACGCCGCCGCGGTACTGCGGGGCGTCGGGCACCAGCTCGCGACGCGCCAGCACCATGGCGGCGGCACCGCAGCCCAGCGTGAGGCTGGCGAACTCGTTGCGGAATTCCTCGGCGGTGATGCCTTCGCGGTTCAGGCGCTCGATCGTCTTCTGGTAGACGACGTTGGCGTTCTCGGCGTTGACGATCAGGGCGTAGTCGATCTCGCCGCGCTCGATCATCCGGCCGGCGATGTCCATGCCGTTGATGAAGGCCAGGCAGGCGTTCGCGACGTCGAAGTTCTGGCAGGTGTCCGGCAGGCCGAGCTGGCCCGACACGATCGAGGCCACGGACGGCTCGAGGAAATCGCGCGACACCGAGGTGTTGATCAGGATGCCGATCTTCGAAGGATCGACGTTGGCCTCGGCGATCGCCTTGCGGGCGACGTCGGTGGCGGCATCCGCCAGCGGCATGTCGGCGTCCCAGAGCCGGCGGGCGTTGATGCCGGCGACGTCGCGCAGCACGTCGGTCTTGATGCCGAGCCGGTCGAGGGTCGGCTTCAGGCGCAGGTTGATCTCGTCGGACGACAGCGTGTGGGGCGCGTCGATGTGGGCGAGACCGGCGATGGAGACGTGCTGGAACAGCATGGGCAGGGACCCGGAGGAGACGAACCCCGGAGTTTACCGCAGCCCCGGGCGCCCCGCTCCCGAGGGCGTACGGACCCCGGGGCCGGGCCCGGGGGGGCGAGCTGACGTCAGTCTTCGCGCAGCGGGGTGACCTCGGCCTCGTCCTCGGGCAGGGCCTCGACCCGGGTGCCGGAGGTGGCCGGGGCGTTGCCGACCGCGCCGCCGCAGCGGAAGGCGGCCCAACGCTGCTCGCCGTCCATCGGTTCGCTGACCGGCTGCACGGTGTCGGCGCCCAGGCCGGGGGCTTCGTTGCGGGCCAGCACTTCCAGCTCGTCACGCACCTTCAGGTCGTTGCGCTCCAGCGGGCCGAGGCGGTCCTTCACCGAGACGCCGATCTCGCCACGCTTCTCGCAGGTCAGGGTCTGGCCGGGGGCGACGACGCGGATCGACTGTCCGCCGGGTTGGATCTGCACGAAGGTGCAGGCCGACAGGCCGGTGGCGAGGGTGGCGACCAGCAGCAGGGCGGGGATGGGGCGCATCGGGGCTCTCCAGGGTGTTCAGGAAGGCGAACGCCCGGATTGTGCCGGGCGTTCGATAAATCAGCGATGAGCCCGGAGGGCGCGCGGGGCGCCCACCGGGACCGCGACAGGTCAGCGGGCGGCCGTCGCGTCGCCCACCGGGTTGCCGTCGGCGTCGATGATCCGCACCTCGCCAAGGTTCAGCGCGCGGACCTCGGCTTCGATCTTCGACAGGTCGCCGACCACCACCCAGGTCAGGGACTTCGGGTCGAGCGTCTTGGCCGCCGCGTTCACGCCGGCCGGGTCGAGGGCTTCGATGCGGCCGCGGCGCACTTCCACCCAGTTGTCCGGGCGGTTGTAGCGCACGATGCCGCCGATCTGGCCGAGCACGGCGTTGGCCGTTTCGAACGAGCCGGGCAGGCTGCGGATCTCGGTGGCCTGGATCTTGGCCACTTCCTCGGGCGTGGCCGGCTCGCTGCCGTCGGCGTAGGCGGCGATCTCGCGCTGCATTTCCTTCAGCGCGTCGGCGGTTTTGTCGATCTGCACCGGCGCGAAGGCGATCCACGGGCGCTGGCCCTTGGCGCCCGAGCTGAAGCTGTATGCGCCGTAGGCCCAGCTCTTGTCCTCGCGCAGGTTCATGTTGAGGCGCGAGCTGAACTCGCCACCGAGCACCGAGTTGGCGATGTCGAACTCCACCGAGCCGCTGTCGGTCGTCGACGGCGCGAGCTGGCCGGCGAGGATCGTGGCCTGGATCGCGCCCGGCTGGTCGACCAGGTACACGCGCGGCGCGGTCGGCAGCGCCACCTCGGCGATCGTCGGCTGCGGCACCGGCGTGGCCGGGGCCTTCCAGTCGCCGAAGTGCTTTTCGAGGATCGGCGTGATCGCCTCGAGCGTGGTGTCGCCGACGACGATCAGGGTGGCGTTGTCCGGACGCACGAAATCGGCGTGGTAGGCCTTCAGGTCGTCGACGGTCAGCGAGGCGATCGAGGCCTCGGTGCCCGAGCCGGAGAACGGGATGGCGTAGGGATGGCCTTCGCCGTACATCAGCGGCGGCAGCAGGCGGTTGGCCAGCGCGTTCGGGCGGGCCTTCTCCTGCTTGATGCTGGCCAGCCACTGGGCGCGGACGCGCTCGATGTCCGCCTCGGCGAAGCGCGGGCGACGAACCATGTCGGCGTACAGGGCGACCGAGGCGTCGAGGTTCTCGGTCAGCGCCGAGAGGAAGGCGCTGCTGTCGTCCAGCGCGGCCGAGCTGCCGAGCTGGGCGCCGAGCGACTCCACGCGATCGCCGAACTGCAGGGCGTCGTAGTCACCGGCGCCCTCGTCGAGCATGCCCATGGCGAAGCTCGAGGTGCCGAGCTTGCGACCCTGGTCGGCCGCGAAACCGCCGCCGAACAGCATGTTCATCTGCACCACCGGCAGGCCGGGGCGCTCCGCGACGACCAGCTTGATGCCGTTCGACAGCGTGCCGCGCTGCAGCGCCGGGAAGCTCAGGCCCGGGAAGCTGGCGGGCATCGGCGGACCGGCGCTGCGATCGACCGTGCTGGCGACGGTGGTGTACTTCGGGTCCACCGCCGGGATCGGCGGCGAGACGTAGCCTTCGCGCGCCGTGCTCTCGTCGACCACCAGGGCCGGGCGGTCGCCGGGCGTGACCAGCAGGGTCAGGTCGCCCTGCGCCAGCCAGGTCTTGCCGACGGCCTGCACGCTCGCCGGCGTCGCCGCGTCCAGCGTGTTCAAGTCGTTGCGGTAGCAGCCGGGATCACCGGTGAACACCGTGCATTCGGCCAGCACGTCGGCCTTGCCGCCGAAGCCACCGATGCGCTCGACGCCGCGGATGAAGCCGGCCTTGAACACGGTGCGGGCCTGGTCGATCTCGGCCGCGGTCGGACCCTCGGCGAGCAGCTTGGCCATCTCCTCGTTGACGATGGCTTCGACCTTCGCCGGGTCGACGCCCTGCTTGATGTCGACCTGCAGCATGAACATGCCGCTGAGCTGGCTGCCCCACGAGAACGCGCTGACGCTGTCGGCCAGCTGTTCGCCGAACACCAGCCGCTTGTCGAGGCGCGAGCTGCGCGAGCCGGCGAGCACCTGGGCCAGCAGGGAAAGCTGCTGCGCTTCGGCGGTGCCGAACTGCGGCGTGTTCCAGGTGCGGTAGAGGCGCGCCTGCGGCACGCGGTCGCTCATCTCGAAGCGCGTGCTCTCGGTGCGCGCCGCGACGTTCAGCGCCGGCTGCGGCATGGTCGGGCCGGCCGGGATGTGGCCGAAGTACTGCTCGGCCTTGGCTTTCGCCGTTTCGACGTCGATGTCGCCGGCCAGCACCAGCACGGCGTTGTTCGGGCCGTACCAGGCCGAGAACCAGCGCTTCACGTCTTCGATGGAGGCGGCGTTGAGGTCGGCCATCGAGCCGATCACGCCCCAGCTGTAGGGGTGGCCTTCCGGATAGCTCTTCTCGGCGAGGAAATCCCAGACCCGGCCGTAGGGCTGGTTCTCGCCCTGGCGCTTCTCGTTCTGGACGACGCCACGCTGCTCGTCGAGCAGGTCCTCGGAAATCGCGCCGGCGAAGTGGCCCATGCGGTCCGATTCCATCCACAGCGCGAGGTCGAGCGCGGAGGTCGGCACGTTCTGGAAATAGTTGGTGCGGTCGTTGTTGGTGGTGCCGTTCTGGTCGGTGGCGCCGACCTGCTCGAAGGGCTCGAAGAACTCGCCCTTCCAGTTTTCCGAGCCCTGGAACATCAGGTGCTCGAACAGATGCGCGAAGCCCGTGCGGCCCGGCTCCTCGTCCTTGCTGCCCACGTGGTACCAGACGTTGACCGCGACGATCGGCGCCTTGCGGTCGGTGTGCACGACGACGCGCAGGCCGTTCGGCAGCGTGAACGTCTCGTAGGGGATCTGCACGTTGGCCTCGGCCGGCGCGTCGGCGGGGCTGCCCGCGTCGGAGGCAGGCTGGCAGCCGGCCAGCGCGAGGGAGGCCGCGAGGGCGATGGCGAGGGGGCGAAGCAGGGGCATGGGCAGGGTCCGCTGTGGATAACTGCCGGAGCGTAACCGGCCGCCGCCGCGCCGGCCCCTGCCGGATGGCATGCCCTCACGCCATCCTTGGCTTTTGTTGACACTCGCGCCACTGCCGGGCCGGCCAAGATGGAGGCATGAGCCCCGCCCTGCCCGTGTCGCCTTCCCTCCGTCGAGTTCTCGTGACCGGGGCCTCCCGCGGTCTGGGCCTCGAGTTCGTCCGCCAGTTGCTGGCGCGCGGCGATGCCGTCCTCGCCGCCTGCCGCCGCCCCGCGGATGCCGAAGCCCTGGTCGCCCTGGCCGCCGCCCATCCGGACCGCCTCCGGATCCGGGCGTTGGAGCTGACGGACGCCGCGTCACGTGCCGCGCTGCTGGCGGCCGCGGCGGCCGATTGGGGAGGCATCGATCTGCTGATCAACAACGCCGGCGTGCTGGCGTCGGGCGAACGCTTCGGCCAGCTCGACGCCGCGACGTTCCGCGCCGCCTTCGAGACCAACGCGATCGCGCCGCTGCTGTTCGCCGAAGCCGCGACGCCGCTGCTGGTGAAGGGGCGTGCTCCGGCCGTCGCCTATCTCAGTTCGGTATTGGGCTCGATCGCCTCGACGCAGAGCTTCTACACGCCGAGTTACGCGGTCTCGAAGGCCGCGCTGAACATGGCGGTCCGCCTCGCGGCGATCCCGATGGGCGAGCAGGGCATCCGCAGCGTCGCCCTGCACCCGGGCTGGGTGAAGACCGACATGGGCGGCCCTTCAGCGCCATTGGACGCGTCGACCTCGGTGGCGGGAATGCTGAGGGTGATCGACACCCTGCCTGCCGACGCGCGGGGCGACTTCATCGACTATCGCGGGGAAAGGCTGCCATGGTGAACCACCGTTCCACGTCGCGCCGCGCCGGCTCCGTCGGCGTCCTGGCGGCTGCGCTTGCCCTTGTCGCGGCGCCGGCCGATGCCGCGTACCGCGAGGAGATCGGCCTCGCCGCCGACCTCGACAGCGGCGAGGCGCTCTATCGCGAGCAGCACCTGCTGCGCGCCGCGCCCGACGGCGGCCTGCTGGAACGCCTGGTGGTCTACCGTTGCGTCGACGGCACGCCGTTCGCGCGAAAGCGCGTCGACTACCGCGGTGCCGCGGCCGCACCGGCCTTCCAGTTCGAGGACGTGCGCAGCGGCTACCGCGAAGGCGTGTCGCGCGCCGGCAGCGAAGCCCGCGTCTTCGTCGACCGTCCGGATGCCGAACCGCAGCAGGCGCCGCTGCCCGAAGGCAACCTCGTCGCCGATGCCGGTTTCGACCAATGGGTTCGCCGCGAGTGGCCGCGCCTCACGGCCGGCGAAAGCGTGCCGATGGCCTTCCTCGTGCCCTCGCGCCTCACCAGCTACGACTTCAAGGTGTACGAGGTCGAGGGTGACGAGGTTGATGCTGCCGGCGATCGGCGCTTCCGCCTGCGCCTCGGCGGCCTGCTGGGCTGGATCGCCCCGCATATCGACGTGGTGTACGCGGAGCGCGACCAGCGCCTGCTGCGTTTCGAAGGGCTGTCGAACCTCCGCGACGACGCCGGCGACGATCCGCTGAAGGTGCGCATCGAATTCCCCGATGCGCCGAAGGCGGCGGACGCCGAGGCCTTCGCGCGCCTCGCCGCCGAGCCGTTGCGCGCCTGCCGCGTCGGCGCCTGACAGCGCGACGCATGGCGGCGATACTCGCGGCCTTCGCGGCCGCCTGATCGCCATGTTCCACGTCGTCCTGTTCCAGCCCGAGATCCCGCCGAACACCGGCAACGCGATCCGCCTGTGCGCCAACACCGGCGCGACCCTGCATCTCGTCCGCCCGCTCGGCTTCGATGTCGATGACGCCCGCCTGCGCCGCGCCGGGCTCGACTACCGCGAGTTCGCGACGATGCAGGTCCACGATGATCTCGACGCCTGCATCGCCGCGATCGGGCCCACGCGCTGGTGGGTGGTGGAGACCGGCGAGGCGGAGCGATTCGACCGCGTCACTTATCGCGAGGGCGACGCCTTCCTGTTCGGCCGCGAGACGAGTGGCCTGCCCGAGGACGTGCTCGCGCGCTTCGGCAAGGACGCGCGCATCGCGTTGCCGATGCGCGAAGGCAATCGTTCGCTGAATCTGTCCAACGCCGTGGCCGTCACCGTGTTCGAAGCGTGGCGGCAGTGCGGCTATGCCGGAAGCCGGGGCGCGTCGAACGACTGAAGGGCCGCGCGGTCGCGGATTTCGGAACCGCAAGTCCCCGTGGTCAGCCACGTTGGATTTCAATGCCAACGCTGCGCTGAATGTTCACGCTTCGTTGGGTTGTCGCTGCGGGTCGCGGCTGTTTCTCTGTAGGCGTCGCCCAGCCCCGGCTTCGCGACTCCCCACACAAGAACGAGAAACGCCATGAAGAAGACCCTGATTGCCCTCGCCCTCGTCGCTGCCCTCCCGCTCTCGGCCAACGCCGCCGAGCGCAGCTACACCTACGTCGAAGGCACCTACAACAACATCGACAGCGACATCGACGGCTTCGGCGTGCGCGGCTCGGTCGAGTTCGCCGACTCCGGCTTCTACGCCCTCGGCGATTACCGCAACTACTCCGAGCGCGGCGCCGACGTCGACACCTGGGAGCTCGGCCTCGGCTACGCCCTGGGTCTGTCGGACAACCTCGACCTGATCGCCGAAGCGGCCCACGCCGATTACGAGGTCGTCGACGGCTACCGCGTGTCGACCGGCCTGCGCGGCAACTTCTCGGAGAACTTCGAAGGCCTGGCCAAGGTCAACTACCGCAACATCGAAGGCGGCGACGGTGACTTCACCGGCACGCTCGGCATGCAGTACAAGTTCAGCCCGACCTGGGGCGTGACCGGTGAAGTCGAGTTCGACGACAGCGCCGAGATTTACACCGTCGGCCTGCGCGCCAGCTTCTGATCCATCGGCGACGGCCCTGCCGCCTCGCGGCAGTCGTTCCGCCACCCTCGACGCCCGGCTTCGGCCGGGCGTCGTCGTTGGTGGCCAAAACCGATCGGCAGCTCAGCGCCAGTGCGCTAGAGTCCGCGGTCCCCCGGCATCCCCGAGGGAATGGAATCTTCAAACACACCCAAGGAAAAGCAATGTTCCGATCCATCGTCGCGGCCGCCGTGCTTGCCGCACTCCCCCTCGTCGCCAACGCCCAGTCGCCGAACTACGGCTATCTGGAAGGCGGCATCGCGCGCGCCGACCAGTACGGTGATTCGCTCGACGGCTTCGCCATCAAGGCGTCCCTCCCGTTCGGCGACTCCTGGTACGGCTTCCTCGACTACTCGCAGGCCGAGTTGGATGAGGGCCGCAGCATCGACCTGATCACCCTCTCGCCGATCACGCTGGGTGCCGGCTACCGCCTTCCGGTCGGTGACCGCACCGATCTGGTGTTCGAGGCGGCTTACCTCGGCGTGGGCAGCGAGCTGCTCGGCGAGGACTACATCAATGACGGCCTCCGTGGCGCCTTCGGCGTGCGCAGTCGCCTGGCCTCCCACGTCGAAATCGAGCTGAAGGCGACGGTCTCCGGCGTCGAGGAGTTCGATACGGTCGTCGGCGCCTACGCGGGTGCACTGGTGTCGTTCAACGAGAACTGGGGCCTCGGCCTCGGCTACCACTACAACGCCTACGACTTCGCCGTGCTCGGCGGGGATGGCGAGGTGGACCTCGCGACGATCGGCCTGCGCTACAGCTACTGATCGGCTTTCGCTGCTGACGACGCCCGGCTCCGGCCGGGCGTCGTCGTTTGCAGCCTCTCGAGGCCGCCCGAGCGGGTTTCCTGTGTTTTCCTGCCGGTTTGGCGCTTGATGCCGGCCGCGGCACGCGGCATCGTGCCGGGCCCCCTCGGCGGCCCACCGCCCGTTTCCTGCCCCCATGCCCACCACGACTTCGTGCCGCAACCGCGCGCTCGCGTCCGCCGTCCTGGCGCCCATCCCCGTCCTTCTCGCTCTGGCGCCCTCCGCGGCTCGCGCCGAGGCGGTCAACTACGACTACGCGGAGCTTGCGTTCGCTGGCGACGGAGACGTCCGTGGCGGCAGCCTGCGCGGCAGCATTGATTTCGGCGTGGCCGGCGGGTCGGGCTGGTACGCGCACGGTTCGGCCTACTCGGTGTCCGGTGACGACGGCGCCGCCGACGTGGAGCGGCGCGTGATCGATGTCGGTGCCGGCTATCGCCATGCCATCGATGATTTTTGGGCGGTGGAGGGCGAAGTGGCATGGCGCGACGAGGCCCTCGAGCGCAATCGCGTCGACCTTGGCGACGCGGGCGGTATGCGCCTTTCGGTTGGCGTCCGCGGCAGCGTCAGCGAGCGCGTCGAGATCCGCGCCATGGCCGGCGCGTTCGACGCCGGCGATCGCGGCACCGACGCGGTCGGCGAGCTGGGTGTGCACGTGTATGCCACCCGGAACGTCGGCTTCACCACCGACGTGCAGTTCGGCGACGGCGGCGAGGTGCTGCGCATCGGCGTGCGCGTGCGGTTCTGATCGGCGCTCGCGCGCCTCAGCCGTCGCGGAACAGGCTTTCCGGATATTCGGGCTTCTGCTCGCGGGCCAGCAGTTCCTTGAGGCCTTCCACCGGCGTGATCTCGCCATGCAGCACGCGCTGCACCTGGTGGCTGATCGGCAGTTCGATGCCGTGGGCATCGGCCTGGCGCATCACTTCGTCAGCGGTTTGCACGGACTCGACGACCTGACCAATGGCGGCGACGGCTTCGGCGAGGGTCTGGCCTTTGCCCAGCGCAAGGCCGAGGCGTCGGTTGCGCGAGAGGTCGCCGGTGCAGGTGAGCACGAGGTCGCCGACGCCGGCGAGGCCCATCAGGGTCTCCGGGCGGGCGCCGAGCGCGGCGCCGAGGCGCAGCATCTCGTTCATGCCGCGGGTGATCAGGCCGGCGCGGGCATTCAACCCGAGGCCCATGCCGTCGGCCACGCCGGTGGCCACCGCCAGCACGTTCTTCATCGCGCCCCCGAGTTCGGCGCCGAGCATGTCGGTGCCGGTGTAGGCGCGGAACGCCGGGCCGTGCAGCTTCTCCGCCACGAGCTGGGCGAAGTCGGCGTCGTCGGAGTGCGCGGTGACGGCCGTCGGCAAGCCTTGGGCGACTTCCTTCGCGAACGACGGGCCCGTGACCACGGCCAGCGGCACGCCGCGGCCGAGCAGCTCGCCGGCGACTTCGTGCAGGAAGCGCCCAGTGCCGGGTTCGAAGCCCTTGGTGGCCCAGGCCACGCCGCAGCCGTCAGGACGCAGCGGGGCGAGCCGGCGGATGGTTTCCGTGAAGGCGTGGCTGGGGGTCACCACCAGCAGCATCGAGGCAGCGCGCACGGCCGCCTCGAAATCGGTGGTGGCGCGCAGGCTCGGCGGGAGCGCCACGCCCGGCAGGTAGCGGGGGTTCTCGTGGCGGGTGTTGATGCCGTCGATCTGGCCCGGGTCGCGGCCCCAGATCAGGGTGTCGTGGCCCTGCCGCGCCATCTGCGCGGCCAGGGCGGTGCCCCAGGAGCCGGAGCCCAGCACGGTGACGGTGGTCGTCGCGGTCATGGGGGCGTCCTCTCGAAGCGGGGCGGTGCATCGCCCGGCGGATGGGCCGGGCGGACGATCCAATGGCGGATCAGGCGTTGCCGACGGCCGGGGCGCTGGCCGACTTCAGCTGCTCGGCGCGGCGGCGCAGGCTCTCGGCGTAGATCGCCTCGAAGTTGATCGGCTGCAGGTAGAACGGCGGGAAGCCGCCGGCCTGGATCAGGTCCGACGCCATCTGGCGGGCGTAGGGGAACAGCACGTTCGGGCAGTAGGTGCCGAGCATGAAGTCGAGATTGCGCTCGTCGAAGCCGGTCAGGCCGAAGATGCCCGCCTGCTCGAGTTCAACGATGTAGA
>Ga0209278_1002246_pt1 | contig 10899 bp, 9 predicted proteins | sample JI81BgreenDNA_FD_187504 | JGI IMG/M metagenome (GOLD analysis project Ga0209278, IMG submission 187504) | Wastewater effluent complex algal communities from Wisconsin, to seasonally profile nutrient transformation and Carbon sequestration -... | ecosystem: Engineered > WWTP > Effluent > Algae... | reverse complement strand
CTACATCGTGCGCGGCAAGGGCCACCCGGAATCGTTCGAGAGCTGCTCGCACGGCGCCGGGCGCGTGATGAGTCGCGGCGAAGCCAAGCGCCGCTTCACGCTGGCCGACCACCGCGCCGCCACCGAGGGCGTCGAGTGCCTCAAGGACAAGGACGTGCTAGACGAGACGCCCGCGGCCTACAAGGACATCGACGCCGTGATGGAAGCGCAGCGCGATCTGGTCGACGTGGTGCACACGTTGAAGCAGGTGGTGTGCGTCAAGGGCTGAGCAGCCCATGGCCAGTATCAAGGGGCACCTTGCGCGAGCGGGGTGCCCCTTCTTTGCTTCTGGGCTGGCTGTAGAGGACTCCCATGCAGCGGTTGCGGACACCCGTCTCCAGGTTCCCCAACCATCGCTCTGCGTTGGATAGCAGTCAGTCACTCTTGGGCGCAATTCACCTATCGCCCAGCGGACCTGCGCGCTTTGGGGACCTTGCTCAGGCTGGGGCGAACTCCAGGCCCAAGTGGTGCAGGCAGCTGTTCGAAGACCCTTTCAAGGACCCGCTCGGGCCGAACGTCGGCGCTTGCCATTCGCTTGGCCTCTGCCTTGAACAGAAAGGGTTCGTCCTTGAACCGCTCGAACAGGCTAGACAGGGAAGTTCGCTGCTCGAGCGGCACTTTGACCTTGTGTCCCAGCAATGCCATCACATCGATCGTGATGGGGAGCACATGCTCGGACTTGTTCTCGAAGCCCGTCATCAGCTCGCCACGATGCTTGCCCTCGTCCCAGTGCAGGTACTGGGTCGCTGGCCCGTGGTCCGTCTCGACACGCATCGCTGAAAGCCCTGGCAGTCGCGCAGCGGCATCGGCCGTGAACCGGCCCGACACTGCGTCGAAGAGACCCAACCAACGATCCCACCCAAAGCCCAGGGTGTGGCCGATTTCGTGGGTCAAGGTGCCTGCGAGCTGCGCGGCGCTGTACTTCCTCACGTACACGGAATTGAAGCGGATACGTCCGTGAGTGACGCCACCAGTCGTCTCTGGCTCGTACGACCTCGCGATGTACGGCAGCGGCGACCAGAACAAGTCGATGTGCAGGACGATGGACCGTTCTGGCTCGATGTGATGGTTCCAGAAGTTGCAGGCCAGCCGTGCTGCCGTCTTCAGCTTGTCGCCACGATCTTCCAGCACCTTGTAAGTGATCAGCGTGGCCATCGTCAGCCCTTCACCTTTCGCAGCCGCGCCGCCCGGACCTGAACACGCGAGCACGACACCCGGTCAACGGAGCAGGTAGTTGACGGAGAGGGTACCCCACCGCTGCAACCCTTCGTCGGCGCCCACGGCGGGTGAGCTGAACTCCGGCGTCCGTGCCGTCTGCGCATAGACGAGGCGCCACTGCTTGCTCGCGCCGAAGGCCCAGGAGACACCCCACTGCCAGGCATGCACCTGGCGCTTCAGCTCGATGGCCGACCGCCCGTAGGGCGTGTTGCCTTCGATGAACCGATTGGAGCCGACCAGCGTTGAGCTGACGTTCATGAACAGCACCGGCCGGCTCAGGGCGGCGCGGCTGCCGAAGTCCTGGATCACCAGATCGCCTTCGTTGGAGATCACGAACACGGGGTTGCGGCCCTTCAGCCAGCCGAAGGAGACACCTGCCTGCAGTGACGCGTAGTTGCGCAGGTTCCCGAGATGACCCGACATGCCCAGGTGGAACCCCACCCGGTCGCTCTCCGACTGCTTGTCGCCCACACGCATGACGCGCAGGTGCGCCAGTTGCACGCCCACACGCCGGCGGACCTGCCAGTGCCACCCGGCCGGCTCCGTCGAGCCGGTCCACTTGTCGTGCACCAGGCGCTGGAGTCCGTCGGCACCGGAGGGGCGGCCGATCACGCCCAGCTTGAGCTCGGTCTGCTGGTAGAAGTCGCCGGTCCAGCCCAGCAGCGAGCCGCGTTCGCGGGTGCCGTCCACGGCGAGGCCGGCGTACAGCCAGCCGGCCCAGGGGCGGTCATTGGGTTGAGGATCTGCCCGCGAGATGTCGCGCGGGGTGTACATGTTCTGGCCGAGCATCCAGTGCACCCCGAACACGCTGGACTCGTCCTTCACGCTGGCACCGAGCAAGGCCTTGCCCAGCGTCAGCACGCGCACCGATGGCCGGTCCAGTTCAGCGCTCGGCCGCAGAACGCTTCGGGTCAGCCGCACGCCGTTCGTGTACCAACGATCGGTGCGTTCGCGCGCCAGCACGTCGTTGTCGAGCTCGAACTGCCAGCCGTCGCTGCGCGGCGCGTCTGCAGCCTGCAAGGCTGGCGTGGCTGCCAGGCCCGCCAGCAGCAGAAGCGACCGCAAACCTGAAGCCGCTGCACCAGGCACGAAGCGCTTGTTCATCTGGATGTCCTCCCTGGCCGATGCGACGGCCTTGCTGGTGTTGCCCGCGGCGGGCCGCCGGGCCGCTCGCAAGCGCCTGCCATCAGGCGTAGCCGAGCCAGCGCCGGTTGCCGTAGTCGTACAGCTTGCACTGGCGCACCACCTGCCAGTAGTGGTTCCAGGACAGACGCCGCACCTGCACCTGCCGGGGCGCCAGCGCTTGCAGCCGCTGCTGCGCGGCTTTCAGCCGATAGAACGGAATCGTCATGTCCAGGTGGTGCGCCGGGTGCTGCAGGATGCGGTGCAGGAGCAGGTCGAGCACCGGCGCCTGCAGGTGCAGCGTGGTGCCCAGGTAGGGCATCGAGGCTGCCCAGGCCGCGCCGTCGTCGTACCAGGCCACGTCGGGCTCGGTGTGGTGCACGTAGATCACGAAACCCATGAGGTTCTTCCACACCAGCATGGGCAGCGCCAGGCCGAAGAGAACGGCCTCGGCCGCCGAGCTGCCGGACCAGGCGGCTGCGGCCCACAAGCCGCCCAGCCACAGCGCGGCAAAGGCGGTGACGAGCGCGCCGTCCTGCGCAAACACCGCTCGCCGCCCGCCGACTTGGTCGGGTCTCGGGAAGTAGAGCTTCTTCCACCACAGCTCGATGGCGTAGTAGAGCCCGGGGCCCCAGCCGCTGCGGTAAACCCGCTCCAGCCAGCGGCGGTGCGTCGGCAGCGCCGCGAACTCCTGGGGCGACAGCGGCACCCACACGCCATCTCGTCCCCGCAGGTTGGTGAAACCGTGGTGCGCCTGGTTGTGCCCAAGCTCCCACAGGCTGTAGGGCGTTAGCGAGGGCAGGAACGCGATGCGCCCCAGCACCCGGTTGAGCCTGCGGTGTGCGGTCAGCGCCTGGTGGCAGGCGTCGTGGCCGATGATGAACAGCCGCGCGATCCACAAGCCTGCGGCCAGGCTGGCCAGCAGCTTCCACCCCCAGGGCACTGCGGTGGCGGCGACGGCCGTGAGGGCGAGCCAGACCGCTGCGTCCAGCGTCAGCCACGTCAAGGCGACAGCCGTGCTCGGGCTGGCCAGGGGCGCCAGGGCCGCGCGCAGTTCCCGCCGGGTGGGTGCACGATCCACCGATGCGGAATGGGGCGCCGCCAGGTTCACGAGGATGGCCTCGCCATGGCCGCCGCCTGGTCGACGATGGCGCCCAAGGTCTGAGCTTCTGTGAAGGCGGTGTCGGGGATGTACTGGTCGGTCAGGTCCATCAGGGCCGTGAGCAGCGCCAGGCGCCCCAGAGAGTCGACGCCCAACTCGGCCAGCGTCATGCCCGGTTCGATCGAAGCCGTTTGCAGGTGCCCCGGCAGAAGCCCTGCCGCGGCGTCCTCGCGGATGCGGGACACGATGCTGTCGAACAGGTCACTCATGCGGGCGGCGGGCTGTGGTTGAAGTCGGTTCACACGGTTGCAGGCATCGGTGGCTCAGAGTTGGCAGCGCAAGAGGGCCAACCAGGGCAGCACCTTGTTGCCGTCCTTGCGGTCCAGCAAACGCCCGCTGGGCGAGAGCGCCAGCCGCTTGGTGGCCACCGAGTCGCCGACGTTGCCGCCAACGACCACCAGCTCGCGCTTCTGGGCATCCACCGACACCACGAAGTCGCCATGCGAGGGGTAGAAGCCGTCGGCCATGTAGGCCAGTTCGGCCTGCTTGTAGGTGAGCTGCTCGGCGTACTCGCGCCCGGCCACCACGATGTCGCCCACGGCCGGCACGGCAGAGTAAGGGTCGGCCGCGTGGTAGGCCTTGTTCGCGCCAGCCGCGGCCGCCGCGCGAGCGGCTTCCACGTAATGGCAATGCGCCTTCGTCGTCTTGAACTTGGCGCCGGCACCCGCCTGCGTCACGACGTAGGAGACGAATGCCGCCGACCACGCGGGCCGGTATGGCTTTCCTTTGCTGTCTTTCAGCACCGTGCGGCCATCGAAGCCCGGCACCGGCACCGCGGCCCAATAGTCGCCCACGCGCTGGTAGACGGCTGCGTCGGTCTCCTTGCGCTTGCCGTCCTTGAAGGTCTGCAGCTCGGCCTGGCAAATGGCGACGACGTTGTCCTGGAACGAAGGCATGACGTACTCGCTTTCAGGGTGAGGGTGTTGGGGAGTGGTTCTGGGCGGCGGCGTTGGCAGCCGTGGTGTCCAAAACGGCTTCTCGTTCGGAATCGGCGTAACCGCCGCCCAGCCAGTACTCGCGCACCAGGCCACGCTGCAGCTTGCCGCTGGTGGTGCGCGGCAGCGGGCCTGCGGCCGTGAACACGAAGGTGTCGATTGCGACCCTGCAGTGCCGCAGAACCGCCTCGGCCACGTGTCTTTGCAGCTGCGGTTCGTCCACGCCAAAGCGCCGGGCCACCACCAGCACCAGCACCTCACGTCCCAGGCTGTGGTTCAGATGCGCGAAGGCCGCCACGCGCCCAGGCCGCAGGCCCAGCGCCGCCTCGGCCGCGGCCTCGATCGCGTGCGCGCCCACCTTCACGCCGCCACGGGCGATGATGTCCTTCACGCGGCCCGTGACGTAGACCTCGCCGTCCCAGAGAAAGCCCTGGTCGCCGGTGTCGTACCAGCCGTCCGCGAAACGGTGGGTCTCCTCGCCGTGCACGTAGCGTCGAGCGACTGAGGGCCCCTGAACCCACAGCGTGCCCAGGCGGCCGGGCGGCAGGCTGTGGCCGGCATCGTCGCGCACCTGCATCTGGATGCCATCCAGCGGCGGGCCGTTGGACACGAGCTCTACCACCTCGCTGGCGGTGGTCTCGTCGCCAGACGCCACAGGCAGCACCACACCCTGCTCACGCAGGGCAGGAGCATCCACGCACAGCGTGCGCCAGGGCCGCCCGGCCGGGCCGAAGCTCACGGCCACCACGGCTTCGGCCATGCCGTAGGCTGGCTGCAGCACGGCAGGCCTCAGGCCCAGCGGCTGCATGGCCTGCTCGAAGCTGCGCAGCACATGCGGAAAGACGGGCTCGGCGCCGGCCCAGGCAAAACGCCAGGCCGACAGGTCCAGGCCCTCACGCTGAGCCCGCCGGCCCAGACGCGCCAGCAACGCGTAGGCCGAGGGTGGATTGGGCGACAAGGTGGCGCGCTGATCCGACATGGCGTGAAGCAAGGCCAACGGGTTCGACGCGAACAGGGATGTCGGCAGCAGCGTCAGGGGCAGGTCGCAGAACAGCGCCTGCGCCAAGGCGCCGCTGAAGCCCATGTCGTGCGTGAGCGGCAACCAGCTCAGGATGTGGTCGCGAGGCTCCACGTGCATCCGGGCGGCCACGGCCGCGCAATTGGCCGCCAACTGGCGATGGCTGACGGGCACGCCGCGCGCACGGCCGGTGCTGCCCGAGGTGAGTTGCACGAGGGCCAGCGAATCGGGGTCGACGCGGGGCGCTGTGGTCGCTGCGCTGTCTGCAGCGGCTGGGAAGCCCTGGATCGGCGGCCCCACGAGCCTCGTGCCGCTGGGCACCACGCTGGGCACCGTCGCGTCCACCCAAAGGACCGCAGGCCGCAGGCTCGCGAGCGCGTCGGCCAGCCGCTGCTGCGCGGCGGCATCCCCGGCGCTGGCTTCCGGCAGCACCACCACCGCGGCGCCGCACTGCCAGGCGCCCAGCAGCGCGGCGATGAGTGGCAGGGACGTCGAGGCGCTGGTGGCGACCAGGCTGCCAGCCTCCGCACCCGAAGATCGCAGTTCCACGGCCCAGCGGCTTGCAGCCTCGCGCAGATCGCCTGCCGACCACGATGCCACTTCGCTGCGGCTCTGCCAGAGGCGCAACGGTGCGGTGCGCACCGCCAAGGCATCCACCAACGAACGGTGGTTCATCCTCAAGCCTGCCTGGCGCTGGCGATGGCTGCGCCAACCCCGGCCGCCGCGCGACGGGCCTGCTCGAGCCCATGCCCCGCCATGGCCTGCAGCCGAAACCTCGCCTGGCCCTGCGGCACGGCCGGAAACTCCACCTGGTTGGCCAGGACGCCGTGCCCAGGCAACAGCCGAGCCGCCCGGCGCGCAACGGCCTCCTCGCCCACGAGCACCGGCACGATGGGCGAGGGCTCGCCCATCACGGTGAGGCCCTGCGCCTGCAGCGCACTGCGCAGCGCCTCGATGTTGGCCATGAGCTGCTGGCGCAGTTGCTGGCCTCGGTCGCTGCGCACCACCGCCAACGCGGCCCGCACCACCGCCGCCTGGGCAGGCGACAGGGCGTTCGAGAAGGTGTTGGACGGGCTGTAGACCTTGAGGAACTGCTTGACGGATGCTTCCCGGCTGGCGACGAAGCCGCCGTTGGATCCGAAGGTCTTGCTGAAGCTGCCCATCACCAGGTCCACCCGGCCGAGCAGGCCCTGCACACCGAGCGAGCCGGTGCCGCCAGGGCCCAGGGCGCCCAGGTCGTGCGCGACGTCCACCACCAGGGTGGCGCGGTGTTCGCGGCAGGCGGCTTGCGTGGCCGCCAGATCGGGCACGTCGGCGTCCATCGAGAACAGCCCCTCGGTGATGACGAGGATGGCGTTGTCACGGTCGTGCGCACGGATGCGCGCCAGCAGTTGCCGCAGGTGCTGGTGGTCCAGGTGGCGGAACAAGGACACCTTGCGGGTGGCGGCGTAGGCGCCTTCCATCAGGCAGTTGTGGGCCAGCGCGTCGAGCACCACGTAGTCGTTGGGTCGGACCAGCCCCTTGGTGACCCCGTAGCCTGCCGCCCAGCCTGTGGGGTACAGCGTCACGAAGGGCATCTGCAGGAAGTTCGCCAGCTCGGCCTCGAGGGCCAGGGACTCGGTGGTGTTGCCCAGCACCGCCGACGAGCCCGCGCTGTGCACGCCGAAGCGGTGGATGGCATCGATGGCGGCGTGCTTGAGCGTGTCGCTGGTGGCCAGCGAGAGGTAGTCCTGCGATGCGAAGTTCACGCCCCTGGCCGGCAGGCCCGCGGCGTCGGTGATCTCGGTCTCGGTGGCCGGCGCGGCATGGAGTGCACGGCTGTAAGGCCAGTGGCCGTGGGTGGCGCGCTGCTGGCGCCAGGCCTCGAAGGCCTGTGTCCGCGCCAGCAGGTCTGCGCCAGCGGGATCCCGGTAGTCGCGCGTGGTGCCCGTGAGACCCTGGCTGGCCGCCGCGCCGGGCGCGCACGCGGTCGCCAGCGGTGCCGCGCCGCCCGCGCCTGGCTGAAGTTCCGCCTCTGCCACCCCTCGAGCCGCCACGTCTCGTCCCTCGTCCCTGAGCTTGTTCTGAGCGGGACTCTAGGAACCGGCCCCGCGTCGCGCCATTGCACGAACGGCTAGCCGCCTCCCCGCGACCGGCTGGGGCTCGGCATAGGCCGAAGGATGTAGCCGACCCCTGCGGGCCGAGGTCAGCGCTGGTCGAACCCCAGCGCCTTTGCGCGGACCACGGCCTCGGTGCGGTTGCGAACACGCAGCACGCGCATGATGGCGGCGATGTGGATCTTGGCGGTGCCCTCGCTGACATCCAGCTCATGCGCGATGAGCTTGTTGGGAAGACCTCGGGCCAGGCAGCGCAGCACCTCCACCTGGCGCGGGGTGAGCATGCCCAGCTCGCCGGCAGCGGGCTCCGCCGCCTCGCGCGGAGGGGCCGGCTCAGCCGGCAGCGCGATGGGCGGCACGTAAGTGCCACCCGCCCACACGAGCGCGATGGCATGGCGCATCACGGCCGGTGGATCGGTCTTGGGAATGAAGCCGCGCGCACCCAGGGCCAGCACCTCGCGCACGGCCTGGGCGTCGATCTCACCGGAGACGGCCACGAGCGCGACATCGGGCCGCTGGGCGCGCACGGTGCGCAACCCCTGCAGGCCGTCGCAACCGGGCATGTTGAGGTCCGTCAGCGCCATGCAGACGGCCGGGTCCTCCAGCTTGTGCAGGCACTCCGTCCAGGATGACGCCTCCAGGCAGCGAACGCCCTGCACGGCAGCTTCCACGAGTCGCGCCAGGCCGTCGCGAACCAGCGGGTGGTCGTCGGCCAGCAGGATGAGGCGGGGGCTGTCCATGCGTCAGTCTCCTGAGGGCGTTGCAGAAGGCGACAGCAGGCTGGCGATGGTGCGCCGGAGCGCCGCGGTGGAGATCGGCTTGGGCAGCCAGGGTGCCTGCAGTGCAGCCAGTTCGCGCAAGCGATCGGGCGACTGCTCGCCGGTGACGATGAGCATCTTGGGCTGCGTGGCGGTGGCTGCTGCAAAGGCACGCGCTTCGGCCGTGCCGCTGGCACCGCCCTGCAACGCATGGTCCACCACCAACAAGTCCAGCTGGCGCTGGGGCCCAGTGGCCGCGACCAATGCCACAGCGCAATCGCTGGCCACGACCTCGCATCCCCATCGCCGCAACACGCGGACCATGGCGTCCCGGACGGTCTCGTCGTCTTCGATCACGCCAATGCGGTAGCCCTGGAGTGACGCGTCGGGTTCCGCGATCGATGCATCAGGCTGTTGAACGGGGACGGCAGACAAACCGACGCTGACCGCGAAGCACGACCCGTGCTGGGGCCGAGACCGAAGCTGCAGACGCAAGTCCAGCAGCCGGGCGAGGCGCCTGACGATGGGCAGGCCCAGCCCGAGTCCTTCGGCCGAGGAGCGGCCCGGCGAGAGGCGGAAGAACTCGTCGAAGATGCGTTCGTGGAGTTCCGGACTGATGCCGGGCCCGCTGTCCCAGACCTCCAGGCGCAGGCTGCGCGCAGAGCCAGCGCCTCGCACCCGGCAGGCCAGGAGCACGCCACCTTGCCGCGTGTACTTGACGGCGTTGCCGATGAGGTTGCGCAGGAGCCGCTCCAGCAGAACGGCATCGGTATAGACCTCGATCTCGTCGGCGCCCTGCCCGGCACGAAGCGCCAGCCGCAGGCCCTTCGCCTCGGCCGCAGGGGCCGCCTCGTCGGCGAGGCGCTGCAACAGTTTCCAGGGCTGGAAGCTGCGGCGCTTGGGCACCAGCGTGCCTGCGTCGATCTGCGACATGTCCAGGAGGGCGTCGAACATCCGCTCGAGTGCCGCGTGGGAGTCCTGGAGCCGGCCCAGGATCTCGGCCTGCTCGGTGCTCAGGCCACCACGCGGCATGGCTTCGAGGTAGAGGCCCACCGCGTGGGCGGGTTGCCGGAGGTCGTGGCTGGCCACGGCGAGGAAGCTGGACTTGGCTTGATCGGCGGCACGGGCAGCGTCACGGGCTGCCTCCATGTCCTTGAGGGCCGATCGGAGCTGCTCGCCCTGGGCCTGGACGCGCTCTTCAAGGCGCGCCTGCCACTGGGCACTGGCCCTGGCGGCGGCGACGTAACGCTCAACCAGCAGAGCGGCCGCAGCCGCGGCGAACGCCAGGCCGGCGTAGGTTGTCAGCGAGATGGGATGGTTGGTGGTCTCGTCCAGGTCCGCCACCCAGTCCAGTGCGCCCAGCACGAGCGCGATGGCACCACAAAGCACCATCGCCAGGCTGGAGCGGCTCCGCGTCCGCCAGTAGGCGCGGCAGACCGACACCAACGCCATGCCGACGCCGGCCACCAGCATCAGGCGCCAGACGGAGGACGCGATGTCCAGCTGGTCGATGGCGTACGACGCGGCCAGCAGCACAGGACCTGATGCGGCCAGCGCCACCAGCACAGCCTCGAGCCGGGGTCGATACCAGTTGGCCAAGCGCAGGCAGAAGGCCGCGAACGCCGCCACCACGACACCGAAGAGGCTGATCCATGCGATGGCGTAGGCCACTCCGCCCACCGGCGGCCAGGCGAACAGTGGCATCCAGTTGACCAGCCACCAGGCGAGTGCGCCCATGGCAAAGAGCAGGAAGGGCGCCTCCCGCAAGCGAACCCAGAGTGCGAGCATCGCCAGACCCAGGGTGCCCACGATGCCGCCTGCCACCAGCGGGCTGATGAAGTGCGTGAGCACCAAATTGCGGTGCTTGCCGGCCAGCGCACCCAGCTCACCAATCTCGAAGCGGGAGATCGACATGCGGCCTTGTGCCAGTGCTTGGATCTCGACCGTGTTGACATCGGCCCGCCACAGGTCGCCCGGAAGGCTCAGAACGGCGATTCGGTCCAGCCCGCGTGGAAGCGTCCGGCCGGCCGGATCGGTCGCTTCGCGCAGCAGGTGGCCGTTGAAATGGATCGAGCCATTGAGGAGCACGCCTTCCATCAAGAGGGCCGGTGCAGCCCACGCTTTGGGAGGAAGGGTCACTCGATAGCGGATGGCGTCTGGGGCGGGCTGGATGGGGGGGTCCATGGGCCAGTCCGGCAGCTGCACGCTCTGCCAGGCGCCACTACCGCCCTGTCGCTCGGCAGCGGCGACGACCACAGTCGTCTCGGCACCAAATGCGGACGAAGTCCACAGCACAACGAGCAGAGCAAGGGATCGAGCGCCCGCGAAGACGCTCAGCACGGCCACCAGCGCTGACGGCATCCGGCTCCAGCGGAACGAGGCCGGCGAGTGGCATACCCGCGTCGATGTCATCTCTGCGCCGCACTTTAGCGAACACGGAAGGCATAGACCGCTAGGCCAGATTCTCTATGCCTGGGTGCCTCGACCCTTGATGACCGGACTCGGGGCGTCAACTTCCATCAACAGCGGACGACAATAGTCGCTGGGAATA
>Ga0209278_1002245_pt1 | contig 10906 bp, 9 predicted proteins | sample JI81BgreenDNA_FD_187504 | JGI IMG/M metagenome (GOLD analysis project Ga0209278, IMG submission 187504) | Wastewater effluent complex algal communities from Wisconsin, to seasonally profile nutrient transformation and Carbon sequestration -... | ecosystem: Engineered > WWTP > Effluent > Algae... | reverse complement strand
CGTTGGAGCGCAGCAGCACCTCGCCCCAGCGCTCGCGACGGTCGCTGTTGAAGCGCGAGAACAGGCCGTCGATCGAGAACTTGGTCATGTCGGTCGGCGCGAACTGGATCGATCCGGTAATGCCCAGACGCTCGCGGTCGTGCTTGACTTCACCATAGCGCGGAATGCGCGGGTGGAAGGACAGTGCGGCCTGGTCGCACGCGGCGCTGCGGCCATTGGTGTACACGCCGCCGCTGTTGCGCACGGCGGTCAGGTTGGTGGCGCTGGTGGTGAAGCAGGGGGCGCCGTTGACCGAGTCGAATCGCGCCTGCGCCCAGCGCACGGTGTTGTTGCCGAGTTCAAGCACCTGCGTCTTCTGATACGCAGCCGACAGCGACACGCCGAAGGTACCGGCGTCGTTGCGCCAGCTGAGCAGTCCGGCAAGGCGCGGGCCTGCGTATTCGGACAGGTCGTTATAGCTCACCACGGCCGAACCGACTGCGGTAAAGCCCGCCTTGGCCGCGAGCGGGTTGCCAGTGTTGAGATCGACCACCGCGCCGAGCGAACCTTCGTCCAGGCTGGCTTCGGCAGTCTTGTGCACGACAATCGAGCTGAACAGTTCGGAGGCGAACACGTTGAAGTCGAACGCACGGTCGCGGTTGGCCGACGCACCATCGGTCGAGGTCGCGACGGTTTCGAGGCCGTTGACGCGGACGCGGGTGAACTGGCTCGACAGACCGCGCACGGTGATCGCGCGACCTTCACCGGCGTCGCGGGTGATCGAGATGCCGGGAATGCGCTGCAGCGATTCGGCGAGGTTCTGGTCGGGGAACTTGGCGATGTCCTCGGCGACGATCGCATCGATCGCGCCGACCGAGGTCCGCTTGAGGTTGATCGCAGCTTCAAGCGACTGGCGGAAACCGGTGACGACGATCTCGTCGGCTGCGGGACCTTCATCCTCTACCGACGTCGGCTGTTCGGTTTCGGCGACCTGAGCCTGTGCGGTACCCGCTGCGCCCAGCGCGCATCCGGTGAGCAGCGCGGCCTTGAAAATGGAAATGCCGGTTGCCCGGTGCGAATGCTGTTGGCGCATGTCTGTCCCCTCCTGATCGCCTTTTTGAGGCAATTGCTACCGGTGTCAAAGGAGAAGATGCATTCAGCACCCGACACTCTCTGACACCCTGACTCCCGATCCCAGGTACCTCGCTTGTGCGTGCACCACTGTTCTTTCCGATGTCCCAAGCGAGCAGGCCAGTGAGGCTGGCCGATCGCGGTAACCGGTGTCATTATGTATTGCCCTCTTGGCATGGCTCTGTCAATAACCATGGCAACGGGAGAGAGAACATGCGCATGACACTCAAAAAGGCCGCATTTGCCGGGGCTTTTGCCCTGGCCTGTCTGGGGCCGGTGGCGGCCGAGCCGCATCCGGGTGATGCGACACGTGGCGGGGCAGGGGGGCGAATCATCCGTGTGACCACGCTCGCCAAGGCGGGTCCGGGATCGCTGGCGGAGGCGCTTGCCGCCAAGGGGCCGCGCACCATCGTGTTCGAAGTCGGCGGCGTGATCGACCTGGGGCGCAGCACGCTGGAGATCAGCGAACCGTTCGTCACCATTGCCGGGCAGACCGCGCCATCGCCGGGCATCACCATCATCAAGGGCGGCATCGATTTGCGCACCCATGATGTCATCGTCTCGCACATCCGCGTGATGACCGGCGCCGACGGCCAGGCGCGGATGTCGGGCTGGGAAGCCGATTCATTCTCGACCGTCGCCGCTCACAATGTCGTGGTCGAACATTGCAGTTTCCTGTGGGGGGTGGACGAGAACATGTCCGCCTCGGGTCCGCGCTTCACCGGCGACACGGTCGAGCAATGGCGCGCCGGGACCAGCCATCACATCGTCTTCCGCGACAATCTGGCAGCTGAGGGTCTGGCCAATTCCAGCCACCCCAAGGGTGAGCACAGCAAGGGCTCGCTCATCCATGATAATGCAACGAATATAATGTTTTACCGCAATGTCTGGGCGCACAATGTCGAACGCTCGCCGCTGGTCAAGGGCGGGGCGCAGGTCGCGATGGTCAACAACCTGATCTACAATCCCGGCCACCGCGCGGTGCACTACAACCTGATGAACCTGGAATGGCAGGGGCATGACTATGTCACCGGCGAGATCACGGCGGTCGGCAATGTGATGCGCGGCGGCAATGACACCAACGAGGGGCTGCCGTTCCTGATGCTGGGCGGGGATGGCGATCTTGCCTATTTCGGCAAGGACAATCGCGCGGTCGACCGGCATGGCAATCCGCTGCCCCAGTTCGGCCGCTATGGCGAGACGCGCGCGAAGCTGGTCAGCGCCAAGGCACCGCTCGCGAACCTGTCGGCCTATAGCGTCCTGCCTTCGGGCGAGGTCGAGACCTCGCTGCTGCAGACCGCAGGCGCCCGCCCCTGGGACCGGGCACCCGATGACATTCGCGTGCTGTTCTTCGTGGCCGAAGGGCGCGGGGACATTATCGACGATGAAAGCGAGGTCGGCGGTTATCCTGCGCCGGTGGCGACCTTCGCGCCGTTCGACGAGGCGCAATGGGACATGGGCACGATGACCCCGAAATCGGGCCGCTATCCCGGCCAGAAGGGCGGTGCGCAGGAGTCGCTTTCCACCCGCGACCGCCAGATGCGGACCAGCCAGCCATGAGCGCGCTTGTCGCCGCGCTGCTGCTGGCCGCTGCGCCACCGATGGCGGTGATCGACGAGCTGGACACGGTGAAGCGCGAACCGCCGCCGCACGGGGCGATCGGCATGAGCACGGCCTGGCGGATCAGCGACCACGTCCCGCAGCCGCGCAGGATGGAATTCCGGCGGCGGACGCTCGATATCGGTGCTGCCATCGGCGAGCATCAAATCGCGCATGACGAGGTCTATTATGTGCTCGACGGCGAGGGCGAAGTCGTCTCGGACGGCCAGCGCGCGATGCTCAAGCCCGGCATGACCGCCTATCTCTATGACGGCGCGGTCGTCGGCATCTGGCAGAAGGGCGACAAGCCGCTTGCGCTGATCATCGCCTATCCGGTCAAGGAACCGGTCAGCTGCCCGGCTGAATGTACGGCGCCGTCGCCCACAGCTCCCGCTCGAACCGGCGGGGATCGTTGATCGCGCGCGCCTCGCCATCGCCCACCACCAGGGTCACGCGATCGGGCAGGCCATAGGCTGTCCAATCGACAAGACCCGGCGTTCCGGTTCTGGCAAGGCTGGCAAAAGCCGACATCATCAGATCGCGCGTGCGGCGCGCGCCCTCGTTCGTCCCGCTATAGCTGCCCGGCGCATCGAGCGTGCCGAAGACATAGGGAATGTCATCGGTATGCGCCGCACCGCGCAGCGGATCGAGCGGCGAGGGGCGATCGAGCTGATAGACCCAGGTGGCTTTCGCGCCTGCTGCCGCGCGCGCGTCCGCCTCGATCACCTGGCCCGGCCATGACCGCCCATCGGTGGTCGCTGCATAGAATAGCCGTTCGGGCGTCCAGCCCGGATAATGTTCGCGGTAGCGGGCGACGACCCATTCGGGATCGAGATCGATCTTCACTTCGGCCGTGATGCGCGGCGCGATGTTGCTCCAGTCCAGCCCCTGCAGCCTGGCCCCGCGCGGATCGATAAAGGCGCGCGTTTCCTCGCGCGTGTTGCCGAGGATCATCGGAATGGCGAGCGATTGCGGCGCGGCATCGGGCCAGAAGGGATGGCGCGGCAGGTTGGTCATGTCGAGCACCGGCCCGAAATAGAGCGATCCGCCGATCACCGGATCAGTGGCGGCCAGCGCGTCGACAATGCGCGCGGCAGGCGCTGTGCGCAGGCCTTCGACATCATCTGCCGCGAGCTTCATCGCCGTCATCAGCGCCTGGGTGCGCTTCCAGGCATTGCCTGGGCCGCTGGCGGTCACCTGTTGCCCGCTCATCGTTGCGGCGCTGTGAAACAGGCCGTCAGCCTGGGGCATGGCCATCAGGGTTGCGATCTTCGCCCCGCCGCCCGATTGGCCGAACACCATCACGCGATCCGGATCGCCACCGAACTCGGCGATGTGCTTGCGGACCCATTGCAGCGCGAGAATGAGATCGAGCTGGCCCAGATTGCCGCTATCGGCAAAGCGCGCGCCAAAGGGCTTGAGCCAGGCATAGCCAAAGGCATTGAGCCGCTGGTTGACCGTCACCACCACGACATCGCCTTGCGCGGCGAGCCGGTGGCCATGGGTCAGCGGATCGGTGACGGTGCCGTTGCTGTACGCGCCGCCATGGAAATAGACCATGACCGGGCGCTTGGCTGCAGCATGCGTTTCCGGCGTCCAGACGTTGAGGAACAGGCAATCCTCGGACTGCGGCAGCTCTGCATTGCCGCGCTGCGGCGCGATCGGGCCGAATTGCTGGGCGAGCACCCTGGCGTTGATCAGGGGCTCGGGTGCGGCGCGGGCAAAGCGCTCGGCACGGCCATAGCGAATGCCCTTGAAGGCCAGCACGCCGTCCTCACGCAGCCCGGTGAAACGCCCGGCATGCGGATCGCCTGGTCGGGCCAGCGCCGGAGCAGCGATCAGCGCGGTCCCGCCGGCAAGCAGCGCCCGCCGGCTCAGTTCAGCGGCGGACATCGCCGCCCTGGGCTGAAAACGCAGCCAGTTCCTGCGGTCCGATCAGGCAGAAATCGCCTGGCAGCGAATGCTTGAGCGCGGCGAGCGCCAGTCCGCATTCGGCCATGGCCTGCGCATCGCCGCCTTGCAGATACTGGTGCAGCACGCCGGCAGCAAAGCTATCGCCGGTGCCGATCCGGTCGACAATGCCGGTGACATCGATCTCCGCCGTCTGATGCTTAGCATCGCGGGTGTCGACGCGCGCGGCAATGCGGTGGTGATCGCCGTTGACGATATGCCGCGCGGTCGAGGCAACGAGCTGAAGCTTGGGGAAGGCCGCAAAGGCCGCTTCCACCGCTTCGCGCCGCCGTTCTGCGCCGTCGCCCGAGAAGCTCTTGCCCAGCAGCAGCGATATGTCGCGATGGTTGCCGATAAGCACGGTCGCCGCGCCGACCAGTCGGTTGAGGATGCCGCGCGGGTCGCTGTCCCAGCTTTCCCACAACAGCGTGCGATAATTGCCGTCAAAGCAGATCGGCACACCCGCTGCCTCTGCCGCCGCCACCGCTGCTTCGGCAAGCGCCACGCCCCCCGGCCCCAGTGCGGGCGTGATGCCCGACATGTGCAGCAGCGCCGCGCCGTCGAGCGCGCCCTCGAGGTCGATCGCTTGCGGGTCAGCCAGCGCAAAGGCCGATCCGGCCCGGTCATAGGTGATCGATGATGGCCTGAGCCCTGCGCCCGGCTCCAGGAAGTACAGGCCCATGCGGCCAGCGGCGCGCGCGATGAAGCGCGTGTCCACGCCCGCAGCGCCCAGTTCTGCCCTTGCCCTATCGCCCAGCGGAGAGGAGGGGAGCAGCGTCGCCATGCGCGCCTGATGGCCCAGCGAGGCCAGCGCGGCGGCGACATTGGCCTCCGCACCGCCCACGACCATGTCGAGGCGCTGCGCCTGGATCATCATCTGCGCGCCCGGTGGCGACAGGCGCAGCAGCATCTCGCCAAAACAGACGACAGGCCCTGTCACCGGGCGAGCCACCCGCCATCGACTGCCAGCACATGGCCCTGGACATAATCCGCCGCACTGCTGGCAAGAAACACTGCCGCCCCGCCAATGTCCGCCGGATCGCCCCAGCGGCCTTCGGGAATGCGTTCCATGATCTGCCGGTTGCGCGTTTCATCGGCCTGCAGCGCCGCCGTGTTGTTGGTGGCGATATAGCCCGGCGCGATGGCGTTGACGTTCACGCCCTTGGCCGCCCATTCGCAGGCGAGCAGCTTGGTGAGGCCGGCAAGGCCGCTCTTGCTCGCGGTATAGCTGGGCACGCGGATGCCGCCCTGGAAGCTCAGCATCGATGCGATGTTGATGATCTTGCCGCGCCGTCCGCTCTTTTCGCGCTGTGCGATCATGTGCCGTCCGGCTGCCTGGCTGAGGAAGAAGACCGACTTGAGGTTGGTGTCGATCACCGCATCCCAATCCTCTTCGGTAAAGTCGACCGCATCGGCGCGGCGGATGATACCGGCATTGTTGACCAGAATGTCGAGCCCGCCAAGCGATGCCAGCACCTGATCGATCACGGCCTGGACCGGGGCGATGGTGCCGAGATCTGCTGCCACCAGTTCGCACCGGCGACCCAGCGCGCGGACCTTGGCGGCAGTGTCATTGGCGGGCGTACGGCCCACGGCGGCGATATCCGCACCCGCCTGCGCCAGCGCCAGCGCAATGCCCTGGCCGATGCCGGTATTGGCCCCGGTCACCACCGCGACGCGACCCGAAAGGTCGAAAAGCCCGTTCGTCATATCGTCCTCTCCCCGATTTTCGGGCGCTGTTATCAGGCGGTCAGTTCGCGCAGATAGGCGGCGATCGCCTCATCCTGGCAATTGGGATAGAAATACTCGGCAAAGCGCTCGCCCGCCACCGCTGCCTTGAGCAGGTCCTGATCGACGGTCTTGAGCACCGTCAGCATGTCGTGGCACGAGGCCGCCTTGAGGTCCTTCAGGATGCCGCGGTTCTTGGCCATGATCGCGGCACGCTCCTTGGGATAGCCCAGGCCGCGCTCGCCGTCGAACAGCTTGGCATAGCAATCGCGCAGGTTCAGTTCGGCCGCCCAGCCAAAGCCCTTGGCATAGGGCATGGAAATGGCGTTGCCGTCATTGATCTGGCCGAACAGAAAGGCATCGGTCGGGTCGATGACCAGGCCGCAGAACACGCCGGGCATCGCGTTGCAGGCGAGCATCGATCCCATGCCGGTGCCGCAGCCGGTAACCACGAAGTCCGCCGCGCCCGAATTGAGCAGGATGCCGGTGAGCAGGCCGTTCATCACGTAGGTCAGCGAGGCTTCATCCTCGGCAGTGTACATGCCGTAGTTGAACACCTCATGCCCCAGCGGCACGGCGACATCGGTCAGCGCTTCGTGAATGATGCCGTTCTTGGCGGCCTGGCTGTTTTCGGTGATCAGGGCGATCTTCATGTGTCTCTCCTGTCCGGGCGATCCCGCCCCGGATATGTCGGGTGGTCGTTTGACCCGCTTGGTAACCGGTGTCATTGCGCTGCGCAAGCGTTATTGCGGTGGCACACAGGTGCGAGGCTGGAGGGGCTTCAGGCCTCGGCGACGGAGGCGCGTTCGATCAGATCGGAGAGGAAATGCGAAGGCTGTTCGCGCGCCTCGATAGGATCGATCAGCTTGATCGCGGCGGCCTTGGCCATCGCCTGGATCGGCCAGCGGACGGTGGTCAGCGGCGGCCAGATATGCGCCGCGATCGCGGTGTCGTCAAAGCCGATGATCGACAGATCCTCTGGCACCGACATGCCGATGCTGCGTGCGGCGTGCAGCACGCCTGCGGCCATTTCGTCATTGCTGGCGAAGATCGCGCTGGGGCGGGGGGAGGCGGCGAGCAGTTTCTCGCCCGCCGCGATGCCGGTTTCGAAGGTATAGCTGCCCTCGGCCATGATGGCGGGGTCGATCGCGATCCCGGCGCTTTCCAGGGCGTCGCGATAGCCCAGCGCGCGTTCCGCCGCCGAGCGGAAGCCTTCGGGCCCAGCGACAAAGCCGATGCGGTCATGGCCGCGCCCGACCAGATAGCCGACCGCCTTGGCCACCGCCTCGCGGTCATTGGAGGCGACCATATGCGCGTCCTCGTCGAGCCGCACCGAGCCCATGCGGACATAGCTGACGCCGAGTTCGTCGCACAATTGCGCGAGCGCGTCGTTTTCCGAAATCGGCGGCAGCAGCATCACGCCGAACAGCCGCTGCTGCTCCAGAAAGGAGCGGACATCGTCGAGCATGTCGGGCGAGCGGCGGTTGACCGGGCGGACGACCAGGGCAAATTCGGTATCGCGGATCGCCGACAATATCCCTTCCTGCACGCCCAGAACCATCTGCGCATTGGGGTTGTCGTGGATCAGTCCGATCAGGAAATTGCGGCGCAGCGCGAGCGCACGCGCCTGCGGATTGGGCACATAGCCAAGCTCGGCAATCACCGTCTCGACCTTTTCGCGCGTGGCAGAATTGAGCAGCGGCGATCGGTTGATGACGCGGCTGACCGTCTTTTTGGACACGCCGGCCAGGCGGGCCACGTCATTGATCGTCGGCTTGCCGTCCTTTGCCTTGTTCACGCGCTCTTGTGCCCCATCGCCTTGCTACACCGGTGTCAGTGCAAAGTCCCTCCTAGCGCCAAGCACAGGCCAAGCGCAATCCCGGCGGCATTGACACCGGTTACCAAGGCGCTATGCCTGTGCGCGGACGATCGATCGAGAGTCGCCGCCCTGGGGGAGCCTGATGATGGCCGATGCGATGCAGGTACATGCCGCAGATACTGTGGCTGTCGCTCTGCGCCCGCTGCAGGCGGGTGATCGCGTCACGCTGGCCGACACCGAGCTCTCTGTGCTCGCCGATATTCCCCAGGGCCATAAATTCGCGATTGCGCCGCACTTGCCGGGCGATGCGGTGGTCAAATATGGCCTCGCCATCGGCCGCGCCACGCACCCCGTCGCGCCAGGCGAGCATGTTCACAGCCATAATCTGGCCACTGCACTCGCGGGCGAACTGCATTACGCGCCTTCAGGCCCAGCTGCGTCTGCGCGGGGCGCCGGGGCCGAGGGTGCGACATGGCAGGGCTATGTGCGGGCCGATGGCCGGGCAGGGACCCGCAACGAAATCTGGATATTGCCGACCGTCGGCTGTGTCGCGCTGACCGCCGAGCAGATCGCGCGCGAGGCCGAGCAGCGTCATGCCGGGTTGATCGCCGAAGGGCGGATCGACGGCATTCTGGCCTTTGCGCACCCGCATGGCTGTTCGCAGCTGGGCGATGATCTTGAAGGTACCCGCGCGCTGCTTGTGGGGCTGGCGGCGCACCCCAATGCGGCGGGCGTATTGCTGATCGGGTTGGGCTGCGAATCGAACCAGCTCGACGCGCTGATCGAGGCCGTTCCGCAACAGGCGCGCGCCAGGGTCCGCACCCTGTCGTCCCAGGCAGCGGGGGACGAGCTGGCAGAGGCGGGCGCGATCATCGACGCGATGGTGATCGAAGCTGCGCAGGCCCTCCGCGAAAACCTGCCGCTCGGTGCGCTGGTCGTCGGGTTGAAATGCGGCGGGTCGGACGGCTTTTCGGGGCTCACCGCCAATCCGTTGCTCGGCCGGTTCAGCGAACGGCTGGCGGCTGCGGGCGGAACCCCGATCCTCACCGAAATTCCCGAGATTTTCGGGGCTGAACAGGCGCTGCTCGACCGGGCAGTCGATGGCGAGGTCTTTGCGCGCGCCGCCGATCTCGTGAACCGGTTCAAGCGCTATTATCTCGATCAGGGCCTTCCGGTTTCGGAAAACCCGTCGCCCGGCAATATCGCGGGCGGCATTACCACGCTCGAGGAAAAATCCGCCGGTGCGGTGCAGAAGGCGGGCACGGCTCCGCTCACCAGCGTGATCGGTTATGGCGCGCAGGCGGTCACGCCGGGCCTCGCCCTGCTGGAGGCCCCCGGCAACGATGCAGTCTCCTCGACCGCGCTGACGGCTGCCGGTGCGACCCTGGTGTTGTTCACTACCGGGCGCGGGACGCCGCTGGGCTTCCCGGCGCCGACGGTCAAGATCGCCTCGAATCGTTCGCTGGCAGAGGCCAAGCCGCACTGGATCGATTTCGACGCTTCAGCTGCTCTGGATGAGGGTGCGCAGGCCGTCGACGATGCGTTTCTGGAGGTGCTGCTCGCCATCGCCAGCGGGCGCAGAACGGCTGCGGAACGCGCGGGGCAGCGGGCAATCGCTATCTGGAAAAAGGGTGTGACGCTGTAGCGCATGTCGTCGCGAAGACGCGGCCCCTTGCGGATGACACCGGTTTCCTCTAGGCAATTGAACAAGAGAAGGACGTGAGGATGGGGATGGAATTGACGGTGAGTTCAGAGGTCGATGCCGTGGCGCAGGCCTTTGTCAGCGCACGGCGCGAAGCGCGGGCGCTCAGCGCCTATCCGGGCACCGCGCCTGATGCGCTTGCGGCCGCCTATTCGATCCAGGACCGCGCGATTCATATCGACGGCCGTGCTGTTGCAGGCTGGAAGGTCGGGCGGATCAATCCCCCGCTCGATGGAACGCTGGGCGCCAATCGCCTGTCCGGACCGATCTTTGCCGATAGCGTGGTCGATGCCGCTGCCGGCCAGGTGCCCGACATGCCGGTCTTCGACGGCGGATTTGCTGCGGGCGAGGCGGAAATCCTGCTCCATGTCGCGCCCGGCTTCGCCGGACCCGTGCCCAGCGATGACGATGGCACGCGCGCGATCCTGGACGATGTGCGGCTGGGGATCGAGATTGCCAGTTCGCCTTATGCGCGGATCAACCTCGATGGCCCGGCGGTGACCGTATCCGATTACGGCAACAATGCCGGTATGGTGCGCGGCGCAGAGCTGACCGGCTGGCGCGATCTGGACCTGTGCGCGATTGTCGTGCGCAGCGAGATCGAAGGGGTTGAGGTGGGCGAGGCGACTGCGGCCAACATGCTCGACGGGCCCTATGGCGCGGTGCGCTTTTTGCTGGCCAATCTGATCGAGCGCGGTTTCGATGTATCGAACGGCCTTTGGGTATCCACCGGCGCGATTACCGGCGTGCACGAGATTGCTGTCGGTCAGTCGTTCCGGGCGGAATTCGTCGGCCATGGTGATGTCCGCTGTCGGGTAGTCGCCGCGCAGCCGCGCTGACATCCACGCATGCGATGCGGATCGGCAAGAGCCGGGCGCCCGATTTGGGAGAGTTGAACATGGTTGAAACCGCAGCAACGTCGGCACGGCCCCAGGCGCTCGATGCCGCAGCGGGCAGGGCAGGGCGCTATCGCTGGGTGATCGTTGGGCTGCTGTTTG
>Ga0209278_1002244_pt1 | contig 10911 bp, 11 predicted proteins | sample JI81BgreenDNA_FD_187504 | JGI IMG/M metagenome (GOLD analysis project Ga0209278, IMG submission 187504) | Wastewater effluent complex algal communities from Wisconsin, to seasonally profile nutrient transformation and Carbon sequestration -... | ecosystem: Engineered > WWTP > Effluent > Algae... | reverse complement strand
CCCTTAAATCCCGTACATTGCCTGTTGCCGAACTTCTTCCTTCCTTCTGGCAATCAAATAACCGCAGCGGTGTTCCCCATCAATAATCCAGTGAGTCCGCTCCACAATACAATCCGGCAAAACCGCCGCAAACATTTCCAACTCATTGCCACACACACTCGGAAAAGTTTCAGCAACATTAGAAATCGCGCAATTGTGTTCCATCAACACAAATCGATCGCCCAAACCAGCGCGATCGCCGATCCCAACCTCTACAGATTCTACAGGATAACACTCAGCCATATAACCTTCAGCCCTGCGAAGTTCCATTAGCTTAGTCACCCTCTCTTGCAGCGAACCCGCACCCACCAGCCGCCGATACTCCGTCGCCTTGCGCTGCCACTGTTTTTGCAAGATAGTAATCACTTGCTCGCGGCCGACGGTTTCCGCCAACGTATCCAGGAAAGAGACAGCAAAATCACCATAACGATTCGGGAATCGATCGCGCCCCTGACTGGTAAGCTCATAAATGTGCTGCGGCCGCCCCATACCAGCCTGAACCGACTGATACTGAATCAGCCCCTCCGCTTCCAAATCCTTCAAGTGACGGCGAATCGCCTGCGGACTGATATCCAAAGACTCCGCCAACTCAAGAGCCGTCCCCTGCCCCCCCTTGAGCAAATATTGCAGGATGTCTTGTTTCGTGGAAGTCTGCTGAGTAGTCTCCATCATCTTCACAAAAAATTATTAATTTGACTTTGACAATATCACTATTGTTAATGTAGCTTAAAATATAGTAAAGCAACAAATCTGTTGTTTAACTTCCCAGAGCAGTCCAGCAGAACTCGCTCAAGCCCAGACAGGCATTGCCCCGTCTGCCATCCAGAGAGCATTATCTAGAACACTGAACACGCAAAATAATGAGTTCTACCACAGTCAAAACCTTAGTCAACCAGCCGTATAAATACGGTTTCGTCACCGACATCGAGTCAGACACCATCCCCCGCGGCTTGAGCGAAGATGTAGTCCGCCTGATTTCCGCCAAGAAAAACGAACCGGAATTCATGCTGCAATTCCGCCTCAAAGCATACCGGAAGTGGCTGACAATGACCGAGCCCACCTGGCCCCACGTCAACTATCCCGCGATCGACTACCAACAAATTATCTACTATTCCGCGCCCAAACAAAAGCCCAAAAAGCTCAACAGTTTGGACGAAGTAGACCCGACACTGCTAGAAACCTTCGAGAAACTAGGCATTCCCCTCTCCGAACAGAAGCGGCTGGGAAATGTCGCCGTCGATGCCGTTTTCGACAGCGTTTCAATTGCCACAACATTTAGAGAAAAGTTAGCCAAAGATGGTGTTATTTTCTGTTCCATTTCAGAAGCCGTCAAAGATTATCCCGAATTAATAGAAAAATATCTCGGCAGCGTCGTACCAGTTGGCGACAACTTTTTCGCAGCCCTCAACTCCGCCGTATTCAGCGACGGTTCCTTTGTTTACATTCCCAAAGGCGTCAAATGCCCAATGGAATTGTCAACCTATTTCCGCATCAACAACGGAGATTCCGGCCAGTTCGAGCGCACCCTAATTGTTGCAGAAGAAAACAGTTCTGTGTCTTACCTAGAAGGCTGCACCGCGCCGATGTTTGACACCAATCAACTGCACGCCGCCGTAGTCGAATTGGTAACAATGGACAATGCCGATATCAAATACTCCACAGTGCAAAACTGGTACGCTGGCGATGCCAACGGCAAAGGCGGCATTTACAACTTCGTGACGAAACGGGGTTTGTGTCAAGGAGTCAATTCTAAGATTTCTTGGACACAAGTAGAAACCGGTTCAGCGATTACTTGGAAATATCCCAGTTGCGTGTTAGTCGGCGACAACTCGGTGGGCGAATTCTACTCAGTAGCGCTGACAAATAACAAGCAGCAAGCTGACACCGGCACCAAAATGATCCACGTGGGAAAAAACACTCGCAGCACGATTATTTCTAAGGGAATTTCTGCCGGAAATTCATCCAACAGCTATCGCGGCTTAGTGAAAATGGGGCCTAACTCTAAAGGCTCTCGCAATTACTCTCAGTGCGATTCCATGCTGATTGGCGACAACGCTCAAGCGAATACTTTCCCTTATATTCAAGTGCAGAACCACACTGCTAAAGTCGAACACGAAGCTTCTACTTCTAAGATTGGGGAAGAGCAATTGTTCTTCTTCGCACAGCGGGGAATTTCCGCAGAAAATGCTATTTCGATGATGATTAGCGGTTTCTGTAAAGATGTTTTCAATCAGTTACCGATGGAATTTGCGGCGGAAGCTGATAAGCTGTTGAGTCTGAAACTCGAAGGAAGTGTCGGATAATTTTCGCGGCCGATAAACCCTTCCAGGCCGAGTCCATCGGTGACAACTTAAGCTCCCCGTCCGCCAGGGAATGAATTCCCTGGCTAATAGCTAAAGTCCTCTAAAGAGGACTAATGAGTTTAAAAGTTTTCTTCTCAGTCCTCATAGCGAGGACTTTAGCTTTGAGACAGGGAATTCATTCCCTGGCGGACTATCGGTTTAACGTTAAATTGTCACCAATGGGTACAGGCTAGCAACGAGAAAAAAACTGTAAAGTGCATTGAGGAAAAGGACAAAAATAGATGATTGTTGAAAATAGTCAAGTGGTGCTATCCGTCCGCGATTTAACTGCGAATGTGGAAGATACCCAAATCCTGAAGGGTTTGAATCTGGAAATTAAATCGGGTGAAATTCACGCGATTATGGGCCCGAACGGTTCGGGGAAAAGCACTTTATCCAAGATATTGGCGGGTCATCCTGCTTATACGGTAACGGGCGGAGAAGTTACTTTTCTCGGTCAAAATTTGCTGGAATTAGCGCCGGAAGAACGCTCTTTGGCTGGCGTGTTCCTCGCTTTCCAATATCCTTTAGAAATTCCCGGCGTTAGCAATCTGGATTTCTTGCGCGTGGCTTACAATGCTCACCGCAAACATCGCGGCTTGGAAGAATTGGATGCTTTTGATTTCCAAGATTTAATCGAGGACAAGCTGGATATTGTCAAGATGAATGATTCTTTTTTAGGCCGCAGCGTAAATGAGGGTTTTTCCGGTGGCGAGAAAAAGCGGAATGAAATTTTGCAAATGGCGCTGTTGGAACCGAAGTTAGCTATTTTGGATGAGACTGATTCGGGTTTGGATATCGATGCTCTCAAGATTGTCGCCGGCGGTGTGAATCAGTTGTCAACTGCTGAGAATTCGATGTTGGTGATTACTCACTATCAGCGGTTGCTGAATTACATTATTCCTGATTTTATTCACGTCATGGAAGCCGGTAGAATTATCTTGACTGGCCCGAAAGAGTTGGCGCTCGAATTGGAAGAGCGCGGTTATGACTGGGTTGTGGAAGAGGAAGCAGCAGGAGTGGGCGCGCGATGATGAATACGCAAGTTGCTAGTAGGGAAATGTTTTTGACTGATTTGGTGAATCAGTGCGGCAAGTTGGGCGCAGCTAATAAGGAAAGTTCTGCTTACGGGTTGCAGGATTTGCGGGATGCGGCGACTGAATACGTGCTTTCTTCGACTTTTCCGACGGTGAAGGATGAAGAATGGCGCTTTACTGATTTGTCGTCGGTGTTGCAAATTCCTTTTCATATACCCCAGAGCAATCAGTCAAAAGTTAAGCTGGCTGATATCATTATGCCAGTGAAAAACAAGGCAGATTTACCATTAAGATTGGTGTTTGTCAACGGGTTTTATGCGCCGGATTTGTCAACGGTGGAGTCGTCGGTTTTTCCGAATTTGCCGATCGACTTTTACGCAGGTAATCTATCCAATGTACCCGAAAAATATCAAGGGCGCATCAGCGATGTTTTGAGCAAGCACAGACAGCAAACCGAGGTTTTTACCGCGCTGAATACTGCGGGTTTGGCGGATTCTGCGGTGGTGTTCGTGCCGGCCAATATGTCGATCGAACTTCCGATTCACTTGCTGTTCCTGACAGCGCCCGGTGCATCTGGCACGATGTCCCAGCCGCACTGCTTGGTCATAGCTGAGCCTGGAAGCAATGTCACGCTAGTTGAGGATTACGCAACTATCGGTAATGTACCAGCGTTTACTAATGCTGTAACGGATGTTATTGTCGGCGAAAACGCCACTGTGAATCACGTTCGGCTGCAGCGGGAAGGTGGAGAAGTTGTTCATATCGGCAAAAGTGCGATCGAACAATCTCGAAATAGCCGTTATACTTGTCATGCTATCAGCTTGGGAGGCAAAATATCGCGCCACAATTTAGAAGTTTTTCAGCGCGGCGAAGCCACCGAAACAACTTTAAACGGCTTAACCGTAGCCTTTGGCGAACAGTTATCAGACACTCACAGTGTAATCGATTTCAATCACCCCCACGGTACAAGCCGCCAATTGCACAAGTGCATTATTGGCAACAAAGCTCGCGCTGTATTTAACGGCAAAGTTTTCGTTCGCAAAGCCGCCCAATTGACAGATGCCGGACAATTGAGCCGGAATTTGTTGCTGTCGCCGAGAGCTCGCGTAGATACCAAACCGCAGTTGGAAATTGTCGCCGACAACGTTAAATGTTCCCACGGTGCAACTGTCAGTCAATTAGAAGATGATGAACTTTTCTACTTGCAAAGTCGCGGTTTGGATTTAGAAAGAAGTCGCTATTTGCTAATCGATGCTTTTGCGGCGGAAATGCTCAATCAATTACCGATTCTTGGAGTGGCGAAAATGCTTTCTACCTGCGTGGCCGTCCAAGGATAACTCATAAATATGAGGACACAGAGGACACAGCAGTGCTGTGTCCCTACAACATCTTGCACCATTTTTAACAGCCTGTAGGGGCGGGTTTCACGAATAATAATTGCCTCAAACCAACAATCTCGTAAACCCGCCCCCACCCAACGACAAATCACTAACTTCAAAAAATATGACACTTATTCAAGAAAAAACACTTGCCTCAAAAGTTCGCGGCGACTTCCCAATTTTGAATGAAAAAGTTAACGGTAAACCGCTAGTTTATTTAGACAATGCAGCTACTTCTCAAAAACCCCTAGCTGTGCTCAACGCTTGGCGTGATTACTACGGACAATACAATGCAAACGTCCACCGGGGTGCTCACACTCTCAGCGCCAAAGCGACTGATGCTTACGAAGGTGCTAGAGACAAAGTTGCGGCGTTTGTAAATGCGGCGTCGCGGCAAGAAATTGTTTACACTCGCAACGCTACCGAAGCGATTAATTTGGTCGCTTATTCTTGGGGTTTGAGCAATCTGCAAGCCGGAGATGAAATTATCCTGTCGGTGATGGAACACCACAGCAATCTCGTTCCCTGGCAAATGATGGCTCAAAGAACCGGTGCGGTGCTGAAGTTTGTCGAGTTAACGGAAACTAACGAGTTTGATTTGGAACAGTTTAAAACCCTGATTTCCCATAAAACTAAATTGGTGTCAACCGTTCACGTTTCTAATACTTTGGGCTGCATCAGTCCAGTCAAAGAAATCTGCAAAATTGCCCACAGTTTCGGCGCAAGAGTTTTAATTGATGCTTGCCAAAGCGTGCCGCACATGATAGTAGATGTGCAAGCAATAGATTGCGATTGGCTGGTTGCTTCCGGTCACAAAATGTGCGCTCCGACTGGCATCGGTTTTCTCTACGGTAAGCTGGACTTGCTGAGAGAAATGCCTCCGTTTTTCGGCGGCGGCGAGATGATTGCTGACGTGTTTCTAGATTATTCCACCTATGCCGATTTGCCGCACAAATTTGAGGCCGGCACGCCTGCAATCGGAGAGGCGATCGCCCTCGGTGCAGCAATCGATTATCTTAGTAACATTGGCATGGATAAGATTCACGCTTGCGAAGCAGAATTGAATGCTTATATGTTCCAACAATTGCGGCAAATTCCCGAAATCAAAATTTACGGGCCACAACCAGACAGCAACGGTGAAGGTAGGGCTGCATTAGCGGCATTTACCGCCGGAGAAATTCACCCTCAAGACTTGTCTACCATGTTAGATCAGGAGGGAGTCGCGATTCGTTCCGGGCATCACTGCACGCAAGCTTTGCACCGCTATTTGAACGTTTCATCTACGGCGCGGGCGAGTTTGTATTTTTACAATACTCGCGAGGAGATTGATGTGTTTGTGAAAGCGTTGAAAGAGACGATCGACTTTTTTGGTGGGATTATGGGGTAAGTTAATTAGTGATTGAAATGGCTTTTTTTTGAACCGCAGATGTCGGCGGTTCAAAAAAACAACCCCCTTTTTCATAGTATCTGGGCCTGTGGTAAAATAAAACTAGAGTTTTCTCAGCTCAAGGAGATTTTGAGATGATTGCTACTACTTCAAGTTTAGCCGAACAGAGAACACTGCTAGAAAACATTAGCTGGTCAACCTTTGAAACGTTGCTCAAAGAAATAGGCGATCGCCGAGGTTATCGCATAGCTTATGATAACGGGATGTTGGAAATTATGAGTCCTTTATACGAACATGAAAATCCCAAGATTCAGTCCGATCGCTTCATTTTCATTTTAGCAGAAGAACTCGGCATTGAAATCAAAAGTGCTGGCTCAATGACTCTCAAGCAAGAACAGGCTAAAAAGGGTATAGAACCTGACAATTGTTATTATATTCAAAGTGAACCAGCAGTCAGAGGCAGGCAAGAACTAGACTTAGAAACTGCCCCACCGCCCGACTTGGCAATTGAAATAGATATTACCAGCAGTTCAATTAATAAGTCAGGAATTTACTCGGCACTTGGCGTACCCGAACTCTGGAGATATAACGGGCGAGTTTTAAAATTTTATCAGTTAGCTTCCGAGGAGTATGTTGAATGCAATTTCAGTATTGCTTTTCCCTTTTTATCATCAACAGAAATGAGTAGGTTTTTTGAGCAGACTAAAACAATGGGAGAAATTGCATTACTGAAATCATTTAGAATTTGGGTTAGGGAAAAAATCTAAAGCGGTGAATATCGCCCTTTCGTCCATCCGCGTTCATTGTGGCACGGGCGTCCCGCCTGTGAAAAAGATGCGGTTTAACAAAAGAGCGATCGCCCAACTAAAACTCCCTAATTTCAGGATAAACAAACTGATAACCCGCCGCCTTAATCTTTTGATTCGACACGCTAGCATTATAAGGCCGCACACTAGGACTTCCATCCCAAGAAACTTTAGGCAAATTATTAGCTTCAAAAATGCGATCGAGCAATTCGCCACTGGATAGCGACACATCCCCGACTAAATTGTAAATTCCCTGCAATCGATTTTCCAAAGCAAACGTTAACCCCCCAACAATATCATCTCGATGCACCCAATTAGTAGCATCTTCCCCCCTACCGGGACGAGTGCTCCCAGCCCAGCCTCTAAAGATTTTAACTAATTCTCGCCCTGGCCCATAAATTCCTCCCAAACGGAGAATGCAGACTTGAAGATTGGGACTAGATGCTGCTAATAAAACCTGTTCTGTTTCTGCGAGAATTTCACCGTTTGGATTAGCAGGCGCGACGGGGGATTCTTCATTTACCAATTCACCTTGGCGATCGCCATACACAGAATAAGTACCCGTATAAATAACCTGCTTGACTGTCGGTATCTGCTGTAAAACCGCTACTAAAGTTGTCGCAGTATCTAAATAACTTTCCCGATAAGCATGAGGATTTGGAGCACCTACGCACAGCATAACAGCATCTTGTTCTTGCAGTACAGCCCTCATTGCATCTTTGTCATTTCCTTTGAGCACGGCTACCCGCTGCGCGACACCCTCCAACTCAACTACTCGCGTCGCCGTGGTAGTTGTCGCCGTCACGGTACAATCAGATTTGCCACGTAAATGTTTGGCTGTCGCAGTACCCACATAGCCGCAGCCGACGATCGCAACTTTCATAAAAAATCCTCCATTGTTTCATGCTGTCTAAAATTATTGCCGGTTTCTGAAATCATGGCGCGCTGAGTTTTGTGGTAAAATGCAAAGCATCGTTATCAATCGGAGTAGCATCATGTCCGAGAGAGATATTTTTGCCACCTCCTCAGAAAGCGAACTTTTAGCTTTTTATGGTTCTTTGTTTGCGATCGCAGCCGCCGATGGTTCCGTTGATATTGACGAACTAGATTTGTTGTTTAAAACCATAAATTTAGACAAATTTTCTGACTCTGCAAAAACTCAAATCCAATCCTACACAGCCAGTCCCCCATCACTGGGCGACTGTTTGCAAACACTCAGCCATTCACAACAACCGCTGCGTTTGGGAGTCATGTATTTTTTAATTAACATTGCTGGCGCAAATAAGACGCTGCATCCGGCAGAAAGCGAGGCGATCCAATCCGCAAAAAAACTGCTGGCGGTTTCCGACTTGCAAATCCAAGCCATGCAGGAATTCATCAAGGAAAATGGGTCTGAAACCCCGTCCTTGTAGGACGGCTTTACATAGATATTTGTTAAGACGTACTATTTCACATAAGACGTGCTATTATGTAAAGCAGCACATTTAAGGTAAATATGACATTAAAAGCCTTCAGCTACCGATTCTACCCAACGCCAGAACAAGAAAGTTTGTTGCGACGTACTTTGGGTTGCGCCCGTTTAGTCTACAACCGTGCTTTAGCAGTAAGAACTGAAGCTTGGTACACAGAACAGAAACGGGTAGGGTATGCTGAGACTTCTTCAATGTTAACCGAATGGAAGAAAACTGAAGAACTAGATTTTCTTAACGAAGTTAGCTGCGTGCCATTGCAACAATGCTTGAGACATTTACAAGCGGCTTATACCAACTTTTTTGATGGACGGGCAAAATATCCTAACTTCAAAAAGAAACGCAATGGTGGTAGTGCAGAATTCACTAAGTCAGCGTTCAAATTTAGGGATGCACAAGTCTACCTAGCAAAAAGCACCCAAGCATTGCCAATTCGCTGGAGCCGGACATTACCTAATGGTGCGACACCATCAACTATTACAGTAAAGCTTGCACCATCAGGCAGGTGGTCAGTTTCTCTGCTGGTAGATGTTGAAATTGAAAAGTTACCCAAAACAGGTGATCAAGTCGGTATTGACTTGGGAATTACAAGCTTGCTTGCTTTAAGCACTGGTGAAAAGATTGCCAATCCCAAAGGATTTAAGACAAAGTATCGCAAGCTCAGAAGAGCGCAGAAAGCTTTAATCCGTAAGCAAAAGGGATCAAATAACCGTTACAAAGCACGGCTCAAAGTAGCGAAAGTGCATCAACAAATTACTGATGCAAGAAAAGACTATCTTCACAAGTTAACGACGCGGTTGGTGCGTGAAAACCAAACCATCGCCGTAGAAGACTTAGCTGTGAAGAATATGATTAAAAACCCCAAACTTGCCGCTTCTATAAGTGATGCAAGTTGGGGCGAATTGGTCAGACAACTTGACTACAAGTGTGATTGGTATGGTCGCACTTTAGTTAAGATTGACCGCTGGTTTCCGAGTTCTAAACGATGTGGAAATTGCGGACACATCGTTGACAAGTTGCCGTTGAATATTCGGGAATGGGATTGTCCTAGTTGTGGGACGCACCATGATCGTGATATCAATGCGGCGAAGAACATTTTGGCGGCAGGGCTTGCCGTTTCAGTCTGTGGAGCGACTGTAAGACCCCAACAGAGTAAATCTGTTAAGGCTGGTGCGAAACTCCCTAGGGGACAGAAGCAGAAACCTAAGTCGTGAGTCTTAGGAATCCTCGCCCTTATAGGGCGGGGTGGATGTCAACGCAGACATGAAACAAATACGGGAGGCCGCGCCCAATAAAAATCAGGTTTCAGCATCTTTCAATTCTGCTGTTTACCAGCTTAAAACTAAGGGCATTCCTCTCGATGTGATCGACCGAAGAGAAACCACAACACACCTCAGCAACCCCCAAATTAACTATTCAGATGAAAGTTTTTGGGCTAAACTTAAAAACTTTGCTTTAACCGCAGGAAGAGAAGTAGTTGAAAAAGCTTTGATTCTCTACTATACGGCTCAAAACCCAAACGTGCCTGCTTGGGCAAAAGGAGTTGTAGTTGGAGCTTTGACCTATTTTATATCTCCTGTCGATGCGATTCCCGATATATTAGTCGGCATCGGATTTACCGATGATTTAGGAGTATTGCTGGCGGCAATAGCTACTGTTTCAGTATACATTAATGCTGATACTAAAGAACAAGCAAAACAAAAAATGAAAGATTGGTTTGGCAAATAATATTAGAAGTCAGTAGTCAGTAGTCAGTAGTCAGTAGTCAGTAGTCAGTAGTCAGTAGTCAGTAGTCAGTAGTCAGTAGTCAGTAGTCAGTAGTCAGTAGTCATTAGTCATTAGGAATAATTACCAATTACCAATTACCAATTACCGATTACCAATTACCAATTACCGAGTTCAGTCTTTAATCGGCTTACCATCTCGATTGACAATACGGCTTTCACCATCCTTAGCCGTGACATTTTCATAAACCCCTTCATCCCGCTTCACGTACTTGCTGAACCCCTGATTTTTATAATCGGTGTCGGATGTCGGCTTCATCAACCTCGGAGCGCTCAGCAGTCGGCGTACCGGCGCATCTGCGGGAGTCTCCCCGGGTTCGCGCTTCGCCAACTCGCACAGTTGGCCCCAAGTCGAAACTTCCAGGTTCATGCTGTGCCAAACTTCTAACTGCTGGTTGTTTTCGGGACACAAATAATCGTATACAGGCATACTAAGAATCTCGTTTGCAACTACTAAAATTACTAATTGCACGGTTATTGAGAATATTATAGCTCAACATTACTAATAATTCAACCCTAAAAATTAAACTTTACTATTTTTAACGGTTGTTGAAACCATAAATCAGCTATATTATTAACCCTGTGTGCTTGCTCCCGGATGCGATCGAGACAAAGCCCAAAAGTACGCTACCCTGAAATCCTCTGACTCGATCGCACGATCGACGGCT
>Ga0209278_1002243_pt1 | contig 10913 bp, 12 predicted proteins | sample JI81BgreenDNA_FD_187504 | JGI IMG/M metagenome (GOLD analysis project Ga0209278, IMG submission 187504) | Wastewater effluent complex algal communities from Wisconsin, to seasonally profile nutrient transformation and Carbon sequestration -... | ecosystem: Engineered > WWTP > Effluent > Algae... | reverse complement strand
GCGGTACGGAAGCTGCTTTGGAACGGGTGAGCGGCATCGTGACGGCGTTGACTATCGCTGATTTGCCGACGCTGCTGTGGTGGAAGGCGAATCCTGATGCCGATCGAGGTTTGTTCCAGCGGCTGGCGGCAGTTAGCAGTTCTGTGATTGTTGACTCTAGCAGCTTTGCTGAGTGTGAAGCTGAATTGCTGTTGATGCAAAGTCTGATCGAGGAGGGAATTCCGATCGCGGATCTGAATTGGCGCCGGTTGGCCGCATGGCAGGAGTTGGCTGCTGAGGCTTTTGACGCCCCGGAACGTCGCGCTGCGATTCGGGAAATCGATCGGGTGACGATCGATTACGAACAGGACAATTCTACTCAAGCGCTGATGTATTTGGGTTGGCTGGCGAGCCGGCTTCAGTGGCGTCCGGTTGCTTTCAAACAGGAAGAGGGCGATTACCACATCAAGCGAATTAAATTCGCGGGGCCGGACGAACGGGTTATCGAAGCCGAGTTGGCTGCTATTCCTACTGCTGATTCGGGTGATGTCGCGGGCGATTTGATTGCTCTGCGTTTGAATTCTACAAACGAAAAGGCTGACTGCGGTACGGTTCTGTGTTCGGAAGCGGGCGGCTGTATGCGGATGGAAACAAAGGGTGGCGCTCAAACCGATCGGTTTAACCAGGTGAGTCCTCTGTTCGATCAGGTGACGGAACAGTTGCTGGGCCAGCACTTGCAGAGTTGGGGCCGAGATGTGCTTTACGAAGAAAGTTTGGCAGTGACGGCTCAAATGCTGAAGTTGGCTAAGCGGTAAAGAGAAGTTCGGCAACGGATTGTGTAGCGGATGTAACGGATGTAGCGGATGTAACGGATGTCAGTCCGAGGGAAGTCGGAAGAAGGAAGAAGGAAGAAGGATTGAGTTAATATTCAGTGGGGCAGGCAATGTCTGCCCTACTTTTTTAGAAGTTGTGAGTTAGAAGTTATGAGTTTGAATTAATCATATTCTTTGATTCAAAACGTTAAATTACTTCCAAAAAGCCACAAAATTACCTCTCTTCTTCTCCTTCTTCCTTCGCGGTATTCGCGTCTTCGCGGTTCGTTAAATAGGTATTAGTTGACAAGTTTGAGACCAATACTCATAACTTTATCAGTTGTCTGCTTTCTGTATTTTTTGTGAATAAATTAGAACTATGAGTTTAGTAATTGCTGGCGAACGCAGCGGTGCGGGAAAGACTACTGTAACGATCGCCCTTTTAGCTTATTTAATCCGTCGCGGCTTGAATGTTCAATCTTTTAAGGTGGGTCCCGATTACATTGACCCGATGTTTCATGCTTTTGTCACCGGTCGCCCCTGTCGCAATTTAGACCCGGTATTAACGTCTGAATCTTATGTAAAAAAGTGTTTTTCTCGTCATATTCAAGATGTCGATTATGCCTTAGTTGAAGGGGTGATGGGACTCTTTGATGGAGTGAGTCGAAGGAATCAGGAATCAGGAAGGCACGACACGGATTTTGACACGGATACACGGATTAATTATCGAAAAGAAGCAGGCAATTATGATTTTTCCTTTGCTTCTACGGCTCATGTTGCTTATTTGCTGAATTTGCCGGTATTGTTTGTGATAGATTGCAGCAGGCTCTCTGGTTCTGTGGCTGCGATCGCCCACGGTTTCCGTTCTTTTAACCCTGAACTTAAATTCGCTGGTTTGGTGCTGAATCGGGTGGCGAGCGATCGACATTTGGAACTGCTTCAAGATGCTCTAAAACCGCTCAATTTACCTATTTTGGGGGTTTTGCGTAGGGATGAGGCTGTTACTATTCCCGATCGACATTTGGGTTTGATTCCTGCTGAGGAGTTGCCGAATCTTCATGCTGCGATCGATAAACTGGCTGATTTGGCTGCTGTTAGTTTTGACTGGGAGCAACTTTTGCCTTTGTTGGCTGCAACTCGAAATGAGGGGTCTGAGCAACTTTTGGGTAGGCACGGTCTCCCTTCGGGAATTATAACTCAAAAAGATGATGTTGTCAACTGTTTGGGAAAACAATTTGGAGTGAGGATTGCAGTTGCGCGCGATCGGGCTTTTAATTTTTACTATCAGGACAATCTTGATTTGTTGGAAGAGTTGGGTGCCCAGTTGGTATTTTGGAGTCCCCTTGATGACTCGGTGTTTCCTGACAATGTGCAAGGGTTATATTTTGGTGGCGGTTTTCCCGAAGTGTTTGCTCAAAAATTGAGCGGTAATGTTTTAATTCGGGATGCGGTAAGAAGGGCGATTTTTTCGGGAATGCCGACTTATGCGGAGTGCGGCGGTTTGATGTATTTGTGCGATTCTATTGTAGACTTCGATGGCATTTCTTGGCCAGGGGTGGGTGTGTTGGAAACTGCTGCTGCGATGGGTAAGCGTTTGACGCTGGGATACCGAGAAGCTGTGGCGGTGAGGGATAGTTCGGTGTTAACTGCTTTTGATGAGGTTTGGGGACATGAGTTTCATCGATCGCATTTAACTGTGGAACCGAGTAATCCAGTTTATCACAGTTGGAGGTATGGGAAGCGGGGGGAGGTTGAGGCGGTTGCTGAAGGTTGGGGAGTTTGTCAGGTGCACGCTTCTTATTTGCATTTGCATTGGGGTGCTCGGCCTGATATTCCGGTTCGTTTTTTGCAGCAGTGTGCTGATTTTTATTGTAAGGGTGTTTTGGGCGATCGAGAAAGCGAACTGGATTTTTTTATTTAATTAACCGCAGAGGGCACAGAGAAGAGAAGAGAGAGGAGTTACTGTATTAAAATGTTTTTGATGGAAAGCAGGGAGGGGGTGTTGGGATTTATGAGCGAATCAATTTCGACTAAGCAGTTGTTTGCCCAATGGGTGACACGGGAGAATTTTCGGAGTTACGGTCAAGTTATCTTTACGGCTATTGATGGCAAGTCTTTCGATGCTGAGGATGCTCAGTTAAATTTGCAAAATGGTGTTCCTAGATTTTACATTATGCGGCTCCATAAGGAAGGTCGCAAGTTTCGCAAAATTACGCGGCACGTTCAATGTACTCAGTGTTTGGGTTCTTTGGATGGGAAGGATTGGTTGATGGCGGTTGCGCCTCCTGGGGCTAGCGATAAACCGAGTTTAGAGGATATGGCTGCTTTTCGGATTCCGGGCAATTGTTTTATTAAGTTAGATGTGGGGACTTGGCACGCTGGGCCTTATTTTGATGCGGATTTTGTTGATTTTTACAATCTGGAATTGAGCAATACTAATGTGGTTGACCATTTTACTTTTGATTTTGTGAAAAATCACAATCTGGAGTTTGAGATTGTCTGAATTTAAGAAAAATTTATCGTAGAATTTTGATAGTATATCAACGAAGCTGATTATACCTGCTTAACAGTGTTTAATAGTTTTGGGAGAGGTCTAATAATTATGAATTATCCACTCTATTCTCTTTTGATTTTACCATATACGCGCCGGGAACTCCCTGGATGGGGAAAATTGATGACACTCACAGGGGTGTACCGGGATGATTTGTGGAAAAATGCTCCTATACGGGAGATTCGAGGCAAGTTCCACGGTTATCGGATGGCGATGGATCTTTCCAAGTGGAACGATCGCATGAGCTATTTTTTAGGCCGTTATTATGACTTGCCCACGCAACTTTTCATCCAAAATGCTGTACAGCCTGGGGACAGTTTTATTGATGCGGGGGCAAATACGGGCATGATTACTCTTTTGGCTGCTTATCATACAGGAACAACGGGATGCGTACACTCTTTTGAACCAAATCCTCTGGCGTTTCAAACATTAAAAGCTGCGGTAACAGACAATGAATTGCAGAAAGTTTCTCTGCACCAGTGTGGGCTTTCTAACGAGCGAAATGAACTGACACTGACAGTGCCTACAGATGTTACTGGTTTGGGTACTTTCGCTCAACTCCCAGAAAAAGATCGAAGTCTGATTTCTAATCAGTATCAAGTACCTGTGTATCGCGGAGATGAAATGCTCCCAGATAATCTTCCTGGTGCTACTTTTATTAAAATTGATGTGGAGGGGTTTGAGGTGAATGTGATTAAAGGTTTCTCCCAAACGCTGCAAAAGCTTCGCCCTGCGGTGTTGACAGAAGTTGTAGGAAGTCATCTGGAACGGGCTGGTTCAAGTGTAGCAGAACTTTGCTCTGTGATGGGTGACTTTGGCTATGAAGCTTTTAACTTGGAGGCGAAACGGGAAGGTTTGGGCCATCGGTTACAATTGTCTAAAGCGCAAGGAGGAAAGATGACTGATGATGTGGTTTGGCTGTATTCTGAGAGTCCTTTATTTTCTCGCCTGCAACAGTGGATGACACACTGATATTGCAGAGGATAAGAATTGCAAGTGCAGGGAAATCTAGGCTGATTTCCCTTTGTTTTAATACGATCGCTGTCCACGGTGCTAAAACTCTCTATCTGGGAGATGATAATTATGGGATAGAGGCGGGGAAACCTGCAAATTTGATTGTGTTGGATGCTGAGGATTGTTATGATGCAATTAGGAGGCGCGCTGCGGTTCGATATGTGATTTCGCGGGGTAAGTTGCTCGCGGAAACTGCACCTGCTAAAATGAGTTTTTATGGTATTTGACAAACAATATTTGAAGCTGTTAAATTGTGAATCAAGGTGCTATTCCCGATGAGAGTCCGAGAAATTTGCAGGAGCAACTGCTACTGCAAGATGCTAAGGCTGGTAATTCTAGAGCTATTCAGGGCGGGCCTGACGATATACTAGGGGATGTTTCCAGATTGGTTGCCCTCTATGGAGGTAATCCCGAAGACTGGTACAAAATAACTAGCATTCAGGCTTTTACAATTAATGTAGCTTCCGTACAAGTCCACTGGTTTGAAAATGCAAAAATTTTCCAACAAGTTGAATTAAAGTTTAAACGACAATATCCTAAAATAGCACCTAAGAATTTATAGGTAGACAAGTTATGATTGTTCGCTGTATTGCTAATACTGGGGAAGTTCTACCGGAAAATTATATCGATCCGGCAAGAGGTTATACTAAAAAGGTTGAATTGCCGTTGACTGTTGGCAAGGAATATGTTGTTTATGCAATCCGATCGTGGCAGGGAATAGTTTGGTACTATATTTGTGATGATAATTACAGTTATTATCCTATACAGACTCCGGCACCGCTGTTTGAAGTAGTTGATAACCGAGTTTCTAAGTATTGGCAGTTTATGCTTGACCCGAATGGGGTGTTAAGGTTTGCTTTTGAGCAGTGGTTTACTGACCCTTGTTTTTATGATAAGCTGACGGATCAAGAAGAGGCGGAGGTTGAGATTTTTGAGAAGGTTAAGGAATTGATGGATGCTGAGGACTTTTCTTTGCCTCCGCTGGATGTGGCCGTTGAGAAGTTGCGGGAAACTGTCAGTGTTTGAGTGGAAAAGTGCGAGAGTCAATTTATTTTGTTAACCAGCTTGACTCACACACCTCCAAATAGTATAAAATATCAAGTAGCAGAATCTTGTGAAATAAAATGGACGAAAAAGTTGAAATCAATAGAAGCTATGAGACACTAGACGGCGATGATGATGTTTTGTTATTGGGTCAAGCTACTTTTACGGTTCGCCGATTTAAAGAGCTAGCCTCCAGTAAGTTTAACAAGATAATGCTTCAGACTTATGTAGCAGAAACAAACCAACGTGAGAAATCGATAATTCAGTGGATACAATATCTGTCGATTAACGAAGAAACAAAAATTATGGGAGGGGATATAAACTGGAAATCGCCTCCAGAAGGAATTGATTGTCAAATTCTAAGAATTGGTTCCAAGGGTTGGCAAAAAGGAAAGCTTCAAATAGAACTTAATCAAACTTTGCAGTCTTGGCAAACGCAAGTCTGTATAAAGTTTTGTCCTGATGAACCACCCGATCAAAAATCGCCTCTAGATGATATCAGACAATCCGAGGAATACAAAAAACTGCTCGAAAATAACTGACAACCAGACGTGGATTAGTCTAAAATAATCGATCGCACTTATATCTGAACCTTAGATTTTCAACCGCAGATGAGGGCAGATGTACGCGGATGAACGCTGATGTTGTTTGGGATGGACTAATGACAAATATAGAAGAATATGTCGATCGCACCGCTGAACTGATAAACTTACCCTTAGACCCGGAACATCGGCCCGGTGTTGTGGTAAACTTCGAGAGAATAGCTGCGATCGCCCGACTCGTTACTGAATTCCCCTTACCCCCAGAAGTAGAAGTCGCGCCGGTATTTGAACCTTAGATTTTGAACCGCAGATGAACGCAGAGGAACGTAAATTTTTAGCACAAGCGGATGCAGTCGCCACAGCATCAGCGGTTAAAAGTGGTAAAATTACAGCGACAGCGGTTGTGACTGCGGCATTAGAACGAATTGCCGATCGAGATAACGTCCTCAATTGCTTTACTGCAATCACTGCATCAAGCGCACTCGCAGCAGCCGAAAATATAGATAATTCGATCGCAAATAACCAAAACCCAGGCCCTTTAGCAGGCGTTCCCTTCGCTGTTAAAAACCTGTTTGATGTCGGCGGAATTACTACTCTAGCTGGGTCAAAAATCAACGCTGACAATCCGACCGCTACCCAGGACGCGGCCGTGGTCGCCCGACTCAAACAAGCCGGTGCTGTGCTCGTAGGTACTCTCAACATGGATGAGTACGCCTACGGTTTCGTCACGGAAAACAGCCACTACGGCCCGACTCGCAATCCCCGCGATACTGCGCGCATCGCTGGCGGTTCCAGCGGCGGTTCCGCAGCAGCAGTCGCCGCCGGTTTAGTACCCATCACCCTCGGTTCTGATACTAACGGTTCCATCCGCGTACCGGCTGCTTTGTGCGGTGTCTTTGGGTTTAAGCCTACTTACGGCCGTTTGTCCAGGGCTGGCGCTTATTTATTTTCGGGTAGTTTGGATTGTGTGGGGCCGTTTGGCCGATCGATCAGAGATATGGCGCTGTTGTACGATATCCTACAAGGCCCTGATTCTCGTGACCCAGTTTGCACTCAACGCCCGCCAGAACTTTGTTCGCCGCAGTTAAATCAAGGCATCGAAGGATTGCGAATTGCTGTTGCTGACGGGTATTTCGCCACAGGGGCCGAACCGGAAGCAATGGATGCTGTAGAAATAGTTGCTAAAGCATTGACAAATGTCTTGGATTGTGGTAATGACACACAAAAAACAACAAACCCCCCAAAAATAGGGGGGCTTGCGACTGTCAGCATACCGGAATCCGATCGCGCCAGGGCTGCTGCATTTATCATTACCGCCTGCGAGGGCGGAAACTTGCATTTAGACAATTTACGATCGCGCCCTCAAGACTTCGATCCTGCCACGCGCGATCGTTTTTTAGCGGGAACCCTGATCCCTGCGACTTGGTACTTGCAAGCGCAGAGATTCAGACAGTGGTACCGCGATCGAATTCGCGAAATATTCCAACAAACAGACATCATCCTCGCACCCGCCACCCCGATAGCAGCCCCTGAAATTGGCGTCGAGAAAATGGTAATAGCCAGACAAGAAACAAGAGTGCGTCCCAATCTCGGACTGTTCACCCAACCCCTATCATTTATTGGCTTGCCCGTTCTTTGCGTGCCCGTACAGCGGCCCGGCGCTTTGCCCTTGGGGGTACAAATTATTGGTGCTCCCTACAGCGAAGCGGTGATTCTCCGAGTCGCTGCGGTACTAGAATCGCAAGGCATTATATCTGCCGAATCAATTTAGTGCTAATAATTCTAGGGTTTGTTGTTGCGGTGGAAGCGTCTCTTAGTCCTTCTGGCAATAGCTTTGCGCTTCTGCTTTTCCAACGGGGTTTCAAAGTGGCGGTGCTTTCTCATGTCGGGGAAAATGCCCGCTTTAGAAACTTGTCGCTTAAACCGTCGTAGGGCTGACTCAATCCCTTCATTTTCGCCTATTACAACTTGGGTCATTATTTCTCCTTTTGTTCGGTAGATCAAGTTTTATCATATCAAGCTTTTTGGCCGCGCGACCTGTTGAAGGTCGGGCGATCGACCAAAACCCCAAAATTATACCAAATCCGCTGCCATCACGGCTCTTGATTCTTTAGTCTCCACAGGCAGACTTTGTATGTCAAGGCGCCAATTATATTCCCGCGGTTGAATCAGTTTGGGCTACCAACTGATTTTCCTGCCGCAGGTAAGCTTGAATAAACGGCTCTAATTCGCCGTTCATTACATCTGCGATGGCGGTTGTTTCCACTCCAGTACGCAAATCCTTGACCATTTGGTATGGGTGAAAAACATAATTGCGAATTTGGTTGCCCCAAGCTGCCTCTACCATGTCGCCGCGAATCTCGGCAATTTCCGAAGCCCGCTGTTCCTTAGCAACCACCAACAGCCTAGCCTTGAGTAATGCCAAAGCTTTTTCCTTGTTTTGCAACTGACTGCGTTCCTCTGTACAGCGGACAGCCAAACCGGTAGGAATGTGAACGATGCGGACTGCGGTTTCTACTTTGTTAACGTTTTGCCCGCCCTTGCCGCCCGCGCGGGAAGTCGTGATTTCCAAATCTTTTTCTGGAATGTCTAACTTGACGGATCGATCGAGAATTGGCATCACTTCAACGCCAGCAAAACTGGTTTGACGCTTGTCGTTAGCATTAAAAGGTGAAATTCTGACCAAGCGGTGAGTGCCTTTTTCCGATCGCATATAACCGTAAGCGTAACGGCCGACAATTTCCAAAGAAGCCGATTTAACACCTGCTTCCTCTCCCTCGGAAATTTCCATTAAATGTACTTTGTAACCTTGACTTTCCCCCCAGCGGGTGTACATCCGCAGCAACATTTCGGCCCAATCTTGAGCATCTGTGCCGCCGGCCCCGGCGTTAATCGTCAAAACGGCGCCGCCTTCATCGTAGGGCCCGGATAGTAATTGTTGCAGTTCCCACTGGTCGAGTTCGCGGGTTAACCGAGAAAGACTTGATGAGGCTTCTTGGAACAGGGACTCGTCGGCTTCTAACTCCAGCAGTTCTAAAATAGCTTTAGCATCTTCCAAGCTTGTTTGCCAGCCGCGATATTGGTCTAGATGAGATTTGAAGTCATTAAGTTCTTGGAGGGTTTCTTGAGCTCGATCTTGGTCGTCCCAAAATGCTGGTTGGGCGCAGATTTGCTCTAAGTCTTGAATTTTGGCTGTGAGTGCGGGGATGTCAAAGATAGTCCTGGGTTGTACCCAGTCGATCGGACAATGTTTCGATATTGTGTTTGATGTCTAGAACTTCCACTGTGAGTTCTCCTAGTTGTGGGGTGTATTTTTGAGTTTAGCTGAAATTTTGCTCTAAATGTGCAAATCAATTTTTCAGCAGCACACCAGCTTTGATAAATGAGTCAAGTTTGTCGCCCGTGCACTTCGGGGACTGCTGTTGTTTGGATTCCTGTACGGACATCCAAAACTTTGTCGGCAGTTCGCACTGTCGCTGGGAAATTGATATTCCCGAATTTGTTGGTTCTGGACTGTTTTTAGGATTTCGCACTGAATGTCTGCAAGCTGTTGAACTCCTGGTCTTTGCATAATAGCAAACAGTTTGGTTCTCCTGACGCGCTGCTGCAAGCGAGTTACTTTAATGATAGGCGATCGAGTTTGGTTGCGGGCGATCGACAATTGCTCAAATCATTACATCAAAACTTCGACGATCGCATCAAAAGTCGATCGCTACCACATTATAATTTAAGCAAAACCTTCTACTATTTTTCTAGGATTACCACGAAATCCTCAATCATCACATCAAAAGTTTGAGCCAGCTTGTGAACTGCTGCAAAGTCAACCATTGCCATACCCTGAGAACGGGCATAATTGCTAATCGTACTGTAGCCCACGCCCGATCGCTCCGCAACCTCTTTGAGCGTCCATCCCTTCTGGGCCGCCAACTCTCGAACCCGCAACCTTACTAAGCCTTTGCTCATATTCACTATTTACAAAATTTTGGATTTAGTATAATATATCAAAAAGCGATCGCCCCCGGTCATTCGATTTTAGATTTTAGATTTTAGATTTTAGATTGACTCTAAAGATGAATCTGGTAGCTGGAACGTTGGTCGAAAATTTTGCGCCTCTCATGGCAGAAGTCGGGGCTTGTCTCCGTTTTGCGGCGGAGTCAACGAAACTAAAGACGATCGCCAGTTAAAATTAATCCCGACAGATAATTTCTGTCGATCGCACTTAGCAGAGATAGATTTAGCTACCACCACCAGATGCAACTACAATGATATCAGAAAATCAGTTAAGATCGTCAACTATCAGCGCCTCAAAAATTATTCACAAATCGTCGATCGTCAATCCGCGATCGAGATTTGTCACCGAAGAAACAGTAGCACTCCTGTTCAACATATCACCGGAACAGATATACCGGATCGATTGCTGCCACAACGTGGTGTACGTTCATGCCAAAGGCCTGAGTCGATTTGTCAGCTACGCCGATTTCCCCCCAATCTTAGAAGTAAAACCGCCCTGTGCTCAAGATTTTGTCGCCTGGTACAAACGCTGGAAACGGACACAAGCACCAGAATTTTGGACTAAATTCTATACGTACAACTTCAAAGCGGCTGTTTCAGTTGACAGCTTGCTTGAGTGGGGTAAATTAGTAGCTACAGTTAAATCGGTAATTTCCGCATCAGCGCTGCAACAGCTACGAGATGTTTACGCTCAAGAAAAAACATTGATGGAAAAGTTTTAAAGCAGGCGGGGCGGATAAATCGGCAATTGTTGGCCACCAGCAAGATACAGCATATTCCATGTATATGTAGTACACACTATCTTGTAGTAAGCATCGGTGCGTCGCCACCCATCAATCTGCAAGTTCTATTTAAAAGGTCGCAGATCCGCACCCTACATACAGCGGATTCCAGGTTTATAAAGTACACCCCAGAAACCGGGTTTCTTCTGGATTTCTCGCCAGAAACCGGTTTTATTCA
>Ga0209278_1002239_pt1 | contig 10938 bp, 10 predicted proteins | sample JI81BgreenDNA_FD_187504 | JGI IMG/M metagenome (GOLD analysis project Ga0209278, IMG submission 187504) | Wastewater effluent complex algal communities from Wisconsin, to seasonally profile nutrient transformation and Carbon sequestration -... | ecosystem: Engineered > WWTP > Effluent > Algae... | reverse complement strand
AACGCCCTCGGCCCTGATCGCCCTTCGGTTGCAGGCCCGCGCAAAAGCGCATGGATGACATCCGCTGCGCTGCCCAAGCCGCACTCCCGGATACCCGGTCCTCGCTGGCGTAAACGTGTCTTAACCCACCGTTCGCTGCGTGCTGACAGTTTGCGGTACACTCTGCGGCACAGCCAGCGGTACGCCCCGGAATCGGTTCAAAAACCCTGCCGCTTCACGCTTGCAGTGACGTAGTTGCACGAAAGATCCCGCGCCGACAGCGACCACGACCAGCTTACAGGGTTGAAAACCATGCCTTTTTTGTCCACCGGCTCCAGCCCCGCCTTGCGGATCAGGTCATACAGCTCATCCGGAGTGATGAATTTCGCCCAATCATGCGTCCCCTTGGGCAACCACCGCATCACATACTCCGCCCCGATGATCGCCATGACAAAGCTCTTGGGGTTACGGTTCAACGTGGAACAGATCATCAACCCGTTGTCTTTCAACAGAATCTGGCACGCGGTCAGATAGGCCTGCGGGTCCGCCACATGCTCCACCACCTCCATGTTCAACACGATGTCGAACCGCTCCCCCGCCTCGGCCAAAGCCTCTGCCGTGGTGTGGCGATAGTCGATCTCCAGCCCGGATTGCGCCGCATGCACCTGTGCCACGGGAATGTTCCGCGCCGCCGCATCCGCCCCCACGACCGTCGCCCCCAGCCGCGCCATGGGTTCCGACAACAACCCCCCGCCGCAGCCGATATCCAGCAATCTCAATCCCTTGAAGGGTTGCGCCTGCGTCAGATCCCGGTCGAACTCCGCCGCGATCTGCGCCGTGATGTAGTCCAGCCGACAGGGGTTCAGCATATGCAGCGGCTTGAACTTTCCGTTCGGGTCCCACCATTCCGCGGCCATCGCCTCGAATTTCGCCACCTCGGCGGGGTCTACCGTGGTCGTCACCATCTGCCGTCCTCTTCTTTAACTTTGGCGCAAGGATTTTAGGCGTTATATAGGGCGTCGATGGACCAGAGATCAGGCCAAAAGCGCGCAGTCGAATTTCTCTACCCGCCGATCGACCCGTTCGATCAGCGGATCATCGACATGCGCGACGGCCACCGCATCTATGTCGAACAATGCGGCAATCCCGATGGCATCCCCGTCGTGGTGCTGCATGGCGGTCCCGGCGGCGGCTGCAGCCCTGCCATGCGCCGTTACTTCGACCCGTCCGCCTTCCGCGTGATCCTTTTCGATCAACGCGGCTGCGGCCGCTCGCGGCCCCATGCCAGCGTGATCCAGAACACGACATGGCATCTCGTCAACGATATCGAGGTGATCCGCAAGGAACTCGGCATTTCGCGCTGGATCTGCTTTGGCGGCAGTTGGGGCGCCACACTCGCCCTCATCTATGCCATCACCCATCCCGACCGCGTGGCCCACCTCGTCCTGCGGGGCGTCTTCCTGATGACGCGGGCCGAACTCGACTGGTTCTATGGTGGCGGGGCAGGGGCCTTCTTCCCCGAACTCTGGTCACGTTTCGTAAACGCCATCCCGCAGGGCGAACGCGACGATCTGATCGCCGCCTATCACCGCCGTCTCTTTTCCGGCAACGTGATGGAAGAAACCCGCTTTGGCCGCATCTGGGCCAACTGGGAAAACGCACTCGCCTCCATCCACAACGACGGCCCGCTGGGCGAGAGCCCGGCTGAATATGCCCGCGCCTTCGCCCGGCTTGAAAACCACTATTTCCACAACGGCGGCTTTCTTGAGGAAGACGGCTGGATCCTGCGCGAAAGGGCCAAGATCCGGCACATCCCCGCCACCATCATCCAAGGCCGCTACGACATGATCTGTCCGCCCGTTTCCGCATGGAAACTGGCGCAAGGCTGGGATGCCTGTGAAATCCGCCTGATCCCCTTCGCTGGTCACGCCCTCTCCGAACCCGGCATAAGCGAGGGGCTGGTCCGCGCGATGGACGCGCTCCGCCGACCCTGACCGCAAACCCCTTGCAGACTCGCCCCCCGGCGCGTATATGCCCTTGCAACAGCGGTGTCGGGGTCCAAACCCGGCCCCACCGAACCTGACACGCGGGCCGCTGAGCCCGCTTTTTTGTTTCCATCGGAACCCGAATGACCGACCTGATCGCCAAGACCGCCATCGACCGCCGCCTCGCGGCCATCGTCGGCCCCGTCATCGAGGGGCTGGGGTTCGAGCTTGTGCGCATCCGCCTGATGGGCGGCAAGACCCGTATCCTCCAGATCATGGCCGACCGCCCCGAAGGCGGGATCGAAGTGGACGACTGCGCCGCCATCTCCACCGCCGTCTCTGCCGTTCTCGACGTGGAAGACCCGATCGAGGAAAACTACGTCCTCGAAGTGTCCTCCCCCGGCATCGACAGGCCCCTGACGCGGTTGAAGGATTTCGACATGTGGGTGGATTACGAAGCCCGCATCGAAACCACCGAACTCATCGACGGCCGCCGCCGCTTCAAGGGCACGCTGCAAGGCACCGAAGGCGACGAGGTGCTGATCGAAATCGAAGAAGGCGGCGAACCCCTGACCATCGGCCTGAAATTCGATTGGCTGTCGGATGCCAAGCTGATCCTGACCGACGACCTGATCGCCGAAATGCTGCGCCAACGCAAAGCCTCCGGCGTGATCGACGAATCGCAATTCACCGACATCGAAGAATTCGAAGGCGAGGACGAGGGCGACACCGCCCCCGACGCGCCCCAGACGAAACACTGATACCGGGAGTCCCTCATGGCTATCACCTCCGCGAACCAGCTCGAACTCCTGCAAACGGCCGAGGCCGTGGCACGGGAAAAGATGATCGACCCCGATCTGGTGATCCAGGCGATGGAGGAATCGCTCGCCCGTGCGGCCAAGTCCCGCTACGGCAGCGACCTCGACATCCGGGTGAAGATCGACCGCAAGACGGGCCGCGCCACCTTTGCCCGCATCCGCACCGTCGTGGAAGATGAGGCCGTGGAAAACCACCACGCCCAACTCACCGTGAAACAGGCCAAGGCCTACAAGCCCGATCCACAGATCGGAGACGAAATCATCGACGAGGTTCCCCCGGTGGACCTTGGCCGCATCGCCGCTCAATCGGCCAAGCAGGTCATCTTGCAAAAGGTCCGCGAGGCCGAGCGGGATCGTCAGTACGAGGAATTCAAGGACCGCAAGGGTTCCATCATCAACGGCGTAGTAAAGCGCGAGGAATACGGCAACATCATCGTCGACATCGGCCGCGGCGAGGGCATCCTGCGCCGCAACGAAAAGATCGGCCGCGAAGCCTATCGCCCGAACGACCGCATCCGCTGCTACATCAAGGATGTGCGGCGTGAGGCGCGGGGTCCGCAGGTCTTCCTGTCGCGCACCGACCCGATGTTCATGGCCGAACTCTTCAAGATGGAAGTGCCGGAAATCTACGACGGCATCATCGAGATCAAGGCCGTCGCCCGCGATCCCGGCTCGCGCGCCAAGATTGCCGTCATCTCCTATGACAACTCCATCGATCCGGTCGGCGCCTGCGTCGGCATGCGCGGCAGCCGCGTGCAGGCCGTGGTGAACGAACTGCAGGGCGAAAAGATCGACATCATTCCGTGGAATCAGGATCAGGCCACGTTCCTCGTGAACGCCCTTCAGCCTGCCGAAGTGTCCAAGGTCGTCATCGACGAAGAGGCCGGCAAGATCGAGGTGGTCGTCCCCGACGAACAGCTTTCGCTCGCCATCGGTCGCCGTGGCCAGAACGTCCGCCTCGCCTCGCAACTGACGGCCCTCGACATCGACATCATGACCGAGGCCGAGGAATCGCAGCGCCGTCAGGCCGAATTCGCGGAACGCACCAAGCTGTTCATGGACACGCTTGATGTCGACGAGATGATGGCGCAACTCCTCGTCTCCGAAGGGTTCACCAACCTCGAGGAAGTGGCCTATGTCGATGTGGACGAACTGCTGTCCATCGACGGCTTCGACGAAGACACCGCTGCCGAACTTCAGGCCCGTGCCCGCGACTTCCTCGAAGAACAGAACCGCAAGGCTCTGGAGGCCGCGCGCGCGATGGGTGTCGAGGACAGCCTGATCGAATTCGAAGGGCTTACCCCCCAGATGGTCGAGGCGCTGGCGAAGGACGGCATCAAGACGCTGGAGGACTTCGCCACCTGCGCCGACTGGGAACTCGCCGGCGGCTGGACGACCGAGAATGGCCAGCGCAAGAAGGACGAAGGCGTTCTGGAAAAATTCGAGATGTCGCTGGAAGAGGCGCAGCACCTGATCATGACCGCGCGCGTCATGCTGGGCTGGGTCGACCCGACCGAGTTGGAAACGGCCTCTGAAGAGGTCGAAGACGACGAGGAGGCCGAGGCCTGATCTCAGGCCTCGGAAAGCGCACCCATGACGCGGGGTGGCCGGGAAAAGGATCAGGACGGACCGGAACGGAAGTGCATCGTTTCGGGGGAAAGCCAGCCAAAGGCCGGCCTGATCCGTTTTGTCGTGGGCCCCGATGCGATGGTGGTGCCCGACATCCTTGGTCGCCTGCCCGGCCGTGGCATCTATGTCGCGGCAGACCGGGCGGCCATTGACAAGGCGGCGGCAAAGGGTCTTTTCTCCCGCGCCGCACGTCAACCGGTGAAGGCCCCCGAGGGCCTCTCCGATCTGATCGAGGCGCAGCTCCTGCGCCGGGTGATCGACTTCGTGTCGATTGCCCGCAAGGCGGGCGAGGCCGTCACCGGCTACGAGAAGGTGAAGGAATGGCTGGTCAAGGGTCAGGCTAAGGTCCTGATCCAGGCCAGCGACGGGTCGGAACGCGGCAAGACCAAGCTGCATCCACCGGAAGGCGAAAACAGCTTCATCGGCTGTCTTTCCTCGGGGGAATTGGGTTTGGCTTTCGGGCGCGAACGTGCCATACACGCCGCGCTTGCGGCTGGTGGACTCGAACGACGTGTTGTAGAGGAAGCGGCAAGGCTCGCAGGTTTGCGCGGGCATATCGGCGGTTCATCCGCCGCAGAGGAAACGAAGACGGCATGAGCGATACTGACGGCAAGAAACCCCTCGGCTTGGGTGGCGGCGCGCGTGGACCCGGACAGGTGAAGCAAAGCTTCAGCCATGGCCGCACCAAAAGCGTGGCCGTGGAGGTCAAGCGCAAGCGCGTGGTGGTTCCGACGAAACCCGGTGCCGCGGGTGCTGGTGCGACGACCGGCAGCCCGCATCTGGGCGATCCGTCCAAACGCCCGGCAGGCATCTCGGATGCCGAGATGGAACGCCGTCTGGCGGCCCTGAAGGCTGCAAAGGCCCGCGAACAGGAAGACGCCGCCCGCCGCGCCGAGGAAGAGCGCGCGCGTGAGGAAGATCGTCAGCGCCGCCGCGAAGAGATCGAGGCCAAGGAACGCGAGGATCGCGAACGCGAAGCCGCGCTCAAGGCCAAGGCCGAGGAAGAGGAACGCGCCGCCCGCGCAGCGGAAGAGGCGCGCATCGCCGCCGCTGCCGCCCGCAAGGCCGAAATCCTTGGCACCCGCCCGAAATCCGCCGTCGCACCCGAAGCGCCCGCCGCGAAGGCGGCGCCCGCCGCGCCCGCTGCTGCCGAAGAGGGTGGCCGCACTGCCGGTGCCGCCGCCCGCGCTCCCCTTGCCCCGCGCAAGGCCGAACGCGAACGCGACGAACGCGCCACCGACCGCGACCGCGGCAAGGTGAAGGGCGACGAAGGCCGCCGCGCAGGCAAGCTGACGCTGTCCGACGCCATCTCCGATGAAGGTGGTCGCCAGCGCTCTCTCGCCGCGATGAAGCGGAAACAGGAAAAGGCACGTCAGAAGGCGATGGGCTTCGGCCAGAAGGCCGAAAAGCAGGTGCGCGACGTGCAGCTGCCGGAAACCATCGTCGTTTCGGAACTGGCGAACCGTATGGCCGAACGGGCTGCGGACGTGGTCAAGGCGCTCATGAAGATGGGCATGATGGTCACAATGAACCAGACCATCGACGCCGACACCGCCGAACTGGTGATCGAAGAATTCGGCCACAAGGCCGTGCGCGTGTCCGACTCGGATGTGGAACAGGCCATCGAAACCGTTGCCGACCGCGACGAGGACTTGCGTCCGCGTCCCCCGATCGTCACGATCATGGGCCATGTCGACCACGGCAAGACCTCGCTTCTGGACGCGATCCGCAAGGCGAACGTCGTGGCAGGCGAAGCCGGCGGCATCACCCAGCACATCGGTGCCTATCAGGTGAAGACGCCGAATGGCTCGCTCGTGTCCTTCCTCGACACGCCCGGCCACGCGGCCTTCACCTCCATGCGCGCACGGGGCGCGCAGGTGACGGACATCGTCATTCTGGTGGTTGCCGCGGATGACGCCGTGATGCCCCAGACGATCGAGGCGATCAACCACGCCAAGGCCGCCAAGGTCCCGATGATCGTCGCTATCAACAAATGCGACAAGCCCGACGCCAACCCGCAGAAGGTCCGTACGGACCTGCTGCAGCACGAGGTCGTGGTGGAACAGATGTCCGGCGAAGTGCAGGATGTCGAGGTTTCGGCCAAGACCGGCAAGGGTCTGGACAACCTGCTGGAGGCCATCGCGCTTCAGGCGGAAATCCTTGAACTCAAGGCCAACCCGAACCGCGCCGCCTCCGGTGCCGTGATCGAAGCCAAGCTCGACGTGGGCCGTGGCCCGGTTGCAACCGTTCTCGTGCAGAACGGTACGCTGAAGCGTGGCGACATCTTTGTCGTGGGTGAAAAGTGGGGCAAGGTCCGCGCTCTCATCAACGACAAGGGCGAAACGGTCACCGAAGCCGGTCCTTCGGTTCCGGTCGAAGTGCTGGGCCTGAACGGCACGCCCGAAGCCGGTGACGTGCTGAACGTCGTCGAAACCGAAGCGCAGGCGCGCGAGATCGCGGATTACCGCGAGAAAGCCGCCAAGGACAAACGCGCCGCCGCCGGTGCCGCCACGACCCTCGAACAGCTCATGGCCAAGGCCAAGGCGGATCAGGACGTTTCGGAACTGCCGGTTCTGGTCAAGGCCGACGTGCAAGGCTCTGCCGAAGCCATCGTCCAAGCGCTGGAAAAGGTCGGCAACGAAGAGGTCCGCGTCCGCGTCCTCCACTACGGCGTCGGTGCCATCACCGATTCCGACGTGGGTCTGGCCGAGGCGTCGAAAGCCCCGATCATCGGCTTCAACGTCCGCGCCAATGCGACTGCCCGCAGTTCTGCCCAGCAAAAGGGCGTAGAGATCCGCTATTACTCGATCATCTACGACCTGATCGACGACATCAAACAGGCCGCCTCCGGCCTGCTCAAGGCCGAAGTACGCGAGAACTTCATCGGCTATGCGAAGATCCAGGAAGTCTTCCGCATCACCGGCGTCGGCAACGTCGCAGGCTGCCTTGTCACCGAAGGCGTGGCCCGCCGCTCTGCCGGCGTCCGCCTGCTGCGCGACAACGTGGTCATCCACGAAGGCACGCTCAAGACGCTCAAGCGCTTCAAGGACGAGGTCAAGGAAGTGCAGTCCGGCCAGGAATGCGGCATGGCCTTCGAACGCTACGAGGACATCCGCGCGGGCGATGTCATCGAAATCTTCGAACGCGAGGAAGTCCAGCGCACGCTGGCCTGATCCTGCGCGTGAAACGCAAAAAGAAAAGCCGGGCAGACTGCCCGGCTTTTTCCTTTCGCCCGACCGGCGGCTATTGTGCGTGCAGGTCCCGCGATACCTGCGCCTGCGCAACAGGGTTGCCGACAAAAGTCTTCTCATCCACGCGGACAATCAGTTTGCCATCAGCAAGCTGCCTCACAACGATCCCCTGCACTGACACACAACTCCCGATCGTTATCGTCCGCAGCATTGCGTCTCTCCCCAGAAACAATGCTTAAAGACTAATTCCTTTTGTTCACGAAACCAGCACAAAAGTAACGAAAATGTATAAACCTTGGTCTTATCCGCATCTTTCTTAAAGCCAGTCCCGAAGGATGGGTATCAGGGGGATGTCCGCGGGCGGCATCGGATAGTCCTTCAGGTTCTGCGCCCGCACCCAAGCCAGTTTTTGTCCCTCGCGCCCGGAAACGATTCCCTCCCATTTCCGGCAGGCAAAAAGCGGCATCAGAAGGTGGAACCCCTCATAGCTGTGGCTGGCAAAGGTCAGCGGGGCCAGACAACTCGCCCATGTATCGATGCCCAGCTCTTCCTTCAGCTCGCGGATCAACGCGGCCTCGGGCGTTTCGCCGGGTTCCACCTTGCCGCCCGGAAACTCCCACAGCCCCGCCAACGACTTCCCCTCGGGCCGCTGCGCCAGCAGAACCCGCCCTTCGACGTCGATCAGCGCGACCGCCGAAACAAGGACGATCTTCACGACCGGTAATCCGCGTTGATCTCCACATAGCGGTTGGTCAGATCGCAGGTCCAGACCGACCGCTTGCCCTTCCCCAGCCCCAGATCGACGCCGATCACCAGATCCTCGCCCAGCATATAGGCCGCGCCATCCTCTTCCCGATAGGCGGGGTTGCGCCAGCCCTTTTCAGCCACAAGGATATCGCCGAAGCGTATGGTCAGCCGATCCCGATCCGCCTCCGCGCCGGATTTTCCTACTGCGGCGACGATCCTGCCCCAGTTCGGGTCCTGCCCGGCAATCGCCGTCTTGACCAAAGGCGAATTGGCCACCGCAAAGGCAACCCGCGCGGCATCCGCATCATCCTTGGCCCCGGTCACCCGGATTTCCACGAATTTGGTCGCCCCCTCGCCATCACGGATCACCTGATGGGCAAGGTTCATCATCACGCCCCGCAGCGCCGTCTCGAAGGCCTTCGCCACGGCACCCTTCACCTCTCCCGCCGTCGACTGTCCCGTCGCCGCCACCAACAGCGTGTCCGAGGTCGACGTGTCGCTGTCCACGGTGATGGAATTGAAGGTCGCATCCACATTGCGCGACAGCATCTTCTGCAGGTTCGCCGCGGAAATCTTCGCATCGGTGAAGATATAGACCAGCATCGTCGCCATATCCGGCGCGATCATGCCCGATCCCTTGGCGATGCCCGCTATATGGATCTCGCCCCCCTCGCCCTGCACCGTTGCTGCGGCGCCCTTGGGGAAGGTGTCGGTGGTCATCATCGCATGGGCCGCCATCTCGATGGCATCCTCACGCAGTTCGGCGACCAGATCAGGGATCTTCGACGTGATCTTCTCAAAGGGAAGCGGTTCCCCGATCACCCCGGTCGATGACGAAAACACCCGGCTCGCCGGAATGCCCAGAGCCTCTGCCACCCCCCCGGTCACCGCTGCCACGGCCTCATCCCCCACCTTTCCGGTAAAGGCATTCGAATTGCCGGAATTTACGATGATCGCCGCCCCGGCCCCCGCAGGCACCTTCATCGCCAGCTTCGCCTGACAGTCGCGCACACAGCCCGACCGTGTGGAAGACCGCGTGAACACCCCCGCCACCGCGCTATCCGGCGCCAGCCGCACCAGCATCACATCCTTGCGGTTCTGATAGCGCACCCCGGCCTCGATCGCCGCGAACTCCACCCCCGCAATCACTGGCAATTGCGGAAAACCCCCCTTCGGCGCCAAGGGCGACACCATCTTCGCCGTCTTCGTCGGGGCAGCGGGAAAAGCCGCCGCCCCGATCTCTTCGCCCATCATACGGGCCTTCAGCTTCTTGATCTTCTTCTTCAGCGCCTTGGCTTCGGATTTCCAATCAGTCTTCGGCATCGGCCCGTCCCCCGGTTACTTGTCCAGCAGAGTTGCATCCCGGATCAGCGCCGGGTCAAGCCCCTCGCCGGGGCGGGTGATCTCTGCCGCGGCCGTCAACTCGGCCAACTTGGCTTCTACTGCCGTCTGTTCGATCTGCGCGGCCAACTCGTCGCGCACCTCGTCGATGGTCGGCTTGGCCGCATCGCGCACCTCGTTCACCTTGATCAGGTGGAAACCGAAATCGCTCTGCACCGGGCCCACCACGGAACCGGGCGTCGCCGCGACCACGGCATCCTCGAAGGGCTTCACCATCATGCCCAGACCGAACCAGCCCAGATCGCCACCATTCACCGCAGAACCGGTATCGGTGGAATTGGCCTTCGCCACCTCACCGAAATCCGCGCCGCCCTCGATCTCGGCCTTCAACGCAGCCGCCTTCTCCTCGCTGTCCACCAGAATGTGCTGCGCCGAATACTCCTTCGATGCCGGGGCATTGGCATATTTCTCGTCATAGGCCGCCTGCAGCGCCTCATCCGTCACCGCGGCCGCGACGACCTCTTGCAATGCCTTCCCGGCCAGATAGCTGCGGCGGTCGGTCTTCATCCACAATTCGTCCCGCTTCGACGTCTCCGCCGAAACCGCCTGCTCCAGCGCCGTCTGCTGCACGGCCTGATCGATCAGCCCCTTGAACAGCAGGTCATCCGGCAGCGCCTGATACTGTGCGGGCAGTTTCTCGCGCAGGATGATCAACTCGCCCAGCGTGATCTCGGTTCCGTTCACCACCGCCACGACCGTATCGGCGGTGGCCGCCTCGTCCTGCGCCAGCGCGGGCAGCGAAAGCGAACAGGCCAGCATCAGCCCCGCCCAGACCTTGGAATGTTTCGCCATCTCACCTTCTCCTGATCGTGCCGCTGCCCTCAGCGACGTTGACTATACCCGGCCGGTCCCTTATTTCGCGGGGGTCGCGTGCGACGGGGCCGCCGGGCCACTTGGCTCTTCTATGGAAGGCGTTGGGGGCGGGCAAGGCCACAGCCTCACACGATGATGTCAGGTAGGCGGAGAAAACATGCTGGGTCTGGGAACGCTTGCGCGGAAGGTCTTCGGAACCCCGAACGACCGCAAGGTAAAGTCGGTTCGCCCGCTGGTCGCAAAGATCAACGCGCTAGAGCCCGAATTCGCCGCCCTCAGCGACGAAGGCCTGCGGGCCAAGACGGCCGAATTCCAGAAACGCGTGCAAGAAGGCGGCGAAAGCCTTGACGGAATCCTGCCCGAAGCTTTCGCGAA
>Ga0209278_1002238_pt1 | contig 10943 bp, 8 predicted proteins | sample JI81BgreenDNA_FD_187504 | JGI IMG/M metagenome (GOLD analysis project Ga0209278, IMG submission 187504) | Wastewater effluent complex algal communities from Wisconsin, to seasonally profile nutrient transformation and Carbon sequestration -... | ecosystem: Engineered > WWTP > Effluent > Algae... | reverse complement strand
CGTCCTTTCACCGACACCTCGCCAGCAGGGGAGAGTCCTCCACGGGTGACAACGAGCAGACGGCTTGCGGGCGAGGCGCTCAAAAGTGGCTCGTAGTCGACATAGATGCTGGTGATGTCATCGCGTCCGAGGTTGCGGGCGAGGTCCTTGACCTCGACGAACAGCTCCGTCTCCTTGCCGAAGTCCGTTACGCGGCACAGAATATCGACCTTCTTGCCCTCTCGAAGCACCTCGAGCTGCGCATTGCCGTACATCGACCGCAGATAGTCGGCGGCCTCGTTACGCAAAGCTGAGCCCGGCATAGCGCCGTCAGTCCTCGTGTCGAAGATGTTGTTTACGCCGCTCACGAGGCCCGTTCCCAATATCGGTGATTTGCTATCATATTACCTGTCTTCGATCGATCCGGCGCAGACCTGCCGATCACCTACGCATTAAATCACCTGGACCAAGATATCGAACTTCGACGGTATCGCCGAGCCAACCGACACTCGCCAATGCCAGGCCCAGCCGACCCGCATTGAGCGGCTCATTGAGCCGCCCCTCACGCGTAAAATCTGCCGAATAGACGAGCGTCTCGTCGCCTGCGTCAACGAAGCGCAGCGCCGTTCCCACCGGCGGGCCGATATCATCCCATTCGACATCAAATTCATGGGTTGTGGATGCCCAGGTCCGCCGACGCGCGGGCGCCATGCTTTCGATGAACTGGAGCCAGAGCCCATGCGATGCCGTGGTCGGCCAGTCGGGATCATCGCGCCCAGTGACCACAGAGTCCCCTCGTAGCCAGGCGCGCAATTCCGCCATGGTGGTGAAATCCGCCTGTGTCTGCGAAACCGCACTTATCGCGGCGAGGCGGGAGCTGAATCCGGCATGCATCAGCATGGCCGCCGAGACGTTGAGCGTGCCGGTCTCGACCGCGCATACCGCCACCCTGAGCTCTACATCCTCCATCGAGAACCCGCCTTCGAGCACATCGCCGTGCGCTAGCCCCCGGACGCGGACCGCCTCCATCGCCCAGGGCAATTTATAGACCAGCGCCTGTTCGACGAATTTCAGCACCTCGTCTTCCCTGCCGGAAGCAAGAGGCGCGAGCGCACGACCTTCGAGCCACGCCTTCAGGATCGTCGGCCAGTCGTCCGGCAGGTTGTCGGGGACAAAAGGAGCAATCGCGAAGACCTTTTTGGCAAACGCCGTCACTGCGGCGATCGCTTCCTCCGCGTCATCGACAAGAATGGTGCCATTGGCCCAGACCAGAAGTTCGTTCAGTTCGGCGGCATCAGCGTCGAGAGCTTCGCCGGTCGCGAGACCAACGCCGGCAAGGAAATAGCCGCGACGCTGCGTGGCCGTCGTCCGGCCCCAGATGAATTTCGCGCGCGCGACCAGCCCGGTCTTGAGCAATTGTTGGACAGCCGGCATGCGATGCTGAAGGCGCCGCGTCCATAGCGAAGAGGTCAGCACGTCATCGAGCATCGCCTCGATCTGATCGTCCGGAACTTCCTGCTCGCCGAGCATGCTGAGCAGCGCCGTGTCGAGCGTCGTGAGATACCCCGACCAGCGCCCGCGTTCCTGATCGTTCACATCGCTGCTTTCGGTCGGCAGCACCGGGAACTCCCACGCGGTTACGCCGGCAAGATAGTCCAGGACGGTCGCCATCGACTTGGCCTTGGTCTTGCGGACAATCCGGCCCATCAACGAGAGCAACAGCCGCAAGAGGCCGCTCTCCATCTCCTTGCCCTTTGCGCTGTCGACCATCTCCTTCCACTCGGCACGGCGATTGGTGAGCCGGTCGAACATCGGCATAAGCACTAGGCCCTCGACATCAACATAGGCGCGGCCGGCACGCCCGACGACGTTGCGGAATTCGGCAATGTCGATTGGCTCACTGCCGCGCTTGAGGCTATGGAAGATCAAGGTCGTGGCCGAAAGGTTCAGCCCCTGCGCGAGCGTCGGTGACGACACCGTCACCCGCAGTATACCATCACGCAGCAAGCGCTCGATTTCCTTGCGATAGGGCGTGGGAAGCGCGCCATGATGGATCGCGACGCCGAGGCGCAGGCACGCTAGCACCGGACTGTCGACGCCAAGCCACTCGGTCCCGATCGCGATCGCATTGTCCAGTATGGCCGGGTCGTGATCGAGCACCGGCACGATCGATCCGCGCTTGGCGAGGTCGACGATGGCTTTGGCGAAGGGCTCAACCGATCGGCGTTGCGGACAGAAGATCAGCACCGAGTGCTGGTCTGCGACCATCGCCCAGGCCGTTGCGATGCACAGTTCTCGCTGATCGCACGGGAAGAAGCGCGTCTTGCGCCCCTTGGGCAGACTGGCTGTCAGGAAGCGCGGCACGAACGGTTTCTCTGCACCGACCGAGATTTCGAGCTTCGCGTGATCGCCACGCCATTCGACCTCGCCGTAGCGCAGGCGAGTTGGCCGCCAGTTCATCTTGATCAGTCCGTCGTCCTGATCGCCAGTCAGCCAAGCCGTGAAATCCTGCAGCTGATCGCCATCGGGAAGGATGGCCGATAGACAGACGATGCGCCGGGTATTGGCGTCGCTGCGACGCAACAGGCGCTGGATTTGAACCTCATAACGGACTTCACGCTCGGTCAGTCCGATCATATGGCCCTCGTCGAGGACGACGAGGCCTACGGTATCGAGCAGGTCAGGGTCGTTGCGGAGCGCGAAATCGAGCTTCTCAGGCGTGGCGACGATGATGTCGCTTTCCCGCAGGAAATCCTCATCGACATCGCTGACGCCGATCGCGCCATAGAGGCTTGAGACCGTTTTTCCGAGCGGCTGGAAGGTACGCTGAAGCGCCACCTCGGTCTGCGCCGAGAGCGCGCGCAGCGGGGTCACGAACACGACGCGACGCCCCGCAGCGAGACAGGCCAGGATGCAAAGCTCCGCGACGCGCGTCTTGCCGGCGCTCGTCGGCAACGAAACGACCATATTGTCGTCGAGATCCAGCGCCCGGGTCGCAGCATCGATCTGCGAAGGCCACAGGTCGATCTCGGAGCGCCCCCGGCGCAGGAGCGACGCGATGAACAATTCGCGGTAGGCGTCCCAATCCTCGGCTGCACCGTCGTCCGGCGCCTTGGGGAGGCGGACATGGAAACTCGATGACCAAAGATCGTTGAGCAGGTGGATGGTGAGCCGGTGGCACCACCAGCTCGGCACCATGTTGAGTTCGGCCGCCGAGGACAGGCCGGTCTTCAGGCGTTCGATCGCGGAGCCGATCAGCGCTTCGTCGCCCCGCTCGAACGCAAGCAGCGCGATGGCGAGCGCTGCCGTGAAATTGTCGGCAAGCGCCCGATCGACAACCTGCAGGAGCGGTTCGTCCGCAGGCCCGTCCTCACTGTCGCCCGAAGCTGGCGCGTCGCCTACGCCTTCTCCCGCGAGGTGCGCGATCATCGCATCCTCCGACGCGGTGTCACGCTCCTCGCCGATCAGCGTTTCGAGCGTCATCAGGTCGCGCAGCATGAGGAGCGCGACCGCGCGTTCCGGCACGCTGAGATTGGCCTCGTTCAACCCCTCGTGCAGCAATGAGAAGGCCCGTGCCGCATAGCGGGCGAGATGGTAGCAGGCACCGGCCATCAGCCGGTGGAAATCCCGGTCGTTCGTCACGCGGCTACGCGCCGTCGCCGCCTCGATCGCCGATGCGGCGTGTTCGAAGGCACTTCGCGCCGCGCCGAATTCGGCCTGCTGGTCGAGCAGCCGCAGCCCTTGGTTCATCAGCGAATAGGCGTAACTCAGGAGATCGTATGTCAGCAGCGTTGAGAATTGCGGTGCCTCAGGCGGCACCACCCCGTCGCGCCACACCATCGCCCGCGCCTGTCCTTTCGCGAGTAGATCGTCACGGAACCCGGCGGCCGTCGCCTCGGCGATCAGCTGTGCGATGGTGTCAGGGTTGCTTGCCATCGGCGATCACCTTGTCGAAGACCTGTTTGATGAACGCCTGATGGGTCGACACTCGCAGAACGACCGCGAACTGCGGGATCTTGCCGTTATAGGCGTTGAGGTTGGCGGTGAGCAGAGCGCTCGGATTGTTGCCGGTGAACATGAACATCAGGTGCGACAGCTGATTGATCTCGATCCGCACCTTAAGCTGAAACTGGTCAATCACCTCGGCGAGGGCCATCTCACCCGTCTCGAACAACCGGTCCGCAACGAATGCTAGCGCGTGCGGCGTCGGCCGCCCATTGCTGGACGCAAGCGCCGTCCGGGCTTCATCGACCGTCTTCTTGCCGAGCGCGGCGCGGCTTTTGACCTCACCCTTCAAGAATTTGACCGCGACCTTAGGATCGAGCCTGATCCCCAATATATCGTCACCCCGCATTGCCATCTCGCGGTGATCCGACCACCGCAACTTGAAGACGGCGACCGAATAGCCGGTGAACTCCGACACATAGCTGGTGGCAAGGATCTCGCCGAGATCGCCCGATCGTGATTTGGCACCCTGCGGCAACTTGGTCTGGACATAGTCGGCCACCGCCGGCTTCCCGAGCCGCCGCAGGATGTCGGCAATGCGGCCCGGTGCCGCATAGTGACCGGGAACGACCGCGGCCACCGATGCGACGCCTGTGCTCGCGAGGGCCGCTGCGTCAGCCTCGAGATAGATGAGACTATGTGTTTTGACTTTGGTGACCGTCTCGCCGCACCAGGATTTAATGTCCGCCACTTGGCACGCCCCCCTGCTGCCCCTCCTATCACATCGATATGCGTTACGGCACCTTTCACCGAATGCCTTGGTGGAAGATTCTCGTCGATGTTAGAAGGCGAGATCGTACGTAATTCTACGCTCGTTCAATGGGAATGCAATAGTGGACGGAAAGGAAGGCATAGGTTGGAATATTGCATTCAACAAGCATACCGTGACCGTCCGCTTCTACGAATGCTGAACTTAAAACATGCTAGTCCGTTTCCGGCCCAGCAGGCGTCATAATCCGCCATGTGCACCAACATACGGATTCGGAGGCCGAGTTGGAACCTGTGCACATACCCTATTGAGGCGAACATGGACGTGATGGTGAGAACAGGTCACGGCCAACAAACTGCCCCAATATCTTGTTCGGCTTCATGGAGCCTTTGAGCAGAAAGGCCAAACGCACCTGAGCAGAGCGACAGCGGCTAGCCACTTTTACGTCCGCGATGGCGAGGCTTTTGACAACTGGAATGGCGGGCAGAGATAATGAAAGGCCTCCAAACGATGGAGGTCATGCTGGTCTTACCGGGACAACGATCAACTGCATGGCCCAATATACCTTGCAAACAAGGCCCAACGCCTACTGAACTTTCTTGAGAAAACGACAGGCAAGAAGTTTGAGCGAAACGGCAACGTGATTAGCGAAGTCGTGCTTTTGCTGGACGATGATCAGATCCCTTAATGAGCAGTTTTTCCAGCGAAGGCAGGAAATGACGGTGACGAAATTTCCTTGGCTTCGCGGCAGCTACCCCGGCAAAGCGGTCACACAGCTCGGCAGGCGATGGCGCTAGACGTGGTCATTCGCGGATTGCTCAACTGTGCTGAACGAACGGCCGATTTCGGCAAACAAGCTCAGAGCTCTGGAGGAACCCTTTTTAGGGCGGATCCCGCCGGGCGGGCCGAAACAACCCAAATGACCGCTTTTGTCTGGGGCAGAAGTTAGCGCTGACCAATCTCAACGACCGGGTCTGGGCCGAAAGTGGATGGCTGGAAATAACGGCAAAAGGGATGGCAACTCACTTATGCTGGCGACAGACGCCAACAGTCCTAAGGTTACAAGACACTCGCAAAATCACCCAGTGTATATAGACAACGGCGATTATGGCTCAACGTTGCCCGCGACTTAACTTACACATGCGTTCAAACCTTACGTATCCTATACGAATCCTACCACCAAAATGATGTTATTGGGCAACACTGAGAATGTTTAGCGATTTTTTCAATATTTCAGCGCACCTAGCGATTGTACTAAAACGTCCTGACCTAACAGTGTTAGGGCAAAATGCTCACCGACCGATACCTCGATCGGTGAGCATCTGCTACATTCCCATCAGATTCTTATGGGGAAATCGTCTCTCTCCTCGCCTATCTGGTAGACGGTCCAGCCAGCGCCTTCGGAATAGAAGCCAATTCCTTGAGCTCCGCTCCTCATGACGTTGCGCGTGTGCCGAGAGAAGTCGCCTTCAATCTTGAACCTGACGAGCTCCTCTATCGAGAATGAACCGGGAGCATCTCCGAATCGATGCTGCCACTCCGATACAAAGAGTTCGGCGGCCTTATGGTTGGAGCTGGCGAAGATGCACAGATTGCCCATGATGTGATGGATGCGATAAAGCTTGGTTTTCATTTGTACCTCACGATTTTTGTTGGTGAGGTATATTTAGACGTTAATTATTTTTGATGCGGGTGGAATATGCAATTTTGCATTGGGAAATATGTGATAAGGTGAGGCTTCATAAATGCTATGTGTGAATTTCCGGTGGAGCTTGCTGCCTGCCTCGCATTTGGGGCAGGTCGTTCAGTGGGAAGTCCTAGAATCGCGCGATGGGCTCCATCCTGATGCTGCCGATCAGCCACTTTGAACGATATCCGCATATCCCCTTATCGCTATTATTGATCTATCAAATCTGGTGACCAATACTACCACAAGCATGTTCTTATTGGACGGGCATGGCAGCGCCAGCATATGGGTCGTCTGACTTACTCACACCGCTTTGTTGTAGCGGATAGGTCGCTGGTTCCGGCGAGCGCTCGGCGGGAGGGGGGCCCTCGGGGACTGTCGCCGCGAGAGCAAGAAAAGCGTGGGCCAAGCTGGGTGCGCCAAAAACAACAAAGCAGCCAAGTATCGTAGCGGCACTTCCGCGAAGATTGATGCGGCCAGACATCATGGCCAGCCCCATGGCGGCTACTGCAATCACAGCAATGGCCATTGCCACAGAGCCTGTCATCACTGCTGCAAGCCACTGGACGGATGCGGCGAGGGAGTTCGTTGGCATGACCGCCGAAAACGGATCTCCCATCATGCCGAAACATCCTGACTGCGCGAATTCAACGAGACAGCCGATACAAACCGCCTGCCCTTTTCTCGCGACAGCTGCACGAATACATCGACGGTAGAGCGCACATAGTGATGGATATCGGCGCGGCCAAGCTGGGTTCCGGCCTGTAATGCCAGCAAGGTAATCTGCTCGATCGCCCCTTGCGGGCTATCGGCATGCACGGTGGTCATCGATCCGGGGTGACCGGTGTTGACCGCGCGCAGGAAGGCGAGCGCTTCGCCGCCGCGAAGTTCGCCCAGGATAATGCGGTCGGGGCGCAGCCGAAGAGAGGCGGCGACAAGGTCATTAGCGGTGACCTGCGCCTCCCCCAGCTCGCTGCGCGCCGCCAGAAGTCCGACGGCGTTGGCATGGGTCATGGACAGTTCCGGGGTGTCTTCGACCAGGATCAGGCGCTCGTCCGCCGGGATCTCGCGGAGCAGTGCATTGAGGAATGTTGTCTTTCCCGTAGAGGTTCCGCCAGAAACGAGAATATTTCTTCGTTGGCGGACTGCGAGCGACAGCATGTTCGCAATATCGCCCTGCGTTAGCAACGCCCCCAATTCTCGATCCCTTTTGCCGTCGGCATGGTCTCCGGTGCGCGTCTGACTGAAGGCACCGCTCTGAGCGTAATCGGCGAGACTGAGGTCTTGAGAAACGTGCTTTCGGATCGCGAGCACGAGCTGGCCGCGCGTGGCAGGCGGCATCACGATTTGTATACGCGATCCATCGGGCAAGGCGGCGGACAGCAGCGGGTGTTCGCGGCTGATGCCCTGGTGCGATAGAGCCGCGATCTGTCGGGCCAAGCGTTCGAGCGTCAATGGCCCCAGATCGGGCGCTTCCAGACGCTCCGAAACGCCCCCCATGGTCTCGACCCAGATTTCATGAGGGCGGTTAACATAGATGTCGGTGACGTCAGACCGGGCCAGCGCTGGACCAAGCGGAGCAAGATAGCTGGCCAGATAGACCTGACCAGACTCGGCAATGCTGGCGCTCATCGCCTGCCCTGTTCCACACCAGTAAAGTCGAGGTCGCGTGCCACGAAGATGCTGATGCTGGAGCCACGCTTGACGGTCAGCGTAGGCGTCACCTGCTGCGGTTGAATTCGCTGGCTTGCAACGCCGCCGAAAGAGCCGGGTAATGCAATGACCGTTGGTGAGTTCGCAGCACGTGCGGTCGCATTGACGCCGATATCGAGCACCGATTGTAGGATCGCGCCGCCGAACCGCTCCAGGAAATGCGAGTTCACGCGCGCCCGAACACCGTTGCGGCCCAACGGATCGGCCGCTGGCGAGTCGATCGCGACGGTTGCGCCGTCTGGGCGGATCAGCCGGGTCCAGTTGATGAGCGCCCGGTTTTCGCCGGATTGGGCATCCGATTCATATTCCCCGATCAACCGACTGCCGCGCGGGATCAGCACTCTGGTGCCGTCAAACCCGCGCACGTCGCGCGACACGATCGCGCGCACGAACCCCGGCCGTGTCGAGTCCAGCGCTGACTCCAGCACCGCCGGAATCAATGTGCCCTGCACCACCGATGTGCTGCGGTTGGCGAAGGAACCTGCCCGCTGGCGGCTGGTGTCGCGCGGGGCCCTGGTCGCAGCACTCGCGCTTGCCGATTGCGCTCCGTCGCCTTCCTGCCCGTCTTGGCGCGGAGCTGTTTGGGCTCGGCCCGCACCGCCATTGTCGATAACCAGAACGGGAGCGCTGTTGTTCGCCTTTGACGCAGACGCATTGCCACCACCAGCAGGTGCAGGGGGAAAATAGGCCTGAACCGGAGGCGATTGCAGTGCCGGCGGCACAACCGGGCGCGGCGGCATGCTGGACCTTTCGGGCATGATCGCGACCGGCGGTGCAGGCTGCACGATTGGTGCGGCCTGTTCGAGATCGGGAGGGATATAGAGCATCGGTGCAGCGGTGCCGCCAGCGAGATCAACCTGGCCTGCTACCACTGCGGGAGCCTGAAGCGCACGCCGTCGGCTATCCAGCACGAAAAACAGTATAACGGCTATGAACGCCAGAGTGCCGAAGAACACCCATGGCGGAAGTGGCTTGCGGGTGCGCGCGACGCTGGGGCGGATATCGAGCGCCGCCGCGATCTGCTGGTCGGGATTGCTCGCCATCAGCGATCCTCCTTGGGGATGATCCTTCGGGCATGTGCCGTGCGGTTGTCGATGCGGAAGGTCAGCTTGGGGGCCACCGCATCGATGACATACATGCCATCGCGCATCGCCCCGTTGACTAGCCGCTCCTCACCACGCTCGTCGACGGTGTACATGGCCGGAAGCGCAACCTCTTTCGGCCAGATGATATAGGTATGGACGCCATCATCGCCCATCTGACTGGGATAAAGCCGATGATCGCCGCTCAGCCGATATTCCCCTTCAACTTCGTCGGTTTCGTTGCCTGCGGCGAGCGACGCCACCTTGGGTGCCGGAAAAGCGAAGCGGACGGTATAGGCCATACCGGGATTGGGACTTTCCAGCGCATGCAGGTCGAACAGATAGACGCGGGTATCGGTAATCACCGTCATGTTGCTGTCTGCATCGCCACTGGTTGGCTTGATGAACAGATGGGTGCCGCGCTGGTTGGCAGATACCAGCCAAGAGCCGCTGTCACCGACTGCCACGGTCTCGATCCGCTCATCGGGCGCGAACTCGACGCTAAGCTGGTATCCGGTGGCGACCTCTAGCCTAACGATCTGTTCGGGCTGATACTCGATCGTGCGAAGCCGCGGGTCGCTCGGCATTCCCGTCATCGGCATGGGCGGCATCGGTGGCATGCCCGGAAAAGGCATCTGCAGCATCCATAGCGCAATCAAGCCGGACCTGATCATGGCTGCGGCCTGTCGGAAAGCCGCCGCTGCATGACGGGCGGGGTTTGAGAACGAACCGCAGGTGCGGGGAGTGTCGTCTCTGGCTGCACCATTACCGGCTCAGGCGGAGGCAGCGCCTCAGGATCGCGCTGATAGCGAACCACCTGGAAGCCGAGCGGATTGAGGAACCGATCCTCGACCCGCAACGGCTCGCCCGCAAAACGATAGCTGACCAGCGCCACCCAGGTGCCGATGACGCGCGGAGGAGCGCCCCGGTCCGAACGACGGGTTTCGAAGCGCACCATCGCCTTGCCATTGCCCATGGGTGAGACGCTCTTGACCAGTGTGTCGATGACGGTCGAACGCGGATAGCGGGTGAGCGGGCTGTCCGGATTGGTCGCCTGCATCATTGCGATGTAGCGCGTGCGCGCGCTGTCCGCAGACCAGAGCGAGACTTTGCGGTAATTGGCCTGGACCGCATCGATATCGAAGCTCTCGCGCGCGATGACATATTGCACGAGGAAGGACTGGGTGAGCGCCGCATCGCCAGAAACGCGCTGCGGCTCCAGCGGATCGACCGCCTGGACAAAGCCGGTCTGGCGATCGACCAGCAGGGTATAGGGCACCACGGTCTTGAGCGGGGTGAGCAGCATGATTGTGAGCGCTAGAATGACGGCAACACCGGTGGCGATACTGGCAACGATCCACGCGATCCGCCGGGAGGATCGCAGCGCCTGCTGCTGGTCTTGCGCCCAGCTGGCGGCTTCGCGATAATAGGCTTCGCGTTCGGCCTTGCTATCCTGCTTCACGCGCGGGCATCCCTTGTACTGGCGCTGCGCGAGACATGGCGCACCGTCCTGCGCCGATGCGATTGACCGAGGGGAGTGATCGCAGGCGATGCCTCCTGCCGGGTCACCGCTTGCACGGGGATTCGCTGGGCTCCGGCCATGGCAAGCACCGCTGCATTGGACTCACGCCGCTGCTCCGATGCCACGGCGTCGGCAATTATCGCTGCGCGGGAACGGTCTGCTGATGAAGGTGCAACCAATGTGCCCGCAGCACGCTCAGGTGAATGCGATCGCTCCGTCGGAAGAGCGGTCAAAGGCCAGATCGGG
>Ga0209278_1002235_pt1 | contig 10954 bp, 8 predicted proteins | sample JI81BgreenDNA_FD_187504 | JGI IMG/M metagenome (GOLD analysis project Ga0209278, IMG submission 187504) | Wastewater effluent complex algal communities from Wisconsin, to seasonally profile nutrient transformation and Carbon sequestration -... | ecosystem: Engineered > WWTP > Effluent > Algae... | reverse complement strand
GGCGGCCGCGTGGACGCGGTGGCCATCCAGTCGCCGCACATCCTCAACGCCAAGGGAGCGACCTACGCGCAGGCCGCCGACTGGGGCGTGGCCGAGGCCGAGGGCTTCATCCGCCTGTACGGCATGAGCAGCACGCTGTGGGCCGAGGTGAACCGGTGAGCGAGGCCCTCGCCAGCACGCTGAAGCACCTCGAGGCCCTCGTCGGCTTCGACACGCGCAACCCGCCTCGGGCCATCGGCACTGGCGGGATGTTCGACTACCTGCAGGCCAACCTGCCGGGCTTCCGCTTCCAGCTGACCGATTTCGGCGCCGGCGCGGTGGCCTTGCTGGCCGTGCGCGGCAACCCGACGCGCGTGTTCAACGTGCACATGGACACCGTGCCCGACTCGCCAGCGTGGACGGCGAGCCCGCACGCACTGCGCGTGACGTCCGACCGCGCCATCGGCCTCGGCGCTTGCGACATCAAGGGCGCGGCGGCGGCCATGCTGACGGCAGCGGCCTGCACCACCGGCGACGCGGCCTTCCTGTTCACGACGGACGAGGAAGCCAACGACGCCCGCTGCATCGCCGGCTTCCTCGCGCAGGGCCATGGCTTCACCGAGGCCGTGGTCGCGGAGCCCACGCAGTGCGAGGCCGTGCTGGCGCATCGCGGCATCGCCTCGGTGCTGATGACGTTCCAAGGCCAGGCCGGGCACGCTTCGGCGGCGAACGCGCTGAAGCTGTCGGCCCTGCACCAGGCCATCCACTGGGGCGAGGCGGCTTTGGCCTTCGTCGAATCGCAGTCGCACCAGCGCTTTGGCGGGCTGACCGGGCTGCGCTTCAACATCGGCCGCGTCGAAGGTGGCATCAAGGCCAACATGATCGCGCCGAGCGCCGAGGTGCGCTTCGGCTTCCGGCCGCTGCCCTCGATGGACGTCGCGCAGCTGCACGCGCACTTCAAAGGCCTCGCCGACCCGGCGGCGCTGGCGCACTACGAAGCGACCTTCTACGGCCCCTCGTTGCCCGCCGGCGACGTCGCCCAAGCCGAGGCCAAGCGCCTCGCCGCGCGCGACCTCGCCGACGAATTGGGCCTGCCGATCGGCAATGCCGTCGACTTCTGGACCGAGGCCAGCCTGTTCTCGCAGGCGGGCATGACGGCCCTCGTGTTCGGTCCGGGCGACATCGCCCAGGCCCACACCGCCGACGAGTGGGTCGCGCTCGACCAGCTCAACCAGTACACCGACCACCTGATCCGACTGTTCTCGCGGCCATGACCGACCTGCGCACCACCATCGTCCGCCTGCTCTCCAACATGGCCAGCGCCAAGGAGATCCAGCAGTACCTGAAGCGCTTCAGCTCGGTGGACGCCGCGCGCTTCGCCGTCGTCAAGGTCGGCGGCGCGATCCTGCGGGACGACATGGAGTCGCTCGTGTCCTCGCTGTCGTTCCTGCAGCAGGTGGGCCTGACGCCGGTGGTGATCCACGGTGCCGGCCCGCAGCTGGACGAGGAGATGGCCGCAGCGGGCATCACCAAACAGACCGTGGACGGCCTGCGCGTCACGCCGCCCGAGGTGCTGGCCGTCGTGCGCCGCGTGCTGGTGCGCGAGAACCTGCGCCTCGTCGATGCCTTGCAGGAGGCCGGCGTGCGCGCCACCTCGATCCAGACCGGCGTGTTCGAGGCCGAGATCGTCGACCGCGAGCGTTTGGGCCTCGTCGGCGACGTGAAGCGCGTCGAGCGCGAGGGCGTCGAGGCGGCGATCCGCGCGAACTCGATCCCGGTGATCTGTTCCTTGGGTGAGACGAAGGACGGCCAGATCGTCAACGTCAACGCCGACTGGGCCGCGAACGAGCTGGTGAAGTCGCTGCAGCCCTACAAGATCATCTTCCTGACCGGTACCGGCGGGCTGTTGGACGGGGAGGGCCGGCTGATCGACTCCATCAACCTCAGCACCGACCGCGAGCGCCTGATGGCCGCGCCGTGGCTGACCGGCGGCATGCGGGTGAAGATCGAGCAGATCGCCGACCTGCTGGACGCGTTGCCGCCGTCCTCGTCGGTGTCGATCACCAAGCCCGACGAGCTGGCCAAGGAGCTGTTCACCCACCGCGGCTCCGGCACGCTGGTGCGCCGCGGCGAGGCGATCCATGTGTTCGAGCGCTGGGAGCAGGTCGACCTGCCGCGCCTGAAGCAGTTGATCGAATCCGGCTTCGGCCGCGCGCTGACGCTCGACTACTTCGAGACCACGGTGCCGTGGCGCATCTACGTCTCGGCCAACTACCGCGCCGCACTGGTGCTCACCGAGGAGAACGGCATCCCACACCTCGACAAGTTCGCGGTGGCCGATGACGCCAAGGGCGAAGGCCTCGGCCGTGCCGCCTGGGACGTGATGCGCGCCGAGACGCCGCGCCTGTTCTGGCGTTCGCGCAGCACCAATCCGATCAACGACTTTTACTTCGACCAGTCGGAAGGTGCGCTCAAGGGCGACCCGTGGACGGTGTTCTGGTATGGCCTCGAGGGTTTCGACGACATCCGCTTCGCTGTCGAGCATTGCCGCACGCGTCCGGCCACGCTGAAGCTGGGGGCCGCCGCATGAGCGCGTGGTCGGCGCTGCCCACGCTGCGAGGCGAACGCGTCACGCTGGAACCGCTGGCGCGCGACCATGTGCCGGCGCTGCAGGATGCCGTCAGCGACGGCGCGCTGTGGACGCTGTGGTACGCCACGGTACCGGCGCCCGAGGCCATGCCGTCCTACGTGGACAAGGCCTTGGCCCTGCGGGACGCCGGCCAAGCGATCCCGTTCGTGGTGCGCGACGCCAGCGGTGCGATCGTCGGCAGCACCCGCTTCGGCGACATCGACGGCAGCCATCGGCGGGTGCAGATCGGCTGGACGTGGTACGCGAAGCGCGTGCAACGCACCGGCCTGAACACCGAGGCCAAAGCCCTTCTGCTGACGCATGCGTTCGAGACGATGGGCTGTGGCCGCGTGGAGTTCCGCACGCATTTCATGAACCACGTGTCCCGGGCCGCCATTGCGCGCCTCGGTGCGAAGGAGGAGGGCGTCCTGAGGAACCACATGCGGATGCCCGACGGCAGCTGGCGCGACACCGTGGTGTTTTCGATCATCGATGGCGAATGGCCTGCGGTTCGGTCCCACCTGAAGCATCTGATGGCGCGTCCGGGAGCCGCCGCATGATCCACATCGGCCTCGTCGGCGCCCGCGGCCACGTCGGCACCGAGTTGATCAAGCTGCTCGCCGTGCATCCGGTGTTCGAGATCGCGTTCGTATCCTCACGCGAACGCGAGGGCCAACGCCTCGCCGACCACGAGCCGGCCTACCGCGGCGAGCTGCGCTACACGGCACTCGATGCGGCCGGTGTCGCGACGAGCGGCGTGGATGCCGTGGTGCTCGGCCTGCCGAATGGGCTGGCCGTGCCCTACGTTGCCGCCATCGACGCGCACGCTCCGGGCATGGCCATCGTCGACCTGTCGGCCGATTTCCGCTTCGATGCTTCGTGGGCCTACGGCCTGCCCGAGCGGAACCGCGCGGCGCTCGCCGGCGCCCGTCGCATCAGCAATCCCGGCTGCTATGCCACGGCGATGCAGCTGGCGCTCGCCCCGCTGCTCGATCTCCTCGTCGGCCCGGCGCAGTGCTTCGGTGTGTCCGGCTACAGCGGTGCCGGCACCACGCCGAGTGACAAGAACGACCCGGCCAAGCTGCACGACAACCTGATGCCGTACGCGCTGGTGAACCACGTGCATGAGCGCGAGGTCACCCGGCACCTCGGCCATCCCGTCGAATTCATGCCGCATGTGGCGCCCCATTTCCGCGGCATCACGATGACGGTCAACGCGCACCTGCGCGAGTCGTCGACGCTCGATGGGCTGCGATCACGTTACGACGCGGCGTATGCGAGCGAGCCGCTGGTCCGGTTGGTCGATGGCGCGCCATGGGTGTCGCGCATCGCGAACCGTCATGGCGTCGAAGTCGGTGGCCTCGCGCTGTCCGACGACGGCTGCCGGCTGGTCGTGGTCAGCACCCTCGACAACCTGCTGAAGGGCGCCGCCACGCAGGCCCTGCAGAACCTCAACCTCGCCTTCGGCCAGCCGGAGACGACCGGAATCCCTTTGGAGTGGGCGGCATGAGCAACGTGTTGTGGGCCAAGCCCGGCATGGACATCAACGCGGACATCCAGCGCTTCCTCGCTGGCGACGATGTCATCCTCGACCGCGAGTTCATCCGCTACGACATCCGCGCCAGTGCCGCGCATGCGGAGGGCCTGGAGCGCATCGGCATCCTCTCTGCCGACGAGCGGGCCGCGATCACCCGTGAACTGGCGGAACTCGATGCCGATGTCGCCGCGGGCCGCTTCCTCCTCGACGATCGTTTCGAGGACATGCACTCCGCCATCGAGGCGCGACTGATCGAACGCCTCGGCGATGTGGGCAAGAAGATCCACACCGGGCGAAGCCGCAACGACCAGGTGCTGGTGGCAACGCGCCTGTGGTTGAAGGACCGCCTCGCACATGCGGCCGCGCTTTGCCACGCCGCCGCCGGCGTCGCGCTGGAGCGGGCGGCGGGCGAGGGCGGACTGCCGCTACCGGGCTACACGCACTTGCAGCGCGCGATGGTCTCCAGCGCGGCGATGTGGTGGGCCGGCTGGGCCGAGGCCTTCCTGGACGACGCCGATCGCCTTCGTGCCACGGCGGCATGGATCGACGCGAATCCGCTCGGTTCCGCGGCCGGCTACGGCGTCAATCTCGCGCTCGATCGCGACCACACCACGGCCGCGCTCGGTTTCGGTCGCCTGCAGGTCGCCGCCACGTACGCGCAGCTTTCGCGCGGCAAGTTCGAACTCGCGGCGCTGGAGGCCTTGGGTTCCGCACTGCTGGACCTGCGCCGGTTGGCCTGGGACCTCTCCCTGTTTGCCAGCGCGGAGTACGGTTTCGTGCGTTTGCCGGCGAAGTACACGACGGGCAGCTCGCTGATGCCGAACAAGCGCAACCCCGATGTCATCGAGCTGATGCGTGGCGTGTATGCCTCGGTGGCCGCTGCGAAGATCGAGGTGGAGCAGCTGCTTTCCCTTCCGTCCGGCTACCACCGCGATCTGCAGTACTCGAAGGGCGCCATCGTGCACGGCTTCGGCCGCGGCCTCGCCGCGCTCGGGCTTTTGCCGGATCTGCTCCGCGCGCTGGAATGGCAGCCGGAGCGCATGCGCGCGGCGCTCGAGCCCTCCATGTATGCCACCGATCTGGCGGTCGAACTCGCTGCCCAAGGCCTGCCGTTCCGCGACGCTTACCAGCGGGCGGCGGATCCGTCGCAGTGGGTGGCGCGCGAGCCCGAGGGCAGCTTGGCATCGCGCCTCTCGCCAGGCGCTGCGGGCGACCTCCAGCTCGATCGTCTGGCGGCCCGCTGGGCGTCAGCGCACGGCTGATGGCGCCAAGCGACCGGCGTTAACGCAGCAATGGCGGATTGGCGTCGAGGCGACGCGACTCCAGCGCACGCAGTACCCGGTTCATCGCATCCCCGATGCGGTCGTGGGACTCCAAAGGGTCCCGCAGGCCGAGCGCGCGCTCGAGGTCCGCGAAGCTGGCATCGGCCGGCAGGGCGTTCAGCGCGTCGATGATGCGGTTGACCGCGTCGAGCGTCGGCTTGAGCTCGACCGCCTTGAGGTTGGCAAGGACGAGGTTCCCGCCGAGGGCCAGCACGAGCGGCGACCACGCCGGCTGTGACGGCATCGGACCGCCGTCGGCAGGGGTGCGCAAGGCGAGGGCGTTCACACGTTTCTCGGCGGCGTGCCAGCCACTGTGCGGCGCGATCCGGCCGCGCGCGGAAATATCGAAAGCGTCAACGTGGGGAATCGGGGCGATCGCTTCCATGGCTCGTCCGGGTGTCAACAAGTGTCAATGCGCGCAGTCTGTCACGCATCGCCCCCTCCCGGATGAATGTTGCGTCAGAAATCAATGGGCCGCTTGCGGCCCTGCGCCCGCCAACAGTCGCCACGCCAGCACGCCGACCACCATGGCCCCGAGGCCAAGCACGGCCCAGAGCCCCCATCGCCCGGGGTCTGTCGGCGGTGACAGGGCTTCGGCGCCAGCCAGGATCGTGGCCGGGCCAAGGTTCGCGAGCGGCGGCTGCCAGGCCACGCCCCGCTGTTGACGGAGCGCGGCGAGGGTATCCGCCATGGTGACCGGGACATGGCGCTGCCGCGCACTTCCCGCCAACAGCCGGAACGGCGGTTCGCCGTTTGCGAGGACAACGATCCGGTCCGGGGCATAGCGAAGGACCAGGCGGGGCGCCGGCGCGGGTTGGCCAAGCACCAGCCGAAGCGCGCCCATCCCGTTTCGCCAAAGCGGTGTCGCCGCCGCTTCGAGGGTGTCCCCGCCGACGGACAGACGCCACGCGGTACCGCTGGCAAGGGTCTGCCAGCGCGAGCCCACCTGCTCCTCGAGGCGGAAGTCGAGGATGCCGTCGCCGTCGCCGAGCCGGACTTCCGCCTCCTGCACCGGCAGGGGGCCGGGGCGCCCGTAATCGATGGTGAGGCCGTCGCTGGACACACCGACAGGCGTAAGGACGACGGACGCCAGCGGCAAGGGATCGGCCTCGAGCCTTCGGAGTCCATGCAGCGACGACAGGTCGGGAAGCTCGCCCTCGCCGGAAAGCGGGCGCAGGGAGAGGTAGCGGCGCGTGGTCGAGGCGAAGCGCACGTCCAGCCGTTCGATGCGGCGGCGGCCCTCCGAGGCCCGGAGGAGAGGCAGGCCGGAGTGAATCGTCTCCCAGTGCACCAGATCGTCGGAACCGCGGATTTCCACCAGCGTGCGGAAATCCCCCTCGTCCGCAGGCGTCAGCCTCAGGCCGTCGATGCCCTCACTGGCCGCTTTACCGGTATCGATCAGCCACTCGGTCGGGCCCGGAGTCGAACTCATTCCGTCGGCGGCGTGCAGATCCAGTGCGTCGAGGCGGCCATCCGCATCGCGGCGCACATGCAGCTCCAGCCGGCCAGGCGTCGACCACGCATCGCCGGGAACGGGAATCGGCAAGGGAAGTGGGAACGCCAGTGGCGTCCGTGGCGCGATCGGCGCCGGCGGGCGATGGAGGCTGATCGGCTGCTCGCGGCCCTGCGCATCGACGACAAGCAGGTCGGTGAGGTCGGCGGAGGTCAACGTGGCATAGGCCTCAGCGGGCAGCTCGATGGCGAACACCGGCTCGCTCGCCGGCGGCGTCACCGGAAACGCCAATGCGAAATTCCCCTCGTCGGCAGACGCCGTCGGTGCCATGACGACCGCGAGGAGCGCGGCCAGCGTGAATCCATACAGGCGGATCATGGGGTCTCCAGTCGGCTGGGCGGGCGGGGGGCGAGGCGGCCGACGATCACGAGCAGGCCGCCGACCGTCAGGAAGGACACGATGCCGAGCAGATCGCCCAGGTTCTGGCGATCGATCAGCAGCAGCTTGATGAGGACGACGCCGAGCAATACCGCGCCAAAGGTCCATAGCGGGCGACTGCCGCGGCGGGAGCCGAGCACCCAGCAAACGACGCCAGCCAGCGACCAGACCACGCTCAAGGCCGCCTGCGATTGCGTCCAGAACGCCACGTCGAGCCAGTCCACCGACGCGTGCCAGCGTGCTGCGGCGAATCCTTCGGCGCCCCAATGCCATGAGGCGCGCAGTGTCACCATCGTCATCGTGATGAAGGCCATCGTCCCGAGTCCGAGCGTCGCCAACCGCCGCGTCGACGACGGGCTTGGCAGGCTCTTGAGCCACATCGCGAGGCCCAGCACGCCGATGAGCTGATAGAGCTCGACCGGGTTGAGCAGGGGCACCCAGGGCAGGGGCGAGGCCGTTCCGGCCACGGCCTGGGTGACGATCCAGACCGAACCCAGGACGAGCAGCGCAAGACCCAGGGCGATGCGTCGGTACCGTTGCACGTCGTCGACCACGGGCCAGCCGGCGAAGCGCGGACGTCGCAGCAGCAGCACCGTCCATGAGGCCAAGGGCAGCCATGGCAGTATCCAGCGCCAACCATCGCCCAGCGTGTCGATCGTGATGCTCTCGAGCGCCTCGCGGATTCCCAGCCCCAGCGCGAGCGTGATCGCCGCGAGGGCCCCGATATGCGTCGTGGCTTGACGGCCGGTCAGGCCACGCAGCGCCGGGAGCACGAGGGCCGTCGACGCGGCGAGAGCCAGCAGGGTGATGCCTCGTGGTTGCCATAGCCAGTCTGACGACTCGAGGGACGCTGCCACGACACCGAGTACGGCCGTCGGCATCGCGAGGGCGGGAAGCCAGGCGGGTTTCCGCCACTCGAGTCGGCTGCGCAGCGCGGTGGCGAGCAGGGCCGTGACCGCCACGAACACCAGCCAAGCCGTCCCCAGCTCGAGGCCCGATTCATGGTCGTAGACATGGATATAGCGCTCCACCTCGCGCGTTCCGGCCCAGAACCACCAGCCGAGGGCCGCGGTCGTGAGCAGCGCGCCGCCCATGGAACGACGGGACGCGTGGTCCCGATCCAGCAGCCAGGCGCACGCGCCGGCGCCGACGAACAGCAACAGCAGGTTCAAGGTGTGGGGATTGAGGACCGGCAGGCCCTCATGCGCATGCTCGAACGAGGCGACATAGGCCAATCCCGCGAGGACCTGCAAGCCCACGCCGGCCGCCTGCGGCCATCGGCGGTGCTGCGTTTGCCCAAGCCACAACAAGGCCACGCCTTGCAGGGCCCAGGTCGCCGAAGTCCAGCGTGCGGAGAGCGCCAGCGGCACCGCGAGCGTGGCGAAGGCCAGGCCGAGTGCCGCCGCGCTCTGGCCGAGTACGCGAAGCTTCTCCTCGCGGCGAGACCACAGCGCCAACAGCAGGTAGACCGTGGCGACGGCGAGGGCGGAGAACGCCAGCGGCAGGGTCTCGCCATCGAGCAAAGCGACCTGCATGGGGAACGCGACCAGCGGTGTTCCGAACAGCAATGTCGCGTCGACCTTGCCTGGCTCGCGGCCCTTCAGCGCGTAAGCCACGGGGATGGTCACGTACATCAGGAAGAAGGCGACGAGGAAAGGCTCAGTGCTCTCGAAGAGTTCGGGGCGGAAATACCTTGCGCCCCAGAGTGCGCCGACGCCGAAGGTAAACACGAAACCCATCAGGTTCAACGCGCGCCACGGACGCACCCACGCCATCGCGAACACGGCGCCGTTGAGCAGCGCGTAGTAACTGAAGAGGGCGACATGGTTGCCGCTGCCGGTCGAAAGCAGGATGGGCGCCAGGTAGCCGCCGAGAAGGCCGATCGCCGCCAGCCAGACCGCGTTCTGCCGGATGGCCAGCACGGCTGCGCCGGTGACCAGAACGAGCACGAGGGCGAAGGCGAGGCCCGGGGGTAGCAAACCCGGGACGCGGAAACTGCCGAACACCGTGAGCAGCAGGATCCCGATGGCGCCGCCCTGCAGGCTGAGGCCGAAGGCCGGTCTTTCACGAACCTGCCTCAGTCCGTAAACCAGCATCGCGATGCCGACCAACGCGATTCCGGCATAGCGCATCGAGACCGGCACGGCCAACCATCCGGCGCTCGCCGCGTAGCGGATCAGTGCGGCAACGCCGAAGAGCGATACCAGCAGTCCGAGCTTCACGGGGACGTTGCCTTCGAACAGGAATCGACGCAATCGCGCGGCGAACGCTTCGATGGCATCGGTCTGCGCCGGCGCTTGTCGAGGCGCTGGGGTGGGACGAGGCGCGGGGCGCTCGAAGGCTGGCGTCGGCTCCCGTGCCGGCGTGGGATCGAGCGCTGTGGGGATCGGCGGGGGCTCCATCGGTTCCGCTGCCGAAGGCTCGACCTGCGGCGTCTCGACGGGTTGCTTCGCTCGCTCCATCGGTGGCGTGCGCTGTGCCTCCAATTCTTGGACGCGGCTCGTCAGCGCGTCGATACGCCCGGACTGGCGCTGCACAAGACCCAGTGCGGCGGCGACAAGGAAGCCCGCACCGAAACCGAAGAGCCCCTCGGCTTCCGAAGCCAGCAGCGCGCCCAGCAGGGCCGCGGCGAATGCGAGCACCCAGATCATTGAACGCATCTCCCCGTGCGTGACGTCCGCCGTACTTCATCCCTATTGGAGGAATACGTCAATCGACGTTACAGCCCGCGGGCACGCGTCGCAGGGAGCGCCACGCCGTCAGCGCGGAATCCGCTACCGAGACGCGTCGTGCGTCGACGCATCGCCACCGCGGGCGCCGGAAACGACAAACCCGCCTTTCGGCGGGTCTGGCTTGAAGCATTGGTCGGGGAGACAGGATTCGAACCTGCGACTTCTACGTCCCGAACGTAGCGCTCTACCAGGCTGAGCTACACCCCGACGGGAGCCGCAAAGAATAGTGGGATTGGCGGCTTATCGCAAGCCCCCACACCGTCGATCCGGGACGCCGCCCGTGTTCTGCTCCGGGCCTTTGTCGCGCAAGGACGACTGCGCCGCCTTGCGGTCGATTTGCGACAATCCGCGGCCTATCGATTTCCCCCGGAGAGTCCGCGTGATCAAGCCCCGCACCCCACCCGGCGTCCTGGAGCTGTTGCCCCGCGACCAGATCGCCTTCCAGCGCGTGCTCGACGTGATCCGTCGCAACTACGAGCGTTTCGGCTTCCTTCCCGTCGAAACGCCGGTGTTCGAGCTGACCGACGTGCTGCTGACGAAGAGCGGCGGCGAGACCGAGCGGCAGGTGTACTTCGCCCAGTCGACCGGCGCGCTCGAGAAGAAGGAGGAAGGACTGCCCGAACTCGCCTTGCGCTTCGACCTCACCGTGCCGCTCGCCCGCTACGTGGCCGAGCACGAGCACGACCTCGCATTTCCGTTCCGCCGCTACCAGATGCAGCGCGTCTACCGCGGCGAACGCCAGCAGCGCGGGCGCTTCCGCGAGTTCTACCAGTGCGACATCGACGTGATCGGCAAGGACGCGCTCTCGGTGCGCCACGACGCTGAGATGCCCGCGGTGATCCATGCGATCTTCGCCGAGCTCGG
>Ga0209278_1002234_pt1 | contig 10957 bp, 15 predicted proteins | sample JI81BgreenDNA_FD_187504 | JGI IMG/M metagenome (GOLD analysis project Ga0209278, IMG submission 187504) | Wastewater effluent complex algal communities from Wisconsin, to seasonally profile nutrient transformation and Carbon sequestration -... | ecosystem: Engineered > WWTP > Effluent > Algae... | reverse complement strand
TACCCACCGCCGCGAGCTTCAGCGGATCGGCCATCACGCGGCTGGCGTAGCTGTGGGTCGCCTCAAGCGTGATGGTCCCCATATGCTGCTCCAGACGGGCGCTCCATTGCGCGCTCACCAACGTGGCGGGCTGCATATCCGGTCGTTGCTTGCTGGTGAGGCCACGCTTGACCACCCCACGCGCCAATCCATGCGCTGGGGTGAACAGATGCACGATCGCGTCGTGGTCGCCGAATTTATCGACGGCAAGGATCAAGGCTTCATCGGTCCAGCGGTGCATAAGGAAGTGCGTGGTGAGCGGTGACTGGTATATTGTTTAAGGTATTTTATCGCTATTCACTACTCACGATTCACTTTTACTGTTTTGTGAATTCCAGCCCCAGATAGCGATACGCATCGGGCTTTTCTTTCCAGTCCTCGCGCACTTTCACGAACAGTTTCAGGTGGCAGGTGCCACTAATGGCATAGCCGATCTGGCCGCGCGCTTTTTCGCCAATGCTTTTCAGCATGGAGCCACCCTTGCCAATAACGATGCCCTTCTGCCGCTCATTCTGTACGATAATGTTCTGGTGGATTTCCACCGAACCATCGGCGCGAGGAGTGTATTGCTCGGTTTCCACCATCAGCGTGTAGGGCAGCTCCTGCTGCAATTGCAGGAAACATTGCTCGCGGGTCAGCTCGCTGGCGATCAGCCGCATCGGCATGTCGGTCATGGCGTCGGCATCGAACAGCCACGGACCCTCTGGCAGCATGCCCGCCAGTGTCGATTTCAGCTCAGCAACCTCGTCGCCTTTGCGGGCGGAAATGAGGAAGATATGCGCCCAGGGCGCGCGCTCGTTGAACCAGGCCATGCGCTCCAGCAGCAGGCGCTTATCGTCCACCGCATCGATCTTATTCAGCGCCAGAACAATGGGTTTACCCGATTGTTTGACGCGCTCGACGAACTGCTCGGCTTCCTCGCCGGGGATTTTGTAGGCGTCGTGCATGTAGAGGATCACATCGGCCTCGCGGCCGGCCTGCCATGCCGAGGCGACCATCGCCGCTTCAAATTTCTGCTTGGCGTTGAACACGCCCGGCACATCCAGAAATATCAGCTGGGTGCTGCCCTCGCTGGTCACGCCGGTGACGCGCGAGCGGGTGGTTTGCGCCTTGGGCGTGACAATGGCCACCTTCTGCCCAACTAAGCGATTGAGAAGGGTTGATTTTCCGGCATTCGGTGCGCCGATTAGGGCAATGTAGCCACATCTGGATATTTCAGTCATGGCGGCGGTTGTAGCCGATATGGCACGAATTACCAGCCCTTTGCACAGTTTCGTGAAGGCTAGCATGCCCGCGCCCCATTTTCTTGACGGTGGCTCATTTTTCGCTTATACACAGGCTCAGAGTTCAAAATTGGTGCTCTTTAAGATACTGGCCGACGCGTTCGATTCCCTGCCAAAGGCGAATAAACGGTGGTGGGGGTTGATGCGGGGTTTTTCCCTGTTTCTCCCGAGTGTTGCAAAGGGTTTGGTGCGAATGATTCGACCCGTACCAAATTCGACTCGACCCGCAAGGCAGCCATAGTGGCGGCTAAGCGGTAACACTTTTTAGGAGACGTCTACATGGCTACCGGTACCGTAAAATGGTTCAACCCCACCAAAGGCTTTGGCTTCATCCAACCGGATGCAGGCGGGGCTGATGTGTTTGTGCATATCACCGCGGTACAGGCTGCTGGCCTGACCTCGCTGAACGAAGGCCAGAAGCTCAGCTATGAGCTGGCGACCAACAAAGGCCGCACCTCGGCTGCGAACCTGAAGCTCGCTGCCTAATTGCCTACCGAGCGGGGGCTTAAGGCCCAGTGCCTTAGCCCCCGCTCACGCAACCAGTACCTATGACCTCCGCGAATGGTTCGCGTCGAATTCCTAGGTGCTAACCCTAGGATACATATGAACTTCGCAGAGATGAATCTGCCGCAGGCGTTGAAGAACGCGATTGCGGCCATGAATTTTACCACCCCCACCCCCATTCAGGAACAGACCATTCCCCACGCCATCGACGGGCGTGATGTGCTGGGCACCGCCATGACCGGCTCCGGCAAAACCGGGGCATTCTGCATTCCCATGATCGCCAAATTGCTGGCAAGCCCGCGCGGTTCCGCGCTGGTGCTGACGCCGACGCGCGAGCTGGCGCAACAGGTCGAGAAAGTGGTGAAAGAACTGCTTGGGCCGTATGGGAATATCAAATCGGCGCTGCTGATTGGCGGCGAATCCATGCCCAACCAGATCGCGCAACTGCGCATGCGCCCGCGCATCATCGTGGGCACGCCGGGCCGCATCATCGACCATTTGCAGCGCGGCACGCTGATGCTGCATGATGCGTCGTACCTGGTGCTGGATGAAACCGACCGCATGCTGGATATGGGCTTTGGCGATCAGATCGCCAGCATTCTGAAATACGTGCCCATGCAGCGGCAAACGCTGCTGTTTTCGGCCACGCTACCGCCGCAGATTCAGAAAATCGCCGATAGCCACCTGAAAAATCCGGTGCGCATCGAGATTGGTGAAACCAACAAAGCGGCGCTCACCATCACGCAGGAGACGCGTCATCTGCAGCCGGAGGAGAAATACCCCACCCTGCTGAACGAGTTAAAAACGCGCGAAGGCACGGTGATTATTTTCGTGCGCGCCAAGTTCGGTACCGAAAAACTGGCGCTGAAACTCCGCAAATCCGGCCACACGGCCAGCGCCATTCACGGCGATCTGGAACAGCGCCAGCGCGAGCGCGTGCTGAGTGAATTCCGCGAGAAGAAAAACCGCATCCTCGTGGCGACCGACATTGCCAGCCGTGGGTTGGATATTCCGCATATCGAGCATGTGGTGAATTTCGATCTGCCGCAAGCGCCGGAGGATTACATCCACCGCATTGGCCGCACGGGCCGCGCGGGCGCCGAAGGTTCGGCCATCAGCTTCATCACGCCGGAGGATCATATCAAGTGGAACGCCATCCAGAAATTGATGGACCCAAGCTATAAACCCGCCCCCGGCACCCCGGCGGAGGAAGCGGCACGTTCGGCGAACAAAAATCGCAAGCGTGGCGGGCGTAACCGTTCGCGCGGAGGCAAAGGCCGCGATGGTAGCAGCCAGACTTCTGGCACGGCATCCGCCGGTGGCCCCATCGTGAGCAAACCCGCGAGCGCCCCGCGCCCCGCACCGGAAGCATCGAGCAGCAACGCAGCTGCCGCAGCCCCACTGCCGGGAATTCCACGCGCTATCTAACGCAATGGTAAGTTCCTGCATGGCAGAGCGGCTGCTAACGTAGCTTGCATTCATGAAGGAGATTCTATGGCGCATTACCTGATTTTAGCGGCCACCAGCGGCGTTGGTGCCGCCACCGCACGGCTGGCGAAGGCACAGGGCCACCAGGTGTTTTTAACTGGCCGCCGGGAAGATGCGCTTAGCACCCTCGCCGCCGAGCTGGATGCGCCCCACGCCACGCTGGAACTGACCGATTTTGACGCGGTCGATGCTGTGTTCGAACAAGCCGTTGCGCAATTGGGCAGCCTTGATGGGGTGACCAACTGCGCTGGCTCGCTGCTGCTAAAATCAGCGCACCTGACCAACCGCGCGCAGTACGACGCCACCATTGCCGCCTCGCTCACCACGGCGTTTGCCACGGTGCGTGGCGCAGGCAAACACATGGCCGGTGCCGGCGGCGGTGCCGTGGTGCTGGTCAGCAGCGCCGCCGCCATGCAGGGCTTGGCCAACCACGAAGCGATTGCCGCCGCCAAAGCAGGCATTATCGGCCTCGCACTTTCGGCCGCCGCCACTTACGCCAGCAGCAACCTGCGGGTGAATGCGGTGTCGCCGGGCCTCACCGAAACGCCGCTCACCGCAAGCCTCACCGGCAATGCCACCAGCCGCAAATTCTCCGAAGCGATGCATGCGCTGGGCCGCCTTGGCACGCCGGAGGATGTGGCACGCGCCATTTGCTTCCTGCTTGACCCGTCGAATAGCTGGATTACCGGGCAGGTATTGGCGGTGGATGGTGGGCTGTCGCGCGTCGCGCCTAAAATCAAAGCGTAAAAAATGGCCTGCCACCGTAATGACAGGCCAAGGGAGCTACAGGTTATAGGGTCGTGCTAGCGTAGTGCCAGCGCCTGCACTGTCGCGTTAATGGTGGCGGCAATGCGCACGGCGGATTGGATCTGCACCTTGGTGGTGCCGTGTTTTTGCAGCTCATGCGCATGCGCTTCGATGCACATGCCGCAGCCGTTGATGGCCGAGACCGCCAGCGACATCAGTTCAAAATCCACCTTCGCGACGCCGGGATTGGCGATCACGTTCATGCGCAGTTTGGCGGGCATGGTTTTGTACTCCGCATCGTTGCTGAGATGCACGAAGCGATAGTACACATTGTTCATCGCCATGATGGTGGCGGCCGCCTTGCTGGCGTTGATTTCCGTGGTGCTCAGCGTGCTGGCTTCGGCCTCCAGCGCCTGAATGAGCGCCGCGTTGCGCGTGGCATAGGCAGAGGCCAAGGCGATCTGGTGGATCTGTTTCAGGGTTAGCTCCGGCGCGCCTTCTTCGGTCAATACGTTGCCGAGATTCAGGCGGATGTCCTTCGCGAAATCGGGCAATGCATCGCGGATGGCTTCGATCGAACCAAGCGCTTCGGTTTGCAGGGCGACGAGGGTCATGATGTTCTCCTTCTTATGGGGGGTGGCGCGAAGGGGGATATCCTCCCCCCTCGCGCCGGGGGGACTTATGCGGCGACCTTGATCACGTCGTCGCCTTTGTTCCAGTTGCAGGGGCAAAGTTCATCGGTCTGCAGCGCATCGAGCACACGCAGCACTTCCTTCACGTTGCGGCCGACGCTGAGGTCGGTCACCATCACGAAGCGGATGATGCCTTGCGGATCGACCACGTAGGTGGCGCGCTGGCTCACGCCTTCGGCCGGATCGATGATGCCCAGCGCATCAGAAAGCTCACGCTTCACATCCGCCAGCATGGGGAACGGCAGCGCGTTCAGCTCTTCCTTGTGCTGGCGCCAGGCGAGGTGCACGAACTCGGAATCGACCGAAGCGCCCAGTACTTGCGCATCGCGATCGGCGAATTCTTTGGTAAGCTTGCCGAACTCCGCGATCTCTGTGGGGCACACGAAGGTGAAGTCCTTCGGCCAGAAGAACACGACCAGCCATTTATCCTTGTAGCTGTCGTTACTGATATCGGTGAAGGCCGTGTTGATGTCGCTCGACACCGTGGCTTTCATGGAAAATTTGGGGAACTGATGGCCAACGCCTAACATGGTTTACTCCTTGGTTTTGGTTTGTGAATGGGGGGTGGCAATTGGGTGTGGCGAAGGCAACGCCAGATCGGGGTAAGGCTCGCGTTGGCGTGCATCCGCCGGCATGAATATCTGGGCGAATGATGCTTCAACGCGCGCCAGCAATGCGCTGTCGGTCATGGGAGGCCTCCGTGGTTGCCTAATGGTTTTTTAGCGTTATTAAAAGGCGCGAACATGGCGCGCGGCATGCGCGAAACGTTCACGGAAACTCTGGGACTCCCACGCCGATTCATGCAGATAGAACACGGCGGTTTGCACCAGCGGTTCGATCAGCCCGATGCCGAGTGCCACTTTCCAGTTCCCACTCAGTGCATAGGCGACGGCGGTCGCCACCGTGATATGCAGCATGCAGTAGGTTCCGGTTTTGGCGATGCGGCGCATGAGAGCCTCCTTCGTTACACCCTCAATGTAGGGCAACGCTGCGCCGCAATAAAATTGATTGTTCATATGATATTGATTGACTAAATCAATTAATCTATTACCCTCAACGCATGAACCTACGCGATCTTCACTACGTCGAAGCCCTGGCTTCTACTTTGCATTTTGGCGAGGCAGCAAAGCGCTGCAATGTCAGCCAATCCACCCTGTCCATCCAAATCAAAAAGCTGGAAGAACAGCTCGGCACCAGCTTGTTCGAGCGCGATGCACGCAGCGTGCGCCTCTCGGAAACCGGCGCGCAGCTTCTGCCTCTGATTCTCGAGACGTTGCGCGCTGCCGAAGATGTGCGCCAGCTGGCACAACAGCTACGCGACCCGCTCGCTGGGCGGTTGCGCTTCGGCGCCTTCCCTACCCTTGCGCCCTATATTCTGCCCCATATGATGCCGCATCTGCATACGCAGTTTCCGCGCCTGCAATTCGAGCTGATCGAGGAAAAGACGGAAACACTGATCGAGCAGTTATTGCGCGGCGATCTGGATGCCGCCCTGCTGGCATTGCCGGTGGAACATCCGCGGCTCGATGCCATCGCTCTGTTTGCCGAGCCATTCTACCTTGCCATTCACGATCAGCACCCACTGGCCAAGCGCAAGCAGGTAAGCTTGGATGATATGCATGCCCTTACCCTACTGCTGCTGGATGAGGGCCATTGCCTGCGTGCCCAATCGCTGGAATTCTGTGCCCGCATCGGCAAAGGCGAATCGCAATCCTACCGCGCCACCTCACTGGAAACACTGCGCCATATGGTCGCCTCCGGTGCTGGCTGCACCCTTATGCCGGCACTGGCCGCCAGTCCTAGCTATGGGGTGGACTATGTAAAATTCAGCGATCCCCATCCGCAGCGCCACATCGCGTTGGTGTTCCGCTCGGCCACGGCCCGGCGACTGTTGTTTACCAGCATTAGTCGCGAGATTCGCGAGGCGATGAAGCCTATCCGTGCGCTGAAATCGCTTGCAGCAAGCAATCGGTAACGGCAGGGTCATCGTATGAGTTCCGAAAGCCGCAAATACGCCACCATCAAGCACCCCACGATTGAGGCGCTGGTGCATGGGCTGTATAAATATGTGGATCGCAAACAGGCATTGCTTCGGCTGCAGAATATACGTGAGCATTTTGTGCTCAGTAAGGAGCAGCCGGAAAGCACCGCCGACGATCCCGTGGTGCATTTCTGGATCAAGGGTTTTGGCCTCACGCCCGAGGAAGAGGCGCAAGGCTACACCGGCCATTTCTGCGAGATGCGCCTTGCCACAACGGAAAAAGGGCAATTCACCCTAAGCGCCAGCAAACTGCTGCGGCCGGTCACCACCCATCCGCAAAAGAAACGCCTGCAATCGAAGCATCCGAATTGGGGCCACCCCGTGATGCGCGCAGTCAAAAAAGGCAAACGTTACGAAACGCTAGAAGCCGCGACCGCCGAATTGGAATTATTGCACACCGAATTCCCGGAAGTGTCGATTCCCGGCATCAACAAACTCTACATTATTCTCTATGAAAAGCGCGAAGGCATCAAGCAGCCGACCCGCAAGGTCGCGTTGGAGCTGGTCGCGGGCGAAGGCGGCTACACCATTGCCCTGAAGGACAACGAAAAACCCGCGACACCGCGCAGCAAGCAACCACCCGCGCTCGCTGGCGATGCGGCCGCACCCAGCCCTGCCCCCACCAAGTTGGGTGCCTTCACCGCGCAAGAGCTGTTACGTAAGAAAAAACGCGCGATGAAGCGCAAACGCAGCGACCCGCTGGTTAGCAAAAAAATCGCGGATAACCCCCACGATTCCTAGGGTCGCACTTCCCCTCCTTCCCGGTAGGCAAAACCCATGCATGCTAGGGCTATGGAGGTCACCAATGCCCAAATATGTCCGTACCCGTGCGACACGCACCCGCAGTTCCAACAACGATGGCCTGCGCGATGCGCTGCTAAAGCAGCTTGAACGCGACGGTGAAAAACTGCTCAAACGCATGATGGGAGATTTCTCCCGCACGCTGGAGAAGGAAACCGGGCGCATCCTTGGCGATGTACTCGGCGGCACCAGCGGTGCTGGCACAGCAAGGCCCCGAGGCGATGCATCCGGGCTGCAAGCCAGCCTCGTTAGCTCGGCCGCCTCATTGGTAAGCCTGCTCGTAGCCGAGCGGAATAATCGCATCCGCACCCAAACCAGTAGCAGTGAAAGCCGTCGTTCTCGCGAAACCGAGCAGGTATTTCGCGTCAGCCGTGCCCAAAGCATGGCCGAGGCCACGCAGGCGCTCGCCCGCAGCGAACGCAACCAATAGTGCTGTAGGCGCATATGAGCCATGCGGGAATGGCAATGGTTACACGCGCGGGGCTGCGCTAAGCGTCAGTTACTTTATTACGTGTGATTGTATGTCTCGCTCTGGCGTTGGTTGCGTTGCAACCAACGCTTTTTTTTCACTTAACTGTCACACACAAGCTTGCGGTTTTTGCTACGCTGATGGTATGAGCATGCCATACGCACACAACCCCGCACCCCCGACCTTTCACACCATGTTTGATCCCAACGAATTTATTCAGCTGCGCGACGATGGGTTTGCCCTGTGCACCAACCCCATGGCCGATGGCGGGCTGGAGGCGATCATGGTGAATACCCAGCTGGTGGGCGAGAATCTGCGGAATTTTGAGTCCTCCATCAAGCGCATGGTGCTGGCAAAATTGTTTTCGCCGAAATTCGGTGAGGTGATTTTGACCGCCACGCGCCTTCGCGCGCAGGAAATGGCCTAGATTTTCAGTTCCTTCTTGAACGCATACCGCTGGCCGTGCTAGTTATTTGGCCATGTCGGACCGCCCGCGCTACGAACAATTTGGCATTAACATCGAAGAACAAGGGAATACCACCCATGTTTTTAAGAACGAGGTATTGATTGGCTCGTTCACGATCGATATCGCCAATAAGAAGCTGAAATTCGACTTCCCGGGGAATAAATTCTTCAATTATTTCGCGTACATCGCCGCCGACCGGCCCAGCAACCGCGTGAAATGGGTGAACGAAAACCTGGCGCAGGATTCGATGGATAATCTGCAGGCCGGCGTCGCGTTCCTTGGCTTTGCCAAGTTCGAAGAAATGATGGCGCAGGCCATGGAACAATCTATGCGTGCGGAGGAGGACGGCCATGGCACCCAAGCCCCCGGCGAACACCCCCCCGTCCACTAATAATCCGTTTCTTGAGGATGTGGATAAAATGTCGCCACAGGAGCTGGCGGATTTTCTTTATGCACTGGCAGAAGAAATCATCGCAAGCCCTCAGGAATATAAAATTAAAATGGGGCTCGAGCAGCTCGACATCACCGAGCTGGACAATATCGACCTGAACACCCCGCAAGGCCGTCGCAAGCTGGCGAAGCTGCTGCGCCTGCTGGCAGAGCAAGTGCTGCACAGCAAGGAACGCTATCAGGCCAGCGTAAAAGACCCCTCCAAAGGCCAAGGCTACAACCGCTAACGGAACGGCCCTCGCTACCCAGCTAGCGGCCGTTGTTGGGCGCGCATGGTGCCTCCCCCTGATCCACACTGAAAGAAAAAAGCCCGGCTGCTTGCGCGCCGGGCTTTGTGTCGTCCAAACCGTGATCGGATTACATGGCTTTTTTGCTGCCGGACTTCTTCGCCGTTTCCATGTCGGATACGGCCTCGGCCAGCACACCAAGCACGCGAATGACGTGCGGATTCGCAATGTAATAGAAAATCTGACGTTGTTCACGGCGCGAGCCCAGAATGCCCTCGCGGCGCAGCTTCGACAAGTGCTGCGACAGCGCAGGTTGGCTTACTTTTACGCTCTGATTCAGCTCGGAGACGTTTTTCTCGCCGTTGAGCAGGAGCGTCACAATATGCAGCCGGTAATAGTTACCCAACACTTTAAGGATTTGCGAAGCTTTTTTGGTATGAGCGGTTTCTTTAAACATGTTAGATTTCCTTAGTTATTTATTTATTGCAGGTGAAATAGTGTAACGATTCGTAAAGACAATGTTCAATTCGGTAACGTTGCGTTTCCTGATCACCTTATCGCCATTCGCATCAAAAGTTGATGTGGTTAAACCACAGTAAAATTCAGTGCGCATATATGGATATCTGGATGTTACACGCATACTGACAAGGTGCCTTTGCATTACAAATACGCAAAGATCACGCAGAGGCCTTACGAACGACAGACGAATTTAGTGGCGGCGCGTGGCGTCGTCCTCTTCTTCGGCACCCGCTTTGAGCGCACGCGCATCCTCCACCTCGACCCAATCGGTAATCGGCTCAGGCGGGTGCGCCAGCGCATGCTTCAGCACTTCATCCACATGACTGACCGGGATGATATGCAGCCCTTTCTTCACGTTCTCGGGAATTTCTTCCAGATCCTTCACGTTCTCTTCCGGGATAAGCACCGTCGTGATGCCGCCGCGCATGGCAGCAAGCAGCTTCTCTTTCAGCCCGCCAATCGCCAGCACACGGCCGCGCAACGTCACCTCACCAGTCATGGCCACGTTTTTCTTTACCGGAATACCGGTCAATACCGAGACAATGGTGGTGCACATGGCAATCCCCGCAGAAGGCCCATCCTTCGGCGTGGCCCCTTCGGGCACATGCACGTGGATGTCTTTCTGTTTGAACAACGGCGGCTTGATACCAAAATCTAACGAGCGGCTTTGCACATAGCTATAGGCCGCCTGCACGGATTCTTTCATCACATCTTTCAGGTTGCCGGTGTATTTGATACCAACTTTGCCGCCCGGCACCACCACCGATTCGATCACCAGCAGGTCGCCGCCCGTCTCCGTCCAGGCCAGGCCGGTGGTCACCCCGATCTGATCGTCCTTTTCGGCTTGCCCGAAATTGGTCTTGCGTACGCCGAGATATTTACCGGCATTCTTCGCCGTGACCGTGATTTTCTTGGCTTTACCCTCCGCGAGCATGATCTCTTTCACCGATTTGCGAACGATGCGCGCCAGTTCACGCTCCAGATTGCGTACGCCGGCTTCGCGTGTGTAATAACGAATCGTATCACGGATCGCATCTTCGGTGATGACGAGATCTTCTTTGCCCAGCGCGTGGTCTTTGAACAGTTTGGGCAGAAGATGCTCGTTGGCGATGGCGACTTTCTCGTCTTCGGTATAGCCGGACAGGCGAATGACTTCCATCCGGTCCAACAATGGACGCGGCATGTTGAGCGAGTTGGCCGTGGCAATGAACATCACATCGCTTAGATCATA
>Ga0209278_1002233_pt1 | contig 10957 bp, 7 predicted proteins | sample JI81BgreenDNA_FD_187504 | JGI IMG/M metagenome (GOLD analysis project Ga0209278, IMG submission 187504) | Wastewater effluent complex algal communities from Wisconsin, to seasonally profile nutrient transformation and Carbon sequestration -... | ecosystem: Engineered > WWTP > Effluent > Algae... | reverse complement strand
GGGGCAGCACTAAACGAGCGACAATTAAATTGTTTTCTAACATTTCTAGAGAAAAGTTTCCCCCCATTAAGCGTACTGCTCGCTGACAAATTAAGAGATTTTGCACGATCGACCTATGGGAACTAGAAACCGCTAATATATCGGGTTCGGAGCCGCCGTTGAAGGCAGCAATTAACTGTCGATCGCACGCGCCGCTATCGATCACAGACAATTCTAACAAATCTTCCCCCAACAACTCAGAGCGAATCTCAATCTTGGCACCAACAGCAGAGCGCCTGCAAGCCGTCGCCAGCAATTCGCACAGAATCAAATCCAGCTTGATGCTGTCCCCGCGAACGCTCAAAGTCTGACCGGCCGGCATAGACACAGCAGCTTCTCTGTGCACATCCAGCAAGACTTTCGAGTGTTTGACCAGGGGGGCCGTTCGATCGAGCGATCGTCTCAGCCAAGCGCTCACAGGCACCGCATCTTGTGCGAATTGCAGCCGCCAATGTTCCTGTTTCAGCAGCAAATGAGTTGACCCCAAAGCATTGCCAATTTGCCGCAAAACCTGTTGGTAGCGCAAAATTTTCAGAGCATCCTTTTGTTCCTTCGCCGACTGCAAAATCGACTGACTCAACTCCCCCAACTCCTTCACCCCCGCTCCCACAGTGCGGTAAAACTCCTCAAAACGGCGTTGTTTGTACCAGTTGAGCAACTCTAGATCCAATCGCTGCGACTCCTGGATCGATTGCACCGCCAAATACCTGCGCCACCAAGCCAACTGAGACGCCATCGAGCTAAGTAAACTCACCGACAACTCCGACCACTGGCGGCCCGGAGCGTCTGCAGCCACCACAATGCCCACCGGAGCGTGTTCTGGGGCCGTCCGCAGCGCCACCGTCATCATCTCGCCAATTCCCGGACTGCGTAGCCACCGCTTTGTCGCCAGTGGCAGTTGGCTCGTGCTCTGTTGCACCACGCAGTTAGCAGCCAGGGTTTGTTGGATCAAAGCATCTGTTTGGACAGGAATCACCGCCTCGGGATTGAGGGCAAATACGGGATTAGCAGCTACCGTCGCCACGATCGAACCTTCCTCATCACCGGGATTCCAAGTAATTACGGCTACTAAAGGACAGGAAATTGTCTGGGAAACGTGTTGAGCAAAGTTACGATCGAGCTTTTGTAGCGGCAACTCTGGGAACATCGGCGGTGAAGCAGCAGATATCTCTTGCTCAGATTGCTCATCAGGAGAATGGTGCAAAACCGCCAAACCCGATTTGAGCGATCGCTCAAATTGCTGATATTTGTCGATTGCCGAACTCTGCTGCCACGAGTGCAGGATCAATCCGAGTTGTTCGCCCACTAGCCGAACTAATTCTTGCTCAGATCGCCTCCAAGTGCGAGTTGCACTGTGCCCGACAACCAGCAAACCCTCGATCGATTTGCGATTGGCGATTTTCGATTTGAGATTGGGGTTTTCTCCCTCGGACTTTTTCGCCCTAGTGCTCGATGCCAACAGCGATCGCACCCCAGCTTCCCCCAACACTTCCCGCCAAGCGCCCAACCGCCCATCTTCCTCCCAATTTTCAATAGCCAGAGGTGCACTTGCTTGCAACAGCCCCACGTCAGCCACATCCAGGGCGTTGAGTGGCGACGGCACTGCCCTGCGGTTGCGGGGCAGATTTTGGCAGACAATTTCAAAGCGATTTTGTTCTTCGCCGTACAGCAGCAGCAAAAAGTATTCGCATTTGAGCCGATCGCACAACTGTTCGGCGGTATTTTTCAAAGTCGTCTCCCAGTCAGCATCGCTGTAGATGGCGTGAGCTATTCCGGCAGTTAAATCTCGATCGATCTCAATTTGCTGAATTTTCTCCTCCATCTCCGACACAGGAGCCGTCAGAGCCACTAACTGCGCCACTCCCCGCAGATAATGCTTTTCATTGTCTTGCCAAATCCGGGGCTCGCCGGCTTCGACTGCCAAAAATCCCAACAATTCCCCTTCCGAAACAATCGGCGCAGCCAACAGAGAGCGAGCGCGGATTTGCTGCATCAACCGCCCTGTCAGCTCAGTTTTCAGAGAACTTTGAGATTCACCGATCCAAACCATTTCTTCCCTGCCCAAAGCCTGATAAAATTCGCCCAAGTCTTGGACGGTGATGCCCGAAGCCGCTCGGCCCGGCCCGCTCAAACCCGGAGTAACTTCGCGGTTGCTGACTCTGCGCCAAAAATAGCGCCGCTCTCGCTCGAACCAATAAACATTGGTGCGCGTCGGCTCAATAAATTCATGAGTTTGTTCTACCACCGCTTGCAAGTATTGGTCGAGCGATCGCAATTCCCCCAACTGCGAAATCAGCGCTAAAAGAGACTCATCTGGGTGTTTAAACTTGTTGTGCTGCCAGTCTTTTTCTATTTGGTAAAGAGCAGTTGCCAGCGCTCCAAATACGATCGCCAACTGGGTTTTTTCCCCCGACTTGGGCGACGCTCCCCATACCTCAGTTCCGAGCAAAATCACGCCGTAGCAGCGGTCTTTGTAGCGCAGCGGAAACAGAGTCGTGCCTTGAATATTGAAAGTTTGAGCTGCTTTGCGCCATTCTCCGGCTCGGTTTTCCGATCGCAAATCCGGGACTCCCACCGGCCGGAGCTGAATCACCACTTGTTCCAGCAAATCCCCTGGGCTGAGGGCAAACCGCTGTTTGAGAAAAGACTGGTCGCCGTTAGGAGTTATGCCGCCTTTCCCGAACAATCTGTGGGCCTGTCGATCGTACAACCCGATCCAAATCAAACCCCAGTCAAATTCCGCTTGCAAGTAACCGAGTGTGGTCGAAAGTAGCACTTCCACATTCTCCTCTTCTCGGAGAGTCTGGAGAACGCGTTCTAGGGTCGCGATTTGTTCGTCTAAATCCTTTGGTCTTTGCTGCTGCCCCATTTCCAAGCTTCCCCGCACCTTGTCTAATTTAAAATTACTAACTTAAAGATTCAAAAAATTAAAATGCCAAAGAGTCAACTTATAATATAATCGTCTCACTTATCCTTCAGTCTCAAACATTGGATAAAGTCGATCGAGGTTGAAGTAAAAACTTCGCCTTCCCTGCCTGCTCGTGAATATTTTTATTTTCCTTCTCCTTTCTCATTTGTAAATTGCCCCAGTACAAATCATTGGATATTTATCAATCAAGTGTACGCCCGCTGTTGTTTTCCGTATTGAAAACCGATGCCGAGTGGCTGCACAACCGCACTCTCCAAGTTCTTGAACTTGCAGCCAGAACCCAGTCAAACCCCGCCACCAGCCAAATGCTCTCTCGATTGCAGAAATCTTTGGGAGTCCAAGATTCTCGCCTCGAACAATCTTTGTGGGGACTGAGCTTTAACAATCCTGTCGGCTTGGCCGCCGGATTTGATAAAAACGGCGTAGCTGCCGATATTTGGGCAAATTTTGGCTTTGGCTTTGCCGAACTTGGCACTGTCACTTGTCAACCACAGCCGGGAAACCCCCAACCTCGCTTGTTTCGCTTGACGGAGGACAGTGCAGCCCTCAACCGCATGGGATTTAACAATCAAGGAGCCGCGGCAATGGCAGCCCGGTTTCAGGCAGCACAGAAAAAGTCCCCACTCGATGCCCAGGGCCCCATGCCTCAGTCTCCGTTCCCCTTGGGCATCAATCTCGGTAAATCTAAGGTAACACCGTTAGAGCAGGCAGCAGCCGACTATTTGGAGAGTTTTAAGCTGCTGAAAGATTGGGGCGACTATTTTGTAGTCAACGTTTCCTCTCCGAATACGCCTGGGTTGCGATCGCTCCAAGATGCTGCTGGGCTTAGCACAATTTTGGAAATCTTGCAACAAGAAAATCAGGGAATCAAGCCCATTTTAGTCAAGATTGCGCCGGATTTGGAGTCCGAGGATCTCGTATCTATCCTCGACTTAGCAAAAACCTACCAATTAGCAGGAATTATCGCCACCAATACCACCATCCGCCGCGACGGATTGAAAACACAAATATTGCCAGAAACAGGCAAACCAATCGCCGAAGAAGCCGGGGGAATTAGCGGGCTTCCTGTGCGGGAGCGATCGACAGAAGTAATCCGATTTATCTGGCAATATACAAAAGGCGAATTACCCATAATTGGAGTTGGTGGCATTTTCACCGCCGAAGATGCTTGGGAAAAAATAGCCGCCGGTGCGAGTTTAATTCAAGTTTACACCGGTTGGGTTTACGAAGGGCCTTGGATGGTGCGTCGGATTCTCCAAGGTTTGCTGCAAAAGTTAGAAAAACGCGGATTTAGTTCTATTTCTGAGGCAGTAGGTTCGGACAATCAATACACATAGGAGTGAAAAGCAAGTCTTGGGCAGGAAGCCCGATCAATATTACCCTTGTTGCACCCCTCGATCAGTGCATTGAGCAGCCATCCACTCCCGGAAATAATCGCCGCCACCTTTAGCATCTGATTAACTCTTCAAATTTCCCTATAAAGGCACTAGCCGATCGCTGTATTTGATCAAAACTTTATAATCTCGATCGTACCACGCCCTAGGTATCATATCTTGAACTTGAGCGACATCAACAAGCTGGCTTTTCGTTCCGTAGGCAGATTCCGTTTCATAGATGATTTTTTCCTGGAGAATTATCTCTCGCTTGAAGGGAAAAATCATCATAGGAACACCGTATTTTTGCAGGGGAGGCAAGTAGTTTTCAAGTAAGGAAATATCTACCGGATAGCCTCGACAAAGGTCAACGGTTGAATAAACTGCCACTATCAATTTACCGTCTATATATGTCCAGCCAGCTTCATACAACTTGCTGATGTTTAGACAGTCTTTATAGCAGTTGATTGTGCCTCGTTGAGGATGATACACAGGAATCAGCCATTCAGGGGCTTTGTTAATTGCTTCTGCTTTTCCTTTGCGATCGTGATAGTGAGCTTCTCCAACAGCTAACCAGCTTTGGCAGTCTCGTCTAATATCCATGAGTTCACCCAGAATCTGACTCACAGTGCGATCGCTAAAAAAAGTATCAGGCAACACCATACCAACAGTTCCCTAACATTAATACTACAAAAAATCTTTTGGTTTCGATCGATTTTAATTAGTATTGCATCAAAAGTAAATCGGCGTTCAAAATCTTCAACAATCTTAACAACTCGATTTATCTAACACGCATCTAATCAAATATTTCCGCTAATTTCAAAGCATTAACTTGAGCTTGAGCTTTCTGCAGCGACTCCTGCCATTCCCTTTCTGGATCGCTATCAGCAACAATCCCCGCACCCACTTGTCCCCAAACAACCCCCCCCGTCGTACCGTCACTTTTTGGTGCATATAAAAGGGTGCGAATCAAAATATTTAAATCCAGGTTTCCGCGCCAGTCCAAATAACCGCAGGAACCGTAAAATAAATTGCGTTTCACCGGTTCCAATTCTTCGATGATTTCCAGACAGCGCACTTTTGGACAACCTGTAATCGTACCGCCCGGAAATACCCCTCGAATTAAGTCGATCGCGTCGCAATCTCGTCTTAATGTACCGATAACATTACTGACGAGGTGCATCACGTGACTGTAGCGTTCAATAGTCAGAAATTCGTTAACTTTTACCGAACCCCATTCACACACCCTCCCGATATCGTTGCGCTCTAAGTCAACTAACATAATATGTTCTGCTCTTTCTTTGATATTCTCTATTAATTCCCGTGCTAACTGCTCATCTTCAATGCAGGTTAAACCTCGCCGTCTCGTTCCCGCGATCGGTCTAGTATCCACTTTATTTCCTAATAATTGAACGAGTCTTTCCGGCGAACAACTAACTATCGCCCCCCACGGAGTTTGCCAATAACTTGCAAAAGGCGAAGGATTTATCCGTTGCAAAGCGCGGTAAATTGACCAACTACTGCAATCTGTACTGGCTTCAAACCGCAAAGATAAATTAGCCTGAAAAATATCGCCCGCCTGAATATACTTCTGAGCTTTTCGCACTATTTCTTTATACTCACTCTGAGATAATTGGAAAATAGGAGTAGCGGAATTTTGTTGATAATTTTCCGGTAAATTATTCTGGATTATTTCTCCCTTGGCTTGCTCTAATTGATGCTGCATAACATCGAGTTGAGAAGGTTGACTCGCAGCCAACCAGAGAATTTGCGTTTGATGGTCTAAAACCGCAAAAGATTCTGGTTCGTACCAACAGCTAACCGGGAAAGGAAGCGGATCGGTATTGAGTTGGGGCAGGTGTTCGATTTCCCATGCTAAATCATAACCTAGCCATCCCAACCAACCCCCCGTAAAAGGAATTTCCGGCGGTACATTCACTGCTAAATTTTGCTCTTGAGAGTCCAAAAGAGCGCGCAAAAAAGGTAAAATTTCCCCGACTGGCGGTGTCCATAGCTGAGATTGACCGTCAATTATCCGGGGAGAACCTGCACAAATAGAATATCGTGCCAAGTTAGTAGAAGATGTAACTGGACTTTCTAGCAGAACAGCCATCTCGCGGGGGAAACACTCCGATATTGAGCCTGCACCGGCGGTTTTACCGAGAAATAAAATTTGAAAAATCTCCGATCCGCTGCGCTGATTTAGGGGAAGCTGTCGCCAATGCCAAGGTTGTATTTGTTTCATAATAGATTGCACTCTGGTTAACACTTTCAGGAATTACGCACAATGTCAATTCTGTAGTAAGGTGCACAATTGGCCCCCTCCTAAAATCGATTTAAAGCGTTATCTCAGCCATTATTTACAACTTTCCAAATATCTCCGCTTGCCTCTTTTTTGAGGCGTATCCAACCCCTAACGGAGTTAATGAGAAATATAGTTTTGGTTCTTTGCAAATCATCTAAGGTAATTAATTCTTCTCTGATTTTTCCCTCCTCTAAAAGTTGAGAACGAAACGTCCCCGGTAATAAACCGCACTTGAGGGGAGGTGTGATTAAACCTGCGGGTGTATCGATCGCGATATTGGCGATCGTGGATTCGGTGATAACTCCATCTTGATTCCACAGAAAGACATCCTGATATTGGGGCTGCGACTCCAAAGCCATTGTATAAGGCAATCGGTAAGTTGTCTTGTGGTAAAGAAATGGGTTTTGAGAATCGATCGGTTGGCGGGCAATTCCCACAGATGCACCGATTTTTAAGATACCGCTATCTAGTGTCTGAGCTTGTAACGTTATGTTTCCCTCACAAGATATTGTTAACCGTATTTTGTGTTTGACTGACCCGCAAGTCATACTTAATGCTTGTAAAGCTTTGCTTGTTTCTGTTAGCGATAGGGAAAATTTAAAATAATCAGCCGATCGCTCTAATCTTTGAAGATGTCTGTCTAGCAAAAAATAGCCGTTTTTGGGTTCCCATAAAAGTGATTCCAGCAATTCAAAGTTTGGCTGGTGTTGAATCATATTTTTGTCAATATAATATAATGTAAATTCGGGAACAAGACAATTATTAGACCCGCGAAGCGGCCTGTTCGTGTAATTATATAGGAAGTTAACTTGAATTTATGTTGCCTAAATCCTTTATATTTCAATGGCGCCTTGCCATCGGGCTGTTAATATTAACCTCAGTGCTCACACCCCTAGCGCTCAACTACTACGTCCGATTTGTTACCCGCAACTACCGCCACAGCGATATAGCTAACGTGCCTGCTGAACCCATTGCTATAGTTTTTGGTGCCGGACTTTGGGAAGACGGCACTCCAAGCCCCATGTTAGCCGATCGAGTGCAAGCAGCCGTCGATTTGTACAAAGCGGGGCGAGTGGACAAACTTTTGATGACAGGAGACAATAGCACCGTCGATTACAACGAAGTCCAAGCAATGCAGGACTTCGCCGAAGCCCAGGGCGTACCGATTAATAATATCGTTCTCGATTATGCCGGATTTAGTACCTATGAAAGTTGCTACCGGGCGAAAGAGATTTTTGGCATAACGCAGGCTGTTTTAGTTACCCAAAACTTTCACTTAGCCCGCGCTGTTTATACCTGTCGCCGGTTGGGCATAAAGGCGATCGGCTTAGGAACGCCGGATTGGGGCAAATTTCGCCAAAAGGGCATGATTCGCTACACTTTCCGCGAATTTTTGGCAGTCATCAAAGCGCTTTGGGAAGTGCGCGTTACCCGTCCCGAACCGACTTTTTTGGGGCCGTTTGAAGGAATTCAAGAAAAGTTATGATATCATGTCCAGTCGAGCGACCGTGATTTTTGTAGGGGCCCGTGAGCCAACAATACCTGCCAACAAAGGACAATCTCAAAAACCCGCCCAGACCAGGATATTATGGTTAATCGAGCGGACATGATATGAGTGATATGTTGAAGACTTTAGTCCTTAAAACAAAAACTAAAGTCTTGACTAAAAACAAATTTTATTACAACTAACCGGACATCAGGTAAGGATCCCGAATTAAATAACTTACAATTTTAATTGTTATTGTGGGATGGGCGTCCCGCCCGTCCTTTTTGGATGGGCTATAAGAGCCCATCCCACTTTCAAGAGTGGAAGTTATTTAATTCTCATTCCTAAGTCCGGGAGTTGTAAGTTTTGAGTTAAACCAAAGTCCCGACACAACTCATCAATCATAACTCGCTCGTTCCGGTAGTGTTCCATAACTTACTCGCGTTTGGAAAGCCCCGCCAGCGACCAAGTTAGGCTCACCATCATTAAGCGGCCTAGAGCCTTCAAACGCTCTTCGGCGTTATTTTCAACCAATTGAGACAGAGTTTCAGACTTAAGATTTTTCGACAATTCTTCAGCAGTTTCTGCTGGTTTTTCCAACTGAGGTTGTTCAGAAGATGTCTCAAGGCTGACTTGTGGCTGCTGATTTTTTTCTTCGGTCATTTTCTGAGTCACATCCTGGAGTTATTGCATACATAACCCTTAATACAAATGTAATTTATTTGTATCCGGGATTTGGCGAGTCAATCGATTTTAGATTTTAGATTTTAGATTTTAGATTGAAGCATTGACTTGCGCGAGATAAATACGTTCGGCAAGTTTCTCGGATACAGGTTTTTGATTTCTCCACGGATGAATCACGTGGCGGGTATCCTGGATGCGGGAATTGTCAAGTTTTCCGTACCCGACAATCGCAGTTACCAACTGACTTAAAAATTGGGATGTCAGTTGTTAGCTATCTTAAATAGCACTTAGCCAATTTTCCTCAGAAAGCCGATTTGTTCACAGATATGTCGTCGTCAACGAATTTTTTGTAAGAAACGGGATTTCTGAGCCTAAGTCCTGTTAAATTCAAAACTCACACACTACTACTGATGATGCACATCACTGAATTGTTATATTTACTTAACAGTAATATTTCCAAGATTCTGATATTGTTAAAGCTTAACAATTAATTTTGCTCGGATTTATCTCAATCTGCAAGCAAGTGTCTGGAAATTATTAACAAACTGAAGGTGTAGAGCCGATGGCAATTTATGTTGATACTGCAATTGTAGCGGAAGCCGCACGGGCGAGCAAGTTCGGATGGATAGCGGGAATTACTACTAATCCGACACTTTTGGCAAAAAGTGAGTTATCTCCTGAGCAAACCCTTAAACAACTGGCACAACTGATTCCAGGGGAAGTGTATTATCAGCTAATGGCATCTGATGTTGATGGCATGGTAGCAGAAGGAAAAGCGGCTTTTGAATTAATTGGACAGCAAACAGTGTTGAAAGTTCCCGCAACGGCGGCTGGTTTTCAAGCAGTCGCGCATTTGTCACCGTCCATTCCTTGCGCGGTGACAGCTATTTACAGTGCGGCCCAGGCCGTTGTTTCAGCAGAAGCGGGGGCTAAATATGCGATCGCCTACGTGAATCGCGCCACCAGATTGTTGGGAGACGGTTTTGCCTTAGTGCGGGATATGGCAAATGTGTTGCACAGAAGTAATACTGAGATTTTGGCAGCTAGCATTAAATCGCCGGAAGAAGCGGTGAAGACATTATTAGCTGGCGCCCATCATTTAACATTGCCTTTTGATGTGTTGCAGGCGATCGCAGTTCACGAATTATCCCAGCAAACAGTTGATGAATTTGCCCAAAACGGGCGGGGAATTTTGGGATAATACCAAATTTATGTGAAAAGTGCAAATTGCGAATTCCTAGTGGGTAATTGGTATGGGTTTTGAATCACTAATATCAAATAGGCTAACATCCGAATGATGCCGATCGTGCGAGCGTCCTGCTCTCGATGATAGCTCACGAGCGGGACTCTAGCTTGCAGGGTAAATTCCGAGTCACCCTATTTGATAAGACTGATGAGTGAGGAATACTAACTAAGGAGCGCGAATTAAATAACTTACAATTTTAATTGTTATTGTGGGATGGGCTCTTATAGCCCGTCTTTTTTGGATGGGCTATAAGAGCCCATCCCACTTTCAAGAGTGGAAGTTATTTAATTCTCATTCCTAATGACTATTGATACCACTCAAAAAAACAATGCAACTATAAGCCATTACTTCAAACCTTACAAAATCAGTCATTACCAAATCTAAAATCTAAAATCTAAAATCTAAAATCTAAAATAGTAGGACTATGGCATTCGCCAAATCTTAATAGTGCGATCGGGACTGGCGCTCACAAAAGTCTTGCTATCTCTGGAAATAGCAACCGAACTCACAAACTGACTGTGACCCGAAAGACTGCTTCTTTCTTTTCCCGTCTTCAAATCCCAAACTATAATATCTCCGCCCCCGCTGATCAAAGTGCGGCTGTCCGGGCTAAAGGCGATCGTCCTCACCCAGCTCGAATGCCCTTTAAAAGTGCGGGTGCGCTTCCCGTCTTGTACGTTCGACAAACGGATCGTGTTGTCGGTGCTAGCACTAGCCACAATTTGCCCGTTGGGGCTAAAAGCCACAGCATTAACCGGGCCCCCGTGACCTGTGATAATTCTTCTGACTTCTCCGGTACCGAGATTCCACAAACGCACAGTCTTGTCCTGGCTGCCGCTAGCGAGAGTTTTACCATCCCGGCTCAAAGCGATGGCGTTTACTCCTCCGGCGTGGC
>Ga0209278_1002232_pt1 | contig 10961 bp, 4 predicted proteins | sample JI81BgreenDNA_FD_187504 | JGI IMG/M metagenome (GOLD analysis project Ga0209278, IMG submission 187504) | Wastewater effluent complex algal communities from Wisconsin, to seasonally profile nutrient transformation and Carbon sequestration -... | ecosystem: Engineered > WWTP > Effluent > Algae... | reverse complement strand
GCCTTCGAGGGCGATCATCAGCGGGCTGCCGGCGAAGGCCGACACGCTCTGGTAGGGCGAATTGCCGGGGCCGATGGGGTTCACCGGCAGCCACTGCCAGATCGTCTGCCCGGCGTCCTTCAGCCAGTCCACGAACTTGAAGGCGTCCGGGCCGAAATCGCCGATGCCGTGCGGGCCGGGCAGGGAAGTGACATGCAGGAGCACGCCGGCGGCGCGCTGGTCGAGGTTGAACATCAGGTCGGCTCCGGAGCGGAGAGGAGGCGGCGAAGCACGAGCAGGCCGTGGGCCGGCACGAGCACGTCGGGGGTGGCGAGTGTGGCGGTGAGGGTGTGGGGCGGGAAACTGCCCGAGGTTTCCAGTAGCACCTGCCACGGGCCGTCGGGCAGGGTGAACAGCCGATCTCGCTCGCCCGGGTTGAAGGCGAGGCAGCCGCGCGGCGCGGCCGCGCCGGCGGCGCGGAGCTGGCAGGCGAAGGCGCCGTCGCTGGCGTCGTGCCAATCGTCCACGCGCATGTCGCTGCCGTCGGGGCGCAGCCAGCGGATGGTCGGGTCGTCGTCCCCGGGCTCGGGCAGGAACCACGTGGGCCAGCGCAGGTAGGCCTCGCTCGCGCGCAAGGCGATGAGCTCGGCGATCAGCGTGCGCGCATCGTCGTCGCTGCCGAGGCCGGACCAGTCGATCCAGCCGGTGGCGTTGTCCTGGCAGTAGGCGTTGTTGTTGCCGGCCTGCGAGTTCGCGGCCTCGTCGCCGGCCAGCAGCATCGGCGTGCCCTGCGCCAGCAGGGTCGTGGCAAGCAGCGCGCGCCGGACGCGGCGGCGGCGTGCGAGGAGGGCGGCATCGTCGGTGAGACCTTCCACGCCGAAGTTCGTGCAGATCTCGTGCGCGTGGCCATCGCGGTTGTGCTCGCCGTTCGCGGCGTTGTGGCGGGCCGCATAGGCGACGACGTCGGCCAGCGTGCGGCCATCATGCGCGCTCACATAGTTGATGCTGGCCTGCGGACGGCGCTGGCCGTGCTGGAACAGGTCGCTCGACGCGGTGAAGCGCTTGGCGAACTCGCTGCGCGGCACCGGCGCGCGAGGATGGCCGTCGGCGGTGGCGTCGGCCCCCAACCAGTAGCCGCGCACGGCATCGCGGAAGCGGTCGTTCCACTCGGCGAAGCGGCCGGGGAAGCGGCCGAGCTGGTAGCCCTCGAAGCCGGCATCCCAAGGCTCGGCGATCCAGTGCACCTGCGCGAGCGTCGGGTCCTGCCGCAGCGCGACGAAGAACGGCGCGGAGGGGTCGAAGCCGTGGCGCGTGCGCCCCAGCGCGGCGCCGAGGTCGAAGCGGAAGCCATCCACGCCCATCGTCTCGACCCAGTAGCGCAGCACGTCGAGCGCGAACTGGGTGGTGCGCGGGTGGATCAGGCGCAGCGTGTTGCCGCAGCCGCTGATGTTCTCGTAGCGGCTGCGGTCGTCGTTCACCAGTCGATACCAGCTGGCGTTGTCGAGGCCGCGGAAGCCGAGGGTCGGACCGTGCTTGTCGCCTTCCGCGGTGTGGTTCAGCACCACGTCGAGCACGATGTCGAAGCCTTCGCGCTGCAGGGTGGCGACCATGCGGCGGAATTCGCCGATGGCGTCGCCAGGCCGGTGGCACAGGCGCCGCGCCGGGCAGAAGAACGCGAGGGTGTTGTAGCCCCAGTAGTTCCGCAGGCCGCGCTCGACGAGTGGCGCTTCGTCGAGCCACGCCATCACCGGCATCAGCGACAGCGTGGTGACGCCGAGCGACTTCAAGTGCGCGATCGATGCCGGATGGGCGAGGCCTTCAAAGGTGCCGCGCAGGGCCTCGGGAACGCCCGGCAGCTGCATGGTGAAGCCGCGCACGTTCAGTTCGTACAGCACGCTGTCGCGCAGCGGGCGGCGCGGGCGCGAGGCGGCGCGCAGCGCGAGGCCGTCGGCCAACGGCGGCGGATCGGAAACCACACGCGCCTTCAGCGCGAACGCGGCGTTGTCGCGGGTGTCCGGCTGGCGGCCCTGCGGGTGGCTCGCCGCCCAGCCGTGGTGCTCGGGGCGCCACTGGAATTCACCGACCAGCGCGCGGGCGTAGGGGTCGAGCAGCAGCTTGGCCGGGTTGAAGCGATAGCCGGACTCCGGCTGGTAGCGTCCGTGGGCACGGAAGCCGTAGACCAACCCGGGGCCGGCGCCTTCGAGGCGGCCGTGGAACACGCCGTCCTCGCCGGCGTGCAGCGGCAGGCGTTCGAGTTCGCGCGTGCCATCGTCGCTGAACACGCAGAGCTCGATGCGCTTCGCGCGCTGCGAGGCGACGGCGACGTCGACGCCGCCGTCGCGCGCGTGCGCGCCCAGCGGCGCATGCGGGCCGGGCAGCAGCGTGCTCATGCCGGGCGCAGCACCACGGTGGCCAGCGGCGGCAAGGTCAGCGTGAGCCCGCCGTCCTTCGCCTTCAGCACGCCGCCGCCGTTGCCGGCGTCGCTGCCGCCGTAGTGGCGGGAGTCGGTGTTCAGCGCCTCGCGCCAGGTCTTCGGTGCGCCCTTGGGCAACGGCAGGCGGTAGCCCTCGCGCGGTACCGGGGTGAAGTTGCAGGCGACGATCGCGATGTCGCCCGCGCCGTCGTGCCGGGCCCAGGCGTAGACGCTCTGCTCGCGGTCGTCGCCGACCAGCCATTCGAAGCCGGCCGCCTCGCCATCGAGGGCATGCAAGGCCGGGGCCTCGCGATACAGGGCATTGAGGTCGCGCACGAGGTCGCGCACGCCGGCGTGATTCGCGTACTGGAGCAGGTGCCAGGGCAGCGATTCGGCCTCGCGCCACTCACCCGGCTGCGCGAATTCCTGCCCCATGAACAGCAGCTTCTTGCCGGGGTGCCCCCACATGAAGCCGAAGTAGGCGCGCAGGTTGGCGAAGCGCTGCCACTCGTCGCCGGGGCAGCGGCCGAGGATCGAGCCCTTGCCGTGCACCACTTCGTCGTGGGACAGCGGCAGCATGAAGTTCTCGCTGAAGGCGTACACGAGGCCGAAGCTCATCCGGTCGTGGTGCCAGCGCCGATGGACGGGCTCTTCCTGCAGGTAGCGCAGCGTGTCGTTCATCCACCCCATGTTCCATTTGAAGTGGAAGCCGAGCCCCCCGGCGTGCACCGGCGCCGAGACGCCGGGGAAGCTCGTGGACTCTTCGGCCAGCGTGATGGCGCCGGGGCATTCGCGGCCGATCGTGGTGTTGATGTGCTTCAGCAGCGCGATGGCTTCGAGGTTCTCGCGGCCGCCGTGCGCATTCGGGATCCACTCGCCGGCGTTGCGGGAGTAGTCGCGGTAGAGCATCGAGGCCACCGCATCCACGCGCAGGCCGTCCACGCCCCAGTGCTCCAGCCAGTGCAGCGCACTGCCGGTGAGGAAGCTCACCACCTCGTTGCGGCCGAAATTCGGGATCAGCGTGCCCCAGTCGCGGTGTTCGCCTTCGCGCGGGTCGGCGTACTCGTAGAGCGCGGTGCCGTCGAAGCGGCCGAGACCATGCGCGTCGCGCGGGAAGTGCGCGGGCACCCAATCAACGATCACGCCGAGGCCGGCCGCGTGGCAGGCGGCGACGAAGCGGCCGAAGCCCTCGGGTTCGCCGAAGCGCGCGGTGGGCGCGAACAGGCCGAGCGTCTGGTAGCCCCAGCTGCCGTCGAAGGGATGCTCGGTGATCGGCAGCAGTTCGACGTGGGTGAAGCCGAGCGACGCGGCGTAGCCGGGCAGCACGGCCGCCAGCGCATCCCAGTGCGGGAAGCCGCTGCGTGCCGTGTGCTCCGCGCAGTGCGGCTGCGCCGCCGTGGCGGCCGTGAGGTCGGGATGCCCCCAGGAGCCGAGGTGCACCTCGTAGGTGCTGATCGGCACGCCGCGATGGTTGCGTGCGGCGCGTTCGGCCGGAAGCGGCGTGTCGGCGCGCGGTGCCGCCACGCGGCTGGCATTGCCAGGGCGCAGTTCGCTCGCGAAGGCGTAGGGGTCGGCCTTGGCCGGCAGCAGGCTGCCGTTGGCATCGACCAGCTCGTACTTGTAGTGGTCGCCAGGGGCCGCATGCGGCACGAACAGCTCCCACACGCCCGCGGTGTGGCGCAGGCGCATCGGGTGGCGGCGGCCGTCCCAGCCGTTGAAATCGCCCACCACGGAGACGCGCCGCGCGTTCGGCGCCCAGACGGCGAAGCGCACGCCGGCCACGCCGTCGATGCTCAGCGCATGTGCGCCGAGGAAGCGCTGCGGCCGCGTGTGGTGGCCTTCGTGGAAAGCGCGAAGTTCGTCCTCGCCGATCTGCGGGCCGAAGGCATAGGCATCGGCATAGATGCCCTCGTCGCCATTGGCCCAGCGGACGCGCAGGCGATAGTCGAAACGCTGCTTGCGCCGCGGCAGCTTGGCTTCGAAGAGGGGTGTGACCAGGCTCTCGCCGGCCGACAGGGCCAGGCGGCGCGGCTCCAGCGTGGCGACGCGCTTGCCGGTGCTGGCGTCGAGCACCTCCACCGTCTCGGCGCCGGGCAGCAGGGCGCGCGCCCACAGTGCGCCGTCGGCCTCCGCGTGGAGGCCGAGCACGGCGAAGGGATCGGCGTGGCGCGCCGCGAGCAGGGCCGCGACGGCGCCCGGATCAAGCATCCGCTTTGGCGGCCTTCGCGGCAGTGGGCACGGACCAGACCTTGGCGGCGTACTCGGCCACGGTACGGTCGGCCGAGAAGAAGCCCATGCCGGCGATGTTGCGCAGCGCGGACGCATTCCATGCCTTGGGGTCGCGGTACAGCGCATCGACGCGTGCCTGGGTGGCGACGTAATCGGCGAAGTCGGCGAGCAGCAGGTAGGTGTCGCGGTTCAGCAGGCCGTCGACGAGGGCGCGGTAGCGCTGCGGTTCGCCCGGGCTGAAAGCGCCGCTGCCGATGGCATCGAGCACGGCCTTCAGCGACGCGTTCTGCGCGGCGATCCAGCGCGGGTCGTAGCCCACGGACTTGAGGTTCGCCACCGCATCGGCGCGCAGGCCGAACACGAACACGTCGTCCTCGCCGATGTGCTGCGCCATCTCGATGTTGGCGCCGTCCCAGGTGCCGATGGTCAGCGCGCCGTTCATCGCGAACTTCATATTGCCGGTGCCGCTGGCTTCCGTACCCGCGGTGCTGATCTGCTCGGAGAGGTCGGCGGCGGGGATGATGCTCTCGGCGAGCGACACGCCGTAGTTCGGCAGGAAGACCAGCTTGAGCTTGCCGTCGAGGCGCGGGTCGCTGTTGACCACGCGACCGATGTCGGTGGCGAGGCGGACGATCTGCTTCGCGGCCACGTAGGCCGACGCCGCCTTGCCGGCGATCACGACGGTGCGCGGCGTCCAGCCCTGCCCGTCGGGGCCGGCCGGGTTGGCCAGCATGGCCTGGTAGCGGGCGACGACGTGCAGCAGGTTCAGCAGCTGGCGCTTGTACTCATGGATGCGCTTGATCTGCACGTCGAACAGGGAATCGACGTCGACCACCACGCCGAGCTCGCGGCGGATGCGCTCGGCGAGCTTTTCCTTGTTGGCGCGCTTCACCGCGGCGAGGCGCTGGCCCAGGGCGGCGTCGCCGGCCTGCGCACGCAGGGCCGACAGTTGGCCGAGGTCGCGGCGCCAGCCGGTACCGATGCTGTCGTCGAGCAGGTTCGACAAGCCCGGATTGCACTGCTGCAGCCAGCGCCGCGGCGTGACGCCGTTGGTGACGTTGGTGAAGCGCTCGGGGTACAAGCGCGCGTAGTCCGCGAAGATCGTCTCGACCATCAGGTCGGAATGCAGCTTCGCCACACCGTTGACCTGGTGCGAGGCGACGACGGCGAGTGCCGCCATGCGAACGCGGCGGCCGTGCTGCTCGTCGATGATCGACACGCGCTGCACCAGAGCGTCGTCGCCTGGCGCCTTGGCGCGCACGTCCGACAGGAATTCGTGGTTGATGCGGTAGATGATCTCGAGGTGGCGCGGCAGCAGGCGCTCGACCATCGCGACCGGCCAGGTCTCCAGCGCTTCCGGCATCAGCGTGTGGTTGGTGTAGGCCACGGCCTGGCGGGTGATCGCCCAGGCCTCGGCCCACTCGAGGCCGTGCTCGTCCACGAGCAGGCGCATCAGCTCCGCCGGCGCCAGCGCGGGGTGCGTGTCGTTGAGGTGGATGGCGTTGCCGCGGCCCAGCTCCGCGAGCGGCCGGCCTTCGGCGAGGTGGCGAGCGATCAGGTCCTGCAGCGAGGCGGAGACGAGGAAGGCCTCCTGCTTCAGGCGCAGGGTGCGGCCGGCCTCGGTGCTGTCGTCGGGGTAGAGCACCCAGTTCAGCGTATCGGCGGCGAGCTGCGCAGCGCCGGCGGCGGCGTAGTCGCCGCGACAGAACGCAGCGAAGTCGATCGGCTGCTCGGCGCTGGCCTCCCACTGGCGCAGCGTGGCGACGTGGCCATGGGCATGCGCCGGCACCACGAAGTCGAAGGCGCGGGCGCGGACGCGTTCGGCCGGCACCCAGCGGCGCGTGCCGCCGGCGTCCGATTCCACATGGCCACCGAAGCCCACCACGAAGGCGACGTCCGCGCGCTCGAAATCCCAGTGCGTGCCGTCGCGCTGCCAGTCGTCGGGGCGCTCCACCTGTGCGCCGTCCTGCAGGCCCTGCGCGAACATGCCGTAGCGGTAGCGCAGGCCATAGCCGAAGGAGGGCAGGCCGAGTTCGGCGAAGCTGTCGAGGAAGCAGGCGGCGAGGCGGCCGAGGCCGCCGTTGCCCAGCGCGGCATCCGGCTCGGATTCGAGCACGTCGGCGAGCGAAACGCCGCGTGCGGCGAGTTCATCGCGCAGCGCGGGTTCGAGCCTCAGGGCGGCCAGCGCATTGCGCAGCGCGCGGCCCATCAGGAATTCCATCGACAGGTAGTGCACGCGGCGCTGGTCCTTGCCGCGCGCGGCGTCCTTGGCCTGCGTGGCGGCCCAGCGCTCGGCCAGTGGGCCGCGGCAGGCCTCGGCGGCGGCGCGCAGCGCGGCGCGGGCAGCGGGGGCCTCGCGGCCGTCGGTGGTCGTCATGGCAAGCGCTCGACGGAAGGCCGCGACGAGGTCGGCGGCGGGCGGGGCGGCCGGCGTCGTGGCCGGAACGGTGGCGGGCTGGGTGGTCATCCGCGGGAGCTTAAGACTCGGGTCCGCGCCGGGGTGGGCGTGAAAACGTATTCATCGATGGCCACGGGGTGGAGGGTCGATCAGCGCACGAAAACCACGACGCTGCGGCCGGGCACCGAGACCCGGCCATCGGCGACGAGCGCGTCCTCGGCAAGGCCGTCGAGCGCGGGATGGATCGCCCACGCCGCGCCGACCGCCGCCACCGTCGCCGTGCGCGGACGCGGATCAGCGTTGAGCACGTAGAGGAGTTCCCGCCCGTGCGCCGGATGCGTGCCGGGCAGCGCACGCCCGTCGAGGTGTCCGATGACGAGACCGGGTTCGCCATCCACCGGAAGGAAGCGCAGCGCGGCCTGAACCGCCTCGCTCGTCGTCAGGCGCAGCAGCGGCTCGTCGCGGCGCAGTTGCAGCAGGGCCTGCGTCCAGCGGTTCACGAAGGCGGCATCCTCGGCGCGGGGCCGCAGGTCATCGGCGCGCTCGAGCACCGTGCGCATCTGTGGCCAGCTGTCCTGGTTGTCCCAGGCCGGCGGCAGGCCGGTGCCGAACGCATTGCGCTCGCCGGTCCAATCCACCGCGTTGAACGCGTCGCCGGAATTGAAGCTGTTGCGGTCGAGCGATTTGCTGCGCATCAGCTCCTGCCCGGCGTGCAGGTAGGCCACGCCTTGCGCAAGCAACACCAGCGCGTTGCCGAGGACCTGCACCCGCGCCCGCTCGTGGCGCGAGGTCTCCAGCGGCAGGCGCAGCGCATTGCTGTCGAACAGCGTCAGGTTGTCGTGGTTCTCGGTGTAGTTGACGACCTCGCTGGGTTCGCTGGCGTAGCCGGCGGGCCCGTCGCCGTAGCGGATGTCGCGCAGCGGCTTGACCACGCCGTCGGCGTCGAAGGTCTCGACGTCGGTGAGCGTGCCCGCGAGGCCCACGCGGATCAGCGCCTCGGCACGGCGGAGTTCGGCCTCGGTCTCGGCCTTCGGGCGCGCCGCGTTGGCCGCATTCGGCGCGTGGTGCAGGCCGGAGAGCCAGCCCTGCGCGTTCAGCGCCTCGCCGCGGTCGCCGGCGCGGCCGCCGCGGGCCGCATCGCGCATCCGGTCGCTGAAGGTGGCGATGTCCGTGCCGTTGAGCACGCCCTGCGCCGCTTGCGGGAAACGCGCGCCGTTCTGCACTTCGCCAAAGTTCCAGCCTTCGCCGAGCAGGTGGATGCGGCGGCCCGTGGCGCCATCGACGGCGCGCTGCAGCTCAAGCATCGCGGCCTTGGGCTGGTGGCCCATCAGGTCGAAGCGGAAGGAATCGATGCGGTAGTCGCGCGCCCAGATCACCGCCGAGTCGATCATCAGCTTGGCCATCATCGTGGCTTCGGTGGCGGTATTGGCGCAGCAGGTCGAGGTTTCGACGATGCCCTCCGCGTTCAGGCGGTGGTAGTAGCCCGGCACCACGCGATCGAGCACCGACTGCCGGTCCTGGCCGCTGGCCATGGTGTGGTTGTAGACGACGTCGAGGCCCACGCGCAGGCCGGCTTTGTGCAGCGACTGCACCATCGCGCGGAACTCGCGCACCCGCGCGGCCGCATCGTCTGGCGCCGTGCTGTAGCTGCCCTCGGGCACGTTGAAGTGCCACGGGTCGTAGCCCCAGTTGTAGCAGTCGCGCTCGCGCACCGCGCCGATCGCCGCCTGCACGCCCGCGCCGGCCGGACCCTCGCCGGCGGGCAGCGCGGGAACCATGCAGTCACGCTCCGGCACGGTGGCGAGGTCGTAGGTGGGCAGCAGGTGCACGTCGGTGAGGCCGGCATCGGCGAGTTCGCGCAGGTGGCGCATGCCGTCCGTGTCGGCATGGGTGAACGCGAGGTACTTGCCGCGATGCGCGGCAGGCACCGTCGCGTCGTCCCGCGAGAAATCGCGGACGTGCAGTTCGTAGACGACGAGGTCGGTGTTGCCCTGCACGGTGTCCGGCCGACGGTCGTTGGCCCAGCCGTCGGGCTTCGTCGCCGGGTCGTCGAGGTCGAGCACGACGGAGGCCTGCGAATCCGCATTCAGGCCGAGCGCATAGGGATCGGTGACGCGGTTGCGAACGAGGCCGACGCCCGGCACGAGGACGTCGACGAGGAAGGCATAGCGTTGGCCGCGCAGGTCGGCGGGGAGGGTGTGCGTCCACACGCCGCTGGCGGGATCGACGCTCATGAGGTGTGCGTCGATCACGGTTTCGGAAGGGGTGGCCGACGTTGGGCGAGCGTCGAGCAGGCACAGCGACACGTTCGTCGCCGTCGGCGCCCACAGCGCGAAGCGCGTCGTCCCGCCGTCGATCGTCGCGCCGAGCTCGGCGTCCTTCGCCTTCGGCGCGAACACGGCATCCAAAGCGCCGGCGTTCTGCAGGCCGGTGGCGTCGAGCACGCGGCCTTCGGCGTCGAGTGCCGCCACCACCAGCACGTCGCGCCAAGCGTCCGCGGGTAGCGGTTCGGCGAGTTCGAAGGTGCCGCCGACCACGTGGCTGAAGCGCGCCTCCGTATTCCGAAGGCGGATCGGACTCAGCGCGTGGCGGTGGGCGTTGCCCTCGGGGACGGCGCCGGGCAGCAGGCGCAGATGGGGACTGGCGGCGCGCAGCAGGATGACCGAGGCGGCGTCCGCCGGGGCGGCCCACCGCAGTTGCGTGGCATTGAGCCAGGCGGCGCGCTGGTGTGCGGGCAGGGCGTTGGACCACGGGTGGATCACGGTACTGCCGGCGTGGACGGCACACTCCGCGGGACGCGGGTCCGGCGGCGGCATCGCGTGGGCCGGGCTCGCGGCGAGGACGAGGGCGACGAGGGCAGTGGTGCGAAGCAGCATGCGGAGTCCGGCAATCAGTCGGCCTCGCATCCTAGGCCGTGCACGTGCGGCGGGAGGGCCGACGGCAATGCATACGTATGCGGGCGCGACGAGCGCGCCGGCCAGTCGCTACGCTCGTCGCCGGTTCGATGGAGCGCTCTTCGCATGCTGCGATGCATCACATGTCTGGCCATGCTCGGGTGGATGGGGCTCGCGCATTCGGCCAGCCCGCGTTGCGTTCCGGAAGGCGACGCGCCCGCCCTGCGGCTGCGGGCCGACGGTGGCCCGGAAGGGCGCGGGCAACGCATCGTCGCCAGCGACCAGCATCGCGGGGACTTCGATGCCCGGGCCTTCGAATGGCTGGGCGGCACGGGCTATCGGATGCATGCCTGGTCGGGGCCGGGCGATCTCTCGTTGCTTCGCGGCTTCGCGATCCTCGTGGATGGCGAACTTCGCGATCGCCGCCAGGCCGCGAGCGACACGCTGCGGCCCTGGGGCCACGAGGTGCGCCACGCCGACGGCAGTGTCGAGGCGCTGCAGTTGCAGGCGGGGCATCCGGCTGTCTCGCTCTGTGCCGAGGCCAGTGGCGGTCGGCGCGTCGCCCTGCTGCTGATGACGGACCGCGACGCCGAGACCCCGGCGTTCGCCGCCAGTGTTCCGGTGCGTCGGCGCGCGGCGGATGCAGCGCTGCGACAGGCCGTCGGCGCGCCGGAGACGATGGACGTGGTCCTCCTCGAGCCAGAGGCGCCCACGCCTTCGCTGGCGGTGCACCTCGCCTTCGGCCGCAAGGCGGAGGAGGCGGAGGCCACGATGGCGGCGCTGGCAACGAACGCGACAGACCCTGCGGGTGATCTTTGGCGCGCGGGCATCGAACGCCGTCGTGCAGCGCTCGGGTCACTGCGGCTCCGCACCGGGGATACCGCCTTCGACGCCGCCTTTGCCTGGGCCGTGGCCAGCAACGCCACCTTCCGCACGGACGAGTTCGGGCCGGGGCTGTGGGCGGGCCTGCCGTGGTTCCGCGACAACTGGGGCCGCGACACCTTCATCGCCCTGCCAGGCACCCATCTCGTCACCGGTGAGTTCGCGC
>Ga0209278_1002231_pt1 | contig 10961 bp, 11 predicted proteins | sample JI81BgreenDNA_FD_187504 | JGI IMG/M metagenome (GOLD analysis project Ga0209278, IMG submission 187504) | Wastewater effluent complex algal communities from Wisconsin, to seasonally profile nutrient transformation and Carbon sequestration -... | ecosystem: Engineered > WWTP > Effluent > Algae... | reverse complement strand
CTCGTCGCCGGGCTGCAAGCGCGGCGCGGCCCAGGCGTAGGAGACGAGGTTGATCGCCTCGGTCGTGCCGGAGGTGAAGACGATCTCCTCCTCCGATCCGGCATTCAGGAAGCGGGCGATGATGCCGCGGGTGGCTTCGTACTTCTCGGTCGCGAGGTTCGACAGGTAGTGCAGCCCGCGATGGACGTTGGCATATTCCTGGCTGTAGGCCTGCGTCACCGCGTCGATCACGACCTGCGGCTTCTGCGCACTGGCGCCATTGTCGAGATAGACCAGCGGCTTGCCGTTCACCAGCCGCTTCAGGATCGGGAAATCGGCGCGGATTTTGGCGATGTCATACATTGGCCAGAAAGGCCTCCGGCCCGATGATGAGGATGAGGATCACGCCTAGCGTCAGGCCCGCGGCGATCGAGGTGGCGAAGATGCCGGCCAGCACGGCCCCGCGCGAGGCGAAGCCATGCAGTTCGGCCACGAAACTGGCCATGAGCCAGAAGAAGATCACAAAGCTTGCCAGCGCGATGATCCCGGCCAGCGGCGGCATGACCAGCAGCACCAGGATCTGCAGCACCTGCAGCGCCAGCATGACCACTTGCAGCCACACCACGATCAGCAGGGCATCGGCAAAGCTGCCATGGCCCCCGAAGGCGCGGCCGACGCGGTAGATCAGCACCACCGAAAGCCCCAGGACGAACCACTGCGCGATGGCGGCCTGGATCGGGCTGTGCAGCATCTGCGCCGTCACCGGGTCAAGCTCCATCGGCTGGATCGCCGCCTGAAGCACGATGAACAGCGCCGAGAGCACCGCCACCAGCAAGAGCCCGATCGACCGGGCGGGCATCGGAACACCCTCGGCCAGGAGCGCCCGCGTGGCGGCCCGGGGGTCCTGCAGCGTCAGGCTGCCAAGGGCGAGGAGGCGGTCGGTCAGGGTCATGCGCGCTCGGCCTCATGCAGAAGGGTCAGCCATTGCCAAAGGAACGCGAGCCCGACCAGCGCGGTCAAGAGGCTGAGGCCCGCCCCCGCACCGATCATGCCGGCAACCAGCCCGTGCAAGAGCATCAGCGGCCCGACTGCCGCAAGCGCCCAGAAAAGCGCCAGCCGGGCCGAGTACCAGCTGCCCTGCCCGCCAAGGGCCCGCGCCACCAGCCGGCTGAGCGCGGCCAGGAGATACCAGAGCGGCAGCGTCATCAGGACCGCGAAAGCCCGGGCAAGGATGCGGGGCGCGGCCGAAGGCTCGCCGGCGAAATGCGCCTCGCGGGCGGCGACAGGCCACTGGCCGACGAAGGCCAGGGCCAGGAAGATCAACAGGAAGGACAGCGCAAAGGGCTCGGACGGGCCGCGCGCCAGGTGCTGCCGCAGGATCTGGCGCGGACGGCGCCAGGTCGCGATCATGTCGGTCGAGACGGTCATCGCGCCAACCTCAGCCCTTCGATCCGTGCCGCGCGAGCCAGCGCTCCAACCGGGCGCGGATGTCTTCGGCGATGTTCTCGTCGGCAATCTCCTGGATGGCTTCGGCGAGGAAGGCCAGCACCAGCAGCGCCTGAGCGCTCCGGCGGGGCACGCCGCGCGATTGCAGGTAGAAAAGCGCGGTCTCGTCGATGGCTCCGCTCGTCGAGCCGTGGCTGCATTTCACGTCGTCGGCGTAGATCTCCAGCTCGGGCTTGGCGAGGAACTGGCTGTCCTCGTCCAGAAGCAGCGACTGGCTGATCTGGTAGCCGTCGGTCTTCTGCGCGCCGGGTTTGACCAGGATCTTGCCCTGGAACACCCCCACGGCCCCGTTCATCAGCACCTTCTTGAAGACCTGGCGGCTTTCGCAGGCCTCGGCGGCATGGGTGATGAACACCGTGTCGTCGTGGTGGAAATCGCCGTCGCCGACCGTGGCTCCGGCCAGATGCGCCCGGCCCTCGGTCCCGGCAAGCTCGACCACGGCCTCGTTGCGGGTCAGCCGGCCGTTGGCCGTCAGCGTGAAGGACCGCAGTTCCGACCTGACGCCCAGGCGCGCGAAGACATGCGTGACGGCGCGGCGCTGGTGGTCGCGGCCCTGGACGCGGATGTGGTGGAAGCTGGCGCCATCGGCCACCTCGACCTCCAGCACCTTCGAGAAGCGCGCGGCGGCGGGGCCGTTTTCCAGCAGCGTCAGCTCGGCACCGGGATCAAGCTTCACGCAATGATGGAGGATCGCATCGGAAGTTTCTGAATTATGGACATAAATCAGAGAAACCGGCTTTGCGGCCCGCCCTGTCACATGGATCAGGACACCATCCGTGGCATGGGCCGTGTTCAGGGCCGCAAAGGGGCGCGCGACCGGGGTCTGGCCGCGGGCCTCAAGCACGCCGTAGGTGCCCTGCGCCCAGTGGATGTCCTTGGACCCCGCCTCGGCCAGCCGTTCGATGGTGACACCGGCGAGCGTCAGATCGTCCGAGGCCGCCGCGTCGAAGACGCCATCGACGAAGACCAGCTTCAGCCGGTCCATCCCGTCGAAGGGCGCGGCCTCGTCGCCCGCGTCGAAGCGCGCGGCGGGCGTGGGCTCGGGCGCGTTCAGACTGGCGGGGTCGGTGTAGCGCCAGTATTCGTCGCGGCGCGCCGGCAGGCCCATCGCCTGCAGCCGGGCCAATGCCTCGCCCCGCGCCGCGGCCAGCCAGCCCTTCTCGGCCGGCCGGGTCAGCAGCGCCAGCCGTGCCGCCAGCACATCTTCCTTTGCCTTCGGCAGTGCCATCAGCCCACCTCGTTCAGGATGTCGGCATAGCCGTTCTGCTCGACTTCGAGCGCCAGTTCCGGCCCGCCGGTCTTGATGATCCGCCCCGCCGCCATGATGTGGACGACGTCCGGCTTGATGTGGTCGAGAAGCCGCTGGTAATGCGTGATGACCAGGAAGGACCGGCCCGCGCTGCGCAGCGCGTTGACGCCGTCGGCCACCAGTTTCATCGCGTCGACGTCCAAGCCCGAGTCGGTTTCGTCCAGGATGCACATGCGGGGTTCCAGCATCGCCATCTGCAGGATTTCGTTGCGCTTCTTCTCGCCGCCCGAGAAGCCGACGTTCACCGGGCGCTTCAGCATCTCGGCGTCGATCTTCAGGGTCTTGGCCTTTTCGCGCACGACCTTCAGGAAGTCGCCGGCGGAAAGCTCTTCCTCGCCGCGGGCCTTGCGTTGCGCGTTCACCGCCGTCCGCAGGAAGGTCATGTTGCCGACGCCCGGGATTTCCACCGGATACTGGAAGGCCAGGAAGAGACCCGCCGCCGCGCGCTCTTCCGGCTCCATCTCCAGCAGTTCCTGCCCGTCGAGCTTGGCCGAGCCCTCGGTCACCTCATAGCCATCGCGGCCCGAGAGCACATAGGACAGCGTCGACTTGCCCGACCCGTTCGGCCCCATGATCGCATGCACCTCGCCCGGGCCGATCTTCAGATCGACCCCGCGCAGGATCACCTTGTCTTCTTCTTCAAGTTTGACGTGCAGATTGTTGATTTCCAGCATTTTTCTTTCCTGAACCTTCTGCCGCGCGCCTTAGCGCGGGTCGGTGAACCAGCCAATGGCCTGAGTGAGCATCTCGGGCGGGATCGGCCCCGGACTGACCGTGAACCGCGCCATCCGGCCGATGGTCTCTTCCTTGCGGGCCAGATGTTCGACCGCGTGGTAGAACCTGCGGCCGACGTAATCGTCGAAAAGGACCGTGACCGGGGCCTTGCTGCGCAAGAGGACCGCCACCAGACAGGCCGCCCGGAACCGCCCGTCGATCAGCACCAGATCCGGCTGGACGAAATTCGGCCGGTCCCAGACCGACAGCGCGTAGCCGTGCCACTTGCGGAACTGGGTCACGTCGGCGGGCTTGCCCCAGTCCTGCGTCGGGCCGACATCGGCGTAGTGCACCTGCACCCGGTCGGAGATCCTGGCCCCCTGCCGGGCGATCCGGTCGGCCCAGCCGCGGTCGCTTTCCACGCTGAAGACCGTGGCGCCCAGTCTTGCGGCCAGAAGCGTCGACTCGCCGCTGCCGTATTCCAGGATCACCCGCGCGCCGGAATAGAAGGCCTCCAGTTCCGGCGTGATCTTCTTTTCTTCGCCGGGCGACGCCGCCTCGGCCTCGGGCGCCAGCGCCACGGCCGCGGGCATCGTCTCGGCGGGGGCGTCGGGCTCGATCAGGGTCGCCTGCAACGCAGCTTCGGTCAGCCGGGCGGCGGCCTCGACCGCGCCTGCGACACCGGGCAAGGCCATGAGCCGCGCCATCTCTCGCGTCACCGCCGCTTCCCAGACCGCGATGCTGAGGTCGCTCTGGCCGTTCAGGTTGAAGCGCCGGAAATACTCTTCGGTGTGGCGCAGGTTCTGCGAGAACTGCGCCTTCTGCGCCCCCCGGCCGCGCAGCGCCTTCAGGCGGAAGAACTCGGGCGTGCGCACCGAATAGTGGTTGATCTGCGCCAGGTCCCAGCTGAGTTCCTTCTGCTGCACGATGTTCGAGCGGATTTCGCCGTTCCCCTCCAGCCACTGCCGGGTCACGACCGAGTCCGGCCCCAGCGGCGCACCGCTTCCGGTCAGGAAATCCTCGGCCGAGAGGCCATGGTCCCGGGCCAGCTTCGGGCGGTAGATCGGCTTTGCCGCGAAGCCTTCGATGCCGGGGCTCTTGCGAAAGAGCGTCTTGGTTTCCCGGTTGGCCGACAGCCGCAGGCTGGAAGCGCCCGGGAAATCCTGCGACACGAAGCGGCCCGGAAAGCGGGCGTGGCCGCTGGTCCCGAAGAGCCGCCAGTTCAGCATGATGCCCTGACGCGGACCGATGGCCGCGACAAGGTCGGCCACCATGCCAGAGCCCGTGTGGATGTTCAGGAACTCGTCGGCATCGAGCCAGAGGTACCAGTTGCCGTCGCGATAGCCCTCGACTTCGGCAAAGCGCTGCGCCGCGGCGGTCTGGGGCGAGACCTCAAGCGGCGGGTCGACGTGATGATGCGCGATGGCCCCGGCTGCCGCCAGCGCTGCGAGGAGCTCCTCGGTCCCGTCGTTCGAGCTGTTCGAGAAGACCACGATCCGGTCAAAGCCGATGACCCGGTGATAGGCCACCCATTCCAGCAGGAAGGGCGACTCGTTCTTCATCGCCGAGACCAGGACTCGCTGGCCGCCAGCCCCTCCCGCATCCGGTCGGTCGGCGTGCGGGGCAGAGCCCTGCGCAAGTCCGTCCGCAGGCGTCATCAGCCGACCGAGCCTTCCAGGCTGATCGCGACAAGGCTTTGCGCCTCCATCGCGAATTCCATCGGCAGGGCCTGCAGGACCTCCTTGCAGAAGCCGTTCACCACCAGGGCGACGGCCTCTTCCTCGTCCATGCCGCGCGAACGGCAGTAGAACAGCTGGTCGTCGTCCACCTTCGACGTGGTCGCTTCGTGTTCGACGCGCGAGGAATTGTTGCGCACCTCGATGTAAGGCACTGTGTGCGCCCCGCATTTGTCGCCAATCAGAAGACTGTCGCACTGGGTGTAGTTGCGGCTGTCCTTGGCCTTCGGGTGCATGCTGACCAGCCCCCGATAGGTGTTCTGCGCCCGGCCCGCACTGATGCCTTTCGACACGATCCGCGACTTGGTGCGCTTGCCGAGGTGGATCATCTTGGTGCCCGTGTCAGCCTGCTGGGCGTTGTTGGCGATGGCGATCGAGTAGAACTCGCCCTGGCTGTCGTCGCCGCGCAGGATGCAGGAGGGGTATTTCCAGGTGATCGCCGACCCGGTTTCGACCTGCGTCCACATCACCTTGGCCCGGTCGCCCCGGCAATCGGCGCGCTTGGTCACGAAGTTGTAGATCCCGCCGACCCCGTTCTCGTCGCCCGGATACCAGTTCTGCACCGTGGAGTACTTCACCTCGGCATCCTTCAGGATCACGATCTCGACCACGGCCGCGTGCAGCTGGTTGGTGTCGCGCTTGGGCGCGGTGCAGCCCTCCAGGTAGCTGACATAGGACCCTTCGTCGGCCACGATCAGCGTGCGTTCGAACTGGCCGGTGTTTTCGGCATTGATGCGGAAATAGGTCGACAGCTCCATCGGGCATTTCACGCCCTTCGGGATGTAGACGAAGGAGCCGTCCGAGAAGACGGCCGAATTCAGCGTCGCAAAGAAGTTGTCGGTGGGCGGCACGACCGAGCCCAGATACTGCTTCACCAGCTCGGGATGCTCGCGCACGGCCTCGGAGATGGAACAGAAGATCACCCCGGCCTTGGCCAGTTCCGCCTTGAAGGTCGTGCCCACCGACACCGAGTCGAAGACCGCATCGACCGCCACCTTGCGCGGCTCGGCCTCACCTTCAACTCCGGCCAGAAGCATCTGTTCCTTCAGGGGAATCCCCAGCTTGGCATAGGTCGCCAGCAGCTTCGGGTCGACCTCGTCCAGCGACTTCGGCTTCTTCGCCATGCTTTTGGGCGTCGCGTAGTAGAACTGGTCCTGATAGTCGATTTCCGGGTAGTTCAGCATCGCCCAGCGGGGCTCTTCCATCTTCTGCCAGCGCCGGAAGGCATCCAGCCGCCAGTCCAGCAGCCAGGCCGGCTCGCCGTTCTTCTGGCTGATCAGGCGCACGATGTCCTCGTTCAGCCCCTTCGGCGCGTATTCCGTCTCGATCTCGGTTTCCCAGCCGTACTTGTACTTGCCGGCCATCGCCTGGACGGTCTCGATCGTCTCGCGGTCGACGCCTTCGCGCAGCTCGGGAGCATTGACGGTTTCCAGCACGGTCATCGGCGTTTCCTTTCAGGCAGCCCGCGCGCGGGCCTTGGCATAGGCGGCGGTCCACACACCCGCGAACCGCAGCACGTCGTCTTGTCTCACCCCCGGCCCCAGCGAGACCCGGATCGCCTGGCCCGCAAGGGCCTCGTCATAGCCCATCGCAGTCAGCACGCGGCTTGCCCGCACCTTGCCGCTGGAACAGGCCGACCCCGCCGAAACCGCGAAGCCCGCAAGGTCCATCGCCATCACCTGCGTCTCGCCCTTCCAGCCGGGCGCGATCAGGCAAAGCGTGTTCGGCAGACGTGACAAACCATTCCCGACGGAAATAGTCTCTTTTGCCGCAGCCGACAACTCCGATTCTAGAATATTTCTAAGTTCGGCGACCTCGTCCCAGACCCCCGCGGCCAGATCCCGCGCGGCGGCCTCGGCGGCGGCGGCAAATCCGGCGATGCCGATCAGGTTCTCGGTCCCGGCGCGGCGCCCCATCTCCTGTCCGCCGCCTTTAAGCTGGGCGGGGACATCGATCCCCTGCCGCACGACCAAGGCACCGATCCCCTTCGGACCGCCCAGCTTGTGCGCGCTGACCAGCCCCATCTCGCAACCAAGCCAGTTGAACGCGAAGGGCACCTTGCCGAAGGCTTGCGTCAGATCGCTGACCGCAAGGCCCGGGGGCAGCTCCTGCATCACCCCGGTTTCCGAATTCGCCAGTTGCAGCGCGGTCCGGCCCGGATCGCCGACCGCCACCCTGCCCTGCCGGTCCACCGGCAGCGAGGCCTCGCACCAGGCCGAAACCGCATCATGTTCCACCGCCGCGCAGACCAAACCGCGCCCCGCACAGGCCAGCGAAGCCGCCTCGGTCGCGCCAGAGGTAAAGACGATATCCGCCCCCTCCGCCCCCAAAGCCTCGGCGATCTTCGTCCGCGACTTCTCCAGCAAGCCCTTGGCCGCCCGCCCCTCGGCATGGACAGAGGAGGGGTTCCCCACCACCTCCATCGCCGCGACCATCGCCGCCTTCGCCTCAGGGCGTAAGGGCGTGGTCGCGTTCCAGTCGAGATAGAGCCGCTTCACCGCAAAGCCCTTTCATGCTGGCCCAAATATCCTCGGGGGGGATAGGGGGGCAGAGAGCCCCCCGGCGCCTGCCACGGGTCCCGCCGCGTCATTCCTCATCCACCACCCGGAACAGCGACGGCACCGCGGGGCAAGGCGTCAGGTCGTTCTTCACCACATCCGAGAGCCGCACCTGATGCAGGAAGACATAGACATTGGCCGAAAGGCTTTCCCAGAGGCGATTGGTCAGCGACTGCGCCCGGCTTCCCGACAGCCCGCCCGAAGCCCCGGCCCCGGTGTGCATGGCATCGACCGTCTCTTCCACCGCCTGCATCACTTCCGAGATGCGGATCTCGTTGGGGCTCCGCGCCAGCTTGTAGCCGCCGCCCGGCCCCCGCACCGCCTCGACCAGCCCGGCGCGACGGAGCTTGACGAAGAGCTGCTCCAGATAGGGCAAGCTGATGTCCTGTCGCTTGGAAATGGCCGCCAGCGAAACCAGGTCGTCGCCCCCCGTCTTCGCCTCGGCCAGCGCAAGATCCGCCAGCGCCACCATCGCATACCGCCCTTTGGTCGACAGTTTCATCCCGCCCCCTTCCCCGTCCGGGGAATCGCAATCACATTGACGCCAAGCGCCGCGCACATTACCTCAGTCAAGCCCCGAAAACTCGGCCCGAGGACGTTCCCGGCCGGTTTAGAACGGTTCTAGTTTATCCGAGCGAAAGCGTCAAGAAATCGCTCCCGCATGAGAAGAGTGCAATGCCCGAAGTCATCTTTGCCGGCCCCGATGGACGCCTCGAAGGCCGCTATCATCCGCAAAAGGACCGCGACGCGCCGATTGCCATCGTGCTGCATCCGCACCCCGCCTATGGCGGGACGATGAACAACAAGGTCGTCTACAACCTGCATTACGCCTTCTACAACCTGGGCTTCACCGTCCTGCGCTTCAACTTCCGCGGCGTCGGCCGCAGCCAGGGCGAGTATGACCAGGGCATCGGCGAATTGTCCGACGCCGCCTCGGCGCTGGATTATCTGCAGGCGATGAACCAGAATTCCAAGCAGTGCTGGGTCGCGGGTTTCAGCTTCGGCGCCTGGATCGGCATGCAGCTTCTGATGCGGCGGCCGGAAATCACCGGCTTCGTCTCGGTGGCCCCGCCGGCGAACCTTTACGACTTTTCCTTCCTCGCCCCCTGCCCCTCGTCGGGCCTGATCATCAACGGCACCGCCGACAAGGTCGCGCCCCCCAAGGACACCAAGTCGCTGGTCGGCAAGCTGCACGAGCAGAAGGGCATCACCATCACCCATACCGAGATCGAGGGCGCGGACCATTTCTTCAAGGACGAAGAGGCGCATATGAAGCCGATGATCCAGACGGTCAGCGACTATGTCCGCCGGAGGATGACGGAGGCAACCCGCTGATGGCGACGCTGCAGGAAATGGCGGACCAACTGGCCGAAGACGTGCTTGCGGCCGAAGTGGAACTTGGCGACGACCGCTTTTACGAGAAGGTCGCCAAGGTGCTCATGGCGGCCTCGCCCACCTTCCAGGAGGCCTATATCACCTCGATCCGGGTCCGGCTGGCCGAACGCCGGGGCCGCGAGTTCCTGGAAAAGGCGCTGGCCGCAAAGCGTGGCGACATCGACGAGGCACCGGTCGCGCCGATCGACATGGGCGGCATGGGCCATTGACCGGACGCTTGACGGGACGCTTGACGGGGCCGCTCCGGTGACCGACCGCCTCGCCGCCCAGTTCGCCTTCCTGAACGAGGCTGACCGGCTGAAGCAGGTCCTGCGCGCGACGACGCTGGTCGACGGGTCGCGGCCCGAGAACTCGGGCGAACACTCCTGGCACCTGGCGCTTTACGCGCTGGTGCTGGCCGATCAGGCCGGTCCGGGCGTGGACATCAACCGGGTGATCCGGATGCTGCTGATTCACGACCTTGTGGAAATCGACGTCGGCGACGTTCCGATCCATTCGCAGAACGGTCAGGCGCATGGCTCGGCCGAGACGCAGGCCGCCGAGGCGAAGGCCGCCGACCGGATCTTCGGCCTCCTGCCGACCGACCTCCGCGACAGCCTTCGCGCGCTCTGGGAAGAGTTCGAGGCGGCCGAGTCCCCCGACGCCCGTTTTGCCAAGTCGCTCGACCGGGTGCAGCCGGTGATGGCGAACCTGATGTCCGGCGGCGGGACCTGGGTCAGCTACGACGTGACCTTCGACCAGCTGGAATCGCGGGTCGGCTCCAAGATCGCCAAAGGCGCGCCGGCCCTGTGGGACTGGGTGCGGGATAAAGCGCGGCCCTGGTTCGGATAGCGCCTCCTCGTGCGCCTTCGGCTTCTCGTCGCAGGACCGTCAGAGCGAGGAGGGACGCAGTCCCCGACGAGCGGCCCCACAGGCTCTGCGGCATTTCGGTATACAATCGCATACCGCCCTTCCCAAGCCCCCGGTTTTCCGCTATGACCCCGCCAACCGAATCCACAGGAGGCCGCGCATGTCGAAGATCAAGGTAGCAAACCCCGTCGTCGAGCTCGACGGCGACGAGATGACCCGGATCATCTGGGACTTCATCAAGCAGAAGCTGATCCTGCCCTACCTCGACATCGACCTGAAATACTACGACCTCGGGATCGAGGAGCGTGACCGCACCGACGACCAGATCACCATCGACGCGGCGAATGCGATCAAGCAGTACGGTGTCGGCGTCAAATGCGCGACGATCACCCCGGACGAGCAGCGGGTCGAGGAATTCGGCCTGAAGCAGATGTGGAAGTCGCCGAACGGCACGATCCGCAACATCCTGGGCGGCGTGATCTTCCGCGAGCCGATCATCTGCAAGAACGTCCCCCGCCTGGTGCCGCACTGGACCCAGCCCATCGTCGTCGGCCGCCATGCCTTTGGCGACCAATACCGCGCGACCGACTTCAAGTTCCCGGGCAAGGGCAAGCTCACCATGAAGTTCGTCGGTGACGATGGCACGGTGATCGAGAAGGACGTCTATTCGGCCCCCTCGGCCGGCGTCTACATGGGCATGTACAACCTGGATGACTCGATCACCGACTTCGCCCGCGCCTCGCTGAACTATGGCCTCCAGCGCGGGGTGCCGGTTTACCTGTCCACCAAGAACACCATCCTCAAGGCCTATGACGGGCGCTTCAAGGACATCTTCCAGCAGATCTTCGACGCCGAGTTCGCCGACAAGTTCAAGGCCAAGGGGATCACCTACGAACACCGGCTGATCGACGACAT
>Ga0209278_1002228_pt1 | contig 10973 bp, 15 predicted proteins | sample JI81BgreenDNA_FD_187504 | JGI IMG/M metagenome (GOLD analysis project Ga0209278, IMG submission 187504) | Wastewater effluent complex algal communities from Wisconsin, to seasonally profile nutrient transformation and Carbon sequestration -... | ecosystem: Engineered > WWTP > Effluent > Algae... | reverse complement strand
GGACCGCTGAAAATGGAAGATCCGAAAGCAGATGCTGCTAAGGCGGCTGGTAAAGGCAAAAAGAAGAAGTAGCCGGATTGTCATTTGTCCGCAGTTTGTTGAGAGTAGTTCTTTCTACTGGCAACTTACCGCCCTCGGATTTTAGATTTTAGATTGAAGACTTCGCTAGGCAGGCAGTTTAGTTCGATCGCGTAGAGTTCGATCGACATTCTATCCGAACTGCTCTTGATTTCTAAAATCTAAAATCTAAAATCTAAAATCTAAAATCGATCCGCCCTCGGATAGGAGAGTTTAGATTGAAGACTTCGCTATGCAGGCAGTTGAGTTCTATCGAGATTCTATCCCGACTGTTCTTCAAATCTAAAATCTAAAATCTAAAATCTAAAATCTAAAATCGATTGACAAAGGACAACTGACAATGGCTGAATCTTATTTGCTGGATAAATTGAAGTCGGTAGAGCAAACTTTTAATGAGTTGACTCGCCGCATGGCTGACCCGGATGTGGCTAGGGACAATCAAGAGTTTCAACGGGTAGCGAAAGCTCGATCGTCCTTGGAGGAAGTGGTCGATACTTTTGCTCTGTGGAAAACCACTCAGGAAGATTTGGTGGGCGCGCGACAGGTTCTCAAGGAAGCCGCGGGCGATCGAGATATGCAAGAAATGGCTGGGCTGGAAGTTCAGGAACTTGAGGCGAAGCTGGAGAATTTGGAAAGTCGTTTGAAGGTTTTGCTGCTCCCCCGCGACCCGAACGATGACAAGAATATTATGCTGGAAATTCGGGCGGGTACTGGCGGAGATGAGGCTAGTATTTGGGCGGGAGATTTGCTGCGGCTGTATTCGCGCTACGCTCAAACTCAAGGCTGGCAGGTGAAGTTGGTGAGCGAGTCGCTGGCGGAAATGGGCGGCTTTAAAGAGGTGATTCTGGAAGTTACAGGCGACAGCGTTTACAGCAAGCTGAAGTTTGAGGCTGGAGTACACCGGGTGCAGCGAGTGCCTGTGACTGAGGCTGGCGGCCGGGTGCATACTTCGACGGCGACGGTGGCTGTGATGCCGGAGGTTGATGATGTGGAGATTCACATCGATCCGAAGGATATTGAGATGAGCACGGCTCGATCGGGCGGCGCTGGCGGTCAAAACGTGAACAAGGTGGAAACTGCGGCGGATTTGTTTCACAAGCCGACGGGAATTCGGATTTTCTGTACTGAGGAGCGCAGTCAGTTGCAGAATAAGGAGCGGGCGATGCAGATTTTGCGGGCTAAGCTCTATGAGATGAAGTTGCGGGAGCAGCAGGATGAGGTGAAGTCGCGGCGTTTGGCTCAGGTTGGTACTGGTTCGCGATCGGAGAAGATTCGCACCTACAACTATAAGGACAATCGGGCTACTGACCACCGTTTGGGGGAAAATTTCTCGCTCAATAGTGTTTTGGAAGGGGATATTGAGGGGATTATTCAAACTTGCATTTCTCAGGATCAGCAGGAACGTTTGGCTGAGTTGGCTGCTTCTACTAATTGATGGAGTGATGGGGGCACATCTTGGGGTGTGCCTTTGTTCTCTGATGAGGTGGTAGATGTGGTTGAGTAGGGTGTCCCAAATTTGGTTGGCGATGCCTACGGCTGGCTACGCCAACGCGATCGGATAGTTGAAATGTTCGAGGTCGTATTGTACAACTTCTTCTAGTGGTTGTAAGGTTTGCTGGTTTCGGCGGGTTTTTATGGCTGCGATCGCCTCTTGTTGCCAACGCGCAAATAGTCTGTAGCTGAAGTTATATTAGATATATTCTCACTCAGATTCATTTGGCTGTTGACCTTATGAAGCACATTATGAAGCAAAAACTTCCCCGGATCAACGCGACTACGCTGATTAAGAGTTTGGGGCGATTTACCCTGCTCGCGACCTTTTCTTTTGGTCTGGGGACTTTGAGAAACTGGGAACATTATAACAACTATTGGCATGGCACAATCTTTCGTGTGCAAACAGTTGATTTCAATATGTTATCTCATACTCTGCCAGTAAAACTATCCTATACCTTATTACAAGGAAGCATAGGAGAATTGCAGCGAACTTTAGACAGCAACTATGGATTATTTGGGCTGATTGTTACTGATTGCAAAATATCTACCAAAGATTGCCTATCCGAGCAAATTCTTTATCAATCAAAATCTTCTCAGCAGTGGACAAAGGAAATTTCATTAGCAACTTTGTCAAATCATCCATACGACTTACTACAAAGTCCACCTCCGCTGCAAGTAGAGCGGCAATATGCTAAACCTGGTGATAGTAAACCCATCCCTACTGGTAAAGTTAACTCAGGAGAAATAATCGGTCGTGTGTACTATGTCCGGGGAGTACCGCCGACATTTATTGAAGATTATAATAATTGGATTAAAGAGCCATTTAAAGTAACAGGTTCCCGGACTCTTTACACATCGACAGTCGCTTTATTTTTGGTGAGCGGTTTGATCGCGTGGATAATTATTGAGGTGATTTTATATGCCAAACGGAATGAGCAGCACCATGCACAGCAACAACGGGAACAATTACAGCGGGAAATTCAACAGATTAAGCTGCAATTAGAAGAGAAAAACCAGCAAACTATCGAATTAATTGACCAGCGAGAGAGAGGTCTTGCTGAACTGCAATCTTATCGGCAAGAACAGGAGCAAAATAAGAGAGAACTGGAAAATCAAATTGCATCTTATGAAAGCGAACTGGCTCTTAAAGAACAGCAACAGCAAGAAACTGCTCAAACTTTAGAAGAATTGCAATTACTACGGCAAAAGTTGCAAGAAACGTCTCAACGAGAATCTGAAGCAAAGCAGCTGATTAAGCTGCAATTAGAAGAGAAAAACCAGCAAACTATCGAATTAGCTGACCAGCGAGAGAGAGTTGTTGCTGAACTGGAATCTTATCGGCAAGAACAGGAGCAAAATAAGAGAGAACTGGAAAATCAAATTGCATCTTATGAAAGCGAACTGGCTCTTAAAGAACAGCAACAGCAAGAAACTGCTCAAACTTTAGAAGAGGACTTGCAATTACTATGGCAAGAGTGGCAAGAAACGTCTCAGCGAGAATCTGAAGCAAAGCAGCGGAGTGAAGCGCTCAATCAGACAATAGCTGATTTGAAGCGTGATCGAGATTTAATACAACAGCAATCTCGTCAGCTAAAGCAACAGTTAGAAAAAATACCTAATATTAATGAACTGACCGCCGCACTAGAAGGAGCTAGGACAGAATTAGATCGGACTAAGGAACAGTCAAGAGATTGGGAAAAATTTTATGTGGAAGAAATTGATCGGTTAGAAAAAGAAAAAGTCCAGTTAAACAGCGAATTATATTCATCTAAAAGCAAAACTCAGTTCTTAGAAGATCGAAAGAGGCAGTTAGAAAGGGATCTCAGTGCAGCCCAAGAGAACACTCAAACATTAGAAAATACTATTGAATATCTAAACGTTCAGCTTCAAAATCTGTCGCAAAATTCCCATTCAGATATACCTTGGTCTCAATTGCCAAGAATTTCAGGTAGACAAGCTATCGGGTCTTTAGAGCGTTTGGGATTCAGGAGAGATAGGTCGCAAAATGGCAGTCACGTTTTTCTCAAACGGGTTCGGGTTGTAGAGCAAATAGATAGTTGTACTGTGCCAATCCATGATGAATTAGATTCTGGGACACTAGCTGGAAATCTTCGCCAAGCAAATGTCACCCTAGAGGAGTTTAGAAATAATTTATGATCGTGTTGAATCGGAAAATTTTTTAATGGAGTTTAATAGGAAGTGAAATTTAGGGTACTCGAAACACTAATTGCTAGTTCTATTATTCTCTCAATTTCATCCTTGTCATCTGCTCAAAGTAATCAACAAGATTATACAATTCTACCCACAGGAACTTACTACTCTCAAGGAACCATGTTCAATAATTCCCGGAGAGAAATTGCACATAAAAACAATAGAATCTGTATTAAGATTGTCAAGGGCCCTGCAAATCCTTACAAGGGAGTGGAAGATATCACAATTAGCAGCGTGTCTTTTCAAAAGGGGAAATTCTATATTGATGCTACCGGAGAAGAGTTAATCTTAGAAAAAAATGGAAAAGTAATAAATAGTGGTCGTGGTGGTGTATGGGAGTATAGAGGCACCTCACCAGATCCCAGGAGTCAACCTATACAGGCTCAAAAAATGGCAGAGTGTGTAGCGGCTCAAGGACGATATGTACAGAAGATGCAAGGAATATCCATCTCAGGAATCGATTTTCCCAAGCATTAACCAAGATCGACATAGGTGGGGGTTAATGGGGGACTAGGCGCAAGCTAGGCTGAGCCTTTGTTCCCTGATGACTTGACGGATGTGGTTGAGGAGGGCTTCCCAAATTGCATCGGCGATCGCCACTGGATATTTGAAATGTTCGAGGTCGTATTGTACAATGACTTCTAGGGGTGCTAGGATTTGCTGGTTTCGACAACTGGCAATTGCTGCGATCGCCTCCTGCTGCCATCTGGCAAATAGTCTGTAGCTGAAAAAAGAACTGCATTTTTGTCCTTTCTTGTTGAGGTAAACGACTATTACTTGATGTTGTTTGGGGTAAACTTTGACTATGCGGTTGACAGGAATTCTCAGGGCTTCGGCTGCTTCCATTTTGGAGATTTGCCAGCGCTGGGGTTTTAGCCAACCGGAGGCTGTAAGGCTTTGACGTGTATTGCGTGTCTTGCGAGTCATTTTTACTGCCCCTGATTGGCTACAAATACAATTATGATTTCAAAAGTATTTACACTCTAACTGGTAAACTTTTTGCTGTCAAGCAAGAAAGACAGATTTTTTGGTAGATAAGTAAACTAGGAGTTGTGTTGATCTGGTGACTAATACTGTGGACACAGAAGCTAGGAAGAAACTGAGCGAAGTTGTGAAGCTAGCCCGTGGCGACCTGAGTTTTAGCGCTTTTGGTAGGCTATTGGGAGTCTCTGGGTCTGCTGTTCAGTATTGGGAAAAGGGCCAGGTACTCCCGGATACGAAAAATTTGACTCAGATTGCGGCAAGAGCGGGCTTTACGATGGAAGAGCTCATGGCTCATCTCGAAGGCAAACCAATGCCGGAACCTGTCAATACCAACGAGCTCCTTAAAAAAATTCAATGTATGCCACTGAGTGACTTAGCAGTGATTGTTCGAGCTGGTATGGAGCGACTGGCTGCTGCTGCTGTAGCTTCTGGGAAGTATGGTTGATGTTCTGTAAACTGGGAATTGTGGTTATCTGGTGGCTGATACCGTGGACGCAGAAGCTAAGAAAAAACTGAGTGAGGTTGTTAAATTAGCGCGGGGCTCGATGAGTCTGACTGCTTTTGGCAAGCTGTTGGGAGTTTCTGTGGCTTCTGTCTTGTATTGGGAAAAGGGGCAGGTACTTCCAGATACGAAAAATTTGACTCAGATTGCGACAAGAGCAGGGTTTACGATGGAAGAGCTCATGGCTCACCTCGAAGGCAAGCCGGTACAGGAACCCGTAGATACTAACGATCTGCTTAAGAAAATTCAATGTATACCCATTAGTGAGTTAGCAGTCATTGGTAGAGCCGTGATGGATAGGCTCGCGGCGGCGGCTGAGTCGTCTGGGAAATATAGTTGATGCATCACTTCGTAAGTAGACTGGTAGATACGATCGCATAGCTTTTAAGTCGTGAGCATCCAAAATAGACAAAAACTTAGTGAAATTATCAAAACGGCGCGCGGAGCAATGAGTCAGCGAGCATTTGGTAAGCTTTTGGGCGTTTCTGCTACCGCTGTTCAGCTTTGGGAAAGGGGCGATACTGTTCCTGATACTGAAAACTTGGGTAAGCTCGCAGCGAGAGCCGGCTATACTCTGGAAGAGTTTCTCAGCTTTTTGGATGGCAATCCAGTCTCGCAAGCCCCAGAAATTAACGATATTGTCAAAAAAATTCAGTTTTTGCCTCTGAGTCAGGTGGCGCTAATTGGCAAAGCTGTAGCGGATAGATTCGCTGCGTCGGCTGAGGCTGCTGGGGAATGAGTTAGGATCGATCGCGATCGCCGGTTTTGCAGAAGTAGATCCCCATCGCCCTTAAAAATTTCCACCACTCCTGCATATCACAAATCGAGTAATTTGTCAAGAGCAAATCTACTTTGTTACAAAGTTCGATCGCCCTTATGGACTGACGCACTCCGACAAAGAAACCGGGTTTTTCACCTAATCTGTTGGTGACAACGAGGTATTTTTGTAAAAAACCCGGTTTCTGGGCCCTATGCGATCGCCATTATGAAAAAAACACTCGCCCTATCCCTGAATCAAGATGTCTAAAAACTGTTGGACAACGCGATCGGGTGTGTAACTTTATACCGATGTTCAAGCTGCTAATTTTAATTTTTATGGTGCTGCCCGATCGCCGATCGATACAATGATAGATATCCTAAATCTGTGTTGACGATGAACGTTATTCTTGCCATACCAGAAGAGCTGCAAACCTATATTGAGGCTCAAATTCAGGCAGGGGCTTATGCCAGTGCGGTAGAGTATTTTCTAGATTTGGTGCAGCAAGATCGCCAGCGGAAACGGGCACAAGCCAAACTAGAAGGTTTACTGCAAGAGGGTTTAGACTCGGATGGAGAACCCGTTACGGCTGCGTACTGGCAGAATTTGCGGGCATCGGTTTTGGGTGGCGATTCACAACCAGTATGAGCGATCGATTAATTGTCAAAAATCGTGCCACGCAGGATCTCAGACAACAGGCAAACTATATTCTGCTCAATGGAAATGCTCGTGCTGCGGAGCGATTTCTGGAGTTAGCCGAAGCCACTTTTGCCCAATTAGCGACGATACCGGGAATGGGAAAAGTCGTGCGATTGGTCTCTTCTGGGATGGGGGAGATTCGTCAGTGGCGAATTAAGGATTTTCAAGATTATCTAATTTTTTACCGGCTTCAAGACGATCAGGTGGAGGTTCTCCGCGTTTTGCATGGTGCTAGGGATTTGGAAGATATTTTGTCTAATCTTGATGAAGAAGTTTAAGGCTCCTATAAGACGTGTTCGATCGCCGATCGATACAGAAATACGCCTTAACTAAATGCGATCGCCCTATCCCTGACTCAATATGTCTAAAAACTCTTGGACAATGCGATCGGGTTCTTCTGTGCATCTGTTAGCGTCGCAATAGTGGATGATGCTGATACCGTGAGATGCAAACAGGCGATCGCGCGTTTCATCTTTTTCTGTGTCGGGATGCCATATTTCCAGAATTCCCCATTTGCCTTGGTGAAATATGAGGAAATCTGGTTCTTGGTTTTGTCGGCCTGCGGGTGTTGTGAGGCGGGCTTTGGAGTTGGGGAAGAAGAGGGCGTTTGTGCGATCGAGCGCTTCGGCTATTTTTACTTGTTCTTGGCTGTGAAAGCGCAAATCATTCCAGTGATAAATCCGTTCTTCTATGCTCGACAAAATTCCCTGGTTATTTGCGTCTTCAGCCTTGATAATTTCATCTGATGCCGTCTTATCCTCAGTTACAATTGATTTGTTTAAATCAGTCTGATAAAAATCGGCTTCACTTAAGTTTGTGATCAATAATCTGGCTCCGCTTAAGTTAGCACCGCTGAGGTTAACTCCAATAACTTGAGTTCGATGTAAAGTCACTTGATTTCGTCGCAAGTATCGCTTAAAAACAGAGCGTAAATTATTTTTTTTTACTTTTTCATCAAAAGCTTCTGAGAGTTGTTTCCAGAGTTTAGCCGCCAGCGCTTTGATGTATTCATCATTATATTGAGAGAGTTGAGAAATTTCTTCATAGGAATGTCTTCCTTCCCAGCATTGTCTAAAGATGAGCTCTTGCACGTCGTTTAAGCCTTCGCCATCGAGGAGAGTTTCTGCGATCGCGATTGCTTCATCAACGGTCATGGCTTAAGTTTCCTTAAAGTATATATCTGGTGAAGTTTTGACAATAATACCATTTTTTTATGATGCTGCATAGAATCGAATACTCCCTAAAGAGGGCGGGCGGGCACGGGGGCACCGCCCCTACAAGGGGGGAGACAAGATTTTGATCAAAGTCCCCCTTCTTAAGGGGGATTTAGGGGGATCGAGATATGTGCAACGACCCATTAAATTAATATAAGAGGCTATATCTTAACAATTAAGGCTGATGTTCATTCAACCAATTGGTTAAATCTGAAGCTTCTGAAAAATCCAGCAGCGCCTCTCCTAAATCCTCTAATTCTTCTACGGATAAAGTCTGAATTTGCTCGCGGGTTTCAGGTGCGATCGCACCGATGCGTCGAGTCAACTGACGAGTGAGGAACGACAGCGCCTCATCTTTCCTTCCTTCAAGGAGGCCTAGTTGTCTTCCTTCAAGGAGGCCATCTTCGCGAATTTCTTGGTAAATCACAGAACCGCGCATAGTTTCCTTCCTAAATAGTTGTCTGATTAAGTTTTTTTCAAATCTCAAACCTGCGAGCACTTGGGTGCAAGCGAGTAAATCCGCTTGTTGGGTAGGTTCTTCGATTATAGCAATCCGAGTAGCTATTTGCTCTAACAAAGTTCGCGGGGAGTTGGTTTGAGATAGTGTCGCCAGTGGGAGCAAGCCGGGGACGGACAGCAGTAAAGCGGGGTCTTGTTCCCAGAGGCGAATAACTCTATATCCGTGTCGGGTGTTCGCGTCTGTGTACTCCGATACAAAAACTTGTTCTGAGGCTGTTTGCTGCAAAAAAATTACTACTTGATTGATGGAACAGGAGTATTGCCGTTTGAGCCTGACGTAGTAGTCTAGCATCCTGAAGGCGATCGGCGGGTCGGAGTAGGGTCTGGTTTCAAATTCCAGATGCAGGATTTGGTTATCCGTTTGCAGGAAAACGAGAGAATCGGCTCGGATGGGTTCTTGAATTAGTTCGGTTTTGAGTACCTGAACGCTGGTGGGCTCGTCAATTGGCAGCAGCCAGCTTACGAAGGCGGCGGGGAATTTTTCTGCTAGATATTTGCAGGTGTTGTCGTAGGCCAAGGAAGTTGGGTTGTGAGAGGGGTTATTTAGAAGAGTTTAACTCTAGGGGCATCTACCTGAGAGGAGATTTTAGGGCAATTTGGCGAAAGTCCTTACTTTTTGTCACTTTTTATCACTTTTTATCACTGACAAAGCTGAACTTGACTCCTTAAAATACTCAAATGCCAGCAGATGGCTCGCGTTTATGTTTACAAATTACCCTAATAGAGGAGTTGACAAAAGTGAGTTTACCATACAACCTTGTCGAGGCAATTCGGAATATTCTGGCTGCTTTGGCTTTGGCTCAAGGAATCTTATCGCCATCACAGGTTTCTGATATTCCTAACTCGACAATAATCGCTCAATTTGAAGAGCAAATCGGAATAGCAGACCAGGAAGAAAGAGAGAAAGTAGAAAGAGAATTAAAAAAAGTAAAATCAAATCAATCGACCATGCTAGAGATAGCCAAAGAAACAGGCTATGGTAGCGGTAATTATGGCGGATAAATCAATTTTGATTGATTTTTACAAGTAGACACAACCATCAGGGGATTTAGTTTAAGTTCCCCTGATTACCTAATTAAGGAAACTATCAATGTGGATTTTAATTTTAATTGTGTTGGCTGTAGTTGTGTACTTCGTGATGTCACAGGCATCAAGCAGCAATCAATCTAGCAAGGCATCAAGTAGGACTAAAGCCAATCAAGTTGATTATTCAAGTCTTCAAGTTGATTATTCAAATCTTGAAGTATCACTTGAGAGCAGCATCTCTACTAGCTATAGCTACACACGCCTTCGTGACCTACTAGCAGAAGGCAAATGGAGAGAAGCTGATGAAGAAACAGGTAAGGTGATGCTGAGCGTAGGAAGTCTAGCAGTAGAGAGAACAATCCAAGCGGGAGAGTGGGGGTGTCGTCTAGTGCCGGATTATAGCCGTCTGGTTGGCGGAATGGCAGACTACTTCCCTTGTGCCGATCTTTATATTATTGATCGACTTTGGCTTAAATATAGCAATGGTCGCTTTGGGTTTAGTGTACAAAAACGAATTGTATCAGAACAAGGAGAGGATGTACTATCCATGATTTCTGGTAAGAAACGTGGAAGAAAAAGATATTTTCTTGACGAGATAAATGAGGAAATTGAATTAAGAAAAGTCTGCTATAGTCGCATAGGATGGTACGATCCTGACAACGTGGGTCAATATACAAAAAAATATAACGATCTTACTTTTGCAATCCAGGCTCCCTATGGACATCTTCCCACAGGTAATTACTGGCGGGAAGGACGTGGTGGGTCATGGAAAAATGAACCGGTGAACGACAGTGCCCTACTAGACATCTTGAATAGGCTTTCAAGTTGCGGTATTGCTCTGTAGTCAAAATCCCAGTCACATAAACTTGTTTACACACTTGTATAGAACATGGGATTCAGTGACGATCGCCCTTTCACTCCTAAAAGCGATCGCACCTCATCACCCTCACCTTTCTACAACCTTCTCCGATCGCCTGCTTTAAAGGTTTTTGAAGTCCGTGAAGCGAAGCTATCCCGTAGGGAATCGCCCTCCAATTCAAATCCCTTCCACTCCATCATACTTTCAAACATTCTCGCTGCTGCTCACTACAAGGAACTCCATAAGCAGTATGAGGTCTAACATCAGGCGGTTGAAGTCCCAAAACAATTGATTTAGCCGGAATTCCCGCTGCAACTAACTCCTCAGCAATCAGGCGATCGGTATTCTTTGCTTGAATCCACACCTGACCGTCAATAATATCAATATGAATCACGCAATGGTGAATGCGCTGCTAATTAAACCAACCTATATTTATTAACATATAACGGTCATTTTCCAAATCAAAAAATATTTCATTTTGTATCCCAATGTCAAAAACGGGAATCTCAGCGTATTCAGTAAGGAGCTGCTTAACAAGTTTGCGATAATTATTTAAGCTATCCATTATACTATTTCCTCTGTTTTAGGATTGAAAACAACAGCGCTAGCGAAATGTTAGTAATTATTCCA
>Ga0209278_1002226_pt1 | contig 10982 bp, 17 predicted proteins | sample JI81BgreenDNA_FD_187504 | JGI IMG/M metagenome (GOLD analysis project Ga0209278, IMG submission 187504) | Wastewater effluent complex algal communities from Wisconsin, to seasonally profile nutrient transformation and Carbon sequestration -... | ecosystem: Engineered > WWTP > Effluent > Algae... | reverse complement strand
TGCGCGCATGGATGAGCTCTATCGCTCGCTGACCATGGCACACATCCGCGCCAGCCACGATGCAGCCGGCCTGGCGGCCGCCCGGCGCCTGCTCGAGGCTGCCCGCCACCGCGGCAGCGGGCTGTTCCGCGGTCCCGAGCCCAGCCTGAACCGCGGCGAGATCGGGGCATTGCTGGTCGAACTGCATAACCGACAGTCAACTCTTGCGTCGGGACGGTGGATGCTGCCGCGCAGCAAAGGCCCGACGTTCGACCCGGCCCTACTGCCCGACGCCGCGCTCGACCGGCTGATCCAGACTCACCCCGACCTCGCCGTGGTCGAGCGGTTGCGCGCCGAACGCCGCAGCCGTCAGATGGCTGATTGAACGCAACCGGCCAGCACAACCGGCTCCATTCTCATCCGCGCATTGGCACCAGTAGCCAGCTCACGGTTGAACGCCCATCGCCTTACGGCGGACGATCGTCTTGCGGCAACAGCCTGCGTGCGGTCGGACGAATCCTGCTCACCAGGCTGCTCCCGGCCCGGCCCAGCGCTGTGCCGGCGAGAGGTGAGCCCTGGCGGCAACCGGGCGTGCTGGCCAAGGATCGGCGGTTCCCCCAATTTTGCGCGCGGATTGCGGCGCAATGCGCGGCGCAAAATCGGCTCCCCCGCCGCCCGCAGGCGCGCGTGCCGCGCGTCCCTGACCAGCATCCCCGGCCACCGCCCGAAAGGGGCTCACGCCGGCGAACAGGCGCTGGCGCCAGACGGGAGACAGATGATGACCAGAAGCATCCTTGAACAACTCGAAGGCCTCGACCTTGCACAGATGCAGATCGGCACCGGCCCGGAGACGGACGAATTGCCCGACGAAGAGGCTATGGCCCATGCGATCACGGCCGCGTGGCAGGAAATCACCGGCGTGCTGGCCGGCACCGCGCTTGAGCAGGCCGCCAGCGACATCGGATGGGGCATCGTCAACGCCTTCCACCGTGCCGCCGAACGCGAGGAAAAGCGCCTTGATGCCGCCACCGACAAGATCCGGCTGCTGCTGGCCGAGCAGGATGGCTCGGAGGTCGCGGCCGGCAACCTCGAGGACGCGATCAGCGCGGCCCGCACCGCCGAGACAAAGCTCGCCAGCCTGCAGGCCATGCGCGAAACCACTGCGCGCCTCTATCTCGTCGATACCGGCCACAGCTGGCAGGCCTGGGGCGCCTCGCGGACCCGGCTCAACATGACCGCCGCCAGCGTTGATGGGCAGGCCTATCTGAAGGCCCGGGCCGAACAGAAGCGCGCCGCCCGGCTGCCGACCGGCACACCGGTGGTATTTGCCGGCGGGCGCATGAAGATCAGCGAGGCTGATGCCACCAACTTCATCGACCGGATGTTCACGACACTCGACAAGATCCGCGACCGCGTCGGCGACATGGTGCTGGTGCACGGCGGCGACAGCGACGGTCTCGACCGGTTCGCAGCCCGCTGGGCCGAGCATCGCGGCGTGCCGCAGCTGGTGTTCCGGCTCAACCTCAAGCTGGGCAACCGGGCCGGGTTCCGGCGCAACGAGCAGTATATCGCCTGCAAACCCCGCTACCTCGTCGCCTATCCCGGCTCGGGCGTGCTCGAGCGCCTGGTCATCGATGCCAAACGCGCCGGCATTACCGTCATCGACCGGCGGGGGCCGATCACCCCGGCGACCGCCGCTGCATGACGCGCATTGGCCGGACGGCGCTGCGGGCGTCGTCCGGCCATTTCATATCCCGAAGGAGACCTGCCATGTTCAACCCGTTCCAGACCCTGGCGCACTGCAACCGGTTTGCAGTGCGGAAAGCCTTCCACACCGGCAACCCGCAGCACGTTATCGCCACCTTTGTGAGTATGGCGCCCTACGTCGTGCTCGACGATGTGCGGATGCTGGCGCGCGACGACATCGAGCCAGGGGACATAGTGTTCACCGCCGACCCGTTCGATGACGCGTCGAGCAGGGTCGTTCCGTTGCGCAGCCCGGATTGAGAGGGGAGGGGATGGGCGCTCGGGTGAGCAATCAGGCTCATTGGAGAGCAGCCATGCGCGTCATCCTCATCAACCCCTGGGACCAGACGGTCACCGACGCCAACAAGCAGCCCGGCTACCGGGACTATTATCGCCTGCTGTCGGGCCCGACCTGCGAAGGCATGGAAGACAGCAAGGTCACCTGCTTCGACATCACCATGCTGACCGCGCCCGCAGGCCATCTGCTGGTGGTCGATGACAATGGCATGCTCAGCGATGAACAGGCCTTCTTCCAGCTGGACGGCCGCACGTTTGCCGGGCGCGGCGTGCTGATCGGTGATGATGGCGGCGAGGATGATGGCCCGGCCAGCGCCAGCGTTGACGATGTCGCCGCGCTGGTCAGCTGGGTGCCGCTCGGCGCCACGGTCACCATCGGGCGGCCGAAGGTCCACAGCTTTGCGACCACCGACGACATGATGCGGTTTCTTGACGGCCTGTGACCGCCGCAACGCGGGAAGGTCCGTCGATCCTTCCCGTTGTCGCCCGCGCCATCGGCGGCCATGTTCTAAAGCAACAAGCCCTGCCACCGCTTTGTCCGTCGCGCTGGCGCGGCTCGAACTGCCGCTGGCGGCCGGCAACGGCGACTTCGTTGCCGGGACCGCACTGGGTCGCGACATCGGCATTTTGATGACATGGCTCGCCGGCTTTGTCGCCGCGCTCAGGCGGCACAGACCGGACCTTGCCATCGAAGGCCGGCGCGGCCGCGGTTATCGCCTCATTCTCTCCCTGCCTTCCACGCCTCCGCCCTCAACTGCAATGCCAGACACCGGCGCGCCTGCACCGGCGACCGTCCCCGCTGTGCATCGCGACCCCCTCGACCCGTTCATGCCTCCACTTGCCGAAATCCTGCGCGACACTGCCCTCGTCTGCAGCGAGACCATCGACGCCGCGGTTGCCCGCCTGGTCGCCTATGGCGTCAAGGAGCGCCGCGCGCTGGTCAGGAGCTGCGAGAACCCGTTGGGACTGGCCTGCCCGAAGGCCGACCGGCAGCCGGGCCGGCGCAACAAGGCCGAAGGGCAGTGAATGCTGGTCAGGCCTGTCCGGGCTCACACGCGGCACTCACCCAGCGACTGGCATGCCTGAGCCACACCAGGCGCGGCCCGACAACCCCTGAGGCAGGGCCGTGTTGCCTGTTCTCGTCGGCAACGCCTCTTTCGAACAGGCTGCCCGCACCACCCCTGCCGCCGGGGTTCCCCTCACGCGAAGCGCTCGGTGTCCGGCCGACCTCGTCTGTCTCCCATCGTCAGCCGTCGCCGGGATGGTCCCGGCGCATCAAGCAGGAGCAGTTCCATGACCAACATCGTCATCCTCGTCGGCAATGTCGGCGCCGACCCCGAAAGCCGCACGACCCAAAGCGGCACCAGTGTGGCCAACTTCTCGGTGGCCACCTCGCGGCGCTACCGCAACGACGCCGGCGACCTCGTCGAGCAGACGGAATGGCATCGGATCACCGCCTTCAACGGCCTTGCCAAGACGGTCGCCCAGTATGTCAGGAAGGGCATGAAGGTCTCGGTGCAGGGCCGGCTCCACTACAGCAAGTGGACCGACCAGGCGGGTCACACCCGCTACGGTGTCGACATCTACGCCAGCGAGGTCGAGTTCCTCAGCAAGGCGCCTGCCGGCAGCGCGGCCGAACCCGCCCTGGACGGCGACGACGAGGGGCCGTTCTGAGCCGCATGAGCCCCGGCGCCCGGCGCTGGGGCTCACCTGCTGCCGGCGGGCTTGACCCAGCCAGCTCTCAGTCTTGATAATAGCTGATAAGCGGCTAGAATGGCGACAAGGAGATTTCCCATGATCAGCGCAGACCTTGGCGAGCGGCTTGAGGCCTATGTTGCCCAACTGGTGGCAAGCGGCCGATACAATTCCAAAAGCGAGATTCTGCGCGAAGGTGTTCGGTTGATCCAGGACCGTGAAACCCGCCTCGCAGCGCTTGATGCCGCAATCGCGCGCGGCCTTGCCGACGCTGATGCCGGTCGCATCAAGCCTGCTGCCGAGGTGTTTGACAGGCTGGACGCGAAATACCGCGCGATGGCCAGCCCAGCTGAATGATCATTGTCTTCACCGACGAGGCTGAGCGCGACCTGGAAGCCATCGGCGACTATATCGCGCGCGACAACCCGTTGCGGGCCATCAGTTTCATCGGCGAACTGCGTGACGTCTGCCTTGGCCTCGCATCCTTTCCCGAACGCTTTCCGCTCGTCCCACGCTATGCCGCGCTCAACGTGCGCCGCCGGGTCCACGGCAGTTATCTGATCTTCTATCGCGTTGAGGCAGACCGGGTGGCGATCATCCACATCCTGCACGGCGCGCAGGATTATGAAGCGATCCTGTTCCCCGACTGACAATCGACACGCCACTCGCAACGGTTTTGCACGAGCCGCCCGGCAACCCCCGCCGGGCGGCTCTTCTTGTTTAAAGGCGACACCAGAGGGGAGGGGACGGGCGTGAGGCAGGCCGGAGCTACTGGCCGAGACAATGAATGAGACTGGGAGACCTGTCATGCCCTCTCGCGAAATCGCCATCCTGCCCTGCCTGCCGCTGCATCAGACCGTCGAGGACGACCGGCTCGAGGCCTGTGCGCCCGCATTTGGGCTGGCCCACGCCTTGCCCAACGCCACACTGGCACGCACACTCACGTTCCTCAACGTCTCCAAGGGCCATTTCCTCGATCTCGTCGAAGAGCGCGGCCACATCAGGCCGACCGATCGCCGGCCTGATCCAACAGACAGCAGCCCCTGGCGCCATCGCCACGAGCTGGCGCCGGCGTGGCGGGCATTGCAGGTCAAGGCCGACGAGAATCGTCCGCAGCTGCTGACCGACGAGCAGCTTGTCGAAGTCTTCGACAACGCGACCCATGGCGGCCATCTCGCCATCGGCGGCAAGGTCCATGGCGATTTCTGCCTGCCCGCACCGCCCCATGCGGCGCTCACCATCCGCGGCCGCTTCCAGGTGGGCATCATCGACTATTTGTGGGGCTCGGGCCACAGCGTCGCGTTCGACGGCAGCCTCACCCTCGACATGCGCAGCGGCCAGGCCGGACCGCCGCCGGGCATCCCGTTTGATGACGTCTGCGGCTTTGCTGCCGACTGGTTTCGCATCGATATGGTTGCGCGCGCGGAGCTTCCGCGCGGTGTGCGCTGGCTGGCGGAGCCGAGCACCGTCGCCAAGGTGCCAGCGTGACCGCGCTCGCCATCCGGATTGGGCCCTGCGTCTGCGCGGTGACCGGCTGCGACCGCGAATGGCCGCGCGACCCGGTCCTCGAGGTCGCGTGCCCTGACTGCCACGCAGCTGCCGGCGTGCGCTGCAAGCGGCCATCGGGCCATAGCGGCAGCTTCGTCACCGCGCGCGACCTCGCCGCCGACGCAGCAGGTGCCTACGGCCCCTGTCCGCTCGGCCGCTGTGGCCTGCCTGCCGCCGGGCAGACAACCCAAAGCCACACCTCCGCGCCGCCAGCTGCGCAAGGCGCGTTCGGCTTTTGAGGAGATCGACCCATGGCTCGCAAATCGACAGGACAGACCGGCTTGCCCGGCCAGTGTGATACCAGCGGCCGCAAGCTGTTCTCGGACGATTGCCCGCAACGCTACACCGGCCCCATCGAGCGGGCAGATGGCGCGCGTCCATTCAATGGCTATCTGTGGCCGACGGAATCGTGGTGGGCGCATCGCGAGCCCGGAAACCGCAATTGGGACAGCCGCTGGAATTTCGGCATCGTCCATCTGTGGAACGGCACATTCGCAATCATGGGCCAGCTCTCGGCGATCGAGCGCAACAATCGTCGCTACCGGTGGGAAGTGAAAGACGGCCAACTACACCGCACCAACAATTTTGCGACGCGCCGCGAGGCGATACGCTCGGCTGCCGCCGACCTGCTGCGGACCTTGCGCAGCGCTCGCTCCTGGCGAAGCAACGACTGGATTGCGCGCGATCCGGTGCATTGGGCAGCCGTCGTCAACTGGGTGCTGACAACCGCGCACCGCGAAGCCGACAAGTCCGAACCACCGTTCAGCCTGTACCGCGAACCGCCCGCGCCGCGTGTCGTCCCAACGGGCATGCCGCTGTTCGACCATCCGGCGACTTGTGTGTCACCCAATGCACACAATCCCCCTTGTGCGTCACAAAACCGGTTTGGTGAAACAAAAGCGCCAGTGCCCCTGCGTGGGCCAGGAGGAGAGGGGACGGAAGGTCGGGTGAGCAATCAGGCTCGCTGGAGACTTATGATGTCCGACCCCGCCCGTGATCAGAGCCCGCCGCAGGCTGCGCCTGGCGATGCATCACCACCGGTTGTCGTCCCCGCCGTCAGCATCGACCGTATCTTCGCCGAAATGGCCCAGCAGTCACGCACGCTGACCGCGTGCATCGCCGTCAACAAGGCACGGCTGATGCCGGTGCTCGCTGCCGCCGGCATCGCTACCGTCGAAATCTTCTACTGCGGCGAAGGCGATGATGGCGGCATCGACGAGATCCAGTGCCACGATGCCGACAACCAGCCCGTTGCGCTGCCCGACGCGCGCATCAGCATCCAGAGCTGCAACTGGAACGGCGACCAGATCAGCGAGCATGACCATGACCTCGCCGATGGCATCGAAGCGTTCGCGCTCGACATCATCGAGAGCCGCTATGCCGGGTGGGAGAACAACGAAGGGGCCACCGGGCGCATCGTCTTCAAAGTCGCTGGCGACAGCATCGAGCTCGAGCATGGCACGAAGGCGATCCATTACGATTATGCCGAGTTCTGAGCCATGGCGCATTGCTATCATCACGCCCTGGCCAGCGTGCGCCGCTATGGCGGTGTCCCTGGGGATTATCAGCCGATCCACGACTGGTTCGACCAGTCCAAGGCGCATCATGCTGACTTCCGCCACCGGGCGCTGCGCCATCACGCCGAAGGCATTTTCATGGCCGAGGCGATCTTCGGCACGGTCATCACCAACAGCGATGGCCGAGCAGTGCCGGTGCGCCTGATCGGCGAGGATCATGTCCGCGAAGACCTCGGTCATATCCCGAGCTTCACTGACTGGGCCCGCACCATCACCCCGCAGCGCTGGATGATGGTCGGCACCCGCCTCGAACAGCGGCTCGATCACATCACGCCGCACACCGGCTGACATCGCCGCTCCGCTGCGCACCCATCGCTTCCGCGCATGTCAGCAGAATGCCTGCGCCATCATTCAACCCGCAATCACAGGAGGCCGCCATGGGCTGGCTGACCGGAATCCCGCTGCCGCACGGCCGCAGCGTCACCAAGGAAATCGACGCTCTCATCACCCACAGCAGCGACGGCGCCTACACCCAGCGCGTGCTTCGCTCCGCGCTTGTCGCCATGAGCGAATATTACGCTGCCGTCGAATGCATCAACGCCTACGGTCACCGTCAGGTCTGGGCGGCGATGTTCCTCGTCGAGGTGAAGCGCGATCGCTTCGGCAAGACCTGGGGCTACAAGGACATGGACGAAAGCATGGGCCCCGCCTACACGCGCTGCCCGCTTGCCATCCTCGATCTGCTGACCGAGCCGCTGAATGACCAGGCTGCCATCTGGCGGGCCTGTTGCCGCGATCACCATGCCCGGCGGGCGCGTATCACCGGCCTCAAGCCCGGCATGCGCATCCGTCTGGCGGCGCCCATGCGCTTCAGCAACGGCCGCGACCTCGATGTGTTCGACATTGTGCGCGGGCTTAACGGCCGCGGCATCGCCTTCATGAACGGAGGCGTCCGCTACGCGCCGTCCACCTCGGCCCTTGCCCGCGTCGCCTTCACGGTGGAGGCCAGCCATGGCTAAGGCGCGCATCCACATCGGCACCGCGCCCGGTGATGAGCCGTGCGCCCAGACCGGCATCACCTGCGACTGGCTGCGCCTGCAGCAGCTTGAGTGCCTCGTCTATCGCGCCGCCCTCATTGCCCGGTTCGGACCGCCGCCACCTCGAGCCGCCATCAGCTGCGCCCACAATACGCACGACTTCGGCAACAGCATCGATCTCGTGGTTTCCTATGACGATGACGACGATGGGCCGGGTGGTGGCGCGGCCTGGGCCGAAAGTGTCGCCGATGGGCTTGCCCGCTGGCAGGACGGCGGCTTCATCACACCGATCGTCTATGACGATGCCGGCCAGCCCAGCCTCTGTTCGCTGTCCGATGTCCGGGAAAGCATCGTGACGACCATCGTGCGGCTCACCCGCCTCGTCCGCGACGGCTATGGCACCGACGCTGACCGTTTGATGATCGCCAATCTGCGCAGCGCCTACCCCTCGCACAGCGTCACGGCCGACGAGCGGCTCGCCGTGATTTACAGCGGCTCCGAAACGCCGGCATGACGACCTCCGCGCCTTTGCTTCCACCGCAGGCCGATCTGTTCGACGGCCTGCCGAACCGCGCGCCGGTGCTCGCCGCCTGGGGCGCCGGCACCGACAGCACTGCCATGCTGATCGAGCTGGTGACGCGCGGTGAACCCGTCGATCATGTGCTGTTCGCCGACACCGGTGACGAGCATCCGCGCACCTATGCGTTCCTTGCCGTCTTCAGCGACTGGCTCGCCGAACGCGATGTGCCGGTCACGGTCGTGCGCAACGAAGTGAGGAACTTCAAGAACTACCCGCCCTATCGCACGCTCGGCGAAAACTGCCTGACCAACGGCACCCTGCCGTCGATCGCGTTCGGGTTCTCGGCGTGCAGTCAGAAATGGAAGGTGGCGCCCCAAGACGCATGGACGCGGCGCTGGCCGGCGGCACAGCGCATCTGGGCCGCCGGCGGCACCGTCACCAAGCTCATCGGCTATGACTGCAGCCCGGCCGACCAGCGCCGCTATGCCCAGCGCGAAGGCTACACCGATCCGCGCTACAGCTTCCGCTATCCGTTGCGTGAATGGGGCTGGACCCGCGCCGACTGCGTCGCCCGCATCGCCGCCGCTGGCCTGCCACAGCCCGGCAAGTCTGCCTGCCTGTTCTGCACCGCCACCAAGCCCGACGAACTGCGCGCCTATCCGGCCTGGGCGTTACGGCGCATCGTGTTGATGGAAGCTCGCGCCGCGCCGCGGCTGAAGAGCTGCGAGGGTCTCTGGCGCTCCACGGTCAAGGGCACCCGCGGCGGCACCGCACGCCCGGGCTCGATGACAGCGTTCATCCGTGCCGAGCAGCTGCTGCCCGCGCACGAAATCGACGGCATCATCGCACTGGCGCCGGCCGGGCTGCTGCGATTCCAAGAGGCGCAGAGCGTTATCGAGGTCAATGATCGATCACCGCTCGCCGAATGGCTCGCATTGTTCGACCAGGCGGATGCCGGCCTGTTCGGCGACACTGGCCCTGCCAAGCTGTTTGCTTCCGCCCGCACCGCCTGATCATCGACGCGGCGTTGAGAGCATGTGCAGCCAGACATATGCGAGGCATGGCTCCTCCCGGAGCAAAATCATGGAACTGCGCCTGTTCGCCGAAGTCTCGCCACTGCATCTGGAACGCAAAGCCTGGGAGCGCCTCGTTGATGTCATGACCAGCGGACCGAGCAGTCCGCTCGCCGGCGTTTATGACCCGAACAACCCGTGGCACCACCTCATCGGCGACCCGACGCGCTACGGGTGTTTCCTTTGGGCCGGCCTTGACCGGGCGGTGCTGGCGGCATTGCCCGATCAGCTGCCCGCCTCGCTGGTCACCATCGTCGACGCCGCGCTTACTGCAAGTGCAGACTATGTCCTGTTCGACGCCGATGTCGCGCCGACCAGCGACTGGCCGGTGTTTGATCATGACGCCGCAGGCGGCACACCTGTGTCCGACACTGTGCCGGGCCCCATGCGCGTGTGACAGCAGGGCCGGGCAGCGACAAGGATCGGTGGTCCCCCCGCCGCCCGCAGGCGCGCGTGCCGCGCGTCCCTGTCGCCACCCGGCCCCGCCGTTATGTCCCGCGCACCCGGCACCGGTGCCGGTCCTCACAGGAGACACGTCATGCACGTCGCATTGTTCAAAGCCCAGCAATCGATTTAGGTCGGCGCCGATACTGCCACCGATGTGGTCGAGAAGCTGGATGGACATATCGCCATGAAGATCAGCGAAGCCAACAAGGGCCTCGAAACCAAGCTGGACAGCGTCAAGCAGCAGATGACCTGGGTGATGTTCATGGTCGCAGCCTTCGGGCTGGCCAACTTCACCTCGCCGCTGTGGCTGCCGCTCATCAAATCCTGAGCAGCAGCACCCGTTCTGCCATCACCCCTGCCACCTCGCGGTGGCAGGGGTTTTCGCTGCCTCAAAACGGCAAGTGCCTCGCGTTCAATTCATCGTTGCGGACATCAAGCGCGCGAACCGCCAGATCATCACGGCTCTCGAGCCACTCCCGCTGCGTATAGCCCGTCGGCACAAACGGCTCGGTCAAGGGATAAGGACCGTTCCGGTCCCACCATGCCGGTACGTCCGCTTGCGGCATTCGCGGCATGACATAGGGCACGCCGTGACGCTCACAGAACGGCAGCAGCCAGCGTCGGCGCTTCAGTTCCAGCAACAGCCATTCCAGATCCTTGACCCGGTAAACCGGCGCCATCGGCAGCACCAGGTGCAGCAGCGCCAGCTGATAGTGGAACCGGCTCGTCAGCCGGATATGCTCCACCCACTCCGCGCCTTCAGTCGTGTCGAGGTCCATCAGCAGAAACGCAAAATGCACCTCGTCCGCGAGAATCTCGGCCTGGGGCGGGTCCTCGCCTATCGACAGTGCCGCCAGCTGCTTGCGCTGGTCGCTCAGGTCCTCATCGGCAAGGTGATCACGCAGCCGCAGATCGAAATCCATCGGGCCGCTGAAATCGGCTAGTTCGCGTTTGGTCATGGTCGTCCACTCCATCATGTGTCGGTGATGCTCGAGTGGTCAGCCTGTCCCTTCACTGGGACCTTTCCGCCTCATGTTCGATATTCGTTCACATCCGATCGAGGGTCAAGAGGCCAAGCCATCTGCCGAAAAGCCGTGTCTGTCGAGAGCGAGCGCTGGCCCCC
>Ga0209278_1002222_pt1 | contig 10993 bp, 10 predicted proteins | sample JI81BgreenDNA_FD_187504 | JGI IMG/M metagenome (GOLD analysis project Ga0209278, IMG submission 187504) | Wastewater effluent complex algal communities from Wisconsin, to seasonally profile nutrient transformation and Carbon sequestration -... | ecosystem: Engineered > WWTP > Effluent > Algae... | reverse complement strand
AATAATCATAGAAACACACAAAATAATTAAATAAAGTAATCAATAAAAAGGGCGAAAGTAATATACTTGTCGCCCCCTTCGCCTGATTTATCATAAACCTGAAAAATTAGGATCAAAATTTAAAAATATTTTCAGTTTGATTAACAAAAAAAATATCAATAATTAGGAAATGCGATCGAGTTTGCATTTCGTCAACTTTCTCAGCAAGATATTTGGAACTGGTTTACACACTGGTGTTATTGTACTTCATCTATCTGAAAAAGGTTATACGGGAATCGCTTGTGTCTGTGCAGACTTACTAGCGGGAAGTGAGCAATTCAGTCTAGCCAAATGTGGAAATCCCGTCAGGGAAAAACGCCAAAAGCCAAACTGTGAAGTTTGGAAGCCCACGCCATAACTGTAATCAGTTTGGCGTTGGGATGATGTTACTGCTTTTCCTTAGTCGATCGAGATTGACTGAGGCCCGCTGCTTTTACCGTTGGTGGGTTCGGCTGGGGGAGTAGTGTAGGAAGTTGAACCAGCTTGCTCGTCGATCCAGCTTTTAACGGGATCTTCGTGAAGGTTGAGTCGAAGCAGGCCAGATAAAAATCCGCCCGCGAAGGCGATCGGCTGTTCGATCAATTCTTTCGCCATTGGGATGAGTTCGTCGATGAACATTCAAGAGTCTCCTTGTGTTGCAGGGGTTCTACCTTAACTGTATCGTTTGTACTGCGATGCTGGCAGCAGGCTACCAAAAACCTTGTTGTCAGCGCTGAAGATGGGCGATCCTCTTCGTTGGCGTAGCCCCCGTAGGGGCGGGCTTCGCTAACGGGCAATTTTTCGGCTAATGACTTACAATGCTAATCAAATTGCTGCAAAAATTTTATGTGCCGTTTGCTTGGCTACCTCGGGGAGCCGATTTTACTCGATGCTATTCTGTACAAGCCGGAACATTCCCTAATTGTGCAGAGTTACGATCCCCGCGAAATGACTTCTGGCCTACTCAATGCTGACGGTTTTGGTATTGGTTGGTATCACCCGCACCTAGATACTGACCCGTTTACTTATAAAAATGTACAGCCAATTTGGAGCGACATTAACCTTCCGAGTATCAGTCGATTCGTTGAATCTGGATGCGCGATCGGATATGTTCGCAGTGCAACTTCAGGACAAGCTGTAGATTTGAGCAACTGTCAGCCGTTTCAGAACGATCGCCTGCTGTTCGTACACAACGGCTTCGTGAAGAATTTTCGGCAAACTCTTTACAGACCAATTCGCGATCGGCTCAGCGATACGCTGTATCAATCAATTAACGGTACTACAGATTCTGAGCATATCTTCGGCTTGTTTGTCAATGAATTGACAGCCGGAAATCTGACCGTACAAGCAGCTTTGCAAAAGTCGCTGAAAACTTTGGCAGAGCTAGCAAACTTTCACCAAGTAGAATTTTCAGCTAATATAATTATCAGCGACGGACACCAGCTCGTTGCCTCTCGCTTTGCTTCCCAAAAAACCCCTCCTTCCCTCTATTGGCTGCGGGACGATTTAAATTTCCCGAATTCTGTCATCATTGCTTCTGAACCTTTATTTGCTGGCAATTGGCACTCGTGCCCAGTCCAGAGCATTATCAGTACCGGAGTAGAGCGTGATCTCGAAATCTATCCAATCTTGTAGAGAGGCAATTTATCGCGATTTGCAGCAGTGTCGCCGCGGCACTTTCAAGCTATTTGCCGACATCGACTACGATACTTTTTGTCGTCAAGCTCATCCTGATTTCAGTCCAGTTGGCTGGCACTTAGGTCACATTGCTTATACTGAGGATTTGTGGCTGTTGCAGCGGTGTGCTGGCTTGGAACCGGTCTTTCCTCAGTATCACCAACTGTTTGCTGCTGATATTTTGCCGAAAAAACAACGGGTTTTTCTGCCCGCGTTACCTGAAGTTGAATTATATCTGGACGCGGTGAGAAAAAAGGTGTTAGATTATTTGGAAGTCGCGCCGATCGACGAGCAAGAACGTCTGTGGCGGTTTATTATTCAGCACGAAAGCCAGCACTGCGAAACTGTTGCTTTCGTGTTGCAAATGCACAGGAAGAAGGAAGGAAGGCACGACACGGATTTGGACACGGATACACGGATTAATTCTCTACAAGACAGAGGAATAAAGCAGCAGAAATTCCCAATTCCCAATTCCCAATTCCCAATTCCCAATTCCCGATGCCCAATTACCGATTTGGCGATTGAAATTCCGGGCGGGGAATTTTACATGGGAAGCGATGCTGCTGAGGCTTTGGATAATGAGCGATCGCGCCACCTATGTTATTTAGAAGCATACTCGATCGATCGCTATCCCGTCACTTGCCGTGAATACCGAGATTTCATGGAATCCGGCGGCTATCAAAACCCTGATTGGTGGTCAGCGGACGGCTGGAAATGGCTGCAAGTCGAAGCCGTCTCTCAACCGCTTTACTGGTCAGAAAATCCAGCTTTCAACAACCATCCAGTCTGCGGCGTGAGTTGGTACGAAGCCGAAGCTTACTGCAACTTTATCGGCAAGCGTTTACCATCGGAAGCCGAATGGGAAAAAGCTGCGAGTTGGGACGCCACAAATCAAACATATCGCATCTATCCTTGGGGAGAAGAACCGCCAAACGGCAGCCTGTGCAATCACGGCAATAATATTGCCAATACTTCGCCAGTTGATGCCTTTCCCAAAGGAGCAAGTGCGGCAGGCTGCTATGATATGTTGGGCAATGTTTGGGAGTGGACTGCTTCAACCTTTGACGCCTATCCGGGATTTGAAAGTTATCCTTATAGGGGATATTCTCAAGTTTATTTTGATGGAGAACACCGGGTTTTGAAAGGCGGGAGTTGGGCGACTTTTCCGCAGGCACTGCGATCGACCTTTCGGAATTGGTATTATCCGGGCGTGCGGCAAATTATTGCTGGTTTTCGCTGCGCTAAGTAGTTTGCTAGGTAATTATAATTACCATCAAGTTTGTTCATATTAAGGAATTTAGTCAGCGGATTTTTCAAATCAACAAATTCCTTAATACTTGCCTTAGAAAGCTTATTTGACGAACATCAGATAAAGGGCTGGAGAGGGAATTGGGGACAAAATTTGTTTGCAAAATTCCCAACATTTTTCCATGTGACAAGCTCAAATAAAACAAGTTTGGTTAAGTATTCAATAATTTTTGTGGATAAATTTTAAGTTTTAATTGTGGATGCGAGATCCATCGGGTGAGACAATACAGAACGGAGAGTCACCTGAAAAATCTGACTTGATCGCGATATTTGGCAACGCGACTGCGTGCTATACCCATGTGTGCATCTAAAAATTACTTTATGAAATCCCCAAGACTGTCCGACACAACCAACTCAGCCTCAACAAAAGAAAACCGGCTGCACTTAGAGCGACTGGTGAGCGCTGCGGCACCGACACCCGCAGAAATCAATGCTGGCAGCGATGCAGTTAGCGGGTTGACTCAAACCCCCAAATCCCTGCCTCCAAAGTATTTCTACGACGATCGCGGCTCGAACCTGTTTGAGTTGATTTGCCAGTTGCCGGAATACTACCTGACACGCACTGAGACGGCAATTTTGCAGGGATGCGCGGGGGCGATCGCAAATTTAACTGGCCCCTGCGAAATCGTCGAACTCGGCAGCGGCAGTTCAACCAAAACTCGGATTCTCCTCGATGCTTACAGTCAACTGGAATATCCCCTGCACTATTTGCCGATCGACATCAGTCCTACTATCCTAGAAAGCAGCGCTTGTCAACTGTTGGCAGATTATCCGTCGCTCCAGATTCACGGACTTGTCAGCACTTACGAATTAGCCTTAGCTAAAATTGCACCGTCGCCGTTGCCAACCCGAATGATTTGCTTTCTCGGCAGTACCCTCGGCAATCTCAACGCTCAAGAATGCGATTTATTCTTCTCGCAAATTGTCGGTGCATTGCAGCCGGGAGAGTATTTTTTGCTGGGAATTGACTTGGACAAATCTAAGGATATTTTAGAGCCTGCCTACGATGACAGTCAAGGAGTAACGGCAGCATTTAACTTGAATATGCTGCGACATTTAAATCGAAAATATCAGGGAAATTTTGATTTAGCACAGTTCGAGCATTGGGCTTTTTACAATCAAGAGGAATGTCAAATTGAAATGCACTTGAAAAGTAAAAAAGCGCAAACAGTGCACTTGCGTTCTCTCAATTTAACGGTTGAATTTGCAGCGGGAGAAACTATCCGCAGCGAAATATCGCGCAAGTTCAATCTCACTACTGTAAAAAAAGAACTGTCGCAGCGTGGTTTAATGCCGGTGCAAGTTTGGACAGATCCAAATCAGTGGTTTGGCTTGATGCTTTGTCAAATTTCTGATGTTAATAAATGAGTTCTTCAGATATTACGCACAGTCAGGACACGGCACTGCCCTGTCCCTGCAAATCGGGCGATGGCGTCGGGTTCTCGCCCGTGCTACGACGTTTTGGGGTAGGGACACGGCACTGCCGTCTCCTCAATTTCTGTGTTGTCGATGGTTCTGAATTCAGGATATCCTGTTAGGAATGAGAATTAAATAACTTCCACAAGTTTGTGGGATGGGCGTCCCGCCCGTCCAAAAAGGACGGGCGGGACGCCCATCCCACAATAACAATTAAAATTGTAAGTTATTTAATTCGCGATCCTTAGCAATTACTAATTACCAATTAACAAATCGGCCGCTGTCCGGGTTTGACGGCGTGAATGTACTCACTGCCCGAGGTTGGCCATCCCCGCTTATAATAAGCTTCCTCCGGCTTCCCCCAGCCCAACTGCAACAAAATTTCTAGAAAATCCAACTTTTCCCACTTGGAGAGATTGGCCCATTCTGTGCGCTGGGCTATAGCTTCTACATCAACCGGCTCGATCGATCGAAAATCCTTCCCGCTGTTAATGCTTAAATACAAATCCATCCCCGCAGTTACCTGCTGCCAGAATTCCAACATAGCAATCTTAGCTGCCTTCAACGTAATCAAATCAACCGGTAGAGCTATTAATTCGTCATCCACTGCCGGATAGCGTAGAGTATTGCCTTTAACCGCCATTTCCCGCCAGACAATCCCAGAAACTTGATGTTCCCGCTGGTATTCGTGCACAGCCGCCTTAAAATTTTGATAAGCAGTGAACTTCTGAACACCCTCAGACTTGAGAAAGCGGTCAATCACGGGGTTGCCTGTAGCAGGAGTTTCAGTCAAGTTGAGACGCCGCCCATACAAGCAGGCTTGGCGCTCTTCTTCGAGGATTTTAATGAGTTCCGCCGTGCTGTAGACCTTGGACATCTTTATTGAGGCAAAATCAAGATATTGGCTGATATTCGGCTGGTTTTCTCGACTAATCTTCGGTAAAGATAGTTTGGCTGTTCTGGGCAATATTCAGTTTTGCCGTTATTCTAACTTTTCTTGCTGCTTAATTGTAGTTTGATAGTTTACAGGAGTCGATCCGCGAAATCCCGACAGCCTCTTAAAAAAAGCAGTTAAGAGGGTACGAATCACGAACTAGACTGGGAACTGCACCGCCGACGTACCTCGCGGGATTTTTCGCCAAAAACAAAGCCCCCTCCAAGGAGGGGGCAAAACTGATGCCAGAGGTTTGGGAGTTTTATTTGATGGGTCGATCGAACAACCCGAAAAAAAAGCAGCATTCGCACCTGCCGTCAACTACCAAAACTCAAATTTTCAGTCTCAAAGTTTAGTAGCGTCCGCGTGCAGGGCGATCGTTGTCGCCCCAGCCGCCGCCCGAGGGGCGTCTGTTGTTGTTTTCGCGAGGTTTGGCTTTGTTGACTTTCAAGTCGCGGCCCATCCACTCAGCACCGTCTAAAGCTGCGATGGCTGCTGCTTCTTCTGCCTCGCTTGCCATTTCCACAAAAGCAAAACCCCGCATCCTGCCTGTTTCCCGGTCCACTGGCACTTGGACGCGGCTTACAGTACCGTACTCGGCAAATACTTCGTTGAGGTCGTCTGATGTTACCTCATATGAAAGATTACCCACGTAAATCGACATAAAATCTCCAGAATCATTAGGGTGCAGAGACTTAGATTCGGAGAGACGCTTGTAAATAAACACCAACAAACTACGCAACCGAATTTAATTCTTGGAAAACCACTATAACATGAAGCCAGCAGAATCAGCAATTGGCTGGCATAATTTTCAATTTTGGGTGCCGTCGGGCAATCGCCAACAGAAAGTATTCGTGATAACTGACATCTTACACTCTTGGCCTCATCCACTTGGTTTCTTGCTGCGCGATCGACCTGATATCTGAGATTTTTAGTCCCTGTTACCAGGTTGATTGGGTCTGATTGAGAACAGCGCCTGAGATTCAGTTATAACTGACAAAGTTCATCGACTACTTTAGACATTGACTTGAATATTCGGTTAGTGAAAAAACCTGACGGTCAATTGAGTACATTTAGACCGCAGGCTTCTTTTTCCTTTGTTTCAAAGGCTTTTTATAGTGAGGTAGTTCCACCCCCACTTGCTAATATACTATCAGATTATTTCCAGATTATCAAGGGATATAGCGCTACTTTCTGGGCAGTGCGATCGTCTTAAGCGCCGATCGACGTGCGGTGACTTGTACTGTCTTATTTTTGAGTGAGGTACGACGCTAATTCTGGAATTTCACCGGCGCGCTGCCACTCGGCTTCCCCGCGCCGCACTTTGGTTCGGGCTGTGATTTCCTGAACTTCCCATAATTGCAATTTGGTATAGGGCCCTTTGGCTTCACCGCTGCGAAAGACGTACCATTGAGCAACTTCAGGAGTTGGCTGGGTCGATCGTCTCACTGACTTCATCCGATTCATTCCAGTTGTGGTTTTGAGCTGGTTGAGCTCTTGTTCTACCGGATTGGGAGGCGGTGAGTTAGAATTGGGCGATCGCTTTTTCTTAGCTTCCGGCTTACCTCTAGCAATTTCTACTTCGCGCGGCCACCCCCAGAAATGCCACACCGCCACCCACACTAGCGCCACGGCAGATCCTAAAATATCTTCTTGTGTTTCTGACCATTCTTTCGACTCTCCAAACAGCAGAAAACCGATCGCACCGAGTACGATCGCTATGAGGTTTAGGTAAATTAGGTTGGTAGTGTCGTTAGCTGCTAAGTGCCAACTGGTTGTGTGCCGAACAAAAGATTGGCTGGTTGCTGTTTTGTTGTGTTTCCAGGCTTTTCGGGATTGAAGGCGACTGTAACCAGGAGAGTCAGCGGGCCACCAAGTCGCGGCCCAATTAACTAGATGCGCTGACCAATACTGCAAAGCTGCATATCCCACTATCCCGCTTAGCAGTACGCAAATAACTAACAGAAAGGTTGTCAGCGGCAGTAGCTGTATTGGCACGATTTCTGCCGTCGCAACAGTTAGCAGAAAAAACGGAGTACCAGTTAATACTGGAACTAAAAAAAGTTCAAGTATCTTTAGAAGGTATGCATAGAAAATCCCTAAGAATTTAAGAATAATTTTAAGCAGTTTTGCAAAGCGGAAGTGATACAGGTAAGCAGAGGCGATCGCACTTCCTAGAATTACAGCAACGAGGGCGCCCAAAAAGCTTCTGATCGGCAGCATAAAAAAGGCAGTCGGCGGAATTCCCATCAAAATCGCAGCAGGTAGCGTCAGAAATGCGATAATACCTTCCCTCCAGTGGTGCCAAGCTGATACAGTCGGCGGTTGCTGATTGTGTCGGCGAATTTCCACCCACTCTGCAAGCTTGGTTAACCCCCAGTGATAGAAAGCAAATAACCAGATTTGGCAAAACCAAGCAAGTACGATCGGGAATTCCCAGTCAGAGTTCCTGATGGTGTACCAGTACGTCCTGCTAAATCCGTAGGAATAGTAGTAAGCATTGGGCCACAGTAAAGAAACAATCAGCCAAAAGCTAATGCTTAAGGCAAACCCTCTGGCGCACGATCTAGGATCGGGGAGGAATTTCGGCCAATTATTCATGGTTGGGATAATTTGACGGGATATCAATATTGTCCCATTGCGCCGATCGTTCTGGGCTGTGCGATCTTAAGCGCCGATCGCTTGAGACCGATCGCCCGATCTGGGACTATTTAAATTAAGTTGCTGAAATTTACCAACTTTAGAATAAAGATAACTTTGCTTCTGCCAGTTCCTTGTCCATCAAAAAATCATCTATTCTACTAGCGACAATCTGACAGTAATCAGCCCTAATTTCAAATCCAATAACTTGTCGCTGCCAACCCAGAGCCACAATTGCTGTAGTCTCGGAACCCATAAACGGATCTAAAACAATTTCGTTTAAATTCGAGGCCGACTTGATGATGCGATCGACAACAGCAACAGGAAATTTAGCGGGGTGAGGCGTACGTTCTTTTGAAGCTCGGTTTTTCCCCGACGTAACTTTTGGGAACTGCCAAACATCCGTCGGATTTTTGCCTTTTAAGTTTACTTTAATCTTGCCGTTCTTTTTCTGATTCGGATATTTCACATTTGGGTCGCGCACTTCATCCAAATTAAATGTATACTTGTCTTGATTTTTCACATACCAGAGAAACTTTTCATTGCGGGGTGAAAAGAACTTGCAGCCCGCAACTCCCGCGCCTTAGTTCCAGACAACTTTTTGAATCAGATAAATTAGGCAATTAGGAGCTTGGAAGTACGGTTTACCTAAAATATTCGCGATCTCAGTCAAGCTCATGAAATATTGGGGAGAGATTTTGTTGACAAGATGCAATAATTATAGTAAGTGACTTGAGAAATATTGTCAAACTCATCTGGATTGGCCGATCGCCCTGCCGGATACAAAAGGTTACAATCACAAATAGATTCTATTTCCATAACATTACTGTTTATAGATTGAACTGCTCAGTGACAAATAACAACACCTCAACTCAATCCTTTCAATTTGACTCAATTGACAGCGCCCTCGTAGACCTCAAAGCAGGTCGCCCCCTGGTAGTAGTCGATGACGAAAATCGCGAAAACGAAGGCGATGTGATATGTGCCGCCCAATTCGCCACCCCCGACAACATCAATTTTATGGCCGTGAACGCGCGGGGTTTGATTTGTCTGGCATTGAGCGGCGAAAGGCTCGATCGCCTGGAACTGCCCCTCATGGTCAGCAAAAACACTGACAACAACCAAACTGCCTTCACCGTCAGCATCGATGCAGTCAACGGCGTCAGTACCGGTATCTCCGCCGAAGACCGGGCACGCACCATCCAAGTCGCCATCCACCCGGACACCAAACCTCAAGACTTGCGCCGTCCCGGTCACATTTTCCCCCTGCGGGCCATCGACGGTGGCGTCCTCAAACGCGCCGGCCACACCGAGGCCTCCGTTGACCTCGCCAGACTCGCCGGCTTGTATCCCAGCGGCGTGATCTGCGAAATTCAAAACCCCGACGGTTCGATGGCGAGGTTGCCGGAATTAATCGACTACGCCAAAACCCACAACCTCAAAATAATCAGTATTGCCGACTTAATTAGCTACCGGCTCAAGCACGATCGATTCGTCCGCCGCGAAACCGTCGCCAAATTGCCCACTCAATTCGGCGAGTTTATGATTTACGCCTACCGCGACACCCAAGACAACTCAGAACACGTTGCTATTGTCAAGGGCGACCCGGCAGAATTTAAAGACAAACCCGTGATGGTGCGGGTGCATTCCGAATGCCTGACCGGCGATGCTTTGGGTTCCCTGCGCTGCGACTGCCGGATGCAACTGCAAGCGGCACTGAAAATGATCGAAAATGTCGGTTCTGGCGTCATAGTTTACTTGCGCCAAGAAGGTAGGGGCATTGGATTGGTAAATAAACTAAAAGCTTACTCGCTGCAAGATTTGGGATTCGATACAGTCGAAGCCAACGAACGGTTAGGATTTCCCGCCGACTTGCGGAACTACGGCGTCGGAGCACAAATGCTCAACGATTTGGGAGTTCAAAAAATTCGCTTGATTACCAACAACCCGCGCAAAATTGCAGGGTTGAAAGGTTACGGGATTGAAGTAGCCGATCGCGTCCCCTTACTAATTGAAGCCACAGATTACAACTCGATCTATCTGGCAACAAAAGCCGAAAAACTCGGTCATATGCTACTGCAAACTTATTTAGTAACAGTGGCGATTCAGTGGAACGAAAAAGCCGAAGGAAAAGAGGAAGATTCTGCCATTCAAAATCGGTACGAACACCTCGAAAAACTGCGGCATTTGGCGGCTAACCAGCACTTGCTGCTGCAAGAAGAAGCGCGGCCGGTGGGCATAGCCCTGTTCGGAGAAGGCTCTCTCATCGTTCACCTGGGCTTCGATCAAGCCGGACTCGCAGCCCCCGACTGGTACTCGGAGGTAAACCATCCTTACGTCAAGGCGATCGGCCAAATTCTGGGTGAAATCAGCAATGAGCCGAATTTGCAAACATTAGAATTCATGGTTTCCTCCGGTGCAGATCCGCTCAAAACCCTGCAAGTCCAGCTCGATCGCGAGACATTCGTTTTGCCGGAATTAACCGGAATTTGCGATCGGCTCGAACCTCAAAAAATCTACAGTTTTGCTCCTCTTCCCTGAAGGCAGAAGGTAGAAGCCAACCCCCCCCTACCCAGGGCAGTTTCATTCTCTTGTAGGGGCAATCCCCCTGTGGTTGCCCCGATATCTGAAACCCCGACCCGCTCGTCTATGGTGGGGCGGGCACTCTTGGCACCGCCCCTACAAAAGCCTGATTTTCCGTAGGGGCAATCCGACCCCTACTCCCCGTGGTTGCCCCGAAACAGCCTTGCCCCTACCCCAGCAGGGGGGAAGGCTGAAGCCAAGAAAAACTGTCAATTTCAGAACAATACTTGTTGATATCAGCATCTTCCTTTCGTCAGAAAGCAGCCACCAATAAAAACAGTGAATAACAATGTTGATTGCCGTCTAATATTATGTCCGGTCGATTACCAGAAATCAGGTAGGGGCGGGTAAACCTGCCAATATCGGCCCATAATTGACCATCTCAAAAACCCGCCCGGCCGAGATATTATGGTCAAT
>Ga0209278_1002219_pt1 | contig 10998 bp, 11 predicted proteins | sample JI81BgreenDNA_FD_187504 | JGI IMG/M metagenome (GOLD analysis project Ga0209278, IMG submission 187504) | Wastewater effluent complex algal communities from Wisconsin, to seasonally profile nutrient transformation and Carbon sequestration -... | ecosystem: Engineered > WWTP > Effluent > Algae... | reverse complement strand
CGGGCATGAGCCTCCACCAGCCCCCGATCCGCCCGACCAGCTGGCAGCTGCAACAGGCCGGCCGCCTGTTCCCGCCCGGCTACCTCCACGAAACCTGGCGCGACTGGCTGTACTGGGATGTCGAGCTGGAGGCGTAAGGCGCGCAATAAGCGTTACAAAGGTGACACCGTGTCACCTTACCAACAGGGCATTTTCCCTATTTACGACAGTGCTTTAATGCCTCTCCGCGCGCGGACGGACACAAGAATCCGCGAAAGAAAACGCGCGTGGCGGTCGTGCGACCTCCCTTCCGACAATGGCAAAGAGCGGACGGCAGCGTAACGCGGTCCGGCGGTGTAGGAAATGTCCGGTTCGGCAAGGCCGGGCGCCGGAAGCCGACATTCGGCAACCGACCCCATATCGGACCGCCAGATGACCCCCTCTCTAGAATGGCGCGGATGCGGAACGGATGGACACGGGTTGGAGATCACCGGCCCGGTCTAGGCACCCAAAGTTTTTTGAACGACATTTGTTTGTGGCCTCACCGGTAATCACCACATAGTCGCTCGCGTAGAAATAGGCGCGCCAGTCGAAAAATGAGGCCTGAGAACCGGGTCCGATTGAAATGGATGGATGATCAGGAAATGGAAAGCCTGAAACGTCAGTGGCCCCTTCCTCCAACGCAGCCCGCATTACGGCCATTGCGCGATCAACTTCATCGGACTCCGCCTCATTACGGTAAAGCGTGCAGCTAAGTGCCTCACACTCGCCGAGATAGCCGGTGACCGTGACCGTTTGGCCGTTCAATTGATCTATCTGTGCAATGAATTCTTCGACTGTAAGCGGCTCTTCCGTTGTAGTGCTGCCACACGCCACTGTTGCGAGCGCCAGGGATAGCCCGAGTACGGAACGGACGACTGAAGCTGATTCCATAACTCGATCATACCAGTAGCCATTCCGCTTTCCACCCACTTGCGGCCATGGGCCGGGCCTCCGCGCGATCCCGAAAGCGGCTCGGCGGCTTTGCCACCCTGCTGGGAAATTCCTGCCGTTCAGCAATCGACCCCGTTGCGGTCGTCGGAAAACCCGCTTTAGTTCAGCAATAGCTCGCGTCGGCATGTGGCGCATGTTCTGCCAGCCAAGCGAGCGCAGCCTGCACATCGTGTTCGCAAACGTCATAGCAATCCTGCATGGCTACCACCCTGCCATCGCGGAAGCGCCAGAGGCTATGTGCCGAGAAGTGCAGCAGCGGCTTATCCGCGAGCCTGTAAGCACCCATTGCACGGGCACATACGACATCAGGCGCGAACTCGCGGACCCCGACACCAAACCACCATCGTTGATCGAATTGACGATCGAAACCGCTGATCGACTTGCGAAATCCGGCAAGAACCTCGTCCACGCCGACGAGGTGGCAGGCAAAGGGTGCTCCTGAAACCGTGTAGGTGACATCATCGGCCAGCAGCAACCGAAGCGGGCTCCAGTCATCGCTATCGACCGCAGCGTCGAAAGCAGAAATCCAGTTTTGCCAAAGTTCAATCATGAACGCGTCCTCCTTGCACTGCGGGATGGCGCAACAAAGTAATGGACTCAATTACCTCCACGTCATATTCGCCTACCATGGCATTCGGCTCCGCTCTCGCCCGCCTCAGGCGCAGCCGCAGTTGGTCGCAGGAAGAGCTTGCGCACCGTGCAGGCGTTTCGCAGCGCCATCTTAGCTTTCTGGAAACGGGGCGCTCGCTTCCGGGGCAGCGAAGCCTGCGGCGCCTGATCGAAGCCTTGGCTCTGCGAGGGTGGGAGCAGCGATCCTTGCTCGAGGCCCTTGCGCCATCACCATTGCCAATCTCCGCGCCCGCCCCGGACGGCGCCATGATCGAATATCTCACCGAGAGGCTGTCACCGTGGCCAGCCTATGCGTTTCGGCCGGATGGGTCCTTGTTGTTTGCCAGTCGGGCCATGACCGACCTGCTTAGGTGGGCGGCGCCCGGCGAAAACCTATGGCAGATCACGGCCCCGCCGGAGGGGGCCAATGTTTACGATCTTGCGCTTCACCCCGATGGCTTGGTGCGCTGGATGGATAACCCTGGAGTGGTCGTGCCTGAAACCATAAGGCGCTTGAGGATCGAGGCCGCCAACGATCCCACGATCATGCCGGTCGTCAAGCGGGTCGAAGCCTACCCTGCGGCGAAGGCAGTAAGCCAGAGCGAAACAGTGCCGCCGTCAGTGCTGATCGAACGATACCGGATCGGCGAGCGCCTGCTTTGCGTCATTCCGGTGGTCTCCCATCTCGCATCACCGGGAGAAATCGAGCTGGACCGTTTACGGATAGAAGTTTTCGTGCCGGCCAACCCTGAAAGCGAGGAGATTATCTCGCGCAGATAGGCCCGTCGGTGCGCGGCAGCAATCCACCCATTTGTTGCCGGTTCGGTGAACGTCCAGCCTCGACAAATGCGGCCATCGGAGCTCGCCCGACGGCCGCCAACATTGTCAAATCTCGATGCGCTCCGCTAGGACAAGAGCATCCTCCACATCGACCCCAAGATACCTGACCGTGTTTTCGATCTTGGAGTGGCCAAGCAGAATTTGGACCGCGCGCAGGTTTCCGGTTGTGCGGTAGATCATGGCCGCTTTGGTGCGCCGCATGGAATGAGTGCCGTAGTCTTCACGCCGCAACCCGACTGCGGTGACCCATTCATCGACGAGCCGGGCATACTGCCGCGTGCTCATCGGTTGGCCGGAATAGATTCTGCTCGGGAACACGAAATCATCGATGGTGCCGCCCCGTCGCAGAAGCCATGTCGCCAGGCTCGAGCGGGCGTCCGCGGTGATTTCGAATTGCACGGGTCGACCGGTTTTCCGCTGAATGATCATCGCGCGGTCGCGAACTTCAGATCCGGCTACGAGGTCGCCGATCTTGAGCTTGACCAAATCGCAGCCCCGCAGCTTGCTGTCGATCGCAAGGTCGAAGAGGGCACGGTCCCGGAGCCGCTCCTCGCGGTCGAGGAAGAAGCGGATCGCCCAAATCTGCTTTTGTGTCAGCGGCCGCTTGGTGCCGACGGTCTTGCCAGCATTCCACGAGACCCGATTCTGCATGGCAGGGTCGAGGTGAGAGTAGGTCATCATCATTCTCCATAGCCTTGATTGGCCAAGGAGAAAGAACGGGTGTCGCCCCAGCAACGTCGCCCTTGCCGTGCCTAGGCAGCTTGAAAGCAGGCTCCGCCACCTCGGGCCAGCACAGGCAAAAGGGCAGCTTTCGGGATCCCGGCGCGCGCCCGCTCATGACCGGTCATGGGTGGAATGCGGAACGGCGGCTTTCAGGCGCTATCTGAGCGGTGTCTCACCTGGATTCTGCGGCTCGCCAAAGCTGGCTTCACGGCACCAGACTAATGGAGGGCAGAGCGTTGATGGTACGCTAAACAACGCTAAGCGCGAACAAATCGAGTTCAAGTGGATCGTTTGATACCGAGACGACGCATTTCCCGGTAGACCGTCGATCGTCCGATGCCGAGCTGGCGGGCTGCTTCTGTAGGGCTGACCTGCGCTTCTATCAGTTTGAGAGCGGCATCTACTTTTTTCATATCAAGCGGTTGTCGGCCTGGCCGTTTACCCTTGGCGCGCGCTGCGGCAATACCATCCTTGGTCCGTTCGGAAATCAGGCGCCGCTCGAAGTGGGCGATTGCCCCGAACACATGAAAGATAAGTTCGCCAGCGGCCGAGGATGTATCTATCTTTTCCTCAAGGCTCAGAAGGGCGATGCCTTGGCCGCGCAGCGTCTCGACTATGGCGAGCAATTCGGCAAGCGAGCGCCCAAGCCGATCAAGGCGGACCACCGCCAGGGTGTCGCCCTTACGGGCATAAGCGATCAGTTCGGCCAAACCGGGCCGCTCCATGCTCTTACCCGACATGACGTCGGTGAAAACCTTGATGGCGCCGACCTCTTTCAGGCGCATTATTTGGCCCGCCACGTCCTGATCGCCAGTGCTAACCCGTGCGTAACCAAGTATCACGGTCATCGAATGATCTGGATTGTCAGTCCAGCCACGACGATCTTGCCCCAGGCCTGATCCGCTGTAAGCGCAGGCAAGCCTTGCGCCATTGCCAGAGCCATGCATGTGCGATCGCCAAGCCCGCTGCCATATTGTTTGGTGGCAAGGTAAAGGCCCGCTGCTGCTATAGCATCCTGTGGCCCATGCGGATGGATATCCAAATGCAATGCATCAAGCAATTCGAGCGCAGGTTCCATCTGAATGCCCCGCCGCAGGAGTTCCTTGATCACCTCCTGAAAGTTGACTGCGGAGATGATCCCGTTTCCGATATGGCTGGCGACAATATCCGCGCCGGGCTCATCGCGCAGCAGTGCCAGAATAGCCGAGGCATCAAACACCACTGATGCCATGCTCAGACCCCGTCTTCGCGGGCAGCCTCAGCCCTGCGTTCGGCGATGAAGTCATCAACTGTGAAATCGCTGGTCGCGTACTTGCGATAGAGGTCCTGAGCACGCTTGATGCTCTGTTCGAGGGAGGTGAGTTTCACCTCACCGTCCTCGAGGGAAAACACGACGGTTCCACCATCGGACATGCCAAGGGCCTCGCGCACGATTTTCGGTAGAACCAGGCGGCCATTGTGAGCCACCTTCGCATCAAACGCCTTTCCCATTTTCTGCCCCATGAATGAAATGTGCCACAAATTATCCTGTGCCACATAACGTGACGATGGGCTAGACGAAATCGGCTGTCGGCCCGATACCTGCACACGTCCACAGAACGACCGTTCCATGGACAGGTGCAGCGAGCGAGTACTGTACCCTCCAAAATCATCCACAGAATATGTCTCTTTACTCTCGGCTGTCCATAAGCTCGACTGGCGTTTTGTGGACGAGGATTCGCGATGGCGCGGCGCAAACATGAACTTCTGAACGACGCGGAGCGCGAGCAACTGATCGGCATCCCCCGCGACCGTGACCACCTGGCGCGACTTTATACGTTTGAGCCGAACGATTTCGGCATCATCGGGAAGCGCCGCGGAAAGGGAAACCTGCTCGGGGTTGCGCTTCAGCTTGCACTGTTGAGGCACCCGGGAGTCTCGCTGGCACAGCTTCTTCTCGATCGAAAGGAGTTGCCTGGGGAACTGGTCACTTTTGTCGCAGCCCAGCTCGGGCTGCCTCCAGCACTGTTGGCCGATTACGCGGCGCGCGACCAGACGATGACCGATCATGCGCGCGAGCTGGCAGCGAAACTCGGCATGCGGGGACCGGTGCGGAGCGACATCTCCCTGATGATCTCGGCGGCAGCGAGTGCGGCATGGTCAACAGACAAGGGCATCACCATCGTCGGCGGCGTGATTACCTGCTTGCGGAACGAAGGCATCGTATTGCCGTCGATCTCGACCATCGAACGGGCCAGCATTGCGGGGCGCGCGCGGGCGCGCAAACAGGCGGCCGAAGCGCTGGTGTCACACCTGACCGCTGAACAATTGCTGGCACTCGACAGGCTCTTCGACCAAGCAGACGGCGAAGGAATCAGTCGCTTGACCTGGCTCAAGGCGATCCCGCACGCGGTCAAGCCCGACCACATCCGCCAGATTCTCGAGCGGCTGAAGTTCGTCCGCCAGATCGGCATCCCGGCCGAGGCTGCCAGCGCCATCCACATAGATCGCTACCGCCAATTCGTGCGCGAGGGGCGAGTATCGGCTACGTACATGATCGAGCGCTATACCAAGGCGCGGCGCCAGGCCACGCTTGTCGCGTTTCTGATCGATATCGAGGAGCGCCTGACGGACAGCGCCCTCGAGATGGCCGATAAACTGATCGGCAGCGTTTTCACGCGCGCCAAGAACGCGCAGGCCCGAAGCTTCGCTGGCACGGCACGCGATGTCTCAAGGCTCATGCAGGTTTTCCGCCGGACGATCGATGCGCTGACCGCTGCAGTCGAGAACGATGAGGATCCGATCGAAGCGCTCGATGCGTCGGTGGGCTGGTTTACCCTGCTCAAGATCCGGCACGAGGTGGCCAGTATCGCCGACACCGCGCACGTCGATCCGCTCATCGTCGCCGCCGACCGGTACGCCACCTTGCGCAAGTTCGCGCCCCATCTGCTCGAAGCGCTCGAACTGCGCGCCGGCAAGGGCAGTGCCCGGACGATTGCTGCGATCGAGATGCTGCGAGAACTCAACGCGTCGGGCAAGCGCGACCTTCCGCCCAATCCGCCGATGCCGTTCCGCAAGGAGTGGCAGAAACTGGTGGTCGGCGTGGATGGCCGGGTCGACCGGCGCCTTTGGGAGATCGCCACCCTGGCCCATGTCCGCAACAAGCTGCGTTCGGGAGACGTCTGGGTCGAACGCTCAGCCAGCTACCGGCGGTTCGACAGCTATCTGCTGAGCGAGCAAAAGGCCGCGCCTGTCATCGCGGAATTGGGCCTTCCCGCTACCGCCGAGGAATGGCTCGCCGAACGCAGCCGCCAACTCGATTGGCGGCTCAAGAAGTTCGCCCAGCGCCTCAAGCGCAACGATCTTCACGGCGTGCGGTTCGACGATAAGCGACTGCAAATCTCACCCGTGCGCACGGTAGTGCCCGATGGGGCTGAGGTGCTGGCCGATCGGATTGATGCCATGATGCCCAAAATCCGGATTACCGAGTTGCTCCACGAAGTGGCCAGGGAAACTGGCTTCCTCAAGGCATTCACCAATCTGCGCACCGGCGAGCCATGCCCTAATGAAAGTGCGCTGCTCGCAGCGATCCTGGCGGACGGGACCAACCTTGGCCTCGCGCGCATGGCCGCCGCCAGCGAGGGCGTGACCCGCGACCAGTTGATGTGGACCCACGACGCCTACATTCGCGAGGATACCTACCGCGCAGCGCTGGCCAAAATCATCAACGCCCACCATCGTCTGCCGTTCTCGCAGGTCTGGGGTTCGGGAACCACGTCGAGCTCCGACGGTCAGTTCTTCCGGGGCACCAAGCGCGGTGCATCGGGCGGTGACATCAACGCCCGCTACGGCGTCGATTTCGGATTCAGCTTCTACACACACAATTCAGACGAGCGCGCACCGTACCATGTCAATGTGATCTCGGCCGCAACCCATGAGGCACCCTACGTGCTCGACGGGCTTGTCAGCCACGGGACCGATCTCAACATCTCCGAGCATTACACTGATACCGGAGGGGCCACCGATCACGTGTTTGCGCTGTGTGCCATGCTCGGTTTTCGCTTTTGCCCGCGGCTGCGCGATTTTCCCGATCGCAGGCTAATCCCGATTGATCTGCCGTCGAACTACCCATTTATCGCGCCGCTGCTCGGCAAGCGCATCCGCACCGACATCATCCGCGACCAGTGGAGCGAGGTCCTCAGGCTTGTCGCGTCGATCAAGGCCGGCCATGTAGCGCCTTCGGTGATGCTCCGGAAACTTGCCGCCTATGAGCGGCAGAACCAGCTCGATGTCGCCCTGCAGGAGATTGGCAAGATCGAGCGGACGCTATTCATGCTGGACTGGCTCGAGAACCCCGAGCTGCGCCGACGCTGCCATGTCGGCCTCAACAACAGCGAGCAGCGTCATGTGCTGACCCAGGCGATCTACACCTTCAGGCAAGGCAGGATCATTGATCGCAGCCATGAAGCCCAGCAATACAGAGCATCCGGGCTGAATTTGGTGATTGCCGCCATCGTCTACTGGAACTCGACCTATATGGCCGAGGCGGTCGAGCACCTCCGCAGCCTCGGCGAAGCGGTAGCGCATGAACTCTTAGCACACACCTCGCCGATCGGGTGGGAGCACATCGCATTCTCCGGCGACTTCCTGTGGGACCGCGCAGCCGCCGCGACCGGTCGCAAGCCGCTCATCCTGCCCGGCAGCATCAGAGCAGCGTAGATGTTCGACGTTCGTTCTCACTTGGCGTTGGTTAGCGTACCATCAACGCTCTGTCCTCTATCGAGCGCGATCAGCGGCGCGCCGGTGGCTGCACCATGCATGTGATCGAAGGCCCAGTAATTGTGTAGCGACCGGGTGTTGCGGTTGTAGCTGAGGATGCACCAGCCCGATCCGCCCGCGAGCGACATTGCGGTGCGGCGGAATTCGGCTGCCCACGCATCAAAGCTCCCGAACCAGTCATCGAGCGCCTCGTAAATCGAGCCGCCCGGATTGCCGTTGCCGCCCAGCGCATCGAAGTAATATTCGTGCAGCACCACCGATCCGGTACAGTGTAATTCTTCTCGCTTCAGCCCCGCATAGGCGACCGGGGGAAAGTCGGGATCGGCCATGGCGGCGGCGAGGCGGGTCTCGATGGTGTTGAGCCCGCGCACCGAGCCCTGATAATTGTTTTCCCAGTGCGAGGTGATCAGCCGTTCGGAGAGGCCGGTGAGCTTAGCCGGGTTGAACCGCAGCGGCTTCGGTGTGTGCTTGCCGGCAAAGGCACCGGCGCGGGAAGCGGATGCGGCAGGGCCTTGCGCCGAGGCTGCGCTTGCCGTTCCTGCCAGTGCGATGCCCGTGGCCGATAGCGCTGCCGTGCCAATTGCTTGCCTGCGCGTGATGATGCTCATGTCGCCCTCCTCAGATTGCCAAGACCAGAACCATGCCGCCCAGCGCGGCGGCCATCAGAACCCGCAGCACGGACCATTTCAGCCCGAACACCAGTGCGCAGGCGATTGCCGCCAGCACGCCTGCGCGCCAGTCGAAGCTCGCCGGGTCCGGCCAGTATAGCCGCAGCGGGCCGAAATTGCGCTGGCCCACCTCGGCAAACAGCACATGCAGCGCAAACCATGCCGTAAGGTTGGCGATGACCCCAACGACCGCCGCCGTGACCGCCGCGAGCCCACCCTTGAGGCGCACGGCATTGCCAAGCCGGTCGATCCACGGCGCAAACGCAAAGATCCACAAGAAGCACGGCGCAAAGGTCACCCATGTCGTCAGCCCCGCACCGAGAAGTCCTGCAACCAAGGGTGAAAACGGTTCGGGCGCGCGGAAGGCAGCGAGATAGCCGACAAATTGCGTCACAAGGATCAGCGGGCCCGGTGTGGTCTCGGCGAGGCCAAGCCCATCGGCTATCTCACGAGGACGCAGCCACCCGAACCCCTGCACCGCTTCCTGCGCCATGTAGGCGAGCACCGCATAAGCCCCGCCAAAGGTGACGATGGCGAGCTGCGAGAAGAACGCGCCGATGTCCCACAGCACATGATCCTGCCCCAGCGTCAGCGCGATCAGCAGCATCGGCGCGCCCCACACCGCGCCCCACAGGGCAATCGACAGGATCGTGGTGCGCCAGGGTCGATCAGGCAGGACTTCGCCAACCTTGCCGGGCTTGAGCGCTAACAGGTCAGGCCGCTTGGCAGCCACCGCCATGCCGATCACCCCGGAGCCGAGCACGATCAGCGGAAACGGCAGATCGAACAGGAACAGGCCGACAAACGCGGCCACCGCCAGCGCACGCTTCAATCCCGTATCGAGCGCACGCCCGGCAATCCGCAACAAGGCCTGCACCACAATCGCCAGCACCGCCGCTTTCACGCCGAGAAACAGCGCCTCGACCCATGCAAGGTTGGCCGCAATCGCATACAGCATCGACAGCGCGAGAATGACGAGCGCGCCCGGAATGACAAACAGCAATCCCGCCGCCAGCCCGCCGCGCCAGCCATGCAGCCGCCACCCGATCCATGTGGCGAGCTGCTGCGCTTCGGGGCCGGGAAGCAGATGACAGAAATTGAGCGCGTGGAGAAAATCCTCCTCTGCCACCCATTTGCGCTCTTCCACCAATTCCCGGTGCATCAGCGCGATCTGCCCAGCAGGCCCGCCAAAGCTGAGCAGCCCGATGCGGGTAAACGCCCGCAGCAGGTCGGTGAAGGTAATAGAGGGTGTGAGAACCGATGATGCCAAGACGACCTCGCACGGATGGCCTCGCCAACAACGGCAAGGCTACGAGGCAACGCTTGGGCTTTTCTCGGCCTGAACGGGAGGCTGCTTTGCCCCGTCGCGGAGGGTTTAGAATGCTGAGCAGGACACAGCAAGGGCTCAGTCATTCAGTCACATCCGGCCATGATGAGGATGATTTGCGATCCCCGGAGCCGCACCTTTCTGAAGGGCTGACGGAAAGGTGCGTCCAAGATCAAGATTTGTTCACCGCAGTGGCTGGGCAGGGCCGACGCAATGGGCCTGGCTTTAGACCCAGACTGTTCGATGCACGGCCGACACGAGAGTATTTTGGTGGCCAAGTGACTGAGCGGGAGATTCTATCTGAACTCGAGCCCCAGGGTTGTCTGCGCCGCGAGCCACTGCCGATTAAGCTTACGACCTGGAGGCGTCAGCGAGCCCAGCAGCGGGCGATCAGGTTCGACAACGGCTTGCTGCACCGCCAGCCTCCCACGATAGCCGCGCCGCTCGAGATCAGTTGCGATCGCCAGTACGTCACCTTCGTTCAGCAGCGCGTCGTGGACGGTAGTACGCACTTCGAACGTAACGCGATCCTGTCGGCACAGCAGATCGAGCGTGCGGGCGAAGCGGGGGAAGGCGACAGTGCCGGTGACAGCACGGAACCGTTCCGGTGGTGCCTTGTAGTCGAGTGCGACATGATCGATCAGCATGCGATCCAGCATCTGCGCGACTACATCGGGGCGCAACCCGTTAGTATCAAGCTTGACCGCAAATCCCATCGCTTTCACTTGGGCCGCAAAGTCGCCCAGACCGGGCCAGGTTGTCGCCTCGCCGCCCGACAGCACCACCCCCTCCAGAAGCCCCTGCCGTCTCCGGAGGAACGCCAGTGCATCGCCCTCACTCAGCTCTCCCTTGCCCAGCACAATTTCCGGGTTGTGGCAGTAACCGCAGCGCATGTTGCATCCCGCTACCCACAGTATGCAGGCGCTGCGATCGGGAAAATCGAGCAAGGTGAAGGGCGTGATCGCTTGGAACGGGTGCGTCATCCAGGATCGCTTGCGCTCCGGCCCGTCGCGTTCAGCCAGCGTGACCAAACAGGTCCTCCATCATCGCCGCATCCTCGGTAAAGTGACGGCGCTGGCGATGTTCGCCGACCTTGCCCTT
>Ga0209278_1002218_pt1 | contig 11000 bp, 12 predicted proteins | sample JI81BgreenDNA_FD_187504 | JGI IMG/M metagenome (GOLD analysis project Ga0209278, IMG submission 187504) | Wastewater effluent complex algal communities from Wisconsin, to seasonally profile nutrient transformation and Carbon sequestration -... | ecosystem: Engineered > WWTP > Effluent > Algae... | reverse complement strand
TGGCGATCGCCAGCGCCTGCTCGAAATGCGGCTTGGCACCCGCCTTGTCCTGCTGTGTCAGGCTGAAATTGCCGAGGTTGACCAGAATGGCCACAAGCGTGTTGCGCACGCCCGCATTGGCCTTGTCCGCCTCGTAAACCTTCATCCACTGGGGCGCGGCTTCCTTGTAGAGCGGCGGGATCGCGTCGATCTTGCCCAGTGCGCCCTGCGAATTCGCGGTGATCGTCAGAGCGCTGGCGAGAAAGCCGGCGTTCTGCACATTAGCCGGATCACGCGAAGCAATTTCGCGAATGGTCGGCAGCGAAGGCTCTAGCTTCGCGATCACTTCCGCGTGGTTGCCAGCAGCCTGGGCCTGCTGCGCAGCGGTGAAATCGGCAATCGCCTTGTTCTGTGCTTCGACCTGTTCGGGGGTCAGTGCAGGCGCTGCAGCCTGGCCCGTAGCAGCGGGAGCCGCTGCATCCTGCGCCAGCGCGGGCGCGGCGACAGCTGCGGCAGAAAGAAACAGTGCAGTAACGGCAGATTTCAGCATCGGAAAAATTCTCCTCGTTGGGTGCGGCGCAGCCCGGCCTGCAAGGACCTTGTGACCCATTGAAACGGAAGGGCTGCTCACCTAAAAAACAATGGCAACGTTTCAAAAACGCAGGTGCAGCGCCATCGTTCCGGCCTTAGCCGTTGATAGTACAGCAAAACCGCCAAGCGGCGTCAAATGCGGCACGACGGTGATCGCGCGCAGCGACTGCTTCGCCATCGGCGCCCCAGAGCTCTTCCTGCCACAGCTCTTCCAAGCAGAGGGCGTTCCAAATACATTCGGAATCAAAGGCTTTTTCAGCCAAAGCAAGCGCAGCAACCAGCGATCCGCCAAGGCTGGCCAGTGTCGAAAAACCGGTGAGCATGAAGTTGTCCATTGCCATAACCGGGGCCTTGAGACGGGACAGGCTGTGCGACGATTGCGGCTGATGGATAATGCCAGCAACGCGGATCATCCTGATATCGAAGCGATTTTCTGCCCATTGCAGGATGGGCTCCCAATCGCGGTTCTGTCGCTCGGCCAGCGGATCGCCCGGATCGGCACGGTAGCAGAGCGTGTCGGTTTCGCCATAGGCCGAAATATCGTCGATGAACCGCTGTCGCTGCGGAGCGACCTGATCGATTGCGGCATTGGCAAAGCCCGTCAGCGGCATCGAGGCGATGACAATGTCTTCACCCTGAGCCTCCCATTCGGCGCGAATGGCAACGGCCAGGGCCTCAGTCGGCAGCACCAATGGCAGTCGCATCGGCGTCTTGACCGGCCGTCCGTCAAGCAGCAGCTGATGGCCCTGATCTGCGGCCAGTATCGAGACGGTCTTGTAAAAACGTTTCATGCGTTCACGTTCATTCGGTGGGCGGGCTTTTCCAGCGCTTGACCAGCATTTGCGGCAGGATCAGAAATTCCACCACCCCCAGAAGCAGCAGCGCATAGCCCAGTTCTGCCGGAACCTGCTTGAAACGGCCGAACGTCACCGCCACCGCGAGCGCAATGGTGATTGCTCCTGCCAGTCGGATCGCACCGATAATGAAAAAGCGGGAGCGTGCCCGCTGATCTTCGGGACTCATCCTTTGGTGCTCACGATATGGTCGAAGAGCTGGTCCATGGTGAAGGCAATCGACGCCGCGCCTGCCGCCTCGAGCTCATGCGCGTCGTGATAGCCCCAGTCGACGCCGATGGCTCGGACATTGGCTGCGACGCCCATCGCCATGTCATAGCTGGTATCGCCGATCATGACCGCAGCATGGGGTTCGGCCCCGGCATCGTTCAATGCCTCGAAGATCATCGACGGGTGCGGCTTGGAGGGGTGCCGGTCGGCGGTCTGCAGCGAGACGAAGCGCTGCTTGATGCCGTGGTGCGTCAGGCACAGGTCGAGCCCGCGATCGGACTTGCCGGTAGCGACCGCGAGCAGCCAGCCCGCTGCATCGAGCCGGTCGAGCAGTTCGGGAAGCCCGTCATACAGCGGCTCGTGCTGCAGCGTGCCGTTGCCGCGCAGTTCGTGAAACGCGTTCTTGTAATGATCGGCCAGCACGACATGAAAGGCCGGGTCGGCTTCCGGCAGCATCACCCGCATCGCCTCGACGAGAGAAAGCCCGACGATGCGCCGTACCAGATGGTGATCGGGATGGCCCAAGCCCTCGGCGGCATAGGCCATTTCCATCGCCTTGCAGATATTCGCCTGGCTATCGACCAGCGTGCCGTCGCAGTCGAAGATCGCGAGTCTGGTCGTCATGGCTTGCGCGGGCCGATTTTCGGTGCTGTGCGCGGCTTGACCGGCCTTGGCTTTCCGGCCGTCCCCGCAGATTTCGCCTTGGCCTTGCCGCCCGGCTTGGTCGGAGCGGACCGGCTGCGCCGCTCGCCGCGCCGTTCCTTGCGCAGTGTCTTGGCATGCGCCTTGGCCTGCTGCTTCTTCACCTCGCGCGTCGCGGGCGGCGGGCCGTCATCGGCAAAGGCGGCATCGCCCAGCGACAGGTCGAAGCCCAGTTGCTCCATCGAATCGGCGAAATGTTCGGGCAGATCAGCGATCACGTCGATGGCGGGCCCATCGGGATGCGCGATCTTCAGGCGGCGCGCGTGCAGGTGCATCTTGCGGCTGATCGTTCCGGTGAGGAACGCATCGGGCCCGCCATATTTGCCGTCTCCGACAATCGGATGGCCGATCGCGGCGAGATGGACACGCAGCTGGTGCGTGCGGCCCGTGAACGGCTGCAGCGCGACCCAGGCGGCGCGCGAACCGGCGCGTTCGATCACCTGATAGGCGGTGCGCGACGGCTGGCCGTTTTCCTTGTCGACATGCATCTTCTCGCCGCCGGTCCCCGGCTGCTTGGCGATGGGCAGTTCGATCAGGCCCGAATAGATATCGGGCACGCCGACGACCAGCGCCCAGTAGATCTTCTTCGCGCTGCGCCCGGCAAAGCGCTTGGAGAAATAGGCGGCGCTGCCCGGCGTGCGCGCGAGCAGCAAGGCACCCGAGGTATCCTTGTCGAGACGGTGGACCAGCTTGGGGCGCACCGGGCTCTCGTACATCAGCGCCTCGGTGAGACCATCGACATGCGCATGGGTGCGCGTGCCACCCTGTGTGGCAAGACCCGGCGGCTTGTTGATCACCAGTGCCGCGCGATCCTTGTGGATGACGAGCGATTGCGCGAACGCGACTTGGTCCTCGCTCAGCGTTCGCGGCGCCGGCTTGGCGGCGGGCCGGTCGGTATCGCCATCGGCGGGCGGGATGCGGATCGTCTGTCCGGCGACGATGCGGTCGCCGGGGCCGACGCGCTTGCCGTCGAGCCGCACCTGTCCCGTGCGCGCCCAGCGCGAGACGAGATTGAAATTCACATCGGGCAGATGCCGGTGGAACCAGCGATCGAGCCGGATGCCGTCATCGTCCGCATCGACCGTGAACTGCCGGGCTTCGGCAGATTCTTTCGAGATCGAAGCGCCCACGCCTGCGGCCCGTGCGCGGCCAGATGTCGGACGACGCGGGCCAGACGGCTTCCGTGCGGCGGGCTTGCGAGCGGGGGTTCGAGCCGGCGGCTTCATGCGATCGACCTCGTGACGACAAAGCCTGCGGCCACGGCCGCCAGCGAAAGCAGGACCGAGGCCAGCGCATAGCCCAGTGCGGTCAGTGCCGCGCCGCGCTCCAGCATCTGGAACAGCTCAAGCGAGAAAGCGGAAAAGGTGGTGAAGCCGCCGAGCACGCCGACGCCCAGAAACAGCCGGAGCGGCTCAGCGACCTGGCCCTTCAGCACGAGCGCCGCCAGCACGCCCATCGCCAGCCCGCCAAGCACGTTCACCGAGAGCGTTGCTGCAGGATAGCCGGTGTGCCCCAGCCGAACAGCGAGCAGCGTCGCCTGAAATCGAAGCGCCGCGCCGATTGCGCCGCCCGCCATCACCAGACCGGTGGCCTTGAAAGTCAAATGCGCGTCCATTCCGCTGCCTTAGCGGGATTGGACGCGCATTGGGAAGGGTTATTCGGTGTTTCGGGTCCCTGTCAGCCGGCGTGACCGTCGCGCGCAGCAGCCTCGGCCTGTTCGAGTTCGGCGGCTTCGGGGCCATCAAGCGCATCGGCGGCCTCTCGAGCCTTTTCCTCGACCCGCTGCTTGTCGGCAGCAAAGTCTTCTTGGGCTTCGCGATAATTCTGCGCGGCCTTGTAATTGCCTTCGCCAAATTCCTTGCCCGCGTTCGGGTTCTCGGCCTTTTCGGTCATGTGCATGCTCCTGATCGAGTGGGTTCTCGTCTCGATACGCGGACCGCAAAAGCCGGTTCCCTTCAGCGCGTGAACAGCGCCGTCAGCCAGCCCGCATCGGCCTTGGCAATGTGGCGCGGCGGCAATGCGCCCGAGCATTCGAGGCACCACGCCTGCACGCCTTGCGCCCCGCCCAGCACGTTGAGATCGCCCAGCACCTGGCCCAAGGCCGCGCGCTGCTGCCAGGCAAGCCGGGCAACGAGGCCGGTCGCCTGCTTTTCCTCCTCGGCGGGCGCGAACATGCCGGAGACGAACTGCTCGAACGGATCGGGCTCGGTCTCGAGATATTTGACGCTGTAGCTGTCCTTGCCGAGCTTGGCGCGCTTGGCCGCCTCGGCAATGGCGTCCTCGATCGAACCGAACCGGTCGACCAGCTTGATCTGGCGTGCGGTGCCGCCATCCCAGACGCGGCCCTGCGCGATATTGTCGACCTGATCGACGCTCATGCCGCGTGCTTTCCCGACCAGCGCCAGGAAACGGCGATAGTCATGCTCGATCGTGCCCTGGATGAACGTATCGACCGTGCTGTTGAAGCCGCCGAACACGTCGGGCTGGCCCGAAAGCGGGGTGGTCGCAACACCATCGGCCTTGACGCCATATTCGGCGAGTGCGCGTTCGAAGCTGGGCAGCACCGCGAAGATGCCGATCGATCCCGTGATCGTCGAAGGTTCGGCGAAGATCGCGTCGCCCGCGGTCGCCACCCAATAGCCACCGCTCGCTGCGACATTGCCCATCGAAACGATGACCGGGATCTTGCGCGCGCGATATTCCTCGATTGCGCGGCGGATCTGCTCGGAGGCAAAGGCCGATCCGCCGGGCGAATCGACCCGCACGACGAGCGCCTTGACATTGTCGCGCTGCAGCCCGTCGTGGAGCAGCTTCTCGATACGATCGCCGCCCGCCGTGCCGGGGCCGGCCTCGCCATCGACAATGGTGCCCGCGATGGTCACGACTTGCACCTCGTCACCACCCGACTTTGCCGGGTTGGCCGCGACCCAGTCCTTGAGATTGGTGTGCTTGAAAGCGCCGGGCCCCTCGTCCTCGTCGGCGCCCGCCAGCTTGGCGACGCGCTTGCCGAATGTGGTGCGGTCACCGACCTTGTCGACGATCTTGCGCTCGGTCGCGATCTTGACCAGATCGCCATTGGCCGCTGTCACCGCGCCTGCGGGATCGTTGATCAGCCCGGCAATATCAGCCTGGGGACGCGCCTTCCTGACCACCGCCTGCCAGTTCTCCCAGATCGGGCGGTAGACCGCGAGCAGCGCTTCCTCCGCCTCGGGCGACTGGTCGGAGCGCAGATAGGGTTCAACCGCGCTCTTGAACGTGCCGACGCGATAGACATGCGCGGTCACCTTGAAGCGGTCGAGCGCATCCTTGTAGTACAGCCGCGTGCCGCCGGGGCCGGTAAAGGCCGCGCCGCCCATCGGATCGACCCAGATCTCGCTGCCGTGCGACGCGAGCATATAGGCTGCGTCGCTATAGAAGGTGGCGAAGCTGAGAACGGGTTTGCCCTTGGCCTTGGCGCGGCCGATCGCCTCGCCCACTTGTTCGAGCGACACCTGGCCTCCACCCATGAAGCTGGCGAGATCGAGCACGATGACCTTGATCCGGTCGTCGGTCGCTGCGGTATCAATCGCGCGGATAAGGTCGCGCTCGCGATATTGCTTGAGCGGCGCCTGACCGCCAAGGATGGTGGCGAACGGGTCGATATTCTCAGGCTCCTCGACGATGACGCCGTCGAGCTTGACCAGCAATGCGCCGTCGGTCACCGCCGCCGGATTGGGTCGCCACGACAAGGCCGCCAGGATCAGGCCGAAGAACAACAGCATCGCGAGCAGGACCAGACCGTCCTTGATCGCCACCAGCACCTTCCAGGCGCCCTTCACAAAACCCATTATCTGCTCCGCATCGGGCGGACATGCCCCAGATGCCCTATCTAGGCGAGCCCGGGTTAATTTGCCACTGCCTCGCGCGACAGACGGGTGATGCGGTTCGACCGCCGACTTCGGGAAAGCCTGGGGTCAGTGCGCAAAGCCCGATGTGCGCGGCGGCGCTGCGAGCGAGAGGCGGCGATCGAACAGCCGGTCGAGCGCGAACAAGCCGCCCCCACGCGCAATCAGGATCGCCGAAAGCCCGAACCACATGACATGCGGGTTCCAGAAGGCTTCGGGATAGACGAACAGCTGGATCACGGATGTCATCACGAACAGTCCCGCTGCACCGAAACGCGTCGCCAAGCCCAGCATCACCAGAATCGGCAGCGCATGTTCGGCATAAGTTGCGATCGTGCCGGTGATCTCGGGCGCGGGCATGTGGTATTCGTCGCGGAACAGGTCATAGGTGATCGGGTTGATCGTGAGGAAGCTCCCCTCCTCCACCTTGGTGCGCGCCGATCGCCAGAATTGCGCGGCGAGCGCAAGCCGCACGACCAGCAGGGCAAGGCCGTTGAACACAGGGCTATCGAGCAGCGCGAGGCCGCGTTGGATCAGGGTTTTCATCACGGGCTATCCGGCAAGTGGGGACTGGTGCGAGATCGAGACGCCGCGGACCACACCGGGCACCCTGCCCGGCTTAGCCCTGCGATCGTACCAGCGCCCCTGCGCCGACCAGCGCGAAGACTGCCGGCAGTGCCTCTGCCTCTCCAGCGCTTTCGATGGCTTGCCCCAGAAGGTTACCCATGGTCGCGGGAAATTGCGTCTGCATTACCAGATTGGCGGATAGCGGGGCGAGCGGGTGCAGCAGCACCTCATGCGCTGGCCGTGTGATCAACAGGTGATGCATATCGGGCGCGGCACTTTCGGCCAGTTCTGGCATCAGCGCCCTCAGCGCAGCCTGGGTTTCGACAATCCGCATGGAGGGATGGAGCGCAAGGCCAAGGTCGAGCAGCCCCTGCTCGTCCAGGCCGGCCAGGTCGGCCAGCTCGAGTGCCTGCGCCTCTGCCGAATGATAGCTCTGCAGCCACGCCCATTCAATCCGCGCAAGATCGACGGCTGCCGCATCATGGGTTTTGTCTGCGAGATATTCGGCAAGTCCCTCGCCAAGCCCGATCAGCTTGCGGCGGCGGACATCGGGCCGTTCGATGAAGGTCCGGGACAGGGCGTTGAAATCCGCTTCGCCCATATGGTCGCGGGTGCGCGGGTAGGTTTCCTCGAGTGCAACCAGCCGGGCATGGCTGATGGTGTTGGCGTGCGCCCTGAGGCCCAGCAGCGCGCGGTCGGGGGCGTCGGCAAACAGGCCTTCGGGAAAGGCCGATGGCCCCTGTTCCAGCACCGCGATGAAACGGGCCTGATCGTCCAGCAGATCGCCCATGTCGGTCAGGCTACCAGGGGGGCGTTGGCGCGTGCCAACACCGATGCCGCGCGCTCGGCCTCGGCCATGAGTAAGGCGTAATCGGGGACGTTGGTGTCCCATTCGATCAGCACCGGCCTGGGACCTGCGCGGCCGACAAAGCGCTCGAACAGCGCCCAGGTGAAATCGGTGACTGCACTGCCGTGATCGTCAATCAGCAGCGGCCTTCCGTCGTGCCATTCGGTGGCGTGGCCCGCGAGATGGATTTCCCCGACCAGCGCCGGATCGACCGCATCGACATAGGCTTGAGCGTTGGTGCCCAGATTGGTGCAGCTGACCTCGACATTGTTGATGTCGAACAGCAGGCCGCAACCCGAGCGGCGGCAAAGGGCATGGATGAATTCGACCTCGTCCATCTCGTCCTGCGCGAAGGCGAGATAGCGTGAGGGGTTTTCGATCAGAATGGTTCGGCCGAGCCGCTCCTGCACGCGTTCGACCTGCGCGGCGACATGGTCGAGTGTTGCCCAAGTATAGGCAATCGGCAGCAGGTCGGGATAGCGATCGTCGGCATTGCCCGACCAGCTGAGGTGATCGGAAATGCTGGCGGGACTGTAGCGGGCGCATAAAGCGGCGAGCTGATCAAGCTCGTCCTCGTCCAGCCCCTGCGCCGTGCCGATCGAAAGGCCGACGCTGTGAAAGCTCAGCGGATAGCGCTCTGCCACTGCCGAGAGCCAGCGATGAGGTGGCCCACCATCGACGAAATAGTTCTGCGGGTGAACCTCCACCCATCCGGGCAGCGGGCCACCGGTTTGGGGGTCCAGAACGTCGCGATAATGGGCCGGTTTCAGCCCTATGCCGACAAGGGGGGGAAGCATGAGCCGAAGGACTACCTCATCTGCAGGTCCGGCGCTGGCAGCTCAGGGTGCCGCCAGCGCCGGTGCCGTTGCATCAGCCGCGCGGGGTCGGCTTCTTGGCGCCCTTGAGCGCGGTCAGCGAACCGCCCAGCTTGGCGCATTCACCCTTGGCGACATATTTCCAGGCATTGCCCTGATAATCGACGGTCGAAGTGCCGGCGCACGAGGTGCCCGGGCCGGCGGCGCAGTCGTTCTTGCCCTTCAGCGAGACGCCATAGCACTTTTCCTTTTCGCCGGCTGCGGCAGCAGGGGTTGCTGCGATGGTGGCAGCGGCCAGAACGGCAGCAGCTGCTGCGCCCAGAGTGATGATCGAGTTCGACATGGCAAGTTCCTTCAAGAGAATAAGGGTTGGCAAGTTGGACAGCGCGGCTGTCTAGCCTGCCTGTCAGTGCGATCTTTCGTGCGAGCCTGGGCGCAGGTTACCGCGATCTCGCTCTTCCCGCAAAAAATTTCCTGCGTGAATCGCTTGACCCTTCGAACACGAGCGCTATCTAGCGCCTCGTTAGCACTCACCCCAGCCGAGTGCTAATCGCGAGAGCGGGCGCAACATCCTGTGCCAGCCGCGAAGGGGGTTTCACTAATTTCAGTGACGCAAGGAAAGGCTTAACGCATGACATTTCGTCCGTTGCACGACCGGGTTCTGGTGCGCCGCATCGAAGCCGAAGAAAAGACCGCTGGCGGGATCATCATCCCCGACGCCGCCAAGGAAAAGCCGTCGGAAGGCGAAGTGATCGCCGTCGGCGAAGGCACCCGTGACGAAGCCGGCAACCGCATCGCGCTCGACGTCAAGGTCGGCGACAAGATCCTGTTCGGCAAGTGGTCGGGCACCGAAGTGAAGATCAACGGCGAAGACCGGATCATCATGAAGGAAAGCGACATTCTGGGCATTCTGGGCTGATTTTTTCGCCCCTGACCCACCGATCCAATTCGACAAGAAGGAACATTTCTCATGGCAGCTAAAGACGTAAAGTTTGGCCGCGACGCACGCGAACGCATCCTGCGCGGCGTGGATATCCTGGCCGATGCCGTCAAGGTCACCCTGGGCCCCAAGGGCCGCAACGTCGTGATCGACAAGAGCTTCGGCGCCCCCCGCATCACCAAGGACGGCGTCAGCGTCGCCAAGGAAATCGAACTGAAGGACAAGTTCGAGAACATGGGCGCGCAGATGGTCAAGGAAGTCGCTTCCAAGACCAACGACATTGCCGGTGACGGCACCACCACCGCCACCGTTCTGGCCCAGGCTATCGTGCGCGAAGGCATGAAGTCGGTTGCCGCGGGCATGAACCCGATGGACCTGAAGCGCGGCATCGACCTCGCCGTCACCAAGGTCGTCGAGAACCTCAAGAGCCGCTCGAAGGACGTGGCCGGTTCGAACGAGATCGCCCAGGTCGGCATCATCTCGGCCAATGGCGATCGTGAAGTCGGCGAAAAGATCGCCGAAGCCATGGAGCGCGTCGGCAAGGAAGGCGTGATCACCGTTGAGGAAGCCAAGGGCCTCGAGTTCGAACTCGATGTCGTCGAAGGCATGCAGTTCGACCGCGGTTACCTGTCGCCCTATTTCATCACCAACCCCGACAAGATGACCGTGGAACTGGATAACCCCTATATCCTCATCCACGAGAAGAAGCTGTCGAACCTGCAGGCGATGCTGCCGATCCTGGAAGCCGTCGTCCAGACCGGTCGTCCGCTGCTGATCATCGCCGAAGACATTGAAGGCGAAGCGCTGGCCACCCTGGTGGTCAACAAGCTGCGCGGCGGCCTGAAGGTCGCAGCCGTCAAGGCTCCGGGCTTCGGTGACCGTCGCAAGGCGATGCTGGAAGACATCGCGATCCTGTCGAAGGGCGAGATGATCAGCGAAGACCTGGGCATCAAGCTCGAGAACGTCACGCTCGGCATGCTCGGTCAGGCCAAGCGCGTCTCGATCGACAAGGACAACACCACCATCGTCGATGGTGCCGGTGAAGCCGATGCGATCAAGGCTCGCGTCGAAGCGATCCGCACCCAGATCGACAACACCACCAGCGATTACGACCGCGAGAAGCTCCAGGAGCGTCTGGCCAAGCTCGCTGGCGGCGTCGCCGTGATCAAGGTCGGCGGTGCTTCGGAAGTCGAAGTGAAGGAAAAGAAGGACCGCGTCGACGATGCGCTGCACGCGACCCGCGCAGCCGTCGAAGAAGGCATCGTCCCCGGCGGTGGTACGGCGCTGCTGTACGCCACCTCGGCGCTCGAAGGCCTGACCGGCGAGAACGACGACCAGACCCGCGGTATCGACATCATCCGCAAGGCGCTGTTCGCGCCCGTCCGTCAGATCGCGCAGAATGCCGGTCACGATGGCGCGGTGGTCTCGGGCAAGCTGCTCGACGGCAACGATCCGACGCTGGGCTTCAACGCCGCGACCGACACCTATGAAAACCTCGTTGCCGCAGGCGTCATCGACCCGACCAAGGTCGTGCGCGCTGCGCTGCAGGATGCTGCCTCGGTTGCTGGTCTGCTGATCACCACCGAAGCCGCGATCTGCGACGCTCCGGAA
>Ga0209278_1002217_pt1 | contig 11001 bp, 7 predicted proteins | sample JI81BgreenDNA_FD_187504 | JGI IMG/M metagenome (GOLD analysis project Ga0209278, IMG submission 187504) | Wastewater effluent complex algal communities from Wisconsin, to seasonally profile nutrient transformation and Carbon sequestration -... | ecosystem: Engineered > WWTP > Effluent > Algae... | reverse complement strand
CATCAACCTGGGTACGCAGATCGTCGCGCCGATCGCCAAGAGCTTCGATCTGGTCGCCCGCGCCGATTACCGCATCACCGGCCCGACCTGGTTCCACACGCTGCAGAACGACACCGTGCCGACCATCTTCAGCGGCCTGCTGCCGGGATCGGCGCTGGCGCTGCCTGCCTTTGTCGGCAATGCCGATTATTCGGTGACCCGGCGCGATGCATTCGGCGTGCTCGATGTTCGCGCGGGGCTGGAAGGGGAGCAGTGGCGCGTGACGCTGTTTGCGGACAATGTGCTCAACCGCCGTTACCTGAACGAAGTGATCACCGCGGCCGAATTCGGCGGATCGTTCATCTCGCCCGGCGGCCTGCGGCGGATCGGGGTGGAAGTCGGCTACAAGTTTTGACCGGCCCAGCCGTCACCACCTGCGCTGCGGCGCGGGTGGTGACGGTCCTTTTTCAAGCCTTCAACCCCTGGCGTAGATCCACGCTGCCCATAGCCATCCGCCGATCAGCAGCGTTCCGCCGAGCGGCGTCACCGCCCCCAGCCAGCGCGGCGCGCCCAGCGCCATGGCGTAAAGCGTCACCGCAAAGATCGCAGAGCCGATCAGCAGCGTGAGCGCCGGCCCCCTGGCCTGCCCCATGATCGCCAGCGCGGCCACCGCATGCACCAGCTGATACATGCCGCCCGTGCGCAGCCATTCGGCCTGCTGCTCGCCTGCTGCGGCATGCGCGCCGAACGCGCCTGCCGCCACCGCTATCGCGGCCGATACCGCCGCCAGTATCCCGATCATCATCGCGCGTCTCCCTTGCCCACCGGCCCCAGTAGCGCGGCGATACGATCTGCCGCCGGTTGCCAGTCGAGGCCGCTCTGGCCAAGCCAGGCATCGTCATAATAGCTGGTGCCATAGCGGTCGCCGCCATCGCAGAGCAGGGTCACCACGCTGCCGCCGGTTCCCGCTGCGGCCATCTCTTCGATCAACGCGGCGCAAGCGACAAGGTTCGTCCCGGTCGATCCGCCGACGCGGCGGCCAAGCCGATCGGACAGCGCGCGCATCGCGCCGATGCTGTCGCCATCGTCCACCGCGATCATCCGGTCGATCACGCCAGGGATGAAGCTGGGCTCGACCCGTGGCCGCCCGATGCCCTCAATCCGGCTGGCACAGCCTTCGGGCAACGAAGCCGCGCTGCGGTCGTGGAAATGGCGGTGGAACACCGAATGCACGGGATCGGCGACGCACAGCCGGGTGGCATAGCGCTGATAGCGCAGATAGCGCCCGATGGTTGCCGATGTACCGCCGGTGCCTGCGCCGCAGACGATCCATTCGGGTTCGGGATGTTCCTCCTCGCTCATCTGCGCGAAGATGCTCTCGGCGATATTGTTGTTGCCGCGCCAGTCGGTCGCGCGTTCGGCATAGGTGAACTGGTCCAGATAATGGCCGCCCGTCTCTGCCGCGAGCCGGTGCGCGACGTCGTACACGGTGCGCGGATCATCGACCTTGTGGGTTTCGCCACCCTGGAAGCGGATCGCGTCGAGCTTGGCGGGGGCGGTCGTTGCAGGCACCACCGCAATGAAGCGCAATCCCAGCATCCGCGCGAAATAGGCCTCGCTGACCGCCGTCGAACCGGACGAGGCCTCGATCACGCATGTGTCGGGCCCGATCCATTCGTTGCACAAGGCATAGAGGAAAAGCGACCGCGCCAGCCGGTGCTTCAGGCTGCCGGTGGGGTGCGAGCTTTCATCCTTCAGATACAGCGTGATGCCGGGATAGCGCGGCAGATCCAGCCGGATCAGGTGCGTATCGGCGGAGCGATTATAATCCGCCTCGATCCGGCGGATCGCATCGTTCAGCCAGCCGCGCGGGCACAGATCGCTCACCGTCAGGCGTCCTCGAGCCCGTGGCGCACCAGCATCGCGCGCGGATCGGGGTCCCGCCCCCGGAACGCGCGGAAGCTTTCCGCCGCGGGCCGGGTCGCACCGCGCGCCAGAACCTCGCTGCGGAAGCGGTTACCGGTCGCCCGGTCGAGCAGCCCTGATTCGACAAAGGCCATGAAGCCATCGGCGGCGAGCAGTTCCGCCCACAAATAGCTGTAATAGCCCGAGGCATAGCCGCCGGCGAAGATATGCGCGAAGGCATGCGGGAAGCGGTGCCATTCGGGCGGGCGGATCACCGCCACCTCGTCGCGCACCGCCTCGATCACCTCGACCGGGTCGCTGCCCATGGTGCCGAGGTGCAGCAGCATGTCGAACAGCGCGAACTCGATCTGGCGGATCAGGAACAGCCCCGCCTGGAAGTGCCGCGCGCGCAGCAGGCGGTCGAACAGGTCTTCGGGCAATGGCGCGCCGGTGCGGTAATGGCCCGACATGGCGGTCAGCACCTGCCGGTCCCAGGCGAAATCCTCCATCAGCTGGCTGGGCAGCTCGACTGCATCCCATTCGAAGCCGGTGGTGCCCGCGATGCTCGGGCGGTTGACCTCGGTCAGCAGCAGGTGGAGGCAATGGCCGGTTTCGTGCAGCAGCGTGCCGACATCCGAATGGCTGAGCAGCGAGGGTGCATCGGGCCCGGCGGGGGAGAAATTGCACACCATATAAGCGACCGGGACCTGGACATGATCGCCATCATGGCGGCGCGGGCGCGCCTCGCCCATCCACGCGCCGCCGCGCTTGCCGGGCCGGGCGAACAGGTCGAGATACAGGCCTGCGATCACCGTGCCGCTCTCATCGACGACATCGTAGAACCGGGCATCCGGGTGATAGAGCGAGGCGTCGGTACGCTGCGCAAGGCGGATGCCGAACAGCCGTTCGAGCAGCATCTGCCAGCCCTGCATCACCTTATCGACCGGGAAAAAGCCGCGCACTTCGGCCTCGTCGACGGCATAGAGCGCCTGGCGCAGCCGGTTGGAGGCAAAGCCGACATCCCAGGGCTGAAGATCGGCAATGCCGAGCTTTTCGGCGGCAAAGGCCTTCAGTTCATCCAGATCGCGCTGCGCCGCCGGTTTGGCGCGGGCCGCCAGATCGCGCAGGAAGCTCAGCACCGCGCCGCCGTCGCTCGCCATCTTGGTGGCCAGCGACCATTGGACAGGATCGGCAAAGCCCAAAAGCTGCGCCGCCTCGCGCCGCAATTCGAGGATGCGGGCAATCCGCCCCGAATTGTCGAACTGCCCGGCCTGCGGTCCCTGGTCCGAAGCGCGGGTTCCAAAGGCCTGATAGACACGCGCGCGCAGTGCGCGATTTTCGGCAAAGGTCAGGATCGCGTTGACGCTGGGTTGTTGCAGCGTCACCCGCCAGCCGGACTGGCCCTTGGCCGCCGCAGCAGCGGCCAGCATTGCCTTGTCGGTGTCAGAAACACCGGCGAGATCGGCCTCATCGGTAATCAGCTCTTCCCACGCATCGGTCGCATCGAGCACCGCACTGCCGAATTCATTGGAAAGCGTCGCCAGCTCGACCGAGACTGCCTTGAACCGCTCGCGCGCGGCCTCTTCCAGCGCCACGCCGGACAGGCGGAAATCGCGCAGCGCATGCTCGACCGCCACCCGGTCGGCCTGAGGCAGCGCGGCGAATTCGGGCGTTGCGGCCAGCGCCTCGAACACCTCGTAAAGCGCGCGGTTCTGCCCGACCATGATGCCGTTGGTGACCAACCGCTGCTCGCCTTCCTGATAGGCGGCGCGCAGTTCGGGCGAGTCCGCGACCGAATGCAGGTGCGATACCGCAGCCCAGATGGCGCTGAGCTCCGCATCGGCGCGTTCGAACGGCAACCAGGCCTCGGCAAAACTGGCCGGCTTGTCGCGGACCAGCGTCTCGATGGTCGCTGCATGGCGGGCCAGGGCATCATCGAGCGCGGGCGCGATATGATCGGCGGTGATTTCGGCAAAGCGCGGCAGTGCGCGCGTATCGAGCAGGGGATTGGCGATATCGGTCATCCCCGCCCTTTAGCCCAAAATGCCGCGCGGTCAGGCAAAAAACTTCGCGGTGGCTCAGCTTTGCCCCTGCAGATCGCGCAGCATCGCGGCGGCCTGGGATCGTTCGGGAAACGGTCCGAGCGAGAGCGAGGCGCGCAGCGCGCCCATTGCGCGCGAGGGCTTGCCGGCCGCCGCATAAGCCTGGGCCAGATGGTAGCGCAGCCAGGGGTTGCGCGGCTGGAGCGATCCTGCCTTTTCGAGCATTTCCACCGCCAGCATCGGCGCATCGCCTGCGCCCATCAGCGCCATGCCGCGCACATGCGTGACCAGCGGGCTGGCAGGCTGCACCCGATAGGCGAGCCGCGAATCATGCGCGGCCATCGCAGCATCGCCTGCGCGCAGCCGCGCCAGCGCCAGATCGGTCAGCAGGATCGGCTGGCTGCTGCCCAGCTGCGCGTGCAGCGCAGCCAGCGCCGCCACCGCCCCCGCCCAGTCGCCGCGATCGATCCGCGCATTGGCCAACAACCGCAGGCCGCCGGTATTGGCCGGGCTCATGTCGACGAAGCTCTGGAGAAGGCGGTCAGCCTCGCCCGAGCGGCGCAGATCGCGCAGCACCAGCGACAGGCGGCGCACCACCGGCTCGGCCAGGCGGATGCGCGCCGCGCGATCATAAAGCGGCAGCGCGGCAGCGGCATTGCCCGAAGCGTAATGGACATCGCCCAGCAGCATCTGCGCATCGGGCACGCCCGGATTGGCATCGGCGAGCGGCTTGGCAAATTCCGCCGCCGTCGCGAAATCGCCCCGCGCCACCAGCATGCGGACATAGGGGATCACCGCCCGCGCATCGCGGGGCGCGCTGCGTGCGGCGTCGGCGAGCAGCCAGGGTTCGTCGTCCTGATCGAGCCTGAGCAGCGGCGCGGTATCGGGCGTTGCCGCACGCGCGAGATATTCGAGCGCCGCCTGGCCCTCACCCATCGCCTCCAGCGACCGCGCCACCAGCGTCAGCAGATAGGCGCTGGTACCCGCCCGGTTCGCCACGGGGCGGAAGCGCTCGAGCAGCGCCTCATGCTCGCCCTCGGCATAGAGCGCGCGCGCCAGCAGCTCGGCCGCGCGGCGGTTGTGCGGCTGGGCGTCGGCGAGCCTTTCGAAGCGGTCGATCGCCTGGCGATAGTTGCCCAGCTCGAACTCGACCACGCCTTCGACCTGCATCATCGCGGGTACGCGCTCCAGCGCGCCGCCGGTCTTCTGGATCAGCGTCCGCGCCAGCCGGTACTGCCCGGCACGCGCGGCCAGCACCGCCTGCAGGAAATAGCCGCGCGGGTTGTTGGGTTCGAGCGCCACGATCTGCCGCGCCGCCTTCAGCATGTCGCGCATGCGGCCCATGTCGCCCAAAGTCGCGGCATATTCGCCGAGCACGCTGACATCATTGGGGTCGATGCCGAGCGCGCGTTCGAACCAGGGAAGCGCCGCCGCAAGGCCCGTCTGGCTGCGCGTCAGCTCGCCGCGCAACTGCAGCGCGCGGACATTGTTCGCGTCCAGCTCCACCGCGTGATCCGCCGCCTGCAGACCCCCCGCCTGATCGCCCGACGCGGTGCGGAAACGGGCAATGTCGGTCCACAACAGGCTGTCATCGGGGGTGAATTGCAGTGCCCGGTCAAATGCCGTGCGCGCCTCGCCAAAATTGCCCAGCGCCAGATGCGCCCGGCCCAGCGTGCGCGCGGCATAGCCTGCATCGGCCTTGGGCACCGGCCCCTCGCCCAGCCAGCGGATCGCGGCATCCGCCCGGCCCTGAAGCACCATCGCCTCTGCCATCGCCGCCCGCACCAGCGCCCGGTCCGCGCCCAGTGCCAGCGCGCGATCCAGCTCGGCCTCGGCGCCTTCGGCATCGAACAGCGCCAGGAACACGCGTGCCTGCGCCAGGCGCGCGTCGGCCAGGCGCGGCGCGGCCTTGATCGCGTTCATCAGCTCGATCCGCGCCGCCCGGTTGTCGCCGCGTGCGCGATATTCCGCCGCGCGCGCCATAGCCGCACGCGCGGTTGTCCTATCCTCGGCGAGCAACGGCCCGCTCTGGCTGGCGAGCAGCAGCGCCCCGGCGACCAGCGCCAGCAGCAGCCGTCTGCCGGGGAAAGGATCAGCTCTGGATGTCATATTGCCTTAGCAGATCGTACAATGTCGGCCGGCTGATCCCCAGCAGCTTGGCCGCGCCCGAGATATTGCCCTCGGTCCGCGCCAGCGCGTGGCGGATCGCCTTGCGGTCGGCCAGTTCGCGCACCGCCTTCAGGTTAAGGAACTCCGGAGTCTCGGGCTCGGCGCGTTCCAGGTCCAGATCGTCGGCGGTCACCAGTCGGCTTTCGGCCATGATCACCGCGCGCTTCACCCGGTTTTCCAGCTCGCGGACATTGCCCGGCCAGTGCCACGCATCGAGCATCTTGAGCGCATCGGGGGCGAAGCCCTTGACCGCCGGGTTCATCTCGGCAGCAAAGCGCGACAGGAAATGCTTGGCGAGCAGCGCCGCATCGCCCGGCCGTTCGGCGAGCGAAGGGATGTTCACCACGATCTCGGCCAGCCGGTAGAACAGGTCCTCGCGGAACCGTTCTTCGGCGATCATCTTTTCCAGATTCTGATGGGTGGCGCAGACCACCCGGGTATCGACCGGGATGGGGCTGCGTCCGCCAACGCGCTCGATCACCCGCTCCTGCAGGAAGCGCAGCAGCTTGACCTGCAGCGGCAGCGGAATATCGCCCACCTCATCGAGGAAAAGCGTGCCGCCGGCGGCCTGCTCGATCTTGCCGATGGTGGTCTTGATCGCCCCGGTAAACGCGCCTTTCTCATGCCCGAACAGCTCGGATTCGAGGAGGTTCTCCGGAATCGCCGCGCAGTTGATCGCGACGAACGCGCCGCCGCGGCGGTTGCTCTTTTCGTGCAGCCCGCGCGCGAACAGCTCCTTTCCGGTCCCGCTCGCGCCCAGCAGCATCACCGAGACATTGGTGTTGGCGACGCGCTCAATCGTGCGGGCGGCCTTCACCATCTGCGCATCGGCGGTGATCATGCCGCCCAGCACCGTATGATCCTCACCCGATTTCTGGCTGAGCCGCGCATTCTCGCGCTCGATCTGCTGGACGTTGAGCGCCCGGCGGACGATCAGCGCCAGATCGTCAATCTCCACCGGCTTGCGATAGAAATCATAGGCCCCCTGCGCGATCGCATCGCGCGCGCTCTGCCGCTCGCCATGGCCCGACGCGATGATGACCTTGGTATCGGGCTTCAGCCGCAGGATTTCCGCCAAGGTCGCAAAGCCTTCGCTCACCCCGTCGGGATCGGGCGGCAGGCCAAGGTCGAGCGTGACGACATCGGGCTCCTCGTAGCGCAGCAGGTCGATCGCGCTGGCGCGGTCGCCGGCGCACAGCACCTCGAAATCGTCGAACGCCCATTTGAGCTGGCGCTGAAGCCCGGCATCATCCTCCACCACCAGAAGCCGGGGCAGCCGGTTCGCGCCCTTGCCGCCGCCGTTCATCGCGGGGTTGGGGGTAAGATCGGTCATCGGTCAGGATACCTTTTCAGCAAGTGTCGGCTCCTGCACGCCCGGATCATCGCTTTCGATCCGGGTGGCGAGCGGAAGATGGATGGAAAAACGGCTGCCTTCGCCCTCGCGGCTCTCGACCTCGATCCGGCCGTTCATCGCCTCGACCAGCAGCCGCGCCTCATAGGCACCGATGCCGAAGCCGTCGGCCTTGCTCGAGATAAAGGGCTTGAACAGGCGCGCGCGGACGAACTCCGCCGACATGCCGGCACCATGGTCGACAATCTCGATCACGCCATTTAGGCCATCGCGCGCCATGCTGACATAGACGGGATTGCCGGGCTGGCTGGCATCGATGGCATTCTGGATCAGATGACCGAGAACCTGTTCGAGCTGTGCGGGATCGGCCATCAGCATCATGCGGTGCGCGCTGCTGGCGATGACCGGATGGGCATGCGCCTTGTCCGCGACGACGCTGCGCACCACGCGTTCGGCATCGATCGCGCGCAGGCCTTCGCCGGCCGACCGGGCATAGCCGGTGAGCCTGCGGATCAGCGTGTTCATCTTGCCGACCGAATTCTGCAGCGTCGCGATCATGTCCTTGCGGAATTCGGGATTGTCGGCATGGCGTTCGGCATTGCGAGCGACAAGGCTCAGCTGGCTGACCAGGTTCTTGATGTCGTGCATCACGAAGGCCATGCGGCGATTGAACTCATCGAACTGGTCCGCTTCGCGCAGCGCCTCCTGGCTGCGCGCTTCGGCGAGATAGCTGGCCAGCTGCCGCCCGACGAGGCGCAGCAGATCGAGATCCTCCCAATCGAGCCGCCGCTCGACCAGCGGGCGCGACAGCACGACAAGCCCCGCTAGCCGGTCGAAATGCACCAGCGGCACGATCGCCCAGGCGTTGGTTTCTTCCAGCACCCAATAGGGAATGGCGCGGGCGTCGGTATGCCGGTCATGACCCCGGCGCAGGGCATCAAGCTCGACAATGCGCCCGGTGGCCTGGAAATAGCCGATGGTCGCCGCGGTGCAGGCCTGGGCGGGCACATCGGCGGTGGGCCAGTTGAAGCGCGCCTGCAGCTGCATGCGGCCATTGTCGCCGGGCGCCAGCAGCAGCCCTGCGGGGCTGTCGCTGATATCTGCCGCCGCTTTGATCACGCGCTCATGGAATGGCGCGGTGCCGTCGCCCGGTCGCCCGATCGTCTCGGTAAAGCGGATCCATTCGGCGCGATAATCATAGCGGTGCTGGAAGAAATGCTTGGTCGCCTTGACCTTGAACCAGGCGCGGAACCGGTCCGAAGGCAGCAGGATCAGCGCCGCCAGCGACATGCCGAGCACCAGCAGCATCTGCGCGCCCGAGGCCACCGTGCCGCCCACCGCGCGCAGCAGCTGGGCGACCGCGATCATCGTCACCAGATAGCCCAGGATCGCAAACAGCGAGAGCGAGCGATAGGCGATCTTGCGCGACAGCGTGAGCTTCCATCCGCCGGGACGGTTCGCCGCCAGTGCAAAGAACGGAACCGCGAAGATCATCAGCACCCCACGCAGCGCGAGCATGTCGCCGCTCAGGCTGCCGCTCAGATAGCCCGTGGTGTAGAGGTTGAGATCGTAGAGCCACATCGCCGCCAGCGCGGTCAGCGGTACGCGCAGGCTGGCGCGGGTCTCTGCATCGGCGACACTGTACAGGTTGTTGGCGAGCACCAACGCGCCGACCACGAAGATCATGCGCAGCAGCATCGCGGTATCGAAGGCGAGCGTGCCCAGCCCGTCGCGCGCGGCCAGTACCATCAGCCAGTTGTCGACCAGCGGCTGCGCGACCAGCACCAGCGTCACCACCAGATAGACCGCCGACACCGTGCCCGGCTGTGCCCGGGCCGATCGCACCATCTGGAACAGGAACGCCAGCCATGACAGGTTGCGCAGCGATTCGGCCAGCCCCGCAATCGGGTGCTGCGGCCCCAGGCTGGCGGCAGAAAAGGCCCAGAGGCTGGTCGACAGCAGCGCCAGCAGCAGCGCAACATCGCCCAGCGACGGGCGGCTGCCGCGCAATCTGGCCCAGCGCTGCACCAGCCACGCCGCCACCAGCATGGTCAGCGCCGCCGCGCCCGAATGTGCCCACAGGCTTATGTCGGCCCAGTTGGCCATGGCCTCAACGGGCGCCGTCGGGCCACAGCACGACGCGCAGCGTCTGCAGAATGATCAGCAGGTCCAGGAAGGGCGTGTAGTTCTTGGCGTAATACAGGTCGTATTCTAGCTTGTGCCGCGAATCCTCGACCGACGCGCCATAGGGATAGTTGATCTGCGCCCAGCCGGTAATGCCCGGCTTCACCATGTGCCGCTCGTTATAATAGCGCATCTTGGTTTCCAGATCGGCGACGAATTCGGGGCGTTCGGGGCGCGGGCCGACAAAGCTCATGTCGCCCTTCAGCACGCTCCACGCCTGGGGCAGCTCGTCGATGCGCACCTTGCGGATGAAGCGGCCCAGCCGGGTGACGCGCGGATCGTTTTTCTGCGCCCATTGCGCGCCATCGACCTCGGCATCGATCCGCATCGAGCGCAGCTTGATGATCTCGAACGGCTGGCCATAAAGCCCGACGCGTTCCTGCTTGAAAAAGGCAGGCCCCTTGCTGTCGAGCTTCACCAGCAATGCAAACAGCAGGATGACAGGCGCGGTGAACAGCAGCAGGATCGAGCTCACCACCAGATCGAACAGCCTTTTGGCGATGGTCGAAATGCGACGGCCAGCCGAAAAACCGTCGGAAAAGATCAGCCAGCTCGGGTTGACGGTATCCAGGTCGACCCGGCCCGTCTCGCGTTCCAGAAAGGTCGACAGGTCGTTGACATGGACGCCGGTGGTCTTGATCCGCAACAGGTCGTTGAGTGGCAGGGCGTTGCGCCGTTCCTCCAGCGCCAGCACCACTTCGGTCACGTTCAGATTCTCGACATGCTTGGCAAGATTCTTGATCGCATCGCGGTTGATCGCTTCTTCGACGACCAGCGGCCCATCGTTCATCGCGACAAAGCCGACCAGCACGAAACCGGCATCGGCACGCTCGGACAGAGCAAGCACCCGCTGCGCGCGCTTGCCAGCGCCCAGCACCATCAGCCGTCGCTTGAACGCGCTCGTCCCCAACAGCCCGCCCAGCAGGATGCGGTTGCCGATCAGGAACAGGATGGAAAGCCCCATCGCGTACAGGCTGTTCGATCGCCACAAGGTGGTGCCCGGCAGAATGAAATAGGTGACCGACAGGAAGATCACGCCCAGCGAGATCGCGACCAGCAAACGCGCCGCGGCAAAGCGCAGCGATTGCAGCGAGTCGGGGCCGTAGACCCCCACCGCGATCATCGCCATATGCACCAGCAGCGCGAAGGTGATGATCGGCAATGGCCGCTGGCCCAGCGGTTCGATTTCCATCCCGATCTCGTGCGCACGCCAGACCCAGCCGATTTCGGCGGCAAGGCCCAGCAGCGCGAGGTCAAAAAAGCCGAGCAGCAGCACCGCATGCGGCACATAATGTTTGAACAGCCTGAACATGCTGCCGCTTATAGCCCGGCAATGGTCAAGTGTCGGTTAATTTTACAGCCATATCGATG